>MDTF01014576.1_pt1 | contig 36781 bp, 29 predicted proteins | sample 811191 | NCBI WGS metagenome assembly MDTF01 (sample SAMN05326649, study PRJNA326480) | marine metagenome | isolation source: seawater | place: Southern Ocean | collected 2011 | reverse complement strand
GCTCATATTATGCCGCATCTTGCTCACTCAGCTTCTGCTTATAGTGATATCATCCGAATCAACCGTGACCGTATGTCGGGTTGGACCATGTTGGGTCTGACAGCGGGTGTAACGACTGATACTTGGGGAGCAGAGCTATTTATTGACAACCTCACTGATGAGCGTGCTGAATTAGCGCGTAACTACATTAATGATAGAGAGCGTGTTTCATATGCAAGACCCCGTACTATGGGTGTGCGTATGACCTATAACTTCTAAACATTGTAAAGTAGTTTAAAAAGCTAGATCATAATGCCCCTTTCGAGGGGCATTATTTTTATACGGAGAAATAAATTGGTCGATAAATTGGTACCAGGCGGCAGTGTCGGTGATGAGTTGCTGGAGGGGATTAAAGGTCTTTTACAGTCTGGTAGTTTTGCCAAGGCTGAACAACAGCTGTTGGATGTCGTGGCAGTAGAACCAGACCACGAAGAAGGGCTATACATGCTGGCAGTATGCCAGCGCTACTTGAAAAAATATTCGGCTGCTCTAAGTAATCTTGATCGTTTAAAGGGCCTAGTCGCTGACCACAGTCGCGGCCATCAAGAAACGGGCCATGTTTTTAGAGCAATGAACAAAGCAGACGCGGCACTTAACGCCTATAGTCGGGCTACACAAATAAATCCGGCCCTGTTCGCTAGCTTTAGAGCGCAAATCGAGATTCTTTCAGCTACCGGCAGAGATTCGTTTACCGGACCGTTAAAACAGCAGTTGGCGTCGCTAGAGTCTCTACCAAAAGTACTGGTTGTTGTCATGGATCTCATTGCTCATGGCAAGTTGGTCAAAGCTGAGCAGTTGTGTAAAGAGTTTATGCAAAAAGTACCTCGTCATATTGAAGGTATGCGCCTGTTGGCTGATATTGGAAATCGACTGGGAGTTCTAGAAGATGCAGAGTTCTTACTAGAGAGTGCTCTCGAATTTTCACCAGAAAGTACACAGGTGCGAATTGACTATATTCAGGTGCTTAGAAAACGGCAAAAACATGAAGAAGCCCTTATGCAGGCCAAAATTCTACTGGAGAAAGATCCAAAAAACCCACAGTTTCAATCGGTTTTTGCTATTGAGTCTATGCAGTCTGGCGACTATGACACTGCCTTAGAAGCCTTCGATTCTGTTTTAGCGATCATACCTGAAGACCCTGTAACCCTCACATCTCGAGGTCATGCATTAAAAACGAGAGGGCAAACTGATGAGGCAATTGACTCTTACCGCCGTGCGATCAAAAAGTATCCGGGCCACGGAGAAGCATATTATTCATTAGCTAATCTAAAACTTTTTAGCTTTAGTGACGAAGAGTTAGCGACGATGGAGGTCCAACAAATTAATCTTGGTATCTCGCACATGAGTCGTGTTTATCTCAACTTTGCCTTGGGTAAGGCCTATGAAGACAAGGGTCTTTTTGAAAAATCTTTTGAGCACTATGAGCGAGGGAATGCCTTCAAAAAGGCTCAAAGTCGTTACAAATCTAAAGAATTAACCGATGAGTTCCATGCCCAAGTTGAGGTATTTGATGAGAGCTTTGTTGCTGTTAACGTCGGTGCTGGATGTGACGCGCCAGATCCTATCTTTATCGTCGGTCTGCCAAGGTCAGGATCTACCTTGTTGGAGCAAATCCTAGCGTCACATAGTCAAGTTGATGGGACCATGGAATTACCTAATATGCTTTCTTTAGCTCAAAAATTACGCCGTGGCGAACGAATGAGTGCGATAAACCATTACCCAGCGGTGCTAAAAACCTTAGAGTCTGAAAAGTTTGAAGAATTTGGTGAGACATTTATCAAAGAAACACGGGTCCATAGAGGCTCAGCGCCATTTTTCATCGATAAAATGCCAAATAATTTCAGGCACATCGGATTGATAAATTTGATGCTTCCCAATGCTAAGATTATCGATGCTCGCAGACATCCAATGGGATGTTGTTTCAGTGGATTTAAACAGCTTTTTGCTGAAGGCCAAGAGTTTACCTATGGCCTTGATGAGGTTGGGACCTACTACAAAGACTATGTTGATCTTATGGATCACTGGGATAAGGTGTTACCTGGCAAAGTGTTACGCGTTCAATATGAAGACGTTGTCGCTGATCTTGATACTCAGGTGAGACGCATACTCGACTACTGTGGACTTGACTTTGAAGAGAGCTGTATTAGTTTCTATGAAAATGAGCGCTCAGTGCGAACACCAAGTTCAGAGCAGGTACGCCAGCCCATTTATCAAGATGGCGTGGAGCAATGGAAGAATTTTGACGAATTTTTAGATCCACTTAAAGAGGCCCTAGGCCCAGTGTTAGATCGATACCCCATTTAATCAACAACCCTAAAGAATTGGCAAGACCAGGAGACGTAAGATGGCTGACGTGATAATGACACGACAAGAAATACAGGTGATAGTTGAGCAAGGACTCGAAGCCAACGGCTGTAATAAAGAAAATGCAGCTGCTGTGGCTAGAACTATTTCTGCAGCCGAGCTTGATGGCTGTGCTGCTCATGGTCTTTTCCGTATGCCAGGTTATGTCGCGTCTCTACGGAGTGGCAAGGTTAATGGCAATGCTCAACCAACAGTCTCGCGAATATCACCAGGAGTGGTTAAAGTGGATGGCGATCATGGCTATGCGCCACTAGCGCTAGAGATGGGTCGACAGATGCTTATTGATGCGGCTCGAGAGAACGGTATAGCGGCCATGGCACTGGTTAATGTGCATCACTTTGCAGCGCTATGGGTGGAAGTAGAGCCCATTGCCGAAGCAGGGTTGGCAGCGATGGCTTTTACAACTTATAAGCCAGCAGTAGTTCCCGCTGGGGCTAAGGAGCCACTATTTGGTACAAATCCAATGTGCTTTGGCTGGCCTCGCGGTGAGCAGGTGCCACTTGTCTTTGATCAGGCCTCAGCGTCAATGGCCCGTGGTGAAGTGATGATCGCTGCTCGTGATGGTCATCCTGTCCCTCTAGGGACCGGAGTTGATGCCGATGGAGTACCAACTACTGACGCTGATAAAATTATTAATGGAGGTGCTTTACTGCCATTTGGAGGTCATAAAGGTTCAACCATTGCGATGATGATAGAGCTTTTGGTCGCAGGTTTAACGGGCCAAGATTTTAGCTTTGAAGCTCAGAAAAATGATAACAATGATGGCGGCCCACCCAACGGTGGCGAGTTTATGCTGGCCATTGATCCTAATCGATTTGGTGATGCTGATAATTGGTTGAAACATTCAGAATCCTTCTTGCAACTACTGGGTGGAATGGAGGGTGCTCATATACCGGGTAATCGACGGTATGCCAATCGAGAGAGGCATGCAGTTGAGGGTATTTCGGTTAAAGAAGCAGTCCACGCTAAGTGCTTGGAATTCACTCAGGCTACAGAGTAGGCCTGTGCTATAAATTGGCCGTTAGTCTGAGTCCGCATCATTAGGCGTAGATAGTCCCAGACGGCTTATTTGACTGGGCAATTCGGCAATAACTGTTTCAATCATAGCCTCTGCGGCCGGCGAGAGGGTCCACTCGTTGCGGGTAATCAAGCATATGTCGCGTTTTTCGGCTGGCATTAACAGTCTAGATACAAGTTCACCCGTTTCTCTAGGAATGGCGAGAGAGGGCAGGATACTTACGCCTAGGTTAGATTTAAGCATGGCTATTAAGGTTGTAATATTTGGAAAATCAAACTTCGATGGTCCCAAGGATTGTCGGGAGTGCATTGTTTTAGTGATGCCAGTGTCTAGGAAGGTCTCGTTAGCAAGTTCATTCCAGTGAATTGGGCCAGTGCTAGCAGCCAAATAGTGATCACGGTGGCAGGCTAGTTCCAAATTATCAGCGAACAATGGCCGAAAGTTCAGAAGTTTATTTTGTTGCCAGATACTACCAATACCAAAGTCTACTTCGTTACGTTCGACCTTTTGTTGTACGCCTCTAGAGGTGTCGTCGTTTAAAAGTAAATTTATTCCCGGGAAATTGGTAGAAAATGTCTTGATAATCGGTGGAAGTAAGTTTGTTGCTACCGAGGGAACGATCGCCATGCTGATGTTTCCAACTCTCCTCTCTGCAGTAGCTTTTAAGTCTGATATGGCCGTATCAAAGTCCCGCACTAAGCGTTCTGCAATAGGAATAAAATTCTCTCCTTCTGCCGTTGGAGTGACTCTTCGCGTGGTTCTGTCCAGAAGTCTCAAACCGATGAAGTTCTCCAACTGCTTCACGGCTAAGGTGATTGCAGGCTGCGTTCTAGAGAGTTCCTCTGCCGCTTTGTTAAAACTGCCATAGCGGGCAACAATAACGAACGTTCTGAGATGTTTTAGGGTGATATTAAGGTATTTCATTACGGCACCTTTTGATTGTCTTAGTATAAGAATGAAGCGCGGCACTGGATGGCTATATATTAGTCAAGTTTATATATCTATATAAATTTGTAAATAGATTTATTATTTGGGCGCGTTAATATAGTCTTCAAATAACTATCACTGGATACTCAGTTAATATTTTTGCAAGGGGAAAGACATGAGCGGTGACGTTTATCGTAACTACATTAATGGCCAATGGCTGGAAGGCCAGAAGATAACTACAAATCTAAATCCATCGGATACCAGTGATGTTGTGGGCCAATATGCAAAAGCCGACGCAGATGATTGTGTTGCTGCCATTGCTTCCGCTAACAAGGCCTTTGATAGCTGGTCTCAAAGTGCTTTGGAAGCTCGCAAAGCTATACTCGACATGATCGGTGATGAGCTGATTGAGCGCAAAGAAGAGATTGGTGCCATTTTGGCCCGAGAAGAAGGTAAAACCTTAGCCGAAGGCATTGGCGAGGTGGGCAGATCAGGGCAGTTTTTCCAGTATTACGCTGCTGAGGTCTTGCGTTTAATGGGAGAGAATACCGCGTCGGTTCGTCCTGGGATAGACGTGGAGGTACACCGTGAGCCGCTCGGGGTGGTTGGGATCATTACACCATGGAACTTTCCTATGGCGGTTGCCGCATGGAAAGTTGCACCAGCTCTTGCTTATGGTAACTGCGTTGTACTTAAGCCTGCTGAGCTTGTGCCAGCCAGCGCTTGGATTTTGGCTGAGATTATTAGCCGTAGTGGCTTACCGGATGGTGCATTTAATTTGGTCATGGGCTCGGGTCGTGAGGTCGGTGAAAAATTGACTAGCTCTGCTGGAGTCGATGCCATTACCTTTACTGGTTCAGTTGATGTTGGCCGTCACATTGCGCGCAATTGCATTGAAAATATGTCTCGAATACAACTTGAAATGGGCAGCAAAAATGCGCTGGTTGTTCTCAACGACGCCGACCTGCAGTCCGCTGTAGACTGTGCTGTTGCGGGAGCTTATTTTGGTACAGGACAAAAGTGTACCGCGTCGTCACGGATTATTGTTGAATCAGGAATACATGATGAGTTTGTCAGCAAAATGACTGAGGCGATGGGTAAACTGGTGGTAGGCAACTCGATGACCCCAGGGGTTCATATAGGCGCGGTAGTTGACGAGCGACAACTCCTTCAAAACCTTAAGTATGTCGAATTAGCCAAAGAAGAAGGCGCCGAATTAGTCCAGGGCGGAGAGAGATTGCACCTTGAAACCGACGGCTACTTTATGTCGCCGGCGTTGTTCATCAATACCAGTAACGAAATGCAAATTAATCGAGATGAAGTGTTTGGCCCCGTTGCCTGTGTGATCAAAGTTGACAGCTATGAAGAGGCCTTAGAGGTTTCCAATGATTCTGATTTTGGCTTAACCTCAGGAATCATGACGACTTCTCTTAAGTATGCGAGTCACTTTAAGCGTCACTCCAAATCAGGATGTGTGATGGTTAATTTGCCGACTGCAGGGACTGATTACCATGTGCCATTTGGTGGACGAAAGTCGTCTAGCTATGGTCCAAGGGAGCAAGGTCAGTATGCGAGGGACTTTTATACCATTATCAAAACCAATTACAGCAAGCCGTACTAGGCTAATGTTAGTTGGGCGTTAAAGGGGGATTCAATGCGTAAAGATATGCTCATGATCGATGGTTTGCAGTACGTTAACTGGAATCGTCAACTGTTTGAAGATGCTCAGCAGAGTGGTGTGCATTGTATTCATGTGACTATTGCCTATTGGGAAAATATTCGTGAGACCCTAGAAAATATAGGAACTTGGAATCGTCATTTCATTAACCACAGTGATCTCATTATGCCGGTCCACCAAGCGCGAGATATTCTCGATGCTAAGCGCCTAGGTAAAGTTGGTATTGTTTTCGGTTTCCAAAATTGCTCGCCTATTGAAGACGACGTCAAGATGGTTGAAATTCTCCATCAGTTAGGCGTGCGCATTATGCAGTTGACTTACAACAACCAGAGTTTGTTGGCGACAGGGTGCTACGAAGAGAAAGACGGTGGCGTCACACGGTTTGGCAAGCAGGTTATTAAAGAGATGAACCGGGTGGGTATGGTCATTGATATGTCTCACAGTGCAGAAAAATCAACTCTAGAGACGATTGAGTTGTCAGAGCGCCCCATCGCCATTACTCACGCCAATCCAAGCTTTTTCCATGCAGCATTGCGCAACAAGTCTGATGCGGTGATTCGCGCCATTGGCGAGTCAGAGGGAATACTTGGCTTTAGCATGTATCCGTTTCATCTAAAAAATGGGCCTGACTGTACCCTTAAAGAATTTTGCCAAATGATTGGTCAAACAGTTGGAATGATCGGTATTGACCGTGTCGGGATTGGTTCTGACCTGTGCCTTAACTGGGACTATAAAGTACTGGAATGGATGCGCAGTGGGCGCTGGACGACCAGTGTTGATCATGGTGAAGGTTCTGCAGAGCGACCTGCTTGGCCCGATCAACCCAGCTGGTTTAGCGGTACTAAAGACCTTTACGTAGTAGCTCAAGGTTTGTCCGATCAAGGTTTTAACGATGATGACATCGCTAAGGTTATGGGTGAAAACTGGCTGTCGTTTTTTGAAAAATCATTCTCGAGTAAGTCTGCTATCCTCGTCGAAAATTGACTTACTAATAAGTAAGGTCTGTACTGAACCAGACTAATAGAGAAAACGTAATCTTCTGATAAACTTATGTTTTCCACACTTAAATTGTAACCGGGCTAACTCCATTAATTGGCGAAAAATTCATGCGCAAAGGCTCTTACCAGACGCACAATTCTGATGACTTGACTGTTTTGCAGATGCGGCCTGCCAGTCAGGTTATGCAGCTAGAGCGTCTGGGTAGCTTTCATCAATCGCGCCTCAGCTTTATGCGCACATTAGTGCGCCGCATGGTAGCTGAGAACTGGCAGATCAGTAGCTCGGTATTTGATCTCGACGAGCATGGTTATGGCACCGTGGTCTATCAGGTCGAGGCCAAATACGGCACTTTTAGCTATGTTCTGTTCTCTCATCATCTGGATCCAGAAAATCGAAATGATCGGGTTATAGCCGATCAGTGGGATTTGACCATGGCACTCTGCGAAGGGACGGTGGATACTGAACAACTCGATTTTTTACGCAACAATGTACCCAAACAGGAGGCGGGCCGAGTCGACTCTAGGGTGCTAGTTTTATCGCGTGCCAACCGCAGTGCGCGCACCTTTGAGTATGTGGTTAATGAGTTGGCTCATGGCCATCAACCGAATGTCGATTTGATTGCCGAAGTGGGTTATCTATACCGAACTACTGCAGCCTACGGTAGTGGTAAGTTGGGTATGGCGGATTGGGAAAAAGTTTGGACCAAGCACCGCGACTTCGCCCGACCCTTTGCCGCAGAGATGTTCACCTGTTACATGCTGCGCCATTTCAGTATGCAGCAGGCGGACTATTTAGCCTCGCAGCGGGCGCCAAAAAGCGCGGTGGTTCTCCATGAAGATATCAAACGCTATATAGGTATTGGCAATTCCACCGGTCTGGGTATGGCGCCATTTTTAATTAATCATCCGCTATTAATCAATCAGTGGATTGAAATGCGTGAAACTGCATTAGCCACAGTTGTTGACGCCAGTGCGGCCGGTGTTGATGAAGCCACACTGGCGCGTTTGGACACAGCAACGCAGCGTGTTATTCAGCATCTAAGTGAGATTGTCACCGCAGATGAGCGACAAAGTAACGCCAATGTGCTGCTGCGAGAAGAATTACAGTTGCTTCACCTATGGCTACAAGAACAGGGCGCAGTGCTAGCGAGTAGCCATCACGTGTGGGCGTCTCTCATTCAGTATGCTGAGCAGCATTGGTGTATAGAAACTCAAGAAGTGATCAATACACTGCTAATTGAACTATACCCAGCGTTGGTTGACGGCTTGGAAGAGCATATGTGGGTGGACGAATCACATGAAGTAACCCCTGAAATGGAAGTCGCTGAGCTGTTAGAGGTTATTGAAGATAAATATGATTGGGCCTTAGCTATAGATTTCAGCAAGTGCGAGTCTATGGGGGCATTTTGGTATCGCTCTGAAGAGAAAATGGAGCCACGTCTGGGCCAAACCAATATTGATATGGGTATAGAAAAAGAGATGCCTCTCGGTATTGGTCGCCGGGTACGTGAGTGTTACGACCGAATCTATGACTATAATCAGGATCGCCCGAAGCAGAATGTAGCGCATTTTATAATGCACAACCCGACCTATAGTGGCATTGTTGCCCGTATTCAAACCATGGCCCAGAGTCGTTACGGCGATATCCGTGAAAATTTGGTGCACACAGATGTGATGCCAATTCATCTACTGCGCTGCAAATTGTCATTTTTTGGGGTCAGTAAATTTGATCCCCGCTCACGCCTTTGGGTGCGCAACACGATGTTCCAGGGTGCTCCGCTGATCAGTGATTTTGGCAAACTACTTTCCGATGATTGGCAGTTTCCTGTCAAACCTGCATTGAAGTCTGGATAAGCAGTATGAAAGTATCCAAGAATGAATTAACGGCTTCCTTAAAGAAGGCATTTGAAGCGTTGGGATTCCAACCCGGAGACTATTATGATGCTGCGGACATGGTAGTGTGGCTAGAGACCCATGGTTTTGATGGCTTTGACCGGTTACTGGCGGCCTTGGCTTACTTAAATACCACCGCGCCTATCCATGCCGACCTAGTGCAAGAAGATGCGCATAATTCTGTGCTGGATGGCAGAGGTACTTCTGTTTTGTTGTGCGGCAGTGAAGCGGTCGACCTGATTAGATCCCAGGTAATACAGGGTTCTAGCGCAGGATTAGAAATTATTAATTGTTATAACCGGACATTTATCATAGAGCGGCTGGTCAAAGCAGCGCGCCGTAATTTCGCGTTCATTGCCTATTGGCGGCAGCTTGATTACTGCGTAAAAGTGTCTATTACAGCGGTTTCCGAGCTTCCCGAGTATCAGACCTTTAAAATGATTGACGTCTTTGATCGGCAATCGTTAAGAATCTTTTGTGGCCCGGATTTAGAGGCTATTGAAAAGCAATATGGTGAGCAGCTAGAGTTCGGCACCTTAGTTGAAAATTACCCTAAGGCAAAAATGGCCGACTGTTACAGAAATTCAGTAGAGCAGGGTATAGAGATAGACCAGGCGCTTTGGAAAACTCTCGATGACTTGGTCGCCAAAATACTGGTTGAATCCACCGCAGACTCCAGAGCGGGTGCGGGAGATTAAGTTAGCCCAATATTAATGCCTTAGTCCGCCGTGACTGTCTCACTCTCTGCTTGGCTGATTAACCAATAGCGAAAAGCCTCAACATGAGGATGAATATGCTGATTAACTGGTGTGGCTAGGAAAAAATTTTCCGATGAGGCAATAGATTCATCAAAAGGCGCAACTAACCTTTCACTATCTACCATATTGGTTACCAGAGAGGTACGTCCTAGCATGATGCCATGGCCCAGTGCGGCCATTTCCATGGTAGTTATCGATGAGTCAAAGTGAATTCCCTGAGAGGGGTCAACACTGTAATAACCAAATTGGTTTAGCCAGAAAGCCCAGCCTTCTTCGTAGCCCATAACATGTAAGAGAGTATGATCAGATAATTGTCTGGGCTTTGTGGGCGGATCTTCTGGCGACACTTCACCACCGACCAGTTCGGGGCTGCATACGGGAAATAGTTCATCCCAGGTGAGTTGATTACTGGTATAACCTGGCCAAATTCCTTTGCCATAGCGAATTTCTACATCGGCATCTTTGTCTGCATCACCAATCCAAATATTACTGGTAAAACGCAATCCTATTTCTGGATGTTGCTCTCGAAAACTTGATAATCTAGGGGCTAACCATGTGTTAAAAAACACCAAATTAACTTTAACCGTAAGCGTCCTGCTACGCTCTTTACCAAAAACTTCGTCGGTGATCATCGCTAGGCGTTCAATTGATTCACGCACTCCTGGAATGTAGGACTGACCCGCGTCGGTAAGCTTTAATCCTCTAGGTAATCGCTTGAATAGTGAGGTGCCGAGTTGAGCCTCGAGACCCTTAATTTGTTGGCTTATAGCGGCTTGAGTCATATGCAGTTCCGCGGCAGCCTGAGTAAAGTTAAGGTGCCGAGCGGAGGCTTCGAATGCGCGCAACCAATTTAATGGAGGAAGTCTTTTTTTCATTACAATTATCTCTTAATCTTAACTCGACATGCTGTCGGCGCCGTCAATCAACGATCCTAGCTTAATAGCCGCTGTGTGCAGAATATCACTATAGCTTATTAATTCATCTAGACTTTTTCTAACCACCGGCGCATGAATAAACAGGCAAGCACAAAGTCTTTGTTCGCTGTCCAAAACTGGGACCGCACAGCCGACCATACCGTCTACAAATTCTTCATTATCTGTACTAATATTACGGGCCTTTATTGTTAAAAGGCTTTTTTCGAGATAGACGGGATCAATAATAGTATTACGGGCATACTGATTTAAAGGTAAATGGCTAATAATTTTCTGACGGCGCTGCTTAGGTAGTGAGCTCAGGTACAGCTTGCCGCTAGCAGTGCACCAAACGGGTGTATGACTACCCACTTGCAGATTAAGCTGCAGCGGCCAGTCTGATTGCACTCTATCGTAATAAACCATTTCGCTGCCATTAGGGATGGCAATACCGCATGTTTCGCCAATTTGCTCGGTTAACTGCTCAAGAATTGCCCTACGCACCGCACTAAATCGTTCGCTGTGTAAGACACCCCAGGCGACACCGTGCATTCGCTCACCAGGAATAATTAAACCTCGCATGTTGGTTTGCAAAAACCCATCATCTTCCAGTTGATTGAGAAGCCGGTGGATACTTGGTTTTGGGATATCCAATAGAATGGCCAGATCAGCTGGCGACAGGGGCCGCTCGGCTTTGGCCACAGCTTCAATAATCACCATTACTCTGGCGATAGCGGACCCTTTTTCTCTCCCATTAGCAGTCATGAGTACCCTAGTCTTAGCTTAGTGTTGGCATCGAGAATTGAGCACCTTCTCTAACGCCGGCAGATGGCCAGCGCTGAGTGATGGTCTTGCGTTTGGTGTAAAAGCGAACACCATCGGGGCCATAGGCATGCAAATCACCAAACAGTGATCGTTTCCAACCACCAAAGCTGTGATAGGCCACAGGGACAGGCAGCGGGATGTTAATGCCTACCATGCCCACCTGGATATGGTCGGAGAAGTATCTTGCTGCTTCACCATCGCGGGTAAAGATGCAGGTGCCATTACCATATTCATGCGCATCAATGAGGTCCATTGCTTGCTGCATTGAGTCGACACGAACGACCTGTAGTACCGGACCAAAAATTTCTGCGTCGTAGCTGTCCATATCAGTGGTAACTCGGTCGATCAGTGTTCCGCCAACATAGAAGCCATTTTCATAACCATCAACATTTAAAAGTCGTCCATCAACCACGATGTCTGCGCCCTGTTCTTCGGCGCTGTCGATGTATCCAAACACCTTTTGCTGATGTTGTTTTGTAATCACGGGTCCAAAATCATTGTCAGCATCGTGGCAAGGCCCAATTTTCAGGGTCTTCATCGCCTCTTTCATTTTGCTAACCAATTGATCTGCCGCGACGTCGCCAACAGCTACCGCGACTGACAGTGCCATACAGCGTTCACCAGAAGATCCAAAGGCAGCGCCAAGAAGTTGCGCAACAGCGTTATCCATGTCAGCGTCTGGCATGACAATAGCGTGATTTTTAGCACCACCCAGAGCCTGGCAGCGCTTACCATTAGCATTAGCTGTGGTATAAATATATTCAGCGATAGGAGTTGAGCCAACAAAGCTCACTGCTTTAATGCGATCGTCATTGAGTAGAGTATCTACGGCCTCTTTGTCGCCATTAACTACATTCATAACACCGTCGGGCAGGCCTGCCTCTTTCAAAAGGGAAGCGATAAAAAGTGTCGAGCTTGGGTCACGTTCTGAGGGTTTGAGAATAAAACAGTTACCGCAAACGATGGCCATCGGATACATCCATAGCGGCACCATGGCGGGAAAGTTAAATGGCGTAATACCAGCAACGACGCCCAGAGGCTGGAATTCGCTCCAAGAGTCGATGTTAGGTGCGACATTTTTACTGTGCTCACCCTTTAGTAGTTCTGGTGCGCAGCACGCATATTCTACGTTTTCAATACCTCGCTGTAATTCACCAGCTGCATCATGAGAAATTTTACCATGCTCTTCGCCGATCAATTGGCAGATTTTGTCGGCATTTTGCTCGAGTAAATCCTTAAACTTAAACATGACTCTAGCGCGTTTTATAGCAGGTGTATTACGCCAAGCGGGATAAGCGCTTTGAGCAGCGGTAATCGCTTCCTCGACGGTGGCTTTCGATGCCAAGCCGACCTGTTTGCTGACTTCACCATTGGATGGGTTGAATACATCCTGAGTGCGCTCATTTGCGTCAATTAATTGACCGTTAATTAGATGTCCGACAGTGGCCATTTTGTATTTCCTCGCTATATTAATATTGAATTCGTTAATTTAATTACCAAAGTTTTTTGTACAGTTCGATCATCTCAGCAATGCCGGGAATCCTTGGGTTATTTCCTGGGGAACCTGAGGCTAGCGCTTGAGATGCCATAGTTTCAAGATTGTCAAAAAAGTGTTCACGATCAACACCAAATGCTTTTAATGTGGGCACCTGTAATTCATCATTAAGTGCATATAATTCGCTCATCAGCTTTTGGTTCGCCTGTTCGGTGTTATCACTATAATCAGCTGCGCCTATCGCACGGGCACAGTCAGCATAGCGTTCCGCTGCAGAGGGAATAGAGTACTCAGTTACCGTCGGCAATAACATAGCATTGGATAGGCCATGGGGCACATGATAGAACGCGCCTATGGGTCTACTCATACCATGCACTAAGGCTACAGAGGCATTAGAAAAAGCGACGCCAGCTAAGGTAGACCCCAGCATCATCTGTTCTCTTGCCTCTCTATCACTGCCGTCATGGAAGGCACGACGCAGATTAGGACCAATCAATTTCATAGCGGCAATGGCCTGAGTATCAGTGTAAGCGCTGGCTTTTTTACTTACATAGGATTCCATGGCATGGGTCAAAGCATCAATGCCAGTGTCCGCGGTGGTGCGCGCGGGTACACTTAAAGAAAGCTCGAAATCGACTAAAGCGGCGGTGGGCATAAACCCTGTGCCTAGACAGAGCATTTTCTCGTCGGTGGTCTCATCAGTAATAATGGTGAACTTAGTCACCTCAGAACCGGTTCCTGCAGTAGTAGGAATAGCAAAAATAGGTAAGCCGGGCTCATTCACAATTCGAGGAAATTTATAGTCGCGCATTTCACCGCCGTAGGTACCAAGTATGGCAATGGCTTTGGCGCTGTCGATGGGACTGCCGCCGCCCAAGGCAATAATTGAATCGTAGTTACCACTGCGAACCTTATCAACTCCCGCTTGAATGGAACTCACAGTGGGCTCGGGGACAGTGTCGTCAAACAGGTCAGCACTTATTTCAACTTCACTTAAACATTCTTTAATACTGTTGGTGTAACCGAGGTGAACCATTATTTTATCAGTCACAATTAGTGGCCGATGTAAGTCCATACCTTTTAGTATGTTGCCGATTTCTTTACTGGCGCCACCGCCTACTTGCAACACCTGCGGCAGAATTATTTTTACTGACATGGTTACTCCGATAATATTTATTTTTTGAAGTCATAAGTGACTTATTTGGTCATCTTATGGCTTTTTTCAATCTCGATAGCTTGTGATGTCTTAATTTATCAAAGGCGTTACTGTAATCTAAAAATGATACGAATCATATTGTTTTTAGTTAATTTGGCTTAATAAATTCTGATTATCCTTCCTTTTTTACGGGACTTGTTTGCGCGCCATAAGAAAAATTATGCCTTTGCATAAATTCAGTAATGGCGGGGCCTACGAAGCATTTTTTTGTTCCCAGTGATAAAAAAAATGATGCCTTAGGGGCGTTATTTGTTGCTGGCGTCCGATGTTCTTGGTTCTTAAAATCGCGCCCATTGAATAGGGCACTAAATAGCCTGTAAACAGACACCTGAATGTAAATCTTCGGTATGAATGATTTTGCTGCAATAGGAAGAAAATATGAGTAATGAAGTGCGACTGCCACTCGATGGCGTCACCGTGGTGGACTTCGGTCAGCAGATAGCAGGACCAGCTGTCGCCATGATTATGGCTGACTTGGGAGCTACGGTTGTACACGTTGACCCGCCTACTGGACCGCAGTGGAAGCACCAGGCAAATGCAATCTTAAATCGCAACAAACAGTGTCTGACTATTGATTTGAAAAGCTCGATGGGACAAAAACAGGCGATGGAATTGATCGCTAAGGCTGATGTGGTCATTGAGTCTTTTCGTCCTGGTGTAATGCAAAAGCTGGGTATTGATTTTCAAGCCGTTCGTCTGGCACGTCCAGAACTTATTACGTTGTCGATCCCTGGGTTTGCCAGTAATGATGAGCTGCGCAGTGATTGGAAAGCCACAGAAGCGGTAGTGGCGGCCACCGCTGGAGCCTTCACGGACATGGGTTTTAATCGAGTACTTATGGGTCTAAACCCATGCTTTTCACCATTGCCTTTGGCTTCATCTTACACGACAACCTTGGCTGCAAGCTCCGTTGTGTTGGCCTTAGGTGCTAGAGAAAGATCTGGGTTTGGCGACCATATTGAGGTGCCCGTGATTGCATCGATGATGGAAGGTTTGTCTTATAACTCGTATCAGATTGAAGGGCTGCCCGAGCGCTATAAAACCATGCGTGAAAAAGAAATTGAGTATCGACGGGCTAACAATATAGCCTTTGATTTGAGCTACGACCAACTGCAGGAGTACCTGGATCCCTTTTACCGAACTTACGAGTGTGCCGATGGCCGAATGTTCTATGTGGTTTGTCCATCCCATCGAAAGCATGCCCGACGCTGTTTAGACGCTATGGGTCTTTATGAAGAATTGTTAGCAGAGGGTTTGCCCGATGTTGGCAACCTGCACTTACCTGTTAGCGAATGGGATGCTGAGACCGCGATTGGTGTTTATCCTCTCCCTAAGAAATGGGCTGACATTATCTCGACGAAGATGAAGCTGATCTTTTTGACTAAAACATCAAGTGAATGGGGCGCCATCTTTGGTGAACAGCAGATCCCGGGAGCGCCTCATAGAACGACTAAAGAATGGGTTAATAGTAAGCACTGTAATGAAGCCGGTATTATTGTAGAGGTTGATGACGCAGAGTTTGGCCTAATGAAACAACCAGGACCGATAGCGTGGTTAGATGAGTCAGCTAGCCAAATGTTAGCCCCAAGACCGCGACAGTTTGTCGATTTTGAAACAGCGTTTGCTACATTGTCTTGTGCTTACAGGCCCAGATTAGTCCCAACGGAGCAGGTGATACACGAGCAGTCGGGTTGGTTAGATGGTTTGCGTATACTAGACTTGACTAATGTCATTGCCGGCCCTCATTCAACCGCATTTTTAGGACGCTTTGGGGCACAGATTACCAAACTAGAGCCAGTTGATCCGATGTATGATCCGCTCATAGGCACATTTTTTACCTTTCAGTCAGACATGGGTAAGAGCAGTGCTCTAGTGGATATTAATTCTAAAGACGGACGTGAGGCTTTTAAGCGTTTAGTGCGTTCGGTGGACTTGGTTGTCATTAATGCTCCCGATCGCCAAATGAAATCGCTTGGGCTCGATCACGATACCTTGCAGGGGATTAACCCCGGGGTATTGTTCTGTCGTCTTGATTGTCTGGGAGGTCCGTCGCTAGGCCATAAAAGCAATTACATTGGCTATGACGATATTGTGCAGGCCAACAGTGGGATTATGAGTCGCTTTGGTGGTCGTGAGACTCCCGAAGAGCATGCTCATCTTGGTACGCTAGATGTGAACTGTGGTTTTGCTGGTGGCCTAGGTATGGCATTGGCGATTTATCATAAGGCGAGAACCGGCGAGGCGAGTCGCGCTCGTACCTCATTGGCGGCGGTAACTAATTTGGCTCAGTTGCCATTTTGTTTTGATTACGCAGGTCTTGAAGAATTCAATGAGCCTTCAGGCCGTGAAGCCATGGGCAATAATGCGTTGTCGCACTTTTATGCTACCGCAGATGATTGGATCTTTCTTGATGCTAGCGTTGGAGATCTGTGTAGTTTAGATAAGATAACAGGCCTACAGGGGATCAATGATACTGCTGATATTCAGGTCTTTCTCACGGTTGCTTTCCAGCAATCGTCTTCTGCAAACTGGATACAAAAACTACATGCTGCCGACGTCGCAGCAGCAGTGCCTCATTCAATTGAGACTCTTAGAGAACAGTACAGTCGCACGGCTGATGGTAAGGTTGGTATAGACCGTGGAAGTTTTGCCTTTTCAATCTATCCTGACCATCCTAGTGGCCACTGTGTTACTCAAATTGACCACTATGCTATTCGACCCACTGTGTCCCGTATTTACTCAGTTAGTCCTGCCGAGGCTCATGGTCATTCAACCCGCGAGGTACTTGCTGGGGTGGGGTATAGCGAGCAACAAATAGATTCAATGCTGGAGAGTGGCGTGGCGGCTCTAGGTTGGGGTTTAACGTATTTGCCTGGGGATAACCTGGGTGAACCAATGCCGCAGTTAGACGGGTTGGTCCGCACAGTTGATACAACAGGTATAGGTTGGGTCGATATGGAGCCTGCCGATGACGATATCTTCATCACATAGGGCACAGCGGCCGTAGTCTCCTGATGCTATGCGCTCTAGCGCGGAGGGTATCCGCGCTAGCTTTTGCTTACGGCGGCGCGATGCCTCTTTGGCCATTTCGACACCTTGCATAGCATCCATGCGAGAAAGACGCCCAACCATAGATTGATCTAATTGCACAGGCTTAGTCGCGTCGCTGGAGATACGTTCTAGCTCAGTTAACTCGGTCATCAGAGCAAGAAGGGCATGACGAAAAGTTTCACTATCTAAATTATCCACTACTTAAATGGCCGGCATTTGGGTGATTGAGTAAGCCTGCTGGTTCAGCCAAGATGCTATATGAGTCATTTTAGGCACAATCTCTTCATCGCAGATAGAGCGGCATATGCTGGCAATCTGTTCAGGCCAATCGCCTAATTCATCCTGACGGCAGACTAACGTCAAATGTCGAGCATTGGCACCTTTGGCCAGTGGCATCACATTAATACCTTGCAGTAACTCTGGGTAAGGCACCAGGCAAAGCCCTGTGGCAAACCCCCACCCTTGGCCAGATTGGACAAAACGTAAAAGTGTCTGGGTGCTATCTAGTTCACAATTGACATTAAGGTCGATATTTAGACGCCTGGCAATTAGATCACTAAGTGCGCCAAGACGAGACTGACGGTTGTAATGCACAAAGGGCAGGTTGTCCGCGAGCCACTTGCAGCTAACCTTACCTGACTGGGCAAACTGCTCCGGCACAATCATTACAAAGGGATCTCTAAGGATGGGGTAGCGCTGTAATTCTGGATGTTCATCAATGGGGTCGCTGGTGATCAGCATGTCAAGATCACGATTTAATAAAGCCTGAGTTAGAGGCGATACCAAACCGGTTCGCAGAGCTAGCTTGGAGGTAAAAGGCTTCACTTTTTGCATAAACTTAAGGCCAGCAACATCACAAAAAGAATCGACCATACCAACGCTTAACGGCAGGCTTCCCCCTTTAGATACCTTGTGCATATCGACCAGCATGCGCCGGGTATCATTGATTATGCTTTCGGCATAGCCCTTTAACACTTGGCCGCTTGGGGTTAGCTTTATGGGTCTGGAACGAGTGACTACAAGCTGAGATTCGGCCTGCAGCTCTAACTGCTTAATCGTTTGGGATACAGCCGATTGGGTGATACCTAATCTTTCTGCGGCTTGAGTTAAGCTTTCGGCTTCAGCGACAGCGGAAAAGACACGCAGTGCGCTTATTTCAATATTTTTGTTATTTTTCATGAGGCTAGTGTAGCCTAAATCCTGGGTTAAAAACTAAGCGCAATACATTGTTCAATGTTACCAAATACTTGGATGTTAGGCGAAGACTAAGGCTTCTAGTGCACTAATGCCAACTGGACTACCGGCATACTCTTGCATTGCATCAAGTAGACAATCCCAGAGAAACTCTGCGGCGCTTATATCGCACAGAATGTAATAACTGAGTATTTGGCCTAGATCTTGGCGAATAACCACTGCGTTGGTCTTGGCAACTGATGTCTGCGCTATATCGCCCAGTGCAAATTTATGGGGGCGTAAATCTACGCCACAAACTTTTGAGAACATCTCAGCAGCCTGGTTACCGGTCACTGCGAGCCAGCAATGGCTGTCACCTCGAGGTAGCAAGTATGTCTGAGTGTCATTTTCTAAATGATCGTTAGTGGATTGTTCTCCAAGGGCAGTCACTTGATGGCTTTTAGCCAAAATATCACTGAGAATCAGTAATTCTTGGTCAGATAAGGTAGCCACTAGACAGCCGTCGGGTTGAACGATAGACCTGTTGGCGCTATCGGGTATTTTTATGCCTTGATTCTCTGCCCAACTCCGCGCCCCTGCGCCTTTAAAGCCAGTCCTTGGCAGTGTTGATAGATCGCATATAGCCATGGAGCGTGCTTGGTCTAGCTCTGTGTGTTGGTCATTGCCATTGTCGTAGTGGCTAACAACGAAATCGTAACCGGTGTTTTTAAACACAGCCTTATTGTTGATATGGCGACGATATAGCTGACTGCGCCGCATACCTGTAGTAGGGTCTAGACTTGCCATAGCTATAGCTCCTGCCGCAAATTTTCGGGGTCGTAGAAGGGCAGTTCTACGACCTTAGCTAACACTCTCACACCGCCCGTTGATTTTATTTCTATCATAGTTCCAACAGTAGTTTTTTCGGGTGGCACATAGGCTAAGCCTATGGCTTTACCTAGGGTGGGAGAAAAGTTACAGGAGGTTACCCGTCCTGTCATCCTTTGGTCTTCGACAACTAGATGGCTTTCTCGGGGTAGTGGTGCCTTGGTGTCATCGATGACAAAACCGACTAAGCCGCGCAAGCCAGGTTTTTTCTCTAATTCAGCAATGGTTCGCCCGCCAACGAAGAACGGTTTATTTTGGGATACTGCCCAGCCCATCTGAACTTCATTGGGATTTGACATTGCATCGGTATCTTGGCCGATAATAATATGGCCTTTTTCCAGTCGTAGTATCCTCTGGGCTTCTATGCCGAAGGGTTGAATGTGATAATCGTTGCCTGCAACCATTAATGCGTCCCAGAGCGCTTCGCCATATTGCTGAGGGACATGGATTTCATAGCCTAGCTCGCCAACAAAACCGACTCTAATTAGTCTTGCAGGAATGTCCCCGATATTGCCCACGCGGACGCCCATATAGGGAAAGGCCTCTGAGGATAAATCAACACCAGAGCAGACTTTTTGCAGCACTGCGCGAGCATTAGGTCCGGCAATATTAACACCACAATAAGCTGAGGTGACGTTAGCAAGATCAACGTCTAACCGCCATTGAGCGTTCCATTTGAGCATGTTCTGATAGACTCGGTCGACCCCGCCGGTGGTCGCGGTCACGTAATAATGGTTGTTGCCAAAGCGGCAGGCCACACCGTCGTCAATGACCACACCTGCTTCATTAGTGAGCAGAGCATAACGGGCCTTGCCGACGGGTTGTTTATGGAATCCAAAGGTATAGAATCGATTTAAAAACTCACTGGCATCTGCCCCGCGGACTTCTATGCCACCCAGTGTAGAGACATCGACTAGGCCAACGTTGTTGCGAACATTGCTAACTTCTGCGTCTATACAGGCGGTTGAATCCTTACCTTTAGAGCGGTAAAAGGCGGGACGATACCAAGCACCTGCTTGGAGCATTTCGGCGCCGGCTTCGATATGCCTGTAATGCATATTACTGCGCCGGGCAGGATAAAAACTGCGCCCGGCACTATGACCTAACTGCTCAGCGGAAAAAGGGGGTCGCGCGGTGGTAACACCTGTTTCCGCCACAGTGCGATTAGTCGCTGCGGCCACTAATCGAGCAGCGGCAAGTGCTGAATGACGACCCTGCGAGGGACCCATACCGCAGGTCGAATAGCGCTTGACCAGCTGAATATGTTCATAGCCATCAGCCGTTGCGTTAATAATGTCGGCGATGGTTAGATCTTCGTCGAAATCGATAAATTCTTTACCCTTTGGGTGGGCAAATATAGGCCAAGGATGATTTGGACTAACAGTATCTTCAGTCACCCTATCAGCCACCTGGACCTGAGTAAGTCCTAGCGCATTAGTGGCTATGGTGGCGGCCCTTTTGGCTTCCATTAGAACGGAATCAAGTGACCATAAGCTATTCACTGAACCGGCTAATTGGAGTGATTCGGGACAGTTGCGTAGGCTAAACATAGCTGACTGATCGTCGTAGGTAAGCTGTCCGCCGGCCTGACAGGCAAGTTGGTAGGTGGGAGTGTATCCCACTGACATACACAGTAGATCACAGGTAATTGTCTCACCTTGCTCGGCACAGATACCTTGGCTGACGATTTTGCGTATATCCACCGAGCTAACCCGATTGGCGCCCTTATGTTTAGCGGCATAGACGGTTGTCCCGGTTTCAACCCTAATGCCTCTATCGACCGCGGCCTTTGCGATATCGTCATAATTTGGGTCTTCGCGTAGGTCGACGATAGCGTTAATCTTAACACCAGCATCATCAAGATCTAGGGCCGTACCATAGCCATCATTATTGCCGGTGACAATCACTGCTTGGGATCCTGGACGTACACCGTAAAGGTGGACTAGTCGCTGTGCGGCACTGCTCATCATGATGCCAGGCAGATCATTATTATGAAAAATAGCCGGTTGCTCTAAAGAGCCAGTACACATAATAATTTGCTTGGCACGAACCTTATACAGTCGCTTCTTTGTGATAATGGGCAACCAGTTGTCGGCAAACCAGCCATTACAAACAGCGTTAGTCATTACTGAGATATTTGGCTTATCGTTAATGGCATTAAGTAATTTATCAAGCTGATTTTTACCGCGAGCACCTTCGACATCAAAGCGACTGTAATTGAGGGAGCCTCCGAGGCTTTGGTTCTCGTCGACTAATAGAACCTCACAACTAGGTACTGCAGACTCTAACGCGGCTTGCATACCCGCAGGACCGCCGCCAATAACAACCACATCAAAAAATTTATATTGTTTGTCGTAATAATCTGGCACTAATTGCTGGTTAATAACACCAAGTCCAGCTTTTTTACGAATCAATGGAGCCCATTTCTCCCAAATACCGCGAGGTTTAAAGAATGCTTTGTAATAAAACCCTACTGGCAAAAATCGTGAAAAAAGGCCAAGCCATTGACCTCGGTCTTTCTCTAGGGTCCCAGAATAGTTTTGACCAGTGACCTTTAGTCCGTCACTGATAAGCTCTCGATCGGCCAATGCATTTGGGTTAGATGGCAGTTGTACCATCGTATTAGCATCTTGCCCCGCCATGGTTAAGACGCCCCTAGGGCGGTGATACTTAAATGAGCGACTGAGCAATGTTTGGTTGTTTGCGGTTAACGCACTAGCAACACTGTCGCCGTGAAAACCCTGATAGGCCTTTGATTCAAATTCAAATTGAACCATCTTTTCTCGATTAATCAATGAGCCATAGGGTGGAGGTAGTCGATTCTTCATGATCGGCTCTCCGGATTAATAGTGCTAAAGTCGACTCTTTGAGTGTAGATTTCTTCTGCTTTAAAGGTACGAATAATTTCGTCGGTGATGGTGTTACGCTCGGCGAGGAACCAAAATGAGCTTGCAGTATGACACCACCACTCAGTAACCACGCCCGCAGCATTGTCATGAAAGAAGACATGCTCTGCCCAATCTCGCGCTGACGTCGTTAGATGATTCGGTGTTGCGTGATATTCGCCACCATAAGTGAATTCACTGATGTTGCGAGAGCCATTGAGCGGGCATGTTAGTAGTTTCAACGACCTTCCCCTAGTGGCTCGCGGCGGTAGCGCCGGCTTCATTAATTTGTTCAAAGCGATAAAATCGCTCGAGCTCAAAGGGCTTAATAATGTCAGGGACTTTTTTGGTTGCTACCAGTTCGGCCATAGTGACACCGCAAATTGGCGTAGCTTTGAACCCCCAAGTACCCCAACCGGCATCCAAATAATAATTTTCTACAGGGCTTAAGCCCATAATCGGGCTGTAATCTGGTGTCATGTCAGTGGTGCCAGCCCATTGGCGTAACAGTCTTGCTTGGGCTAAAAATGGAAATAGTTCCATTGCTGCAGCTGATAGAGTCTCGCGCTGGTCTAAAGTGGCTCTAGTGTTGTAGAGGGGGTAAGGATCTGAACCGCCACCAACAACAAATTCTCCGCGAGATGTCTGGTGCACATAAACGTGTACCTGTGGAGAGCTGACATGAGGGGTCAGTATCGGTTTGTAGGGCTGAGTGACCATCGCCTGTAGGGGATAACAATGGATGGGGAGGGGAATGCCAGCTTTTTTAGCGACTATTGAACTAGCCCCAGCGACAGCTTGAACAACACAGCCGCACTGGACTCTACCTCGATTCGTTTTTACCGCAGTAACCCGACCGCTGGTAATGTCGATATCTTCTACTTCTGTTAGTTGGTGTAATTCGACACCCCGATCACATGCGCCTTTAGCGTAACCCCATGCGACAGCATCATGACGAGCGGTAGCGCCGTCGGCATGCCAAAGCCCAGCTAAAATAGGGAATCGACTGTCTTCTGACATATTAAGGTTAGGCACTAATTCAGCGATTGTTTGGCGATCGACCAGCTCTGAACGAACGCCCATATGTTGGTTTACCTCAGCCCGCCAGCGAAAACTACGAATAGTGGCATCACTGTGGGCCAGCGTCAGCTGACCGCGATTTTCCATCATTACGTTGTAGTTAAATTCGTTACTGAGGTTGTTAAAGAGTTTCACTGATTCGCTGTAAAACTTAACGCCTGCCTCGGTTAAATAGTTAGAGCGAATGACGGCAGTGTTTCGCGCGGTGTTTCCGCCGCCAAGGTAGCCTTTTTCGAGGATAGCAACGTTGGTAATACCGTGATATTTGGCGAGGTTATAGGCAATGGCAGCACCGTGACCGCCTCCACCAATAATCACAACGTCATAATGCCTTTTAAGGTCTTTAGATGGCGTAAAGTGGTGTTTCGCAGGGTAGTTCCTGCTCAATCCATATTTTAAAAGGCCAAAAGGCATAGGCTGATCTCTTTAGGTGAAAAGGTTAACTGCCGGACTCATTTTAAATGATTTTTGGTACACGCATCATGCATGGGCGCACACGAAATCGTCAAGACTGTAACTCTAGAATAAGTAACATTACTACGCATATCCGGAACTACTAATGATGAGTGTTGCGGTTGATTACGATTTTTTAGCCAACGCCCTATGCTACAATTTCTCTTTGGCTAGTCAGCTTATAGTCTTATTTAAAGCGTGATACCGACTGTCTTTAGTAGGGTATAAGCGCTTGAATTGTGGTCTGATCTTGTTTTATATTTACCTATTACTAAAAGGCGCTTGGAATGATTCTTGATACTGAAATGGGCAAGCAAGTCACGCAACTAATTGGTGAGAGAAGGTCGCACCCGCGTCTTGAAGAGCCGGCTCCAGCGTTTGAGGTTTTAGATTCTATATTTTCAGCAGCGTTGCGGGCGCCAGATCACATGCATCTGAGGCCCTGGCGGTTTTTGACTATATCAGGGGACGATCGCAAGCAGCTTGGAGAGCTTTTTGTGGATCACTGCAAAGATAGCAACCCAAGTGCTGAGCTAAAGGAGATCGATGGTGCCTACGCAAAGGCCTTTCGGGCGCCTCTCATCGTTGTGGGTATTGCGTGTTATAAAAGCCACCCTAAGGTCCCAGATCTAGAGCAGGCTATCGCGACAGGCGGCGTAATAAATAATATTGGCTTGGCAGCTTACGCCCATGGATTTGGTTCAGTTTGGCGCACCGGCCCTTACGCTGTTTCTCAGATTATTAAGCAAGGGTTGGGCATTATTGAAAATGAAGAGATAATAGGATTTTTATATTTGGGTACGCCCACTAACCGAGATAGACATATTAGGCCTTTAATTGCGGACGATTTCTTTAACGCTTGGCCGAATGACGGTTAATTGATAGGTAAACTTAGATGACTTATAAATTTACTTTGGTATTTGTTTTTACTGCGTTGATACTGAGCAGTTGTGCAAACTACAAGCCCACAAAGATAGATAACATTTGTCAAATATTTTGGGGCGAAACGGACTGGTACGAAGATGCTCGTGCATCACGAAACCGCTGGGGCACACCAATTACGGTGATGATGGCGATTATGAAGCAAGAATCTAGTTTTAGGGCCGATGTAAGACCTGATAGACCTAAGTTCTTATTTATTCCATTGCCAAGAAAGTCTTCTGCTTATGGTTACGCTCAGGCGCAAGACCCAGCTTGGGATGACTATAAGAAGGCGACGGGCAATCGAGGTCACGACCGAGACGATTTTAGTGATGCTATCAATTTTATTGGCTGGTATACCGATAAAAGTCACCGAAGACTGGGTATTTCTAAATCGGACCCTTTCCGTCAGTATCTTGCCTATCATGAGGGTTGGGGTGGCTATTCGCGTGGTAGTTTTAACAAGAAACCACAGTTATTAAATATTGCCGCTAAGGTGAAAGGTCAGGCAGAGATCTATAACGCCCAACTGGTGAGGTGCACCGCAGGTCTAGATAAGGCAGTGAAAGGTTGGTTTTAGGGCTTATTTCCACGGATATAGCCAATCGTTTTTTGTCACACAGGGGACATCTGGAAAGGGGCGGCTAGGGTAGACTCCTGCCATTAAAATATTTTATAAGTGAAGTCTATGTCAGTTGAACATGTCGATGTAATTATTGTAGGGGCCGGCCTCTCAGGTATCGGTGCAGCCTGCCATTTAACCAAAGATACCCCCACCAAGAGCTTCGCTGTTATCGAAAGTCGCGCGGCGATGGGCGGGACGTGGGACCTTTTTCGTTATCCTGGAATACGATCAGATTCTGATATGCACACATTGGGGTATAGCTTTAAACCCTGGAAGTATGAAAAAGCGATTGCCGATGGGCCGGCAATTCTTGAATATATTCGTGAAACTGCGCGTGAATATGATATCGAACAACACATTCGTTATAACCGGGTAGTCGAGAGTCTTACCTGGGACAGTGCTACTGCAACCTGGACTCTAGTGTTAAAAGTTAATGGCCAAGATACGATGACCATGACCTGTAATTTTGTCTATATCTGCACTGGATATTATCGATATGATCAAGGTTACATGCCTGAATTTCCCGGAGCTGATACCTTTAAAGGGCAGATAATTCATCCCCAAAAATGGCCTAAAGATCTAGACTATAGTGGCAAAAAAGTCGTTGTTATCGGCAGTGGTGCTACGGCGATAACCTTGGTGCCATCGATGGCTAAAAGTGCGGCTCATGTCACAATGCTTCAGCGGTCTCCTACCTATGTTGTCTCGCGTCCTGACATAGACTCTACTGCAAAAATATTAGAACGCTATTTGCCGGATCACGTGGCTTATTGGGCCACACGCTGGAAAAATGTGTTGTCGCAGATGATTTTGTACAAGATGAGTAAAAAGCGACCTGACTATATAAAAAATAAATTAATTCAATGGACTCAGGTTTGGTTGGGTAAAGACTTTGATGTCGCCACGCATTTCTCTCCCCGCTATAACCCTTGGGATCAAAGACTATGCTTGGTACCAAACGGTGATTTATTTCGCTCATTACGCAAGGGTACATCTTCGGTGGTTACTGACCACATTAGCCGTTTTACCACTGATGGCATCGAACTTGAATCAGGTAAAGCTCTAGATGCTGATATTATTGTTAGTGCCACTGGCCTTGAGCTACTTGCAATGGGGGGCATGCAGATCAGTGTGGATGGAAAGGCCATCGATATTTCAGAGGCTTTACAGTACAAGGGGATGATGTTGACTGATGTGCCTAATTTTGCCTTTGCAACAGGATATACAAACGCGTCTTGGACCTTAAAGTGTGACCTTAGTAGTCAATACGTTTGTCGGCTACTCAAGTATCTAGATAAACAAAACCTAGCGATTTGCGTTCCGCGAAATAGCGATAAAGAAATGAAGCGAGTGCCATCTATAGGTTTAGACTCGGGCTATATTAATCGGTCGATTGATAAGTTTCCAAAAGAGGGATTAGCCGCGCCATGGCGTCTGCATCAGAATTACCTTCTGGATCTACTGGGCTTGCGTTTTGGTTCGGTCAAAGAAAGAAATATGGAATTCAGCCAACCAAGCCAATTTGCTAATAGTAACGCCAAGGATTAAACGTCGAATCGGGGTAGCGTGCCACCCCGATTCAGAATACCTAGATATTAGCTAACCTAGATTTGGCTGCATTGTATTGTTTTTCTATTTGGTCGACTAGCTGTCCAGCCGTGAGAACTGCTTTTACTGCGCCGATACCCTGACCGCAACCCCAAATGTCTTTCCATGCCTTTGCATCAGAGTCACCTCCAGAGCCAAAGCTCATTTTAGAGGGATCACTCTCCGGTAGATTGTCAGGATCCATGCCCGCAGAAATTATGGAAGGTTTTAGATAATTACCGCTGACACCAGTAAATAGGGTGCTTAAGACAATATCATCCGCATTATGATCGACGATAGACTGCTTGTAGGGTGGTTCAGCATTGGCTTCCTCCGTGGCGATAAAGGCCGATCCTATGTAGGCTAGATCAGCGCCCATAGCTTGTGATGCCAAGACTGCTTCACCATTGGCTATTGACCCAGACAGCAGAAGCGGACCATCGAACCATTCTCGTAACTCTTGGACTAACGCAAAAGGAGACAAGGCGCCAGCATGACCGCCAGCTCCCGCAGCCACAGCAATTAAACCATCAGCGCCTTTCGCTATTGCTTTTTTGGCGAAGCGATTATTGATAATGTCATGTAATACGATGCCGCCGTAGGAGTGTACAGCCTCATTGACAAATTCTTTCGCGCCAAGAGAAGTAATAACAATAGGCACCTTCCATTTCACGCACATCTCAACGTCATGCTGTAATCGATCATTTGATCCATGAACAATCTGATTGACCGCAAAGGGGGCCGATGGATTGTCAGGATTGGCCGCATCATACTCTGCTAGTTCAGTGGTGATTCTTTCGAGCCAGCGGTCCAATTCCGCTGCCGGCCGTGCGTTAAGCGCAGGGAAAGAACCTACAACGCCTGCCTTGCATTGAGCAATGACAAGATCTGGGTTAGATATAATGAATAGGGGTGCTGCAACGACAGGTAATCTTAAGCGTTGTGAAAGTATCTCGGGTAAAGCCATGGTTGAATCCTGTTAACTTAATATGCAAAATAGTTTTTTGTTATGCTTAAATGACGTAACTTTGCTGTAATTTTATCAACCTAAGCCTACTTAGCATATCTAAACTGTGGGCTCATAGTGACCAACTAGTCGCGCCAGATGAAGTTCTTGAGTTGAAAAAATAAAAACAATGGCCGCCGCAAGAGCGGTTGCAGTCGATAAAAACTGCAATAAGGGGGTTCTAAGTTGAAATTATTAACACCACTAGCAATATTTACCGAGAGCGTAATCGCCTTAGCTATTGTTTGGTCCGGTTATTCTGTATTTGTTCTTCAAGATTTTGGCGTTTTTGGCGAGAACCATTTGTTAGAAAATCTTCAGGCCGTGACTCTTTTAACAGTTTTAGCAGTGTACTTAGTGCCGATTTTTCAGGCACATAGAACCGATAAGTTGCTGTGTATGTTTTTTGTCTGGCTGACGATAGGGTTTCTTCTTCGCGAAATCGATGTGGACGAGCTCAACGTTCATGACTTCTTTGTGAAATGGGGGGCCGGGTCTGGCCGTAATCTCTTGTTGGCTTTAGCTTTGGCAGTCATGTCTGTAATGGCGTTGATGAGGCTAAGATTTTATCTTGATTTGGCCAAACAGTTTCTTGTTAGTGCACCGGGAGTTATGGCTCTGAAATCAGGAGTCTTACTAATTGCTGGTGACATATGCGAGAAAGTTGAGTTTACTCATCACGTGTTCTTTGAAGAGGTATTTGAACTAGTGGCTTATGCGGTTTTATTGCGCGCTGCGACCTTACTTGCCCGACACAAAATAGACCCTAAGATCACTACTTGAGTATCATCTTTGAGCTGGTTTTACTGTATTGCTTGATTTACCCGATAGAGAAAATTAGCTGGGCTAAAGCTTGAGTCGGCTGAAACGCCAGTGCCCTGTGGCAGAGTAGCAACAAAGTCAGATTGAGCAATACCCTCTGGGGTAATGTCCATTTTACGCTCACCACTGCCGCTTAAAACCGGATGATATAGGCTGTTGCGGGCGACAACCATATTATTTTCAAAGTCGATCATGATGTACTGCCCATCAAAACCAATAGTTGAATAAATAGTATTGGGGGCAGGAAACACTACCCCATCACTCTGTGTGATAGACCCGATAGTCCAAAATTTTAGACCGTAACTAAAGGAACCAGAGTATTCACCTACCAGCGAATCAGTGGTTATGTTTTTGATCTTGTCGACATATGAGGTGGGTAATACCTGCTCTTCATTCCAAACACCATTGTTTAGAAGTAGTTGGCCAAATTTAGCAAAATCTCGCGGCGTCATATCTAGACAACAGTAAGCTAAATAATTGCCATCAACCTGATCAGTTGAATCATTATCCTGCCACCACTGGGCGGTAATATCCAACTTAGAAAACAAATTAATATCGGCATAGGTCTCAAGGTCTTTACCGGTAGCGCGGTATAAAATTTCACCAACGACCATAGTGTCACAGTTGGAATATAGCCAAGCACCTGCCTGATAGACCGCAGAGCTGCTATACCAAGGTTGTATTACGCCGGTTTCTGCCATTTCGCGGGCCAAGCAGGCATTCATCTGGTTGCTAGAAAAGACCAGATCACCGCCAGAACCCCCAGATGTCTCACAGGTACCAAGACTTCCGGTTGTTTGGTTAAAGCAGACGGTAGGCATGCCGGAACGCATATCAAGTAGCTGACGAATAGTAATAGCGGATCTTTCATCGTCCGCCCACTCAGTAATATACACAGATGCACTGTCACTTAAAGAGGCTATTAGCCCCTGTTCCATAGCGATACCGACTAAGACGCTAGTGAATGATTTAGCAGTGGACCAAGACGAGGCAAGACTCTCTTTATCCTTAGTGGCAAAGAGGTTGTTAATTGTTGTTGCATCGAGCCCAAGATCATTGGTGACAGTAGCTAACTCCCCGTCAAGAATTCCGCGGTAGCGCTCTTCAATTAACTTGTTATCTTTAATAACCACAGCGGCTTGGGTGAAGGTGCCATCTTGAAATGCGTAATTGAATGCGTCGTTTAGCTTGGTGGAGTCAAGGCCTACAGATTCTGGTGTGGCCTCTTCCCAAAGGTTGCAGTCAGATTGTGCACAAGGGTCGGTTGGTCCGACAGGCGTTTCAGGCGGTTGGCTGGAGGACGAACCTCCACCGCATGAAGTCATCAGAACAGCACAGACAAACAAAAAGAGATAACGCATAAACCACCTTTAGATTCAGGATAAATGCCAACGATGCTATCACAATTCACTGTTCCGTAACGCCAAATAATTCACAGTAGATGACTCTAAGTATCAGGCTCTTTTATTTCAAGTCCCGCTGTCAAAGATAGCTAAAAATGTCAACGTCATAGAGTAAAAAACCCCACCCGTTGGGGGTGAGGTTTTAGGTATATGGTGCACTCGGGAGGATTCGAACCTCCGACCGCTCGGTTCGTAGCCGAGTACTCTATCCAGCTGAGCTACGAGTGCATTTTTGTCTTATTTCTGAGGTCGCGTACTATAGGTTAGGGGCGTTGTTGAGTCAACAATTGCGTGCTTCAGGAAAGGGGTTTTTGATATTTAATTCGTGGGCCTAAGCTCCATAGTTAGCTTTTGCTCACTCTGCAATAAAGTGTGCGTTAGCGCTTGTAGCTTATAGGTACTAACATGCTCTCTTTGAGTTCTTCCATAACCACATAGCTTGTGGATTCTTGCACGGCTGGGAGCTTTAAAATTCTATGGCCAAGAAGTTCACGATAGGCAGCCATGTCGGCAACACGCGCTTTTAACAAATAGTCATAGTTACCTGAGACTAAAAAGCAGCTTTGAATATTTTCTAAGTCAATGACTGAGCGATGAAACTCCTCGAAGTTCTCTTGTGAGGTGTGATTGAGACGTATTTGGACAAAGACAACCAATCCAGCATTTAGTTTTTCTGGGCACACTTGGGCGCTGTAGCCCAAAATATATCCGTTACGCTCCAGTCTCTTTACTCGCTCGATACAGGGGGTGACGGAGAGACCTACTTGCTTAGCCAGGTCGGTATAGCTGATGCGACCGTCTTTTTGCAGGATGCGCAATATATTACGGTCAATTTTGCCGAGTTTGTCGACTGTTTCAAAGTCAGATTTTGGCGTCATTTTGAAAAACCATCTATAAACAGAGAAATATATGGTTATATTACTTATTTTAGAAAAATAATCTAGTTTTAGCTGTCAATAAGCAATAAATAATTCTATATATCGTTTAAATTACGGGATAATTAATGTCTATTTACTGTTGTTGAAATGGAGGATAAAGCTTTGTTAATCGGAGTTCCCAAAGAAGTTAAAAATCATGAATATCGCGTCGGTTTAACACCTGCGTCAGTGCTTGAGTTAGTTAAGCGTGGCCATGAAGTGTTGGTTGAGCAGGATGCTGGTGCTGCTATCGACTTTACTGATGATCAATATGTTGCGGCGGGTGCTGAAATAAGTAGCTCTGTTGAAGATATATTTGCCAGGGCAGAGATGGTCGTTAAAGTAAAGGAGCCACAAGCTCACGAATGTAAAATGCTGCGCGAGGGACAGATTCTCTATACCTACCTTCATTTAGCACCAGACCCAGAGCAAACTCGGTTGTTAGTAGAATCAGGGGCGACCTGTGTGGCTTATGAAACGGTGACCGACGCTCAGGGTGGCTTACCCTTGTTGGCGCCGATGTCAGAAGTGGCAGGACGGATGTCTGTTCAGGCCGGCGCACACCATTTGGAGAAAGCACAGGGTGGGAGAGGTGTTTTATTAGCGGGTGTGCCAGGTGTTGCACCTGCCAAGGTGTTGGTGATTGGTGGCGGTGTGGTTGGTGATAATGCAGCATCTATGGCTGTGGGTATGGGCGCTGATGTGACTATTTTAGATCGCTCAATTCCACGATTACGCCAATTAGATAACGAGTATGAAGGCAGAGCAAAATGCGTTTACTCGACTGATGCAGCGATTGAAGAATATACGCTGGAAGCTGACCTCGTTATTGGCGCAGTACTCATCCCTGGCGCAGCAGCACCTAAGTTACTTAGTAGAGATTTGATTAGTCGAATGAAAAAAGGTGCGGTGGTAGTGGATGTGGCTATCGACCAAGGTGGTTGTTTTGAAACATCAAAGGCAACAACCCACCAGACCCCCACTTATATTGTTGATGAAGTAGTGCACTACTGTGTGGCCAATATGCCAGGTGGTGTGGCTCGTACTGCCACTATGGCACTCAATAATGCCACGCTACCCTATGCCATTAAGCTAGCTGATGATCCTATTAGTGCCTTGTTTACAGATGCTAATTTGCAAAATGGTTTGAACGTTCATAGGGGCTCAGTTACCTATAAGGCGGTTGCCGACGCTTTGGGTTATGACTATGTGCCAGCTGATGAGGCTCTAAAAGCTTATTGATAACAAGTTGAGGAATCTTAGAAGGGTGTCTCTGCAACCACTACTGCACGCAGCGGTGCTGGGTGTCCTTCTGCTGTTTTAGTCATATCATTGGGGTCTAAAAAGTCACCCAGTGAATCGTAGGTCATCCAGTCTGTGCTGCGTTGCTCATCGGTACTGGTTGTACTTATGTCAACGACTCGAGGATTAACAAAGCCTTGCTTTCTCATCCAGCTCGTCAGGGTATCTGGCGAAGGCAGGAACCAGACGTTCGGCATTTTGGCATAACGCCCCTCAGGCACTAAAATCTGCCCCTCAGGGCCGTCTATCACAAGAGTCTCAAGTACCAATTGGCCACCGGGACGCAGTAGCTCGCGCAACTCACGTAAATGATCCATGGGTGAGCGTCTGTGGTAGAGAATACCCATTGAAAATACCGTATCAAATGCGGCTAGTTTTTCGGGCATGTGCTCAATGCCTATAGGAAGAACATCGATCGGTAATTGAGTCCCCGCATATTTTTTGATCGCGTTAAACTGAAAAACAAATTTCGCCGAAGGGTCAATGCCGATCACTCGCTTAGCACCTGCGCCAAGCATACGCCAGCAGTGGTAGCCATTGCCACAACCAACATCCAAGATCAGACGGTTACTTAATGGCTGTAAGTGAGGTAGGACACGGTCCCACTTCCAATCTGACCGCCACTCAGTATCAATAGCAAGGCCGAATAATTGATAGGGTCCTTTGCGCCAAGGGTGCAGCCCCATGAGGCTATGCTGCAGCTGACCAAGCACCTCTGCGGTAATATCTGCAGTATGGCCAATGGTCACCCCAGTGCTGAAATCATAATGTTGCGGACTAATGTCAGGGAGGCCTTCAAGTGATTGCAGCCAGCCTGGCATGTCGCCCCAGCGACTGCCATCCAGACGCTCCTTGATCAGTTCAGGTAGGCCTTTATGCCAAGTATCTAAGTCAGAGTTTTTGAGCCAGTTGAAAAATGGTTGATAGTCTATTGCTGAGGGAAACATTGTTTTACCTGTCACGTTGAACAGCAATTATAAAGTATTTCTTAGGTCTAATCGTCTAGGTGTAATACTTTAATTATCAATAGCAATACATCACCAAGCGCGAGGCCGACTTTTCAATAATACGACTAAGATATGTGCTCGCCGGTGACAAGAAGGCGCCTGCGTTGAGCCAATAGGCAATAACAAGCTGCATAGATGCCGATAACAACGAGCCCCACCCATTCAATTTGCAATGGTGTGAACTGATAGAGCAGTACTAAGGACACCATAATTAACCAATTGATCGCAATATACTTGAGTCTACCGACTCGTTCTACGGTCATACCTATGTTGCGTGTATACAACCGTATTAGTGAATCAAGTGAGTTAATCACGAATATTACACCAACGCCCACCATCGCAATCCGCCAAATACCGGCAATATCTATTCCATTGTCAAAGTAGAAATAGAGCACAGAGAACCAGATTGCAATAGGAATGGAAGGCACCACTAAAAGGGCTAATAAAAGTTGCCATGCTTTTAATCCGCTGGCAAACCGAGATATGAATTGCCCTATCATGATGCTCCAAGCAAACCACCAGTAGAGGTAAAACTGATGGTAATCAGTGATCGGCGCGAGGTACTGGTTGATGTTATAAAAGTAGTCTCCGATATTCGTCATTGAACTTGTGAGTCCCTCAACTCCCATATCACCTGACCACCACATGCCAAAAATTAGCGCGAAAAACAACCAAGTTGACCCTATGCTTAATATTTTCACATAACGGATGTGGGTGCTAGACGCTGCCGCAATTAGCACGACGGCGGCAACCAATCCGTACTTTAATGGATCACTAATCCCATCAATGTAATCGGGTATATAGACTAAAAACAAATAGGCAGTAAAGGCGCAGGTTCCAATAATGACAATGTTGTTTGCCCATTTAATCAGAGGTATTTCAAATAATTTTAATTTGGGCTCGACAATACAAAAGTAAAAGATAGTGGTGAAATAAAATCCCCAGACTAAAAATCCCCAGAAACCAAATTCTAGCGCCAATGGGTTGGTAAATGCATAGGACGCCTCGCTTGCGTAGACCTGAAAATCAGATAGCGGAAACATTATCAGTCCAACATCCAAACCTGAAGTGAACAGAATCGCCATAAAGGTAAAAAAAGATGTAGGCGTTTCTCCGATGCACTCTACGTTGCGCCAATAAACAGCGATAAAAAGCGCTGTTAGTAGAGTGGCGCACATTGCGATAGTGAGAATAAGTGCCATCATTTGGTTACCTTATCTGGTTGAGTGAAAATTCCTAGGTCTATGCCATCGGTGGGTCTAAAGGTTTCGAGCTTCTAAAATAAGGCCTTGAGATTGGTTGTCTTGGCTAAGAAGTTCAGTCCGCGCCGATGAGTCTTGTCGAATGGTCAGGTCAAAGAACGCCAATGCTTTCTCTTTTTGCATCTTGTGACCCACACTAGGCAGAACAAGCTTGAACTCCACATCGGGATTGAAGGTGCGTTTTTGCGTATCAGGTTTTAGTTGCGGCCACCAATAGCCCCCAGAAACTCCGAATGTAGAGTGATTAGAGTTTTCTAAGAGACCCCAAACGACAGGCACAGTGGCTTTCTCAAAAGCATCCCGTAATGAAGGATGTGGGTTGGTTACGCTGGGTTTAGTAGTGCCCGCCATTGTCGCCTGCTGCGTCCCAAGTCCTATGATTAGTGAATCTTCACTGCCGCTGAGTAAAAATGTTGGTTTTCTAAAATAGGCAAATGGATGATTTCCCTCGACACTGAGCAGGACAGATTCTTTGTTGGTAGGAATAAGTATCTCTGGTGGCATAAAGCTGCGTTGGTCTATCCAGCCAGGTGGTACCACCGCAAAGCCAGAGGTGAAACGGTCTTCCATGGCCAGACCAACTAAGGTCGAAGACCCACCAAAGGATCTACCCATTAGTCCAATTCGATCTAAATCAAGGCGTCCGGCAAATGGTCCCGTTGTATTCATCTGTTCTAATTCGTCAAGGGCTGCTCGTAAGTCATTTAAGCGCTGTATTAACGACCTATCTAGATCTACTAGTGCCTGCAATGGCTCGGGAGAATCAGATAGTGGAGTAAAACTCTGGCCGTAGTTATCCCTACTGCCGTAGGCACCCTGATCGTCAAGGAGAGGGAATATGTCGACCATTGCTTGCCTAAAAGCTTGATCTCCTCCTGTGAGGGCTAGTGCTGGGTCCCTGCCGGTCATGGAGTAGGGTGAATTGCCAGTATGCTCAGGCGCGATAACTACATAGCCATTAGCGGCCAAATACTCGCAAACAGTTTCCATGTTATACCGACTACCCGCATCGCCATGGGTCATTACAATGACGGGTAATTTGTTTGGTATTGAGGTCAGTGGCGCACCAATATAGCTCTGTCGTGGACGATAAAATAATTCTTCAATAGCAAGATTTATATCATTCTGAGTGACACCATCGTTAACTGTCTCGGGAGTCAAGTGGAAGAATGTGGTCTCAGTCATCATCCTTTGGTGCATACTGAAATCACCAAAAACGTAGTCACCATAGGTGGCCTGACGGAATTTATCGGGTTGCTCGACAATGGTTGATCGGTTAACCGGATACCAAAGTTCGGTAATTAGCGTACGAACCCCGCTGTTCACTCCGGCGACTGCGTCAAAGGGTCGAGATTCATCGTGTATAAAACGTGTTGATGACCCGATAGCATAAAGCTGATTTGTGGTATCCGATGCGATATGTTGCTGGTCAGTGCAAGAGATGATTAGAGTGGCAAGGCATAGGATTAACCAGAATCGGTTGCTGCTTAATCCTTTTCTTGTCTCTTTACCGGAACATAATGTTGAGTCTCTTGTTTTAGGCAGACTTGTCATTGACCTCTTCCTTAATCAAAATAATGGTTACTCTTGGCTCTAAAACTGAGTGTAACCTGACGAGTTGGTTTATTCATCCAAGCCTTTAGATTAATATCGAACATACGAATCTTTAATTGAGTATCGTTGATTAAAATTAATATGCCATATAGACTGCCAAAACAGGCTCAGTGCTGTATCTTTAGCGCCAAAGCCGCACTGAATAAGCCACTGGGGCGGAAATACAATGAGTGAAGAAAGATTTCAGGAGCTTGAGGAAAAGTTGGCTTTTTTTGAGATGACCAATGCTGAATTAGGTGATGAGATTTTTCGTCAGAAAAAAGAAATTGATACATTGACCAAGGCTCACCAAAAGTTATTGCAGCGTGTTGAGTCCTTGCAAGATACGGTTGATACGGGTGGTCAGGAAGATGGCGAGAGGCCACCCCACTATTAACCAGAGACATGTGCTGTCATTCGAATTAAATTAGAGAATAGAGGTCTAAAATGTCAGATTTAAATGAGCAAGTTAAGCAAGATATTGATAATGCTTTTGCGCGCCAACAGCGCTATGCCATAGAGCTGCGCAAATCAGATTACAAAAAAAGAGTTGCGGTACTCGATCGGTTTGAGCAAGCCTTTCGCGATTCAGAAGAAAAAATATATAAGTCTGCCGCCGATGATTTTGGAAAACCTCAAGCTGAGGTGGACATGTCAGAGATCATGGCAGTGCTGGCGGAGCTT
>MDTF01006964.1_pt1 | contig 36811 bp, 35 predicted proteins | sample 811191 | NCBI WGS metagenome assembly MDTF01 (sample SAMN05326649, study PRJNA326480) | marine metagenome | isolation source: seawater | place: Southern Ocean | collected 2011 | reverse complement strand
GTAATTGATCCTGAATTAGTTACATTTCCATTCGCTCGGAAAGCTAAAACACCGCCAGAAGTACCGTTCCAAGTATGACAGGTTAATGTTACACCAGAAGCAACAGTCACATTTGTGTAATTAGGCACTTTAAGTACCTGATGTTTTTGTGAACTTGACGCTGAATAAGCATGTATCCTTGCTGAGTCAAGAATTATTGTGTTTCCAAAAATACCTCTTATAGTCTTGTATTCATGCTGCCCAACCGTGTTGCTAGAGGTCGCTGTATCAATCATTGTTATAATCAATATTTCATCTCCAACCTCAAACCCACTGGTTGAGGCTGTAACCAAATTAATAAATCCAGCCTTATTAGTTCCAACAGCGGTTGTTCGGACATTATCTGTATAAGTAGTTCCAGCTGTTGCATTGAGTTTACCATCAGATCCATTACCATAGGAACCTTTAATTAACCAGCCAACGGTTGTTGTGTTAATTGGTTCAGATTTGTAATAAATATCAAAGGCCCCAGTGCCATTTGTTATCGCCCCGAAGTCCCTTATAACAATATCCGAACCACCAGCGCCGACGTTAAATGATATACCCGCTTGACTATTATTTTTGTATAGCGGAGGAGTATTGGCAACACGTTTAGTTTGACTATACCCTGTTGACGTAATAACAAACATAAAAACCAATAATCGCAAAAAATGATCTTTTATTGAAAATAACTTTGTCATATTTTATTTTTTTGTTTGACTAGGTCCAAACAAAACTTCAGTTAATATTGGTTTAAGTTTTAATATTGACACACAACTAATTTTGCCTGTATGTCCTCACGAAAAATACAAGTGCAAATTACAGAAAATCAATTAGTTAACCATTACTAATGGAGTTGCGAAATTATAATGTAAAATAACTAAAAAATATTGACAATAGACTGTTAATATTGGTCTGAAATAAGAATTAAGCCAAATCAAAGAATAACTAGACAAATTACGACATTACATAATCAATCAATTTGAAATGATAAATATTTTTCCACCAATGCTACTATGCTTCTGTAAGAGTTTTCTTTAAAAAGCTCAAGAACTTTATCTTGCCTAATCCATTCAACTTTATCTATTCCCTCATCTGTTTGAGGTAATAAATTTTGCAAGTTAGTTTTACTGGTCATTTTATACCAGACGGTAGGTTTTAGAACAAACTTATTTTTATGATAATATATATGATAAGTAATTTCAAAACTAGCTTCAGAACAACTGGAAACAGAAACAGCAGTTTCCTCTTCAACTTCTCTGATAGCACATTGTTTTATCTTCTCACTTTTCTCGAGCTTTCCTTTGGGTAAATCCCATTTACCATTTCGATAAATCACTAACAAATCGCCAAGCTCATTTTCAACTATTCCGCCAGCAGCTTCAATTAACTTAAAATGGCATTTAAATCGATTGAACACATCAATAGGCGAATCACAAGAACACCTTAACGTTAATGGTTGATCTGCAGTCAACCAACTTTCCCAGTTTTCCGGTAACAATAATTCAGATTCTGAGACTCCGGTTAACACTTCGCTCACCTCCGTTAAATTTAACGATTCTTCGACTAACAGTAAAACCTGATTGAAGAAAACTTCATACTTTTGCTTTATCAATTCCATACTTATATCTCATGTTAGTCTCTAATGATGTTTCGCTCAACGTTAGCGAATTTCTTTTACAAATTAAGGCAATAAAACTTCAGCCAAACGATCCGTTCACATGGGCCTCAGGAATTATATCTCCGATTTATTGCGATAATAGAAAAGTTTTGTCCTACCCAAAAATCAGAACCTTTATTCGTCAAGAAATGGTTAAGGTTTTAGAAGATAATTATGGTCGACCTGATGTAATTGCTGGGGTAGCAACAGGTGGTATAGCTCTTGGCGCTTTGGTAGCGCAAGAATTAGGACTTCCATTTGTGTATGTTCGCTCAAAACAAAAAGAACATGGCTTGTCAAACCAAATTGAAGGGGATGTTGAAGAAGGACAGAGCGTAATTGTGATTGAAGATTTAATTTCAACAGGTGCAAGCTCTTTAAACGCTGTTGACGCTTTAAGAGACTTTGGTTGTAGCATTAAAGGAATGGTTGCAATATTTTCATATGGTTTAGCCGAATCAAAAGAAAATTTCAAAAAAGCAAAATGTCCGCTAGTAACATTAGCGAGTTATGATTCTATGCTGACCAAAGCAATCGAAACAAATTACATAACTCCCATAGACGCAAAATTGCTTCGAGATTGGAAAAAAGACCCTAAAAACTGGTTGAAATAATGACTCACATTGAAAGCAATAAAGTAGCTATAAACACCAACCCCAAACAAATCTTTGATTTCGTCCTAAACATGAACAACATCATTGAACTTTTACCGCAAGAAAAAGTCGAAAATTGGAAAGGAGAAGAAGACAATTGCTCCTTTACCATAAAGGGTTTGTCAGGAATAGGGATGAAAATAGATTCAAGCGAAGAACCTACCAAAATTGCTATCGTTTCTCATGGGAAAAATCCATTCGACTTCACTATGAATCTGCATATTAGAGAAGTTTTCGAAAATAAATCTGAAGCCTATTTAGATTTTGATGCAAATATGAATATGATGATTGAAATGATGGCGAAAAGTCCATTGACTAATCTTTTTAATATTATGGCTGAAAAACTTAAAGATAAGTTCAATTAGTTAGTGCCCTATTCAAACAAGAACCGAATTTTTTTTTGTTCAAAAAGTTGTTCTTTTCGGTCGATCAAAACCCTCAATCTTCCATCAGTATTTATTCCGATTATTACGCCAAAAATTTCCTTACCGTCAATACTAAATTTTCGTACCTCATTTAGACCTAGAAGTAAATCCAAATATCTATTGTTCAAAAGCACTGGCCTATCGATAAAATTTTGGACTTTGTACAAATAATCAATCAATTCTTCAACTACCACTTTAATATAAAAGAACTCTTGCATTTCATTGGAAATACTCGTTGAGTTGTCACTTGACAGTATCGTAGATTGATTCACATTTAAACCAATACCTATAATCGAGTGTAACAATTCATTCTTGAGTAATGTATTCTCGATTAATATCCCACAAACCTTTTTATGATTTACCATAATATCATTAGGCCATTTTATTTGCACACCTTTTACACCTAAATTCTTTAAATAATCAGAAATTAATATTGAAACTGCTTGATTCAATTTAAAAGCATCCACAACATAAAGATTATTGGGCTGAAAGTAAAAACTAAATGTTACATTTTTCCCATAATCAGACTCCCATTTTGCCTCACGCTGCCCTTTTCCATTTGTCTGAAAATTTGCAACGATAGCATCAAAATTCTTTAAAGAATTTTGATGCTTCAACCTCCGTTTCATCTCCTCATTTGTAGAATCAATCGAATCCAACCAAATAACATTCATCTTCACTACTAATATATGTTAAGCTTTATGCAAATTTGGGGCTTTTTGACCTGCACACATCATTATTATTCCCTTATAAAATGGTTACTTTTGCAAACTATAATTTTTCATGGAAACAACAACTAAAATATCCGATTCTAGTAGACTCGCAAATTCGATTCTTAAAGGTTTAATAGACAAAAAAGGAATTGATATAATTGAATTAGACTTACGCAAAGTCGAAAGTGCAGTTTGCGAATATTTTATAATCTGTTCTGGGGGTTCCGATCGGCAAGTCAATGCTTTGGCAAATGCAGTAAAAGATATTGTAATTGAAGAAGAGAGCGAGAAGCCTTGGCACATTGAAGGAATGGACAATTGCAGTTGGGTATTATTAGATTATGCTAACGTAGTAGTTCACATTTTTCAAGAAGAAACACGAGAATTTTACAAATTAGAAGAACTTTGGGCCGATGCAACTGTCAGGTCTATTGAATTAATTGACGAATAACAAGAATGTCTGAAAATAAAAAACAAACGGGCCCAGCTAAAGGTCCAAAATCAACGAAGAAAGGCGATAAAAAGCCATTCAATTTCTACTGGATTTACGCCATTATTGGAGTAGTTCTGCTGTCTCAATTACTTTTCAGTTGGAATGCAGCCCTGCCAGCAATTAGTCCGCAGGAATTTAGATCCATGGTGGAGCAGAGCGAGGTAAAACAAGTTTTAGTTATTAACAAAGAAACCGCTAGGATTTACCTAAAAAATGATGCTCTTCCAAATTATGAGCAAAAGCTTAAAAACACGAACACTGAAGAAGGCACAAATTACGGTCCTCATTTTAAGTTAAATATTGGGTCGCCGGAACGTTTTGATGAAGAACTGGACAACTTTAGTAAAAAATATGATTTTAAATATGAGTATCGAACTGAGGAGAATTGGGGACGCGACGCTCTTGGCTGGTTAATTCCAATTGCTGTAATGGTAGCTATTTGGTTATTTATAATGCGCCGAATGGGTGGCGGTGCTGGCGGTGCTGGCGGACAAATATTTAATATTGGAAAATCAAAGGCCAGACTTTTCGATGAAAACGATAGTGTTAAAATAACGTTTGACGACGTAGCTGGTCAAGAAGAAGCAAAAGAAGAGGTTAAAGAAATTGTTGATTTTCTTAAAAACCCAAAGCGATATACTGACTTAGGTGCAAGAATACCGAAAGGTGCTCTATTGATAGGTTCGCCTGGTACTGGAAAAACACTGTTAGCAAAAGCCGTTGCCGGAGAAGCCCAAGTTCCATTCTTCTCATTATCGGGATCTGATTTCGTAGAAATGTTTGTAGGGGTTGGAGCATCTCGTGTGCGGGACTTATTCAAACAAGCCAAAGAAAAAGCACCAAGTATCATTTTCATAGATGAAATCGATGCCGTTGGGCGTGCTCGGGGAAAAAATTCAATGCAAGGCTCAAATGATGAGCGAGAAAACACACTAAACCAGTTACTTACGGAAATGGACGGTTTTGGAAATAATTCCGGTGTAATCATTCTTGCAGCTACTAACCGTGCAGATGTTTTAGACAAAGCACTATTGCGTCCTGGTCGATTTGATCGGCAAATCATGGTTGATATGCCTGATTTACACGGAAGAAAAGCTGTTTTTAAAGTACATTTAAAGCCACTTAAAAAAGACGATTCTTTAGATATTGATTTATTGGCTCGTCAAACTCCAGGATTCTCTGGAGCAGATATAGCTAATGTTTGTAACGAAGCGGCACTTATTGCGGCTAGAAATAAAAAGAAACAGGTTACAAAACAAGACTTTATTGATGCCGTTGATCGTGTAGTTGGCGGTTTGGAGAAGAAAAATAAAATCATTACTCCTAATGAGAAAAAAACAATTGCATACCACGAAGCTGGACATGCAACGGTTAGCTGGTTATTAGAACATGCTCACCCACTTGTTAAAGTGACAATTGTGCCACGTGGTCAATCTTTGGGAGCAGCCTGGTATTTACCAGAAGAACGTCAAATTACTACTGAGGAGCAGTTGAATCACGATATATGTGCGGCACTTGGAGGAAGAGCAGCTGAAGAAATTGTATTTGGAAAAATTTCAACTGGTGCTTTAAGTGATCTTAAGAAAGTAACTAAGCAAGTTTATGGAATGATTGTTTATTACGGTCTTAATCCTAAAATTGGTAATGTATCCTATTATGATTCTTCAGGTCAAAACGAATATTCATTTCAAAAACCCTACTCTGAAAATACGGCTCAACTTATTGACGAAGAAGTTAGTAAGTACATTGAAAAGGCATATCAAGATACGTTGATACTTCTTAAAGGAAGCCGAGAAAAACTAAATGCTCTGGCTGAACAGCTCCTTGAGAAAGAAGTGATTTTTAAAGAGGATATGGAAACAATTTTTGGTAAAAGAACATTTGACCGTGATATTGAGCGTGAACAAGAAGAAAAAGACATAGACGAACGTAGATCAAAGGAAGCGGAAGAGCGTAAAGAAAGGAAACAAAAAGAGGCGGCAGAAAAGGAAAATGGAATTCCTAATAAAAAACCCACCAATAAATCCAAAGTTCCAACAAAGGAAGTAACAAAGAAAACAGTAGAAAATGGAAAAGCCTCTGAAAACGTTGAAAACAATTCTGCAACTTCCGAAAATGTAACTGCTCCCGAAAAAAAGGTTTAACTACATTTGAACCTTAGCCTATGGAAGTAAATTGGACTAAGGTATTTACCACGAATGATTCAATTCAAGCTGAATTGATAAAAGCACGGCTTGCAGAAGATGACATCCAAGTTGCCTTTGTAAATAAACAAGACTCTATGCATTTGCATCTTAATATGCAATTTGGATTAGAGGTGTTCGTGCCCAAAGACAATGCTTTCAAGGCTGTTCAAATCATAAATAATATGGTCCTTAATGAGTGATCTTAAACAAAGGCTCTCTACAGGATCAATATTCATTGTGGTTCTATTCGGATCTACAATTGCGAGCCCGTATACTTACGCTTGTATATTTTTACTAGCTAGCACGTTAGGCCAAATTGAATTTTATCGCCTAATAAAAAAATCAGGAGGAAACCCACAGACTATCACAGGTGTTATTGGTGGGATTTTGTTGTTTACCACTAATTTTCTTTTTGTTCAAGGTTCTTTTGATGATATTAGCATTCTGGTATACAATATGCCATTACTATTTTTGGTCTTTTTAATTGAGCTTTTCCGTAAAAACAAAAATCCATTTATCAATATCTCTTATACCATTATTGGAATAATTTATATAGCACTACCCTTCTCTTTGTTGAATTATTTAATGATTGACCCAAGGTATTATCCTAGTTATGAATTCTACCCTCATATTACAGCTGGGGTCCTTTTCTGCATGTGGGCAAACGATAGTTGGGCATATTTAATAGGTAAGAAGTTTGGGAAAACCAAACTTTTTGAAAGTGTTTCACCAAAAAAAACTTGGGAGGGCTTTTTAGGAGGAATTTTCTTTTGTGTCGGATTTGCAATACTTATAAGTTTTATTGCTACTGCCCTTTCTTTGGTTGACTGGATAGTTCTTGGACTTATAATATCTATTGCAGGCACAGCAGGCGATCTCATTGAATCAAAACTAAAAAGAAGTTTAAATTTAAAGGACTCTGGAAACATATTACCAGGTCATGGTGGAATTCTAGATCGTTTTGATGCCCTTATCTTGGCAATTCCTTTTATTATTGTGTACTTATTTATTAGATTCTAGATTAGTTTTTATGACACTACACCGAGAAGGCTCAAAAATCATGATATTTACCTTTATTGGTTTATTGGTTTTTAATCTAGCACTAACTCCATTCCTATCTGAAGACCCTATAGCAAGAGGAGTAATTGGATCTTTCTCTCTTTTTATATTTGGGGTAGTAGTTCAATTTTTCAGAGTCCCTAAACGCAAAATTGAAATAAATGATGGCCAAATAATTAGTCCTGCTGATGGAAAAGTAGTGGTTATCGAAAGAGTCTTTGAAGATGAATTCTATAAAGAAGAAAGGATTCAAGTATCTATATTCATGTCTCCGTTTAATGTTCATATTAATTGGACACCAATGGCCGGATTAGTCAAATATGCCAAGTATCATCCCGGAAATTTTCTTGTAGCTTGGCATCCAAAATCTTCTACTGAAAACGAACGCACTACTTTTGTTTTTGAAAACTCTAAAGGATCTGTTTTAGTGAGACAAATTGCAGGATTCTTAGCTAGAAGAATAGTTTATTTTGTAAAAAAGGATGACCAAATTGGACAAGGTGATGAATTTGGGTTTATTAAGTTTGGTAGTAGAGTAGATTTATTATTGCCAATAAATGCTAAAATAAAAGTTGATCTGGATCAGAAAGTAGTTGGAAAACAGACGGTTATCGCTGAACTATAGTATAGCGCTGTTAAACTATTGTTAAAGCATTTTGAAAACCAGTTTTAAGCTTACAAATTTGACGAGTGTAAACTGGTGGTGCGTCCATTCAATAAAATCAAACGAATATGAGTTTAAAAAGTCTTTCAGTTACGTTTTTAGTATTAATTGCTTTTGGAACCAGCACTATTGCTGCTAAAAAAGAGAAATCCAGTCCAGCAAAAAAATATCAATTTGAATTTACCATTTCTGACTCAGAGGATAGTTTAGTATTTCTGGCAAACTATTACGGGAAAAAACAATATTATTACGATACTGCTTTTGCTGTAGAAAAAGGAAAATTCAAATTTGAAACCGATTCTATTCCAGGTGGAATTTACCTAATCGTTATGCCCGATAAATCACAATACTTTGAAATAGTGGTAAGTGGAAATGAACCTCGTGTGACTCTAAGTACGACGCGAGCTAATATGGTTGCTGATATGAAAGTATCGGAGTCTGAAGAAAACAAATTATTCTACGAATTTCAGCAAGAAATGAATACGAAAGGTGAACAAGCTGCTCCGATTCAAAAAAGAATAGAAATTTTGAAAGCAGATACCTTAAATCCAAAACCGGACGAAATCAAAGCCGAGCAAACAAAATTAGAAACGATAAATAAAGAAGTAAATGAATATAAAAAGCAATTTATAGAGACTCACGAAGGGACCTTTACAGCAAAAATTTTCTTGACTTCTCAAGAACCTGTTGTACCTGAAACTCCTGAGTTACCAGAAGGGGCTAATCTTGATTTATGGAAATTCCAAGAATATAAAAGACAATATTTAGAAAATGTTGATTTTACTGACGAGCGATTACTTCGGTCTCCAGTCTTTGCTAAAAAATTAGAATATTACATGACTAAATTAGTTGTTCAAATGCCCGACTCTATTAACAAAGCAGCTGATGAATTGGTTGAACGCGCTAGACCAAGCAAGGAAATGTTTAAATACGTAGTACACTGGAATACAAATTTTTATGAGCGTTCTAAGATCATGGGAATGGATGGTGTGTTTGTGCACATGTCTGATAATTATTACACAAAAGAACAAGCTCATTGGGTTGATAGTGCTGGTCTTGCAAAAATAAATGATAGAGCTTCAACTTTACGCCCTTTGCTACTAGGTAAAGTGGCTTCTAACATTATTTTACCTGACACTACTGGTAAATGGCATGACTTATTGAAATTACCAGCAGAGTATACTATTCTCTATTTCTGGAGCCCTACTTGTGGTCATTGTAAAAAATCTACCCCTAAATTGGAGAAGTTCTACCAAGATTATAAGTCCAAGGGTATTCAAGTATTTGGTGTTTGTACAGAATTAGATGTTGCAGGAATGAAAACATTTGTAAAGACAAATAAGCTTACATTCATAAACGTTTCAGATACCCCAGAAATCAATAAAAATGCTTATGAATATTTAGATAAAACAACCATTAATAGCCTGAACTTCAGGACAATATATGACATATATTCTACACCGCAAGTATATGTTTTGGATAAGGATAAGAAAATTATTGCTAAGAAATTAGGCGTTGAACAGTTAGCGGATTTTATAGATAATCACTCAAAGGAAAAGTCCACTAATTAATAAACTACTCTTAGGGCTTTTATATCACTGGAAAATTGCTCCCATCCACCAAATTCGCCATCTTGATCATAATATTCCATTTCTAGAACCAAACAATTTGGTTCTCCGTTAATAAAATAAATACTATCATTTGATGCTGCTTGATAAACGAATATCAAACCTGGATCAAATTGCTTTATTCTGCTGCAATTATAGTTTTTACTGTATAATCGCTTTTCCCCAACACTAATATTCAAAGAAAGCATTATGCCATTATTTGGGCTATCTAAATTATTTGAATCCAATTGCCTATTCCAATCCTTTACCGTGTCTAAATCAAAGGTTATAGTGCGGTGGTCGATACGAGTAAGTTCTTCAGGGACACCAAATCGTTCTTCAAAAGCAGATGCGGTTAAACACTCACGTTCTTCCATTCCGTCATCATAGCAAACTGAATCCGGCGTTTTTGTTAAGGAAAGCATTGAATGGTCGTTGCAATATAGTTCGTATTCCTGATTTTTATTAACCATATTTTCGTAAAAATATCGAGTATAACATGCCTTTTTAGCAAGATAAAATTCTTGCGGCCATTCATTTTTATGGGTATCGGACGCGTTTTCGCAACTAACAAAAAAAATAGACAACCCTAAGACTATTCCTTTACCAACTTCTGTCAAACCTTTTAAAACATAAACGTTCATCCTTCCTTTTATTTATTATTTATTTATGTTGCTAAGGTAGAATTTCAGACACCAAATTCAAACGGCAAAAAAGCGCAAAGCATTTTTTTTAATTACACCTTGGTTTCACCTTTGCATCCGAAAACCCTAAGAAACCAATTTATACTCTGGGGAAATAGTTTCAGAATCGCTCAATTTTAGAGGAAAGTTATTCCATATATCTTAAGGAAAATGGAAAGTATAACTTAGCATTAACGACGCAACATAAGTAAAAACAATATTTGCAGCATTCTATTTCTTAAACTCACTATTAGTTTATCCATAGATAATAGTCCGTTTGTTACATTTGTTTGTGTGACTATTATTTGGCTATTTACATAAATAGAAGAGTCAATCCAGATTATTGATTTAATATCGATTACTAGTTTAAAGGCATTATGACGAAAAGTAATTTAAATAAGAGATTTGTTACAGCTGTACCTGCTGATAAATTTGGAAAAATCAGATTGACAGGGAAGAAGAATTATGCAGCTGGAATGCCTGCTGTTATTTCTTCGCTAAAACATTTGAAGCGAGAAGTCGGCCTCTTTAAAGGCATAAAGGTTCTGAGCCGAATGAACAAGAAAAATGGCTTTGATTGTCCGGGATGTGCCTGGCCTGATCCTGATGGTAAACGTTCAACCCTCGGAGAATATTGCGAAAATGGAGTAAAAGCAATTGCAGAAGAAATTACTGTGAAACGAGTCGATGCTGAATTCTTCAGGAAAAACAACATTGAAGAACTCAGCAAACAATCCGATTTTTGGATTGGTAAGCAAGGTCGAATTACTGAACCCATGATTTTAGAAGTTGGCTCCAAAAACTTCAAGCCTATTTCATGGGACGCTGCATTTAATAAAATTGGAAATCAACTCAAATCTCTAAATAGTCCGGATGAAGCTGCCTTTTATACATCTGGCAGAACAAGTAATGAAGCAGCCTATATGTATCAACTTTTTGCGCGCCAAGTTGGTACAAATAACCTACCCGATTGCTCAAATATGTGCCATGAATCCAGCGGAATTGGTTTGGGTGAAACAGTTGGAATTGGCAAAGGATCGGTTAAACTAGAAGATTTGCATGAGGCTGAAGTAATTGTTGTTATGGGGCAAAATCCAGGCACCAATCATCCTAGAATGTTGTCTGCATTGGCAAAGTGCAAAACAAATGGAGGAACAGTTGTCAGTATCAATCCAATACCCGAGGCAGGTAATGAAGCTTTTGCAGATCCACAAGACCCAATCTCAATGATTAAAGGCGGTGAGAAATTAACGGATTTGTACTTACAGGTAAAAATAAATGGAGATGTCGCCGTATTAAAGGCCGCCTGCATACTTATGCTAGAAGCCGAAAAAGTCAATCCAGGAACTGTATTTGATCTAGATTTTATTGAAAAAAATTGCGACGGATACGAAACATTAATTGCTGACTTAGAAACAACTAGTTATGAGGATTGCATCAAACAAAGTGGTGTTCAAGAAAGTCAAGTAAGGCAATTTGCAGACTTACTTATCAATAATAAAAAAATAATTATCTGTTGGGCAATGGGAATTACTCAACACAAGAATGGTGTTGAAAATGTTCGTGAAATTGTAAATACTTTACTTCTTAAAGGAAGTATTGGAAAACCAGGTGCAGGAACTTGCCCAGCTCGTGGACACAGTAATGTGCAGGGTGATAGAACTATGGGGATTTGGGAGAAACCTAAAACTGCATTTCTAGAAAGTCTAGACAATCATTTCGGAATCAACACGCCTAAAGAGCATGGTTATGACGTTGTCGACTGTATTGAGGCCATGCACAACAACAAAGTAAAAATCTTTATGGCTATGGGAGGAAACTTCGTTTCTGCAACTCCCGATACAGAATATACCGCTGAAGCTATTCAGAAATGTCAATTAACCGTGCATGTCTCTACCAAGCTGAACCGATCACATCTTATTCCAGGTATTGAGTCCATCATACTGCCTTGCATTTCAAGAACTGAAAGTGATACGCAAGAGAGCGGTTTACAGTTTATTTCTGTAGAAAATTCAATGGGGATAGTACACAGAAGTACCGGGAAATTTCCTCCAGCATCTAACAATTTAAAAAGTGAGCCAGCCATTATTGCAGGAGTTGCCAATTCCACTTTTGGTGATAATTCGCCTGTTAACTGGTCAGAAATGGTCGTTAATTATGATGCGATAAGAAATCATATTGAAGCAACAATAGTTGGGTTTGACGATTATAACACAAGAGTGAGACAATCGGGTGGGTTTTATTTACCAAATGGGGCTCGAGAAGGTCAATTTAAAACTGCTACGGATAAGGCTAGGTTTACCGTTAACCCACTACCCGACCAACAAGTGAAAGATGGTAACTTGATTATGATGACCATTCGCTCACATGACCAATATAACACAACGATATACGGAATGGATGACCGCTATCGTGGAGTATTTAATGAAAGACGTGTAGTTTTTATCCATCCAGAAGACATGAAAAATTTGGGCTTTGCGAAACTTGATATCGTAAATCTCAAAAGTCATTTTATGGGTGAAGTTCGAGAAGCATTCAATTTTAAAATTATTCCTTATGATATAGCTCGAGGCTGTGTGGCAACCTACTTTCCCGAGGCAAATGTACTTGTACCTTTAAAGAGCTTTGCTCATAAAAGTCAAACTCCAGTTTCTAAGTTTGTTGAAATAGAAATAAGTAAAGTTTAGTTTGAATTACAGTGATTTTATATTACTGTAATTCAAATAATTAAAGGTTAAATTTACAAGCATGCATAGAAAGTCCTTTATTATTTTAAGTCTTTATTTTATCCTTGGATTTTTGAATGCCTGCAGTGATTCAAACCATGAATCAAAAGAAGAAATCATTGATGCTGTAGAATTAATAAATACGAATTTCCCCAATAAAAGAAGCGAGCTGTCAGTGCTTATGCGAACTTTGTATAATGATACAAAAGCAGAAAAAAAACTACTTACAAACAAAGAGTACTCTTCTATTGATTGGATATCAAAATATGCTAATTTACTTACTGTAAAACAAACCGATGATTCTAATAATGACAAAGTGTTTGAAGCTTTTGGAAACTCTTTTCTTAGCCTACTTAAAGCATATCAAAACACTACTGAAAACAATAGAATTTCAAATTACAATCTGCTGATAACCGATTGCATGAATTGCCACCAAGCATTCTGCCTAGGGCCTATTGAAATAATCAAAAAGCTACCAATAACCATCAAAAAATAAAGTATGCGAGCGATTATTCAAAGAGTTAGCGGAGCATCAGTAACCATTGAAAACGTAAAAATTTCAAGTATAAAAACGGGTCTAATGATTCTGTTAGGAATTGAACAGGAAGACTCCGAGGAAGATGCTCAATGGTTGGTTCGGAAAATTTGTTCCCTCAGAATATTTGGTGACGAAAATGGGAATATGAACCATTCTCTTCAAGATATTAAAGGGGAAGTTTTACTAGTCTCCCAGTTTACTTTGCATGCTAAAATTAAAAAAGGAAATCGGCCTTCATTTATTAAAGCTGCAAGTCCAGAGATTGCAAATAAACTTTATGAAATAACAAAGCAGCTTTTTAATACTGAATTAAACCAAAATATTGCAGCTGGTAAATTTGGAGCAATGATGCAAGTACAGCTTATTAATGACGGTCCAATCACACTAATTATAGATACTAAAAACAAGGAATAAGTGCTTTTTAATTCTGTCGAATTTCTTGTTTTTTTCCCAATTGTAATCGCACTTTATTATGCAATTCAATATAAGTGGAGATGGTTACTGCTTCTTGCGGCAAGCTATATCTTTTATGGATCATGGAAAGTTGAGTTTTTGAGTTTAATTGCTCTTTCGACGTTGGTCGACTTTTATGTTGGGAAGCAATTATATGAGAATACTGATCCTAAGAAAAGGTGGAAATACCTGCTTTTAAGTTTAGGACTAAACCTAGGTTTACTTATTTTTTTCAAGTACGGGTCCTTTTTAGCAAATTTAGCTTTACCAATTGCTCCAATTCCAGAATGGAGAAAGAACCAAATCGTTTCATTTTTGGCCTTTGATTTACCCGTAGGAATTTCATTTTACACCTTTCAAACAATGGGGTACACCATTGATATTTTTAAAAATAAAATAAAGCCTGAAAAGCATTTAGGGAAATTTGCCCTATACGTTAGCTACTTCCCTCAATTGGTTGCAGGACCCATAGAACGATTTAAACATCTTCAGCCTCAATTGCTCGCAAATAATAAGTTGACCTATAGAAATCTCTGCCACGGTGCACGATTAATGCTTTATGGGTTTTTCATTAAAATGGTTATTGCCGATAATATTGCGCCACTTGTGGATGCTGTTTTCGAATCTCCATTGGAATATTCATTGATAACAAGGTGGACAGGAATTTTAGGGTTTGGCTGGCAGATATATGCTGATTTTTATGGTTACTCATTAATTGCCATTGGAGCGGCTCGTTGCATGGGGGTAGAACTCATAACGAATTTCAAAACTCCATACTTTGCCAAATCTATTCAAGATTTTTGGAGAAGGTGGCACATAAGTCTAAGCACCTGGTTTAGAGATTATATTTTTGTTCCACTTGGTGGAAGCAACGTCAATAAAGTCATTTGGATTAGAAATATTTTGGTGGTTTTTATCCTAAGTGGATTATGGCATGGAGCCAATTATACTTTTATTATTTGGGGAGCTATTCACGGTCTATTTTACTTAATTGAGCGCAGCATTAAAGTTCCAAATCGCAGTTTTTTAAAACCGATACATTGGCTCAAAACCTATTTAATTGTTTCATTCGCTTGGCTATTTTTCAGAGCCGAGGATATTAGCAACGCAATGGAAGTCTTGTTTGGGGCTGATTCGATGTATTCTAACAAGTATTTGGATTTGCCATTTGAACTAGTTTTTGGATTTATCATTTTCATAATGCTTGAACTTTTATTTAAATCCGATTCTGTAAACTCTGTTTTAAATCGAACTCCATTTGCTGTGCGATGGAGTGGTTATGGAGTAATTATCTTTTTTATTCTTTCGTTTTCAGGAACAACAAATCACCCGTTTATCTATTTTCAATTCTAATGGAAATAGTAAAAAAAATAGGACTTCGAATATTGTTGCTTGCGGTCATAGCGATTGCAACATCAGCTATTTATAAACGGTATTTCTACCAAAGCTTTTTAGAAAAAGAGGGATTTCTTTTGTATCGACTTAACCGATCAGTTAATGCCGATTATTTGTTTTTTTCTGCCAGTAGCGACTATACATTTGATTCAATAAATGATATTGATACTAGTAGAGTTAGTGTTTTAACTATGAATTATTGTACTAAAAGTGTTAAGTCAATTGCAGGAGGAGCTCATCATGCCGGAGTTTTCAAACAATTGATAAAACACATTCCAAAAAATACAATAGAAGGAATTATAGTGTCGTTCAACATCAGAAGTTTTAGCCCTAAATGGTTAACCGGTATAAATGAAAATCTACTTCAAAAATATACAGCGTTGTATAAACCAAATCCTGTGCTAATCTCAAGATTAACTGGATCTCTAAAGTTTTATCCAATTCGAACACAAAAAGAATTGGAACAAGAAAGAAACGCCTACTTTTCATCCTGGCCGCTACCCTATCTTTTCCCAAAAAATACCGTAAAAAATTGGTATTCAAATGAAAGGCGGTTTTCAACAAACGATTCTATTGCTAACATCTCTTTAGAGTATTTGAAAAGTTTTGCATTCGTTATTAATGACAATCACTCTAGAACCAAAGACTTCGATGAAATTGTTGAATTAGCGAAATCTAAAAATCTAAAACTGATACTACATGTACTTCCAGAAAACATGGATGAAGCTAGGCGGTTAATTGGAGATTCTTTAACAGCATTAATTCAAGCAAATAGAGATTTCGCAATTGCTCGTTATCATAATCCAACTGCAAATGTTTGGGTAATTGACAATCTTGAAAAGGTGCGTCATGTTGATTTTACTGATCGAGACTTCCCAACTGAACATTATAACCAAAATGGTAGAACTATTATTGCAAAATCAATTGCAAAACAATTAAATGCTATAAAATGACAATAGAAGAAGCACAAAAAACGGTTGACGAATGGATAAACACTATCGGTGTTCGATATTTTAATGAATTGACCAATATGGCCCAACTTACAGAAGAAGTTGGAGAGGTGGCACGAATTATTGCTCGACGATATGGAGAACAAAGCGAAAAGGAGTCAGATAAAGACAAGGATTTAGGAGAGGAATTTGCCGACGTTTTGTTTGTGCTTATTTGTCTTGCAAATCAGACAGGAATAGATTTAACAGAAGCATTTAATAAGAGGATGGACAACAAAACCAAGCGCGATAAAGACCGACACAAAAACAACGAAAAATTGAAGTAAGCTCTAAAATTTAGCCCTTCTTCCCCGCTTCTTGAAGGAGTGCGAACCACCAGGTCGTTTGCTTTTCTTGCTTACTAAGTTACCGAAGTTATAACTAACGATTGCTGACATACTGAAATAATGATCATTATTCTTTGGATTTCCTCTGGGAGCCCCAGTAGAACTCCACCCAGGATTACTTCCATCTGTTCTATCTGCATAAGATGCCGATGAGCCTCCAACTTCTTGAGCTAGTTTTGTATTGTCGTAATACACTGTACTTGCGTCATCTAAGTAGTCAGTAAGCGTATACCTGTAGCTAATATCCAATCCAAACTTCAACCACATTTTGTAGGTATAATTAACTTGAATTCCAGCAGGGAAAGAAATTGAAAATGGTAAATATGGTGCAGGGCCACCTTCTAATCCCTGCCCTTCTGTTCTTAATGGCCTTAAGGGAGTGCCATCAGATTTAGAGTTAAAATAAAACAATGCAGCACCTCCGTATGCAATAACCTCTATTGGGAAACCTCGCATTCCCTGAATACCCTTGATATTGTATAAATGTCCTGGTTTAGCTCTCAGTATAAAGAAATCATATAAAAAGCCACCTTCATAAATTTTTGATTGAAAAGAGAGATTACGATATTTTCTAGTATCGTCACCAGATAATTCATCAGCTCCCCTGACTTGACCATAAAAACCTGACACACGAAGTGCCGAACGATAGGCTATATTGAATCGATAGGATAAACTGTAGCACGTTCTAAACTGAGAAAACTCCATGTCTAATAACCAAGGTCTCCCTTTGCCTGAGCCACCACCTAATTCACCTAAATAATTCGAAAGACCTACACCACCAACTAATTCGTGACGGTACTTTTTCCAATACTTCTTTTTATCAAAGTGCTGAGCGTAAGTAGCTTGAATTGATAGCGTAAAAATTAATATGAAAATATACTTTTTCAATATTGAGTAAATATACTTCGGAACAGCCTGATAGATTTTCTATCGAGGTAAAACACCAAAATACTTTTTTTTAATAACATTTACAGTCATATGAGAAATTCATCAAGCATTTGGGTAGATACTCTTGAATCTCCTCTTGTACTTCTCTTTTTACTGGATTTACTCTCATATCAATCACTTTCAATGATTTAATCTCCTGCACCGATTCTGGAAGATTTATCAATCGATTGGCCCATAAATCCAGTACTTCAAGTTTTCTCAAATCCCCAATCGATTTATCAATTTCCCACAAATAATTATTGCTCGCTTCCAAAACCACCAAATTTTTAAAGCTACCGATAGACTCAGTTAAATAATTAATAGAATTCCTATTGAGAACAATCACCACCAAATTTGATAAAGTAGCTAATTGTTTGGGAAACGTATCCAACTTATTTCTGGATAGATCGAGATATTGTAAGTTTTTAAATTGATAAACCTCTTCAGGAATTTCTTTTAATTTCTGCTTCTTAAGCTCTAGGCGATAGACTTCTAATGGACTTTTAATTGCATCTTCCAAAGAAGTAAAAACCTTTACAGAATCAAGTTGCTCCAAAGAAAAAAGCTCTTGAGCAAAAGTATGAGTTGAAAAAAATAACGTGAAAAAGCTAAAACAAAATAGCTTCGCATTTCGCTTTGTCAAATTCCAATTGTTGTTTAAGTAAATCAATATTTTCAAATTTCTGTTCTTCTCTAATTTTCTCTATTAAGCCTACACTAATTTCAAGACCATACAACTCTTCATCCAGTCCAAAAACATGTACTTCTATTGTTATTCCACCTTGATCCTTTATGGATGGACGAATGCCAATATTCAACATACCAATATATGCTTCTTCCTTGATTTTTACGTGAACTGCATAGACGCCATTTGGCGGAATTATTTTAAAACGATCCTTAATTTCAATATTTGCTGTTTTAAATCCAAGCGTTCTGCCAATTCCTGCACCCCTTACAACTTTACCCGAAAGTAAAAAAGGATAGCCTAATAAATGTCTTGCCATTTTCATGTCCCCCTTCTGAATAGCAGATCTAATCTTTGTTGAACTTACCTGAGTATCTTTAAATTCTTGTGCTTCAATTTGTTCAACTTCAAAACCATACAAATTAGCCAATTCCAATAAGTCGTCAAAAGTTCCTTCTCGGTTTCTCCCAAAATGGTGATCGTAACCAATTATCAGCTTTGAAACCCCCAACTGATTGACGAGAACGTCTCTTACAAATTCTACTGAATTTAGTCTTGAAAATTCTCTACTAAATGGATGAATAATTAAGTGATCCAAGTTAGACTTAGCCAACAACTCGACCTTCTCTTCTTGAGTATTCAACATTTTCAGATCGTTATTCTCAGGGAATAAAACCATTCTTGGGTGGGGGTAAAACGTTAATAGAACGGATGTACCATTTCTCTTTTCCGCCTCAGTTTTGAGGCGATCCAAAATGTAAGAATGACCAAGATGAACCCCATCAAAAGTACCAACAGTGGCAACTAAATTTTCTACAGGTTCAAATTCTTCAATATTCGAGTAAACTTTCAAACCTTAAAGTGATGTTTTTTATTAACGATAATAATTAGCTACTCTGTTGATTTTCAGCATAATAATAGAGTAATTAACAATAATAATACAGTTAACGAAAATAGGCATATATAAATATTGAAAGTCCTATAATTTTTAGTTCTGAAATTTATACTTTTGCAGCTGATTTTAACACAAGGTTTTATAACAATTTATTCCAAAAAAATGTCTGCACTAGTAGGGAAAATTTCACAGATAATCGGGCCAGTAATCGACGTAACATTTAATTCTGAAGGCTCTGAGCTTCCTAATATTTATGACGCTCTAACAGTAACAACTGAAACTGGATCTACCATTGTTCTTGAATGTCAAAAACATGTTGGTGAAGATACCATTAGAGCTATATCGATGGAAGCAACTGATGGTCTTCGAAGAGGATTAGAAGTAACCGCTACAGGTTCTGCTATCAAAATGCCTATTGGTGATGCAATAAATGGTCGTCTTTTCAATGTTGTTGGTGATACAATTGACGGTATTGGCCAAATTGACAAAACAAATGGTAGCCCAATTCACAGAGAAGCACCTCGCTTTGAGGATTTATCTACAGCTTCTGAAGTTTTGTTCACTGGTATTAAAGTAATTGATCTTATTGAGCCATACTCGAAAGGCGGTAAAATTGGTCTGTTTGGTGGAGCTGGTGTTGGTAAAACAGTACTTATCCAAGAACTAATCAACAACATTGCAAAAGGACATGATGGCCTTTCTGTGTTTGCTGGTGTTGGAGAAAGAACTCGTGAAGGAAATGATTTACTTCGTGAAATGCTTGAATCAGGCATTATTAAGTACGGTGATGCATTCATGGAATCTATGGAAAAAGGTGGATGGGATGTATCTAAAGTGGATCCTGTTCAATTAAAAGAATCAAAAGCTGCTTTCGTATTCGGTCAAATGAACGAACCTCCAGGAGCACGTGCGCGTGTTGCACTTTCAGGTCTTACTTTAGCTGAGTACTACCGTGATGGTGACGCAAGCGGAGCGGGTAGAGATATTCTATTCTTTATTGACAATATTTTCCGCTTTACTCAAGCGGGTTCAGAGGTATCAGCATTGCTTGGACGTATGCCTTCTGCAGTAGGATATCAGCCTACCCTTTCTTCTGAAATGGGAGCTATGCAAGAGCGTATTACTTCTACAAAAAACGGTTCTATTACTTCGGTTCAAGCGGTTTATGTGCCTGCAGATGATCTTACTGATCCTGCTCCTGCAACTACGTTTGCTCACTTGGATGCAACAACAGTACTTTCAAGAAAAATTGCCGAATTAGGTATCTATCCAGCTGTAGATCCATTAGATTCTACATCAAGAATATTAACTGAAGAAATCGTTGGAGCAGAGCATTACAAATGTGCCCAAGATGTAAAAGAAATATTACAACGGTATAAAGAACTTCAAGATATCATCGCAATCTTAGGAATGGATGAATTGTCAGAAGGAGATAAACTAGCTGTTCACAGAGCACGAAGAGTTCAACGTTTCCTTTCTCAACCTTTCCATGTAGCTGAGCAGTTCACTGGTTTGACTGGAGTGTTCGTTTCTATTGACGAGACAATAAAAGGTTTCAATATGATTATGGACGGTGAAGTTGACAAATATCCTGAAGCAGCTTTTAACCTAAAAGGTAGCATTGAAGAAGCTATTGAAGCAGGTGAGCAAATGCTTGCAATGGACTAGTGTCATTCTACTAATTAGCACATTATTATGCAAATAGAAATATTAACAGCGGACAAGAGTATTTTCAATGGTGAAGCTACACTTGCTAATTTTCCTGGAAAGGATGGATCATTTGGAGTTATGAATGATCATGCTCCAATGATCGCAGCACTTAAAAAAGGAAATATTGTTATCACTACGTCTAATGGTGAGCAATCTTTTGAGGTATCAGGCGGTGTCGTCGAAGTACTTAAAAATAAAGTAATGGTACTTGCGGAATAAATGTGTTTTTGTAGTTAATAATTAATTAATTCCGCATGTAAAAAGGGACCCTCTGGTCCCTTTTTACGTTTTACCTTCTGGGTTCAATTTGTGCAAGTTCATTATACTTGTGAAGTGATTATGAAAGATCGAGATACAACAGATTTACAGAATAAAATTCACGAAATAATTTTCGGTCATACGACTATTGCTGGCAAGACTTTCGATATCATTTTATTGCTTTTTATTCTATCCAGTGTTGCTGTTTTAATGTTAGATAGCGTCGGATCAATAGCTATGAGTTATGGGAAATTACTTCATGGACTGGAATGGGGGTTCACTATTTTCTTTAGTGCGGAATATATATTACGTGTTTATTCGGCACGCAATCCTCTAAAATATATCATAAGCTTTTTTGGAATTATCGATCTTCTCTCGATTATCCCAACCTATCTAGGAATTTTTATGACAGGCTCTCACTACCTTCAGACTATTCGAACTTTTAGATTATTAAGAGTATTCAGAATTTTAGGATTATCTACCTATGTAGGTCAAGCAACAGCCTTAATGGAAGGCTTTAAACAAAATCGTCAAAAAATCATAGTGTTCTTTGGTGTTGTGCTGAGCATTAATATTCTTATTGGAACATTAATGTTTTTAATCGAAGGACCTGAACATGGATTTACGAGTATCCCTAGAAGTATTTATTGGGCAATAGTCACGATGACTACTGTTGGATATGGAGACATTGCCCCTCAAACAACCTTAGGCCAAGCGATTGCCGCATTTGCAATGATAATAGCCTATGCTATAATAGCGACTGGAATTGTATCCTTAAATATACAGGGTTCACAAGACAAGAATAAGACAGAACCTCAAGAGGGATTAGATAAGTGTAATTCCTGCGAAAAAACTGCGCTCGAATACAAGCAGAAATTCTGCTCAAATTGCGGAAACAAGTTTTAGGTTTATAAATATCGCCCATTGAATTTGTTATAACTGAATTATTTATTCAACTTATCAGTAAATTTGGAAAAACACTTAAATCAAATTACTATGAAAAAAATAAGTTTACTCGTTTTAAGCGCAATCTTGGCTATGAGCATATCGGCACAAGATTTGGGCGTTGAAAGTATTGTGGTAAAAGCAAACGTCGATACAGGATGGCAAAAGATTACAAATGATACCGTTTTATTAAATGAAGCAGTATACCTAGGTGTAATATTCAAAAATTATGCTGGAACCCCAGTAAGCACAACAGATTCTGTCTCGTTTGGCGTTTCTGTTAACGGTATCTCAATTGGGAATTTAGGAGCAATTGTCGGTAAAAATTTAGTACCAACTGCTGGGTTTAATACAGCTGAAATGATGCTTAAGAAAGACCAAATATTTAGCACTGCAATTGCATCAGCTAAGGTTTGTGCTTGGCCAATTTTTTGGTCTAAACAAAACATGGGTGGTTCTACTGCAAACGATACAGGCTGCGCTACTTATACAATATGGGATAGAGTGATTACCGTATCAAACTTTACTCCTGAAGAAGGTAAGGCAGGAACAGATATTACCATTAACGGTTCTTATTTTGGAGCGGATCCAGCAAGTAACATGGTTAAATTTAATGGAGAGATAGCGGTTATCAAAAGCGCTACAGCAAACACTATAATTGCAACTGTTCCTGGCGCTGCAGTCTCAGGAAACATTACAGTGGAGGCTAGCGGAAAAACAGGAACTAGCACTGAAGGATTTGTTGTTTTAGATGAAAATGGAAATCCAAAGAATGCGCTTTCTTTAGCTGATAACCAAAAGATTTCTTCATTCATAGGTTTTTCAAATAACCAACTGATTATTTCAACTGGAAATACAGTCTCTAATCTGAAAATATTTGATTTAACGGGTAAGGTTGTTTCATCTGCATCTGATATTTCTTCAAATACAGTGCATACCCACAATCTTAACAGCTTGCAATCAGGCGTTTATATTGCTACTTGTGGGTCTGAATATTTTAAATTTTCTAAATAGTAGTCTAGTTAAATAATATTTTAAAAAGCTTCTCGAGATTCGGGAGGCTTTTTTATTTTTATCTTTTTGAAAAACGAATAATAATGAACGCACAAGACTCAATAATCAATCTTAAAGCTGGAAATGCAAAGTACATAGCTGATCAAATGCTACACAATCACTCAGATAGTAATCGTAGAGTTAGCCAAACAGGAGGTCAGTCCCCTTTTGCAATTGTTTTGAGTTGTGCAGATTCTCGTGTTGTTCCGGAATTAATCTTTGATCAAGGTATAGGAGACATTTTTGTGATTCGAGTTGCAGGAAATACTGCAAACCCATCCTCTATCGCATCCATTGAATACGCTGTAGCGCATTTAGGATCAAAATTAATTATGGTTCTAGGCCACGAATCATGTGGAGCTTGCGGCGCAGCAATTGCGGGCGGAGATAATGGCCCAAATTTAAATCACTTATTAAGTTTTATTGCGCCTGCTGTCAATCAATCAAATTCAAAGAACATCAATGATGTTGTTAATATTAATGCTGAAAATCAAGCAGCAGCTCTTATTACTAACTCAAAAATCATTAGTGATGCAGTTGCTAATAACGGAGTTGAAATAGTTACCGCTTTTTATAATTTGAGCGGTGGTAAAGTAGATTTCCATTAGACATTATGTCTGCTTTTTTAAGGTTTCAATACATCAAAAACTTATTTGATTCACAAGGTTTTAAAACAGACAAACCTTTTATTTCTGCGAAAAAAATGAAGAAAGCTGAATAAAAATTATTATTACTGAGGTTGGTTTTCATCTTTCTAAACTTCTTGCCAATGAATATTTTGATATTATCCTAATTATTCTTGATAAAAAAGGAGTTAAAAGACGCAGAATCACATACTGGTGTACTCATTTATCACAGCTATGCTAAATGATTTAGCACACTATTAGAAGCTGGAATAAAAATTCCGATTTATTAATCGCTATAACTGACTCTAAAACAACGAACATCAATATTACTATACACATAAGTGACTGGTTGCTTCAGCTGGCAGCGCAACTGGAGGAGTAAAAGTGCTTCGACAACTTGTCATACTCGAAAACAGTGTCCTTGAGCTCATAAAGCTTATTCACCCAACTGCAATCATTCCGGTAGAACTGAACAACAAAGCAGTATCTAATGCAATTGTCTTTAATATTCTTTCCTTCTTCTTACTGTATTTGATAATCTTCATTTTCGGATCAGTTTTTATGGCAAGCTTGGGACTCGATTTTGAAACTACAATTGGCGCTTCAATCGAATTTGTAGGAAATATTGGTACAGGATTAGGAGCTGTTGGTCCTGCTTATAACTATGCTGGAATTCCTAATATTGGAAAATAGTTTTTATCCTTTCTGATGTTATTAGGAAGACTAGAGCTATTTAACGTATTAGTGCTATTGACACCTTTCTTTTGGATAAAAAGCTAGACTAATTTTTCTTCTTTCTTTTTAATCTCTTTTCTGGGTCTTCGTGAAAAAAATATCTAAAATCGAGTGTTAAATAATTTCCATTAACTATTTGAAGCAATCTAACAGGCTGCACGAGGGGGTCTTGTGCATCATAATCGTATTCCATCAAGTAACTATAAATAGGCCCAAAAGGTCGATGAAATGTTCCACCAATATAAAAGATTCCTGATTTAGGAGTTCGATATTCCCAGCCAATATTTGCCGATAAGAAGGCAAGCACCCAGCTATTTCTGCGCCCTTCCATTACCACCTGATTTTCAGGCGAAAACAATGCCACATCGCTTGGGAAAATGTCCAGTCCCCCACCAAATGAGGCATCCATAAATATCCTTTGATCCAATTGGATGTAGACCAAACCTAGAATTGGTAATTCGTAACCAACCACTCCAAAATCCTGTCTGAAATCAAAATCTCTAGACTCATCGTTCACTTGAAGTGAAAAATTTCTCTGCGTATATGTAATGCCTGTTTCTAAACTGAATGTCTTGTTAAATCCTTTCCGAACGACCATTCCAAGGTTATAACCGAATTGTTTTGGGACTAAATATTTTACACCACCCTCGCTCTCTACGTTTTCACTTTCGTTAATAAACCCACCGGAAAGCATTGGCTTGTAAGTAATACCAAAAGTCGTTAGCGCCTCCTGAGCATTTAAGCTTAAAATTGCTGAAATAAAAAATACAATAAGGATTAGAATTTTCATTAACTAGAAACGAAATTAATGAATTTGAACAGCTATAAAACTTATATTAGCAGACGGTCTTCTTATAATTCACATGCAACTATCAGTATACAAATCATCAGCAGGTTCAGGTAAAACTTTTACACTAGTAAAGGATTTTTTAACGCTAGCTTTAGCCTCTAAAAAACCAGAATTAGTAAGAAATATTCTAGCGCTAACCTTTACCAACAAGGCAGCGCAAGAAATGAAAGACCGTATTTTAGAAAGCTTAAGTGCATTTTCAAAAGAAAATGTCTCTGGAAAGAGTTTGGCATTACTTGATGCACTTATTGAATCAAAAAAACTAAATCTATCGGAAAAAGAAATAAAGAATAGATCTAAAAAATTATTAAATTACATACTGCACAATTATTCAAGTTTTTCAGTTAGCACGATTGATAAATTCAATTATCGACTTATACAAACTTTTGCGCAAGATTTAGGTGTATCATCAAATGCCGAGGTAGAGTTGGATGAACTTGAATTATTAGAAGAATCTATTAATGTATTACTAGAAGAATCTACTACTAACGAAGTACTTTCTGAATGGCTAACTGATTTCCTTATTTCACAGCTAAACGAAGATAAAAGCTGGAATATTAAAAGACATTTTATCGATTTTTCGAAAATCACTTTAAATGAAAATGATCAATTTCTAATTGATCAACTCAGCGAATTAGAACTTTCAGATTTCACGATTATTCTAAAAAACATAAGAAAAAAAATATCGAAAATAGAAATTGAAGCTAAAGCTTTAGCTAAAATCGGTTATGACTTGTTAGAAGCTCATGATATTGACCCTCTTAATTTTTTTGGGGGAAAAAATAGTATGACAATTTTTCTTCGAAACCTTTCTCTGTCAACCTTTGAAAAATTCCCGAACCCGGGTATTATCAAAATGTTGGATAAAGAGGATTGGTCAATGGGCAAAGCTCCAGCAGATCAAAAAGAAAAGATAGTAGCAAGCCAGGGTGAATTTGCTTTGCTCATAAATAAAGGCTTAGAATTCGATGAAAGAGAAATTGAAAAGTGGATTGTTTTAAAGGCGCTTCTTAAAAACATACATGGTGTTGGTTTACTGTCAGAAGTCAGAAAAAACTTCAAGAAACTTACTGAAGAGCTTAATGTAATTCCAATAAGCACCTTTAACAGAAACATAGCCAATGTGGTCCGCAATGAGCCGTCTCCATACATCTATGAAAGACTAGGTAATCGGTATCGGAACTTTTTATTGGATGAATTTCAAGATACTAGTAAAATGCAATGGCACAATCTATTGCCTCTGGTTGAAAATGGATTGTCAACTGAAGGTCAAAGCTTAATAGTGGGTGATGCTAAACAGGCCATCTACCGCTGGCGCGGCGGAGATGCTGATCAATTTGTTTACTTGCCTAAAATAACAGATCCCAATGCTGATGAGTTGACTATTGAAAGAAGTTCTCTCTTAGAGCAATATATCGATAATAAGACCCTTGATTCTAACTGGAGATCGTGCGCAGAAATCGTCAATTTTAATAATAATTTCTTTTCTGGATTAGCGGAACTAAAAGGCGGACTGATTGCTGACGTTTATAAATCGGTAAAACAAGTTCCTCAAAAGAAAGATACAAGCGGATACATAAATTACTCTCTGATTCCAGCAGAAATTGAAGAAAATGAATTAGAAGAAGAACTTTCTCAAGAAGAACGGATGTTCGATGCTGTCTTCAATAAAATTCAAACACTACTTAATGCTGATTATTCAAAAGGTGATATTGCAATTCTATGCAGAAGTAATAAGCAAATAAGTGCATTGAGTCAATATCTAGAGCCTAAAATTGATATTGTAACTAGCGAAGGATTATTACTATTTAGCCATCCCAGTTCACTTTTGCTGCATACAGCATTCAAACACGCTCAATTAAATGGCACTCTTACTAAAAATGAGCAAACTATAAAAACCAATTTATCAGTTCAACTCATTCTATTATTAAGTAAATTAGGAAAGATAGCTAGTGAACATGTACACGATTATTTAAGCAGCATTACTGAAGATAAATCCGAAACAAATTTGGCATTGGTACTAGCTTCTTTAGGTGTTGATTATAAAATTGGGGAAATTCAGGGACTAACTATTTACCAGCAGCTACTTGGACTTTGCAGAATATTTAATTTGTCCAAAAAACCTTCTCCTTATGTTATATTGTTACTAGAAAAAACATTAGAATACTCTAAAAAACATCCTGCAAATACTGCTTCTCAGTTCATTAAATGGATTGAATTAAAAGCGGAAAAAACAAGCTTAGAATTACCGGAAAACAAAGATGCCATCAAAATAATGACCATCCACAAAGCAAAAGGACTAGAATTTCCTGCAGTCATATTTCCGTTTGCCAATACCTTAGTAAAATCTGACGCTAAACTCTGGGTAAATTCAGATTATTTAGATGTTGGTTTACCTTTTGGGTTAATAAACTCATCTGCGACATTAGAGCGTACAAAGTTTTCTGAAATTTATGAGTCAGAGAAAGCAAAAACTTGGCTCGACTCAATTAATACATATTACGTTGCATTTACTAGAGCGGAAAACGCATTATTTATACTTGCCCATGAGTACAAGCGTTCCAAGTCAGATATGCGGTCTATTTATCAGCCAATACTTGAACAGTATCCAGAATTCAATAAAGAAAAAAACGCTCTTGAATTAGGTGAACTAATTGCCCCAGAAAACACTAAAAAGGATAAATCTCCTGCAATTGAAACTGAGAATTTAGAGACTATTTATACCGAAAACTGGATAGAGAATATTGCGATTGCGCCAACTATCAAAACTAACATTACTGCCTTATCTCCTTCAGAATATGGAGATCTTGTCCATGAACTAATGCGCTCCGTAGCCAATTCAGGTCAGTATAAAAACCAGTTAAAAACAAGACTTTCACTAAACACAATTGATTCCGAGACAAAGGAAAAGATTGAAAGTGAATTTGAATCTTTGTTCAATAACAAAATTTTTAAAGGATTATTCGATACGCCAGGCCAAAGATACCTTGAGCGCGATATGACAGCACTTGATGGGAAAATTATTAGACCCGATTGTGTAATAATGGGAAATGAAAACGTAATTCTTATGGACTACAAAACAGGAGTGCCTGAAGCTTCTCATGAAAAACAGATTTTGGAGTACAAAAACAATATTGAAGTCATGCAAAAAAGACCGGTAAAAGCTTATTTAGTATATACTGAAAATGCCGAAATTAAAAGCGTAAATCGATGATTGAACAATATACTTATAGCGAATTATCTAAGGAAGACTTATACGAGGCCTTGCATTTGCGAACTGAGGTTTTTGTGGTTGAACAAAATTGTCCTTATCAAGAATGTGACAATTTAGACCAACTTTCTATCCATTATTTATATCGAAAAAATGGCAAAATAGTGGCTTATTTACGATTGCTGCTTCCGGAAAAAAATATTGTAAAAATTGGACGAGTAGTTGTCAAAAAATCAGAACGCCAAAATGGGTTTGGAATTGATATAATGAATGCCGCAATAGAAGATTTCAAAATACAGTTTAATGAAAGTATTTTAAAAATATCCGCTCAACAATATCTAGATAAATTTTACACCAGTTTAGGATTTGTGGCAACAGGAAAAAAGTATTTGGAAGATAATATTCCTCACCAAGAAATGATTTTCAAGAAGGATTAATGCTAACCTTAGATCTTAATTTCTGATAATCCATTGCAGTTATTGACTCCCAGAATTTATTTTCATTTTTAAGCATATCTTGAATTCTAACTTTATCTGGATAAATCTCTGCTTTGAAAAGAAATACGTCATATTTCTCTCCTATCACAGTAATTTCTTCGAACTCAGAGTTCGATAGGATTTTAAAAAAATGTTTGTCGTTATTAAATTTTAGAAAAACAGGAAAGCCCATTTGCCAAAAATATACCTTTGAGAAATAGTATTATGGAAATCATTTTTGCAACAAACAATGCTCATAAGCTTGAGGAAATTCAAGCTATTGTTGGATCACATTTTAAATTATTAAGTCTAAACGATATTGGGTTTAATGAAGAAATTCCAGAAACGCAACCCACTATTGAGGGCAATGCGTTGCAAAAAGCAGAATATATTTTCGAACGCTTCAATAAACCTGTATTTGCAGATGATACCGGTTTAGAAGTTAAAGTACTCAATGGAGAACCTGGAGTATACAGTGCACGTTATGCTGGACCCAATTGCTCTTTTAGCGATAACGTAAATCTTTTATTACAAAATTTAAAAGGTAAAAAAGATAGATCTGCTCGATTTAAAACCGTGATTGCTCTGAAAATGTCAGCCCATAAGTCCGCATTTTTTGAGGGAAAAATTGACGGAGTAATAACTGAAAAATTATCAGGAAAAGGCGGGTTCGGTTATGACCCTATTTTTCTGCCTGTTGGATTTAAGGAAACATTTTCCGAAATGAGTCCACAAGCCAAAAATGAAATTAGTCATCGAGGATTAGCTACTCAAAAATTAGTGAACTTTCTAAAAACACTTTAATGAAAAAATTTAAAATCATTTCTGTTATAGTTTTAATCTTGGCGCTTGGTATTGGAGTGTATTTCTTCTTTTTTGCAGTTTATAGCAATGGCTACAGAGTAGGTACGATAATAAAAATGAGTGAACGAGGTGTTATTTTTAAAACTCGCGAAGGTCAATTGCATACAGGTGGAGTCACTGCTGGTGGAGAGGGCGGACTTGCCTCAACAATTTGGAGTTTTTCAGTTGAAAGAGGAAGTGATGAAATCCTAGATAAAATTAGTAAAGCTGCTGATGAGCAAAAAAGAGTGAAGCTATTTTATCAAGAAAAATTTTATCAGTGGGCGTTCTTCGGTGACACCAAGTATTTTATACGAGAAGTAGAAATACTAGAATCTAAAACAGAAGCTAAACCATTAATAGAAAAAAAAACGGAATCTGACGTAGAACATGAAGCAGATCAACCGAGTGATGAAAATACGATGTTCTAAGCTGAGTGGTTAGGTTTCAGTAAATCCAATACTGTTTTTACTGGATTAAACGTGTGCAAAGGGACCTCAATAAAGTAAGTAATCCAATCTGCCATTGCACCATTCCATAAACCTGGTAACTCCAAAGCTTTTATAGGTGCTCCTTGAAATGATTTCTCAGTTATAAAACCTGTTTCATCATCTCTGTATTTCAGCAATTCAAACGCATTTCCTTTGAAGTCAGTTAACCAACAAACAAGATCTACGGGATTAAAATGCGTGCTATTTTGTAATATTTCTAACTGCTTCTTATCGCTTATATCAATTTGAGATTTCTCAACAATTTGCAAAGTAGAATTCCCCTCCATATCTTTTACCCAAAAAGGACCTCCACCAGGTTCTCCTGTATTTTTCACCATTCCACAAACTCGAATGGGTCGATTTAGAGCAAGTTTCAATGTTTCAATATCGGTGATATTTAGTCCAAATTCCTTTTTAACAAAAGCCATTGCAGCTATAATTTCGCCCTTATCCAGTTCATTCAAAAGCTGAAAAATCGTTTTCTTCTTTTCTAAAAGTAGTCCTGCTAATAGTTTCTTATACTTCGAACTTTCAGGCTCTAATTCAGGTTTTACAACATTATCAATGTTTTTGATAAACACCAAATCTGCATGAAGTGTGTTTAAATTCTCCAACAATGCACCATGCCCAGATGGTCGCATTAGAAATTCTCCCTCAATTAAAATTGGTTGATTGTCTAAATTAACTGCTACCGTATTCGTTTCTTGTAATTGGTTTGAAAAATGAATATTAAAATCAACGGTTGGAAATTCTTTCAAATACCTATCCACCAAATCATTAAATAGCTTCTCGTGTTCGTTGGAAATGGTAAAATGGATCTGAACTTTGTTTTCTGACCCTGCGTAAGAAAGGCCCTCTAAAATATGATTAAAAACGGGTGTCTCTGCATTACCGTTAACTTCATGAAAAGGAATTGCACCTTTTGGTTTACTTCCAAACCCTAGCCCATTATCATACAATATTGTCTTTAAAATGATCAATTGGTTCGCTACTTCAGTTGGATTTTCAAGAACTTCGGAACTACTAAACAATAATTCCTTCAATGCTCTATAAAAAACAAAATTTGGAAGATTATTAATGAAAATTGTAGCTGCAGCATTTAACGATTTCTCGTTTTCTAATTCAACAACTCCAGCAAACAACTCTTTAAACATTCGGGTTGCAGCACCACTTGCTGGGACAAACTTTAAAATCCTAAAATCCTTTTTTTCTTTATCATAACTAGTTATTAATGACTCTGTCTCTGATTCAGAAAAAGAAAGTATACCATCTTCTAAAACCGCTGACCTATCCAAATTAATAAATGGAAAGCCAGATTTAAATCGCTCTAATTGTGATTCAATGTTTGAATTCATGGGTAATTTTTGCAGATTCAAACCTAAAGTTTTGAATTCAACTAACAACTAAAAAACTTTCAAGAATTTACTTTTCTAAAATTAGCTTTGAATGCGAGACGATTAAAAAACATTTCGCAATTTCGCAATTCTATATTTGACTACAATTTTGTTGTTCATTTTAATAAAAAATTCAAAATGAGAATATTAAGCTATCTAATTCTAGCAGTAACTTTAATTACTGGATTAATTTCGTGCAAAGCAGACAAGCCAGTAAAAAAAGAGAAAGAAGAAGCAAAAGAAACGATGATAAAGTTTGAAGACAAGCACACTTATGCAAAACCTCAAGAAGCTGTAATTACTCATCTTGATTGGACTGCAAATGTTGATTTCGAGACTAAAACAATCACTGCAACTGCAGTTTACAAAATCAAAACTGCTGAATCAGCCTCAAAAATTATTTTTGACACAAAAGATAGCTTGAATATTATAGCTGTTCGGGTTGATGGAAAAGTAGCTAAATATGAAATTGGTGCAACGGATGAGTTTTTAGGTGCACCATTAACAGTTGAGTTAGCAAAGGAAGCAAAACAAGTTGAAATTGATTATAAAACCAATCCAACTGCAGCTGCAGTTCAATGGTTAAGTCCGCAGCAAACTGCAAACAAGACTACTCCATTCCTATTCACACAATCGCAAGCTATTTTAGCCCGTAGTTGGTTTCCTATTCAGGACGGACCCGGAATCCGTTTTACTTATGAGGCAGAAGTCACAGTCCCAAAAGGCATGATTGCTCTAATGAGTGCAGAAAACCCTACCAAAAAAAATGAAACAGGAATTTATAGTTTCTCAATGAAGCAACCGGTTCCCGCATATTTAATGGCATTGACTATTGGAGATGTAGATTACAGAAAACTAGGAGCCCATACAGGAATTTATGCTGAATCTACTTTAATGGAAAAAGCAGCTTACGAATTTGCTGAAATGGAAGACATGCTTCTAGCAGCAGAAAAACTTTATGGTAAGTACCAATGGGAAGTTTATGATATGATTATCCTACCTCCTTCTTTCCCTTTTGGAGGAATGGAAAACCCTCGCCTGACCTTCGCTACCCCTACTATTATTGCTGGTGATCGCTCATTAACCGCTTTAGTTGCTCATGAATTAGCGCATAGCTGGAGTGGTAATTTAGTTACCAATGCAACCTGGGATGATTTCTGGTTAAATGAAGGATTTACAGTGTACTTCGAAAGAAGAATAATGGAATCACTTTACGGAAAAGATTATGCTGAAATGTTAGCTCAATTGGGTTATCAAGATTTGTTGGAAACGGTAGACGATTACATGGAAAAAAATCAACCGGAAGATACTCATTTGAAGTTAAACTTAGATGGTCGTAACCCAGATGATGGTATGTCCGATATTGCTTATGAAAAGGGTTATTTCTTTTTACGATTAGTTGAAAACACTGTAGGACGAGAAAAATTTGACGTCTTTCTAAAAGACTATTTTCAGGGAAATGCTTTTAAAGTAATGACTACAGAAGCATTCATTATCCACCTTAAAACTAATTTATTAGACTCTGCCGCTTATACTTCAATCGGTGCTGATCAATGGATTTATGGCGAAGGTCTTCCTGATAATTTGCCTGCTCCAAACAGTAATAAATTTGAATTGGTTAATGCTGAAATTGAAGCTTGGAAAAACGGAGCAGCTGCTAAAAAGTTGGAAACCACAGATTGGTCTTCACATGAATGGTTGCACTTCATAAGAACTTTGCCTGGTGGGCTTTCTTTCGATAAAATGAAAGAATTGGATACTGCTTTTAGATTCACCAAATCTGGGAACTCTGAAGTTCTAGCGGCTTGGTTTCAGCACACTATCAAAAACAACTACGTGCCTTCAAATCAAGTTATGAAAGACTTTTTAGTTTCTGTTGGAAGACGTAAGTTCTTGACTCCAACTTACACTGCTCTTAAGGAATCAGGAAAGTTATCAATGGCTAAAGAAATTTATAAAGAAGCAAGACCAAACTACCACAGTGTGAGTCAACAAACTATGGATGAATTATTAGGATTTTAAATCGAACTGAATGAGCAATATTCCATCATTTAGCAACACCGAAGTTGCTTTTAAGTCTAAATCAACTATAGAACTAAAGTTTACCAGATTAATTTTCAAATTGATGGGAAGCCCAGGCTTGGTCAATATTCTGACGGATCTGACCACTTTCGCTTTAAAAATGCGCCTTCCTGTTCAATGGATTATTAAAAAAACGATCTTCAAGCAATTTTGTGGAGGAGAAAAAATTAATGAATGCACTGGAACCTATGAATTACTCAAAAAAAATAATATTGAAGCAATTCTAGATTACAGTGTTGAAGGCCAATCATTAGAGTCTGATTTTGATTATGTGAGAGATGAGTTACTTCAGTTAATTGTTAATGCTAAAAAATATGCAAAGGTTCCAACGACTTGTTTAAAAATTACTGGAATTGCAAACTTTTCTATTTTAGAGAAAGTATCTGCAAATTCACAATTAAGCGAGGCAGAAAAGCATGAATATAATCAAGTAATAAAACGTCTAGACTCCATTTGTAAAAAAGCGTTTGACAATGATGTTGAAATTTATATTGATGCTGAAGAAACTTGGATTCAAGTTGCCATTGATCGACTGGCAGAGGTAATGATGCAAAAGTATAATGGTAAAGTGGCAATTGTTTTTACTACTCTTCAAATGTACCGCCACGATCGGCTTGAATACCTTCAAGGATTAATTAAAAAAACGACTAAGCAAAATTTTGTTTTAGGTGCTAAAATAGTTCGAGGTGCGTATTTAGAAAAAGAAAACGAAAGAGCTAAAAATAACGGCTACTCAACTCCTATGCAACCTAATAAGTCTGCAACAGATAACGACTACAATTCAGCTTTAAAATTGATGGTTGATAATATCGAAAAAGTGGAACTATGTGCTGGAACCCATAACGAAGACAGTGCAAAATTACTTTGCAAATTAATGGCTGATAAAGGATTAGAAAATTCTTACAGAGGAATATTCTTCTCACAACTGTATGGTATGTCTGACAATATTAGTTTTAACCTTGCCCATTCAGGCTATAATGTTTCTAAATACCTTCCTTATGGTCCGGTTCGAGATACACTTCCTTACCTCATTCGCCGAGCCAGAGAAAACACCTCAATTGCAGGTCAAATGGGTCGTGAATTAGCTTTGATAACCAAGGAGTTATCAAGAAGAAAAGCTCAGCCAACTATTAATTAAAACTGTCGTCTTATAAGGTGAAGCTTATAAGGTTCATTATATGAGCTTCGCTTATCGTATTTTTACCCCAAAATCTAGAAACAATGCGTGTATTTATTGCTTTATCAACTTTTTTGTTTTTTGTCAATACGACTTCCGCTCAGTATTGCACACCTATAGGGAACTGTGTATTTGATGATTACATTGATAATTTCCAATTCAACACTATTTCAAATTTAAATACCCAAGGAACAAACTGCGGTTCTCGATTTAACCCAGGAAACGCATACTCAAGCACTGGACTCAGAACAACAATTACACAAGGCCAGAAATACTATATGCGCATTACCTCAAGAGCTGCAGTGAATAGACAGCAAGGCTTTGCTATTTGGATTGATTACAATCAGGATAATGACTTCGACGATGTAGGTGAATTTGTTTGGAGTTCTCCAAAAGCGGATACTGTTTTCACGGATTCAATTCTAATCCCATATTCAACCTTAACTGGATTAACAAGAATGCGTGTTAGAAGCCAACGAAATTCAACTATTAGCTCAATAGAATCTTGTACAACGATTAATCGCGGAGAAACTGAAGACTATCTAGTCGATATTAAAGCTTCTCAAATCGCTCCACTAACAGATTTCACTTCAAACACAACCTTCACTTGTGACGGTACTGTCAAATTTCAAGATATTACTCCCAATCAAGTTACCACAAGGCTTTGGGAATTTGGAGATGGAGATACCTCTATTTTACAAGATCCAACGCACACCTACACTGCAACGGGAACCTATACTGTTAAGCTTACTTGTACAAATAGTTTTGGTTCAAAGCAAGAAGTTAAAACCAACTTGATTACTTACAATGCAAGTGGTTTAAAACGAGCGTCATGTTCACCGACGACAGGTTCAGTAAATTCAGGTTTTGGTGTTACAAATTTTTCCTTTACAACTATAAATAATCCCAGTGCCGATGCTACTGCTGGTTTTGAGGATTTATCATGTATTCAAGGATCCGCCTCTCAAGGTGTGAGTTATCAGATGACCATTTCAGCTCCGAATGCACCTGCAAATCAAAACTTTAGAGCTTGGATAGATTACAACAATGATGGCCTTTTTAGTAATTCTACAGAATTGGTTTTATCTCAAGATGATCAAAAATCAGGTTTGGCAACAATCAGAGTTCCAGCTAATGTAGTTCTTGGCACCCCTCTAAGAATAAGGGTTGCTGCAGTCTATACCTTGAGTGCCCCAGTATCCTCGAGTTTTAACGCATGCTCGAATCTGAGCTATGGTCAAATGGAAGATTATGGTATTGTAGTATCACTAAACACTAGCTCTCCAGTTACAGAATTCGAAACCGCAACTTTAAAGTCTTGTGATGGAAGAGTAGATTTCGTAGACCTTTCCACAAACGTTCCTACCTCTTGGACTTGGGATTTTGGTGACGGAAATCAAAGTTCGCTTCAAAATCCAACACACACTTATGTTGCCAGTGGGACGTACACCGTCAAATTGATCACATCGAATCTATATGGTTCAGACAATACCACCAAGACTTCTTATATCACGGTCAAACTAGCTGATGCAGTAAAAATCGCTTGCATACCTGTAACAAACTCACATAGAGAAGATTATGGTATTCACTCTGTGCTTTTCGAATCGATAAACAATAAATCTGAAGATGGTCGAGTTGGTTACGAAGACTTTAGTTGTGCAAAACAAGTAGTTGTGGACGAAAATAAAACCTACAATATTGAGGTCAAAACTGGCTCGCTAAATCTTGAAGATGTCTATGTATGGATAGATTACAACAATGATGGAATTTTAGATCCTGCTACTGAACAAGTATTTTATTCTGGAAGCGATAGTCTCCATAAAGGAACGATAACTATTCCAGCT
>MDTF01007413.1_pt1 | contig 36889 bp, 36 predicted proteins | sample 811191 | NCBI WGS metagenome assembly MDTF01 (sample SAMN05326649, study PRJNA326480) | marine metagenome | isolation source: seawater | place: Southern Ocean | collected 2011 | reverse complement strand
CCCAATTAGATATAACGAACCACTTGGAGTAAGATATTCAGGATTTGTTAAAATATAATTCATCACAGGTGACATCGGTAAGGCCAAAAGTAGAAAATCTTTTAATTTGGGAAGATTAATCTTTTTTTTGAATTTAAAATTTCTATTAAAAAACCAAGAAATTAAAAATATAATACTTAAGGCTATAAATACTAAACCCACCACTTCAGAGCCTTTTACTAAAAACAACTTAGTAATTCCTGGAGGAACAATAAAAGTCAATATTGTCATACTAATTAGACCAAAAAACCCGCTAACACTTAAATCTAATATAAATTGTGTATTAATTTTCACTTTCATGAATTTTAAATTTTAAAGGGTTATTAAAATATCTGAGATTAATACCAATATTTTTAACAATTGAAACAACTAATATTTTGATTTTATTTTGTGATTTTTATTTATCTTTTACAAGTAAGTATGTGTTAGTTAATTTATAGTGTGATTTTACTTATTAAGTAATTAATTTCAGGAATGTTTTAAATTTTTATCACTTTATTTGAAGCTTTAAATCTGTTTCTTAAATCTAAAATAAAGTTAGAATTTTGATAAATTAAATTATATTTAAAAATATCATGATCAGAAATTAAAATTGTATAGGCATATTTTTTAAGAACTTTATAATTAAATTTAATTGATTTTATTTTTATTTTTTTTGTGTTTTTAAAAATATATTCCTCCTTCACATAAGGATCATAATAATCAACAAATATTTTATTATCTTTTAAATGTTGTAATATTTTTAAAGATGCTGACTCTCTCGTATCTTCTATATTTTTTTTATAACTTAGACCTAGAATAATAACTTTTTGATTATTTTTTTTTGTTTTTTTTATTAAAGTGCATATATTTTTTGATATCATTTTTGTAACATTGATATTTGTTTCAGTTGCAAGAGATATAAATTTTGAGTTAAATCCATGCTTTTTAGCTTTCCACGAAAAATATAGAGGGTCAATAGGTATACAGTGACCACCAACGCCAGGCCCTGGTTCAAAGGGCATAAATCCAAATGGTTTAGTTTTGGCTATTTTAATTACATCATGAACGTCAATATTCATTTTTTTTAATGCATATTTCATCTCATTAATCATACCAATATTTACTGATCTGAATATGTTTTCTAAAAGTTTAGAAGATTCAGCAATTTTAATATTTTTAGCAATAACAGTTTTTTTGGTAATTTTTTTATATAAAATATTTACCAAATTAGTAGATTCTTTATTTATTCCTGAAATAACTTTAGGAATTTTTTCAAATTTATTTTTTTTATCTCCAGGATTCTCTCTTTCAGGTGAAAATCCTAAAAAGGTACTATTTTTAATAATATTTTGTGTTTCGTTTAAAATAGGAAAAAAAATTTCCTCGGTTGTTCCAGGGTAGCTTGTGCTTTCTAAAATAATTAATTTTCCTTTTGGTTTATATTTTTTGATTAATATTGCCACATCTTTTAAATGAGAAATATCTGGAGTATTATTTTTTTTTAATGGAGTCGGTAAGCAGACAATTATTATATCTGATTTATTTAAATTACTGAAGTCGCTTGTGTATTTGGTTAGTTGTTTACTTTTTTTAATTTTCTTTGAATCTAAATAAAAAATAGGAGAGATTCCATTATTTAATTTTTTTATCTTTTTTAAATCATTATCTATTCCAATAATATTAAATTTTTTTTTATTAAAATTTAATAATAAGTTAAGTCCTACATAACCAAGCCCTATTATAGCGATTGTTGCGCTTTCATTTAATATTTTCTCTTTTAAATTTATATAAGGACTCATAATTTTAATTAAATTTAGATATAGGCTATAAATATAGGGTTTACAAATAATTAATTATTTCGATAAAATAATTTTTCTAAATTTATTATTTGCCAAAAAAAATTTGAATTATTTAATTTATCATTTTTTTTAAAATTTTCGAAGTATAAAATTAATTTTTTTTGATCAATTAAAGAACCACATCTAAAGTTTTTAGATGAAAATATTTCATGGGCCCAGTCAAATAAATCATTCTTCAACCACACAGTTTGTGGGTCAGATACATATTTTTTTATTTGGAATACATTGTCTAAACCTAATTTTTTTTCACAGAATTTTCTATAGAAGTATCTAAGGTGACCATTATTTATTATTTGATCATCGTCTAAATTAAAGAAAAACTCTACTATATTATGATCTAACAATGGAACTCTTAGCTCCTTACCGTGTGCCATGGAAGATCTGTCACAGCTCCTTAGTATCCTAGGTAGCTTACAAAAAAAAATATCTCTATAAATTATTCTTTTTAAATTAGATAGATTGGGGTCTATTGCTGATATATTTTTATTAAGTTCATTATTATATTTAAGATTATTTTTCAAAATATCTAACATATTAGACTTACTTCCATCTGCCGAAACTCCACCCAAATAGAATGAATTTTCTGCAGACATAAACATTTTATAAAATTTATTTATCGAACTTTTTTCATTTTTAATAAAAAATAAAGATTCTTTTAATGCTCTAAAGTAATTTTTATTTTTTAAAAATTCTTTAATAAAGTGTGGAAATATATACCTGTACCCTCCAGCAATATCATCTCCACCTTGTGCTTCTAATATTACCTTACACTTTGAATCATAGGCTCTTTTAATTAATAAATGTTTAGCAATTGTAGGAACACCAGGGAAGGGTTCATCTTGAGATAATGCAACTTTATCAAAGTTATCAATTATATCACTTGGAGTTATTTTAAAAAAATTGACATTAATATTTTCTTTTTTTGAGAATTGTTGTAAATCATTTTTTTCACTAAATTCTTTATTATCAAAGTAATATGAATTGTATGAAATTTTTTTCTCCTTATGTTTTTTTAGAGACTTAATCATTAATTTTGAATCTATACCTGAGCTAACATTTGCCCCAATATTAGTATCTGTTCTAGTTTGCAAATTAAATGAATTATCTAATAGGTTATCAAAATTTTTATACAAATCTTTTTTTGGAATTTTGCTTTTATTATTTTTTAAATCCCAATATTTTTTAAATTCTATTTTTTTTTCATCTATTTTATATATTAAATAATGCCCTTGTTTTAATTGAAAGATATTTTTATAAAAAGTGCTTTCTCCATAATCATAAAATGAAGTTTTTAAATATGTGGAAATATTCTCAATGTTAAGGTCTTTAATATCATTAATACCTAAGTTTAAAATACCTTTGATTTCTGATGTTATTACCAAACTATTATTTTTATTAAAATAAAAAATAGGTTTAACACCCAATCTATCTCTTGCTGCAAAAATAATCTTTTTTGTTTTATCATAAATTATAAATGCAAATATTCCGTTTAAATAATTTAAACACTTAGCACCTAATTTTGCATATAGCTCAATTAGAACTTCAGTATCTGAATTTGATTTTGTATAAATATTAAACTGTTTTTTTAATTCTTTAAAATTATATATTTCTCCATTAAAAGAAATAATGAATTTTTTACTCTTGTCTTCCATGGGCATATGACCATTCAAAGATAAATCAAATATACTCAATCTACATGATCCTATTTCTAGATTTTTTTCATAAAAATAACCAATATCATCAGGTCCTCTATGCTTAATTTTATTTATTAAGTTTTGGATTCTTTTTTTCTCTTTGATATTTTCTTCAGAAATTAATGAAATTCCGCACATTAAGATTGTAATTTAATCTTAATCGGTCTCTTTAATTTGGCACTTTTTATTATTCCATTAATAACTAGCATATCAATATAGCTATCATATGCGCTACAAAGTGGCTGAGTTTTTTTGAAATTCAAACAGTTTATTGCGTTATCTGACAACCTTTGAAACTGTGGTCTTGGACTTGATTCACACATTTTCTTAATATTATGATCTAATTCAGTAAAGCCAGTATGTTCTGGTGATTTAATAACCTTATAGTTAAAAATTCTTCTACCAATACTCGTTATGAGAATTTTTCCTTTTGAGCCATAAATATGAAAGTCAAAAATATCATAGTTTTTTATGTTGTGAGATTGAAAAGATGCTTTTAATCCATTTTTAAAAATTAAAAATCCATCATAGTTTTTGTCATCAGGAGGTACATGGCTCTTAAAATTATTATTGAAACCAGCTACATGAGTAATTTCCCCAACGATTGGAACTAATAACATTCTTAAAGTATCAATTAAATGTGTACCAGTAGTTAATAACCCATAAACATATTGAGAAGAGACTTGCAATATTTCTCCTATTATTCCTTCTTTTAAAAGTTTAGCTAATTTAATTATCTCATCATCATATCTCCTTCTATGATTGATTAAAACTTTAGCTTTCTTTTTCTCAATTAAATTAATTAACAGTTTTGATTGCTTAATATTATTTGCTAAAGGTTTTTCTAAAATTATAACTTTAACACCAAAGTTTAAACAGTCAGATGTAATTTTATAATGACTATTTTTCCAAGTAGATATGGATATTATTTGAGGCTGAATTTCATGAAGCATTTTCTTGTAGTCTGTATAAAATAATATGTTTGATTTAAGTTTCTTGGCTATTTTTTTTTTATTATCATCAACATCACAAACTGCAATAAGGTTAGCTTCTTTATTTTTTAACCACATTCCAAAATGAGTGGCTGGTTTTTTTCTTAATTTATCTAACTCAAGAGTCATTCCAATTCTTCCTGGGCCAATTAAACAAACACTAACTTTTTTTTTATTGCTCATTTTTTTTTTATAGTGCATAAAGTCTTATTTATAAATGAAAAAAAACATTATCGCTTTTATACCAGCTAGATCAGGATCAAAAAGAATAAAAAACAAAAATTTACAAAAAATTAAAGGAAAGTCGTTAGTTTATATTACTATTGAACAAGCTATAAATTCTAAAATATTTGATCAAGTTTTCTTGTCTAGTGACTCAGATAAGATTTTAAAAGAAAGTAAAAAATTTACTATAAATTCAATCAAAAGGTCAAAAAAAAATTCCATGGATCTATCAACCATGGAAGAGGTCTTGATAGAATTTTTAAAATCTACAAAAATTACAGCTGAAAATTTAATTTTACTTCAGCCAACCTCACCCCTGAGGTCTACAAAAACAATCAAAAACTTTGCAAAGTTTTGCTTAGAAAAAAAACTAAAAAAATGTCTGACAGTCTCAGAAATTAAGGATCAAATAAGCTTTAAAAAAAAATATTTTTCTTCATTGTATGATTATAATATAAGAAGAACACAGAATAGAAGAAGTTTTTTATATGAAAATAGTTTACTTTATTTTGTGAATATTAAGAATTTTTTAAAAACTAAAACTTTATTTGATAAAAACTGGCCTTATTATATTACGAATAAGTATGAATCATTAGATATTAATAATTTAGAAGATTTAAAAATAGCAAAAAAATTTATTCAATGAAACTAATAAAAATAAATAAAACTTTGGTTGGTGAGGGAAAAAAACCTTACATAATCGCTGAAGCCTGCATAAATCATCAAGGAAATATGAAAATGGCAAAAAAAATGATTGAGAAAGCTGGTCAATGTGGTGTTTCAGCAGTTAAGTTTCAGTTTCATGTACTCGATGATGAAATGCTTAAAACAACTCCTATATCTAACAATTTTAAAAAAAATTTATACGATACTTTAGATGAAACAAATTTTAACATTAAAGAGCATAAAGAACTTAAAAGATTATGTAAAATAAACCAATTGGATTATTTGTGTACTCCTTTTTCTTTTAAATCTGCAGATATTTTAGAAAAAGATATCAAAGTAAAAGTTTTTAAAATGGGTTCAGGAGAATTAACAAATCATCCATTTCAAGTCCATGTTGCAAAGAAAAAATTACCTACAATAATTTCAACAGGAATGTCAGAGTTAAGTGAAATATCAGAAACTTTAAAATTAGTTAAAAAATTAAACCAAAAAATATGTTTAACTCAATGTACTTCAGCTTATCCATGCCCACCAAACATTTCTAATATTGGAGTTATTAAGGTGTTTAAAAAGAAATTTAAAATACCAATTGGCCTTTCAGATCATACAAATAATAACTACACGTCTTTTGGATCTATAGCTCTAGGTGCCTGTTTAATTGAAAAACATTTTACATTAGATAAGAATTTGCCAGGACCAGATCATGCATCCAGCATAAATCCTGAGGAACTAAAACAATTAGTGGAAGGATGTATGCAAATATACTTGGCTAAAAGTGATATAAAAAAAATTCATCCGCAAGAAAAAAAAATAATAAGTTGGGCTAGAGAAAGTGTAGTGACAACGAAAAATATACAAAAAGATGAAAATTTTACAATAAATAATATTTCTGTAAAAAGACCTGCCCCAAGTAATAAAGAGATAGCTCCAAAATTCTTTTGGAAGATCTTAAAAAAAAAATCTAATAGAAATCTAAAGAAAAATGAAAAAATAAAATGGACTGATATAAAGTGAAAAAAGTTTTATTTTTATTTGATTCAAGAGCAACATTCTCTTACAGTAACAACGTAATTAAACACTTAAATAAAAAGAAAATACTAATTCAAACAATTGTGACTGGTAATTATCTTGATCATAAGTTGGGCGTTGGAACAGAAGTTTTTAAAAAAAATAAAATAAAGATAACAAAAAAAATTAAGTTTAAAAGTCCTAATAACAAAAAATCAAGTTGGTCATCAAGTTTGGGTGATAGTATAAAAAAATATTCAGCAGAATTATTAAAACTAAAACCTGACCTTGTTGTTCTAACAGGAGATAGAATAGAAACTTTAGGGTTTTGTATTGCATGCTCTTATATGAACATACCTATAGCTCATATTCAAGCAGGAGATAAATCTGGACATGTTGATGATTTGGCAAGAGCAGCAATATCAAAATTTGCAAATATACATTTTGCTAGCTGCAAAGATTCATGTGATCGATTATTAAGTTGGGGAGAAAATAAAAAAAATATATTTAATATGGGGGCACCACAATTAGATGATATTTTTAAAACTTCTATAAAAAAAATAAAAAACAGAAATAAAGTTCTAATAATTTTTCATCCAGTTTTAAGTGAAGTTTCTTCTATTGATGATCAAGTGAAAAATATTTTTAATGCTCTAAAAAAAAATATTAAAAAAAATATTATATGGATATATCCAAATAATGATTTTGGATATTCAAAAATAATAAATCAAATCACTAAGTTTAAAGAAATAAAAATAATTAAAAATTTAGACAGAGATAAATTTTTAGTTTTATTATCAAAAACTAAATTGTTAATTGGAAATTCATCTTGTGGTATCTTAGAAGCGCCCAGCTTAAAAATACCTGTAATAAATATTGGTAGTAGACAAAATGGCAGACCAATAGCTTTAAATATTATAAATTCTAATTATTCAGAAAAATCAATTAGTAGTAAAATTAAATATGCATTAAAAAATTCACAATTCAAAAAAAATATACTTAAAACTAAAAATTTATATTTTAAAAAAAATTCAGGATTATTAATTGCAAACAAGATCTTTTTTTTAATAGATAAAGTTGAAAAATTTAAAAAATATTAATTTTTTACCAATTATTGTAAATTATATTTTTTTTACTTAATACTTTTTCTAGACCAGCTTTTAGAGATATCTTGGGGTTATAATTTAGCTCATTTCTAATCTTATTTATATTACAAACTCTTTTATAAATTTCTCTATTTTGTGTTCTATCTGACTTATAAAATTTTTTTTTGTATTTAATTTTATTAAAATCTATTTTTATTATTTTTTGTAATACGCTCAATACACCTCGTAAAGAATATTTTTCTTTAGAGTTTCCAACATTATAAATTTTATTTTCACTTATTTTATTTTTTATAGATAAATTAATTGCCTCAGCTATATCAGATGCGTAAGCATATCCTCTTAATTGATCACCATTTCCATTTATTATAATATCTTTATTTTCCTTAATTGATTTGCATACATTTGGTAAAAAAAACTTTGCCACTTGTCCTTGTCCGTAAGTATTAAAAAGTCTTAATATCGTGTAATTAAATTTTTTATTTTTAATTACATTGTTTAAAATTAAATTTTCCGCAGCAATTTTTGAGCATGCATAGATATTTCTTCCCAATAAATCATTTTTTTCACTTATAAAATCTGTTAAAGATTCTCCATAGACTTCTGATGATGATGAAAATATTAACTTCTTAACTTTATTAATATTATATGCTTCAATAATATTCTCAGTCCCATGAGTGTTTATTTCCCAACATTTTTTAATATTTGTTTCTGTATTTTTTACCCCTAACATTGCTGCTAAATGAATTATACAATCCTGTTTTTTTGAAAAATGCACTACTTTTTTTAAGTTTGTAACATCACATTCTAAAAATTTTATTTTAGATGATTTATAAAGTTTTATAAAATTTTTATATCTTATTAACTGTTTTTTGAGGTCGGTAACTGTTAACTCATAGTCAAAATTATTTAGATTTTTTACAAGCTCTTTTCCTATCAGCCCCAAACCACCCGTGATCAAAATTTTTCTAATCATCAGTTCCGTCTTGGTTGGCTGTATGTCTTAAAAGATAGCCTTTAGAGGTTTTTTTCCATATATGCGGGGATCTAAAATTATTACATAGTTTGTGAAATTTTAAAGGATCAAGATCAAGATATTCTAATATTTCATAAAAATATTTATCTGGAAATTCTCCATCAAATTTTTTTACTAATGATAAAGCTTCTTTCCTATTAATATGATCATTTCTAATTTCTTGAGATGCGTCATGGCTAGCTCTTCCGTAGCCATATTTGATGTAAGTAGTGTAATAATGAAGGTCATCAATTTTATCATCTATACTATTGTATTTACTGTAGGTCCCTTGTGTTCTGAACGGTCTAGGTTCAAACCCAGTTTTTTCTACTGAAAAATAATATGATTCCTGTGGTATCCACTTTAAATAATACCCAAGATAGCGCACTTCAATTTTTAGTTTTTTGATTTCTTTTTTTTCTAAAGGCAAAAAAACTGATAAATCTTTATAAGAAAGTTTATATTTTTTTATAATTTCATCTATTGAGATACCAGCTAAATATGATTTTTTAATATTCTCAATTGTAAAATAGCTGGATTTTCGGATTGCATTATTATTATCTTCAATCGGATTTCCATATTCTGCTTCATTTTCACCATAAAAAACTAAAGGAATATTAAATTTTTTAGCAATTTTTGGAGCTAAATTTTTTTGCCCAAAAACAAAAGTTTGAAATGGATGTAATAAATTTATAATTGATAATTTTGTAAGTATTTTCATTACCTTTCCACTTGGTTTAATTGTCAAATTATCAAAGCCTCCATTTTCTATCCAACGATTAAAGTTTCTTAATCCATAATCCGTATATAATATTGGTGGCCATGTTATTGTTAATGGATTCATTCCATATTTATATTTAAGAATATAAGATGCATACACGCTATCTTTGCCCCCACTACCAGGGACTATACAATCATAATCAGGATATTTTCCTCTATGCTTATCTAAAACTTTTAGCAGCTCTTCTTCTCTTGATTTCCAATTAATTTTTTTTTTATTTTCAGAGACTACACAAGCGTCACAAATACCTGTTTTTGGATTTATATTTAGATATTTGGCACCTTTTCTATTTTTGGTGTGTTTAAACTCAGGAAATGAACTAGGTCTCTGATTAGACATCACACATTTCTTACAGAAAATTATTTTTTTGGGTAAATTATATAGTGTTTTCATTATTTTTAATTTTTTTTGATAATAATTTTAATATTTTTATACCATTAATTCCACTTTTCTCTGGATGGAATTGAAAACCAACTATATTATTAAATTTTACAGCACTACAAAAAACTTTATTATCAAAACTTGATTGTGCAAAGATTATATTTTTATCTAATGGTTTAGCAACATATGAATGAATAAAATAAGTTTCTTGTTTATTAATCAATTTTTCTAAACTATTTTTTTCATTTTTACACTTGTTTTTAGCCCACCCAACATTTAAATATTTTTTTTTATTGTTAATTGGCACAACTGACCCCTTAAGAATAGACAATCCTTTATTAAAATTATTTTCACTGCTTTTTTGAAAAAGTAACTGCATACCCAAACAAACACCAATAATAATTTTTTTTTCATCATTACATTGTTTAATAATTTTATCTAATTTTTTTTCTTTAATATTTTTCATTGCCTTACCAAAAGAACCAACTCCTGGCAAAATGATTGCTTTAGAATTCTGAATAATATCCTTATCTGATGTTATAACTGTTTTAAGTTTTACATGGTTTAAGGCACACTCTAAACCAAATAAATTACCCATATTATAATCTATTATAGCTAAATCATATTTCATCAATAGTATATTCTATGTTATAGATTTTTTAATCAATTTAATTGGTATCTTTTTAAACTTAACCATTTTTTTTTTTTTTTTTAAAAATTCAAAATTGCCAGTTAGGTTAATTCTTTTTTTAGTTACTTTATTTATAGTGTTATAATGTAATGACGAGCTAATAAAAACTCCAGAAGGATTAGATTGATCTAAAAGTTCATGAATGTGGTTAATTTCAGCAAAACCACCACCAATAATAAATGACATATTTGTTATTTGAGTAATTTTTTTTGCAAGATTCAGATCAAATCCAGTTCCAGTTCCGTCTCTATCAATAGATGATATCATAATTTCTCTAGCACCTCTTTTCTCAATTTCATTTATCCAATTAAATAAATTTATATCTGATTCTTCTCTTCCAAAATCAGTATAACATTTATATTTTTCTTGATATTTATTTACTTCAATTGAAACAATTAAAGATGATGCACCAAAATCATTAACTATTTCATTAATAATATTTGGATCATGAACTGCAGCTGTATTAATAAATACTCTATCTGCTCCAGATTTTAAAACATTTTTAACATCTTTAACATTTCTTAATCCACCACCAACAGTAAATGGTATAAAAATATTTTTTGATACATCACTAATTAATTTATTTAAGCTATTTCTCTCATAAAGACTTGCAACTATATCGTGATAAATAATTTCATCTGCTTGATTGTTATAGTAAAATTTAGAGAATTCCATGGGGTCACCCAAAGCTCTCAAACCTTCAAGATGAATACCTTTGACAACATTCATTCCTTTAACATCAATTTTAGGAATAATTCTAAGTTTCTTTTTCATTATTTATGAAAATGTATTTAATTTAATATTATAAAAAAAATATATATTTAATTAAGTATAAGTTATTTTTTGTATTTTCATAATATTTTTCTTTATAATAAACTTAGATAATTTACCCTTATACTTAATATTTTGTTTAAAAATTTGTGAAATTTTTTGTAAAATTTTTTCTCTTTTATGTTTATTTTTACTTAATATTGATAGAGTTTTTTTTATTTGATCTAAATTTCCAATTAATTTTAAATTATGAATTGATCTAATTTTTTCAATACTTTCTTCATGATCACGTTTTTGACTGTTTAACCATAGAGGCAATAATTTAGAGGAACATGCTTCGATTGCTGAGGAGCTATCTACTGTAACAAGAAAATCTGAGCTACTTAAAGATTTATTTAATGAAAACTTTTTAGGGTCATGTATGCTGATCTTAGTATTTTTCTTAAATTTATCTGTTTCAAAAATATTATTTTTAGATGGGTGTGGTCTAATAATTATATTATAATTTATAATATTTTTACTTGTCCAAAATATTAATTTTTTTAGTTCTTCAATACTATTATCTGAAGTATTTGGATCTAAAAGGTAATTTTTTTTCTGTAAAGGAAAAAGTATATTCTTTTTAATTTTTTTATGATTTGAACTTAGAAGGGGCGATCCACAAATAACAGTTCTTATCGATGGGTTTATTTCTAAAATTTTTTTTGTGTAAATTTTTCCCCATCCGAAAAAATAGTTTGCCTTTAGATTATAAAATCCATTTTTAGGATACTTACCTATACTTCCCCATTGAAAACAAATAGATTTTATTTTTTTTTGTTTACAGATTTCATTAATCATTGCTGTTACATCATTGTCACCTTCAAAATAGGTAATTATTTGAGGATTATTTATTTCAATCAAATGTTTAATTAAAATATTTTTTATCAGCATTTTATTTATTGAACCTAAATCAGATTTTTTTGTTATTTTTATTTTATAAAAATTTTTATTAAATAATAAAAAATTTTTTAAAACATATGCTAAGTTTAGATAAATATTTTTCTTAATAAATTTTACTTTTTCTAAATAGCTAAAATGATTATCTTCATCTAGGGATTTTCTATTATAAGATAGTATTTCAGTTTTAAAATGCTGAACTGAGTCTTTATAAAGTATATTTTCTAAGAAGGAATAAACAGTTTTGTAAAAAAAATTATAAATATATATTTTTATTTGTATTTTTTTTTTTAATCTAACATTTTTAATTTTATATAATTTTAGTAAATTTTTTAAGATTAGCTGTTCTTCTAACGAAGAATAAGTAATATCTTTAATCTTATATTTTTTTTCAATTAGGTTTTTATAAATTAATAAAATTTTTTTTGAGAAAAAAATTGAAAGTAGAGTTTTGTAATATGCATCATTTAAATTTATTCCCTTATAATTAAGAAAGTTTTTAACTTTAGAGTCCTCTAAAATTTTTAGGCAAATTTTTCTACAATCATCTTCCTTTTTTTGAACAATACTCATATGATTACATAAATTAATTGATTACTTTCATATATAATTTTTTGCAAATGTATAAGCTGATATGCATATATCTTTAAGTGTATATTTTGTTTTCCATTTTAAAAACCTTTTTGCTTTTGTAACATTAGCAAAACTTACTGCAATGTCACCTTGTCTTCTTTTTGAAAATATATTTTTAATTTTTAATTTATTTACAAATTTATATGTATTAAATAATTCTAAAACACTTGTTCCCTTTCCAGTCCCTATATTAAAAATGGTATGACCATTTATTCTATTGATATTTTTTAAAGCTGCATAGTGGGCACTAGCTACATCCATAACATGTACAAAATCTCTAATAGCAGTTCCATCTTTAGTTTTATAATTTTTTCCAAAAACATTAAATTTTTTTTTTTTGCCAATTGCTACCTCATTAAGTATTGGCATTATATTATTTGCTTTTGTGGGATTATCTCCAATTAAACCAGATGGGTGATTACCAACAGGATTAAAATATCTTAAAGAAATAATTTTCCAATTTCTGCTCTTATTGGTCAAATCACTAAAGTATCTTTCACAAGTGAGTTTGGTTAATGCATAAGGGTTAGTTGATTTTGATATTTGAGTTTCTTTGCACGCCAAGTTTTTGTTATCACCATAAACCACAGCGCTTGAGCTAAATATCAACTTATTTACCTTGAATTCTTTCATGGCCTCAACAAGATTGATTGTACCTAGTACATTGTTTTCATAATATTTTTGTGCATTTTTTATGGACTCATTAACTGATTTTAGTGCAGCGAGGTGTATGACGTATTCGATTTTATTTTGTTTAAAAATTTTAAAAAGGGATTTTTTATCTATAAGATCAATTTTATTAAATTTTATTGATTTCCCACTCAGTCTTTTAATTTTTTTAATTATATCAATTTTACTATTAGTTAAATTATCAATGACAATAACTTTATATTTTTTTTTCAATAATGTTAAAATTATGTGTGATCCAACATAGCCGGTCCCACCAGTGATTAATATATTTTTATTGGCCATTATAATTATTAAGTTTGAGCACTATTTAATATTTTATTTTATTAAATCTCCTTATAGCATAATATGTTCATAAATCGTATTTGTTAATTTTAAATTTTTTTTAAAATAAATATTCCTTTAAAGTGTTAAAATAAAATCTATGTTTTTTAGAAAATAAATTAATAAATATTATCAATAAAAATGAAAATTTTAATATCAATTTTCTATCATATGTCTGTATCTCTTGAAAAAATAATTCTTCAGTTTTATAAGCTTTTTCTTTATGAAATTTCCACTTAATTATAAAACACCAAGTATAAATTTTATAAATTGTAATAAAGAGTTGTAAATAATTTATCTTTTTTAATTTATAAAATTTTTCTGCAATCTTTATTTTATCTAAAACAGCAAAGTCTTTTTTTCTATTTGCTCTGTCACCTTTGTCACCAAACTTATTAGAAATTTTTGTAATTTCTATTTGTTTTATTCTAGATTTCAGGTTTATATTTGTCATTCCATATTTTAAAAAATAGTTTAAATAAACTATATTATGAGGATATAAAGTAGGTGTCATATTTTTTAGAGAAACCTTATTTCTTTTGAGAATAACACCACTAAGAGAAGAACCTCTGGTTAACACATAACCAAAAACATTTAGATTTAGTTTATTTTTAAAAAGATTTCGTTGAATTGGTAAAAAACATAATTTTTTATAATCATTTTTTCTGAATAATTTAAAAATTTCGTCATAAAAATTCCCTTGTGGATGGTCATCATCACACAAAAATAGAATGTATTCTCCGGTTGCTATTTTAATAGTTTTTATAAAATTATAATAAAAACCAATATTTTTATTTCTTCGATAATATTTAACTTGAATATCATTTCTATTTAGTTTTTTTGTATATTTGTTGACAATTTTTTGGGTATTATCTGTTGAACCATTATCGGAAATTACTAATTCAAAGAAATTATTAAATTTTTTATTATTAGTGGATGAATAAAGAATTTCTAAATTTCTTTCAAGTAATATGCCCCCATTATAAGTTGGAATAGCAATAGAAATTTTTACTTTATTTTTCATATTAATTATTTTTTTGTAAATATACTCTTCAATTTTTATTCATAATATATAAACCATTATCTTAAATCATTTAGATATTTAAGTAAGAAATTTAATTATTAGAAAAATATTTTTTTATTTTGACTAAATCATTGAATAAGTAGTTTAAATTTTTTAGAGAATTTTTTTTTATTTTATTATTTTTTAATAAAAAGTTATTAATTTGAATTGGTATATTTTTTATATTTTTTATAATCTTAATATCTAAGTTTTCATTTTTTTTTATAAAAACTTTATCAATACTCTTAAAGTTTATTATAAATTTATTTTTATTTGTTTTAATAATTAATATTCTTTTTTTATTAAATTTATTTTTTGATGCATTAAGTGTAAGCACAGTGTTGTTGTAGGTAGAGTTAATCTGATTTTTTTTTATACTAGAATAATCGTGTATTAAATTTTTATTATTAATAAAAATTCTGACAATAGAAAAAAAATGATAGTAAGCATCCTCTATAAAGTTAATTTTGTTGTTAAATGTTTTTTTTTCATGCTTATTATCAAACCAATCTATACTTAGACTTTCAATTTTTTCATTTTTAATTTTATTTTTTATAAGTGTGAAATAATCAGCAAAGCTGAATTGAAGACTTAAATAAATATTTTTTTTATTTAATTTATATTTAAAATAATCATTTGGATTATTAGTTAATGGTTTTTCAATTAAAATCTCATTTTTGAGAGTTGCAATTTTTTTTACTATATTTAGCCTATCTTTAGTTGCATTTGCTATAATTATATAAAACTTTCTTTTAATATTAATATCTATTAATCTTCTATAGATTTTATAATTTTTAAATTTATGGTTAATAAAAAATTTTTCTAAATTATTATTTGAAGTTATTATATTGATTTTAATTTTTTTTTTAATTATCTCTTCGAGGTAAATTTTTGCCCATCTTCCTCCACCAATTAATATTAATTCTTTGGCTTCATTATTTTTCACAGTCTAGTTTTCTTAATCAATTCTTTATAAAATCTTTATTTTCAATAATATTAATAACCTTATTTTTAATCTTCATTTTTTGTAAATATTTTTTTATTTCTTTGCTAATATGCCATGAAAAATTGATAATTATTGATTTTTTATTTAACATTTTATAAATATTTTTATCTGGTAAAATTGGAATTTTCGTCCCTGGTACAAAATGAAAATTTTTAGGTGAATTATTTTGTTCAAAAATACATTTTATTTTACTTGAATCTAATTTCAGAAGATTTATCAAAATAGATGCTCTTCCAGGAAAGGCTTTTCCATAAATAGAATATTTATTTTTAATTAAATCATTAATTACTGAGCTTTTATTTTTTTTCCAAATATCTATTTTATCTCTAAGATCTTTAAAATTTTGAATAAATTTTTGTTCTTTTTTTAAAAGCTCATTTGTATTAAACTCTTTTTTGTGGTTATTAGACATGTAGACTCTTATATTTCCACCATATCTTTTTGGGAATTCAATTTTTTGAATTTTTATTCCTAAGAGTTTTGAAATAGTTAGAAATGACTTTACGCTGTATGTTCTTGGATGCTCTTGATAAAAAGTGTCAAATTGATTTTTTTCAAAAATTGAACCCATATAATGATTTTCAATAACTAAATAATTTATCTTAGGAATTAGAATCTTTAAGTTTTTTACTAATTCATCAAAGTTAGGAATATGCGCAAAAACATTAGTAAATGTTACAACATCAATAAATTTTTCTTTTTTTATAATTTTCTGTAAAACTTTTTTGTTTAAATATTCATTGTAAACTCTATGTTTTTTTGAGCAATCCATATATGCATTTGTTGGCTCTATTCCATAGGTTGAAAAATTTTTTTTTTTAAAAAAGTTTAGTAAAGATCCATCATTACAACCAATATCTAACACAGTTTTATTTTTATTCTTTATTAAAGGATCTATTTTGGCAACTAATTCCCTCATTCCTTTTTGGGTGTCATTGGTAAGAGCTGCTCTAAAATTATACTTTCTTGGAAATAAAACTTTTTGTTTAACTTTATGCAATTGATTTATAGTTAAGCAATTTTTACACAATCTTACATCAATTTTATATTGCTTGTTTTTAGTATTAGATCCAATTTTTTTTAAATCATCACATAATGGTTGTTTTCCAAGTGATAAAATCACACCATCAAGTTTTTTCTTACATACATCACAATTTTTTTTCATATATTGGTATTTGAGATTTTAATATAAATAGTTAATTTTGTAAAAGTATTTTATAAGTCATTATTATGCATAAATCAAAAAAAAATATTGATGTAGTTTTATTATGTGGAGGTAAAGGAGAAAGATTAAGGCCCTTAACATCTACTATCCCCAAACCATTATTGTTAGTTAATAATAAACCTTTCTTATATTATATAATTAATAATTTTTTAGGTGTAGGTGTGAATCATATTTTTTTAGCAAGTGGTTATAAATCTGAAAAAGTCTTCGCATTTAAAAAAAAATATTTTAAAGATTCAAAAAATATAACTGTAATTAATTCTGGAAATGTGGATATAATTAAAAGATTACAAGATTGTTCAAAATTTATTAAAAATGATTTTTTTGTGTGTTATGGCGACACTTTCATAAAAATAAATTTAGAGAAACACATTAAGGATTTTTACAACAGCAAAGCTGATGGTGTTGTTTCTAGTGCATATTATCAGTTAAAATTTGGAACTTTAAAACTGGATAAGAAAAATAAATATGTAACAAAATTTCAGGAGAAACCTATAATAAAGCAACCTATAAATTTAGGTTACTTTATCTTTAAAAAGAAAACTTTATTGATGATTGATAAAAAAAAAAAGTTGGTTAAGTTTTTTAAACAATTTCACAAAACTTAAAAAATTAGAAACTATTATTACAAAAAAAGAGTATTTTACTTTTGATAGCCCAAGAGACTACCAAGAAATAAAAACTAAATTTATAGGGAAAAGTGGAAAAAACTAAAAGTTTAGTTAATAGAGGAAAAATAATAGATAGTATTTTAAAAGATCAGGATGTTCTTAAGGCAATTAGAAATTACAAGCGCCTAAAGGATGAAAGTCTCTTAATACCTTTTTGATATCTTTTAAATCAAAAACTCTTTTAGAATTAGCATGCACAAAAAGAACAAAAAATATTATTAAAATGAGAAATGGGAAAGTAGAAAATTCATATTGATAAAAATCCTAATTTAAATAGAATAAAAAGAGAATAACTTTCTTTATATCGTGGTTAAAAATAACAATAATTGATATAAGTACCTAAATTATAGGGTATTAAAAATTTAATAGATGAAAAACAAAAGAATATTATTGATAGTAGCGCACCCTGATGATGAAATTTTAGGATTTGGTGGCTCTATTATATCGTTAGCAAAAAATGCTATAATAAAAACCGTATTTTCATGCAGAACTTATGATAATAGAAACGATTTAAAAAAAATAGATGACAATAGTTCAAGACAGATAGTCGCAAAGAAAGTTGCAAAATACCTAAAAATAGCTCAGCCCGTTTTTTTAAACTATCCAGGATTAAGTCTGAGCAGGACGGACACAACAAAAATGGCAAAATCTATATATGAAGAAATCTTAAAATTTAAACCTGATAGTATTTTTACACATTGTATAGATGACAACCATCATGATCACAGGGTAACTGCGGAAGCAACCATGATTGCAACCAGACCTTCTGTCAAAATAAACTTTGTAAAATATATATTTTCTATGGAAGTTGCCTCAGCATCAGAAAAGCTTCTTTCCAAAAAAAAAACCTTTAACCCAAATTATTTTATAGACGTAAAAAAAACCTTTAAGAAAAAATTAGAAATATTAGAAAAATTCTATAAAAAAGAGTTGCGTCCATACCCAAATTCTAGATCTTTACAGGCGATAAAAAACCAAATGAAGTACAGAGGTAATGCAGTAAATTTAGAATTTGCAGAAGCGTTTGAGGTAATTAGGATAACAGAATAAAACAGTGTATATAAAATATAATTAATGAAAAAAAGAGTATTAATAACTGGTGGATCTGGCTTTATCGGATCACACATGGTAAAAGAATTAGTAAAAAAAAATTATGAAGTAGCCATAACAACAAAATATGACAGTGTTTATGAAAACATTAGATTATTTAATTTATGGAAAAAAGTTAAAGTTATTGAATGTGATTTAAGACATTCAAATTCTATAAAAAAAATTAATGATTTTAATCCAAAAATTATATTACATTTCGCAGCCTATAATGATGTGAAAGGTAGTTTTTTAAATTACAATGAAGCATTGGAGAGCAATACAATTGGAACTGCTAATTTATTAGAAAACTTAAAAAGTTATGAGCAGTTTGTATATATCTCAACTTCTGAAGTATATGGCTATCAAAAAAAAGGTTTATTATTTCATGAAAAATTACTGCCGTATCCAATCTCACCATATTCTATAGGAAAATATACTGGAGAATTGTATGCGCAAATGCACATGTCGCACATGAACAAACCAATAAAGATACTGAGACCATTTAATGTTTTTGGTGAAACACAAAGTAATAAAGCAGTAATTCCTGAACTTATTGAAAAATTTATTAAAAACGAAACAGTAAAAATTACCAAAGGCCTTCAAACAAGAGAGTTTAATTATGTAGGAAACACTGTCAGTTTCTTAAGTCAGGTTTTAAAAGAAAAAGGTTTTTTTAACAATATAACAAATATTTCTGATGGAAATGAAATAACTATAAAGAATTTAGCAAAAAAAATTCAAAAGCTTACAAATTCAAAATCAAAACTTATTATTGGTGGCTTGTCAGAAAGACCAACGGAAATTCATAAAATGAGAGCATCCGTTAAAAAGATGAAAAATATTTTTTTAAAAAAAAATAAATTAATTTCTTTCGATGATGGATTAATTGAAACTATTAAATGGTGTAGAAAAAAAGAACAATTGTCAAAAATTTTTTAGTTTAATGCCTAAGATAGCCATTATTATACCATTACTTAATAGACATGAGTTTACAGAAAGAATTTTAGGTTATTATAATATTTACAAAGTGGATTATACTTTTTATTTAGCAGATGGTTCAAAAAATAAAATATTTAATCAAAAAAAATTAAGAAAACAATTTCCAAATATCAAAATAATTTATAAAAGCTTTCCATTTGACGCAAATTATAAACTTTATGCATATAAAATGCTTAAAATGACAAAAACAATAAAATCTAAGTATGTATATCAAATTGCAAATGATGATTTTTTTAATCCACTTTTTTTAAAAAAAGCAGAAAAATTTTTAAATCAAAATAAAAGCTATTCAATGGTTGGTGGGATAGTAAGAAATATAAGAATAATTCAGTTATTTAAACCCACTAATGATCACGGTAAATTTTACTCTCATGAAAAGGTTCAATACCATCAATATAAAAATGTCTATAAAGATATAAACTTTAACAAAACTGAAAATAGAGTTATTCATTTTGAAAGCTCTTTACCCTATGAGAATGTCATCAAAAGTTCTACATACATAAAAATTTGGAAATTAATTAATCAGTTTCAAATTAATGATGGCTTTGAAATGACTTGGTTTTTTAATATAGTTCCATTATTAGATGGAAAAAAAAAACATTTGAATATCATAAGTACGGTTAGACAATCAAATACATATAAAGGACTAGGTATGATTGAAATGTTTAGTGGTGCAAGTAAAAAAAGATTTTTTGAGTTTTTAAAATTTTTACAATACAAAAATATAATTAAATCAAAAATAATAATAAAAAAACTAAAAAATACTAGTGATGCTTCAATTGATGTACTTGATAATAAAAGTACTTTTGGTAAAAAAAACTCAAGAAAAAAAATATACTTTCCGGTTTATTTAATATTTAAAGAAACAATATTAAAAATAAATTATATTTTTACATATATATTTTTTTATTTTTATAGAAATAAATATCAATCTATATACTTAAAAATTCATACTATTTTTAATCATAGAAAAAATAAATTATAAATTTATGACTTTATTTAAAATAATCCCCTTATTTTTTTTTAGAAAAATAATTTTTTTATTAAAAAAAATTTTATATTTTAAAAAAAATGAGTATAGACATGATAAAACCCAGATTAATAATTATCATCAATTAATAAAAAAAAATGGATTTCATATCATTGAAAACTTTTTAGATAAAAAAAATTGTGATTTAATTATTGATGAGTTAGATCGTTTTCATGATTCAAATCGAAAAATGTCGTGGCATGATGAATTTAATTGTGAGTATAGATTATTTGGTGCTGAAAAAATTAATAAAAAGGTGTTCAGCTTTTTTTCAGACCCACTTTTATTTGATATTGGATCAAAATGTTTTGGTGGTGTTTTATCTAATTTAATGACGATGGCAAATAGAATTGAATATAAGATTAACAATGAAGGTTCTGGAAGTGGTTGGCATAGAGATGACATAAATTTTCAATTTAAGGCAATCTTATATTTGAACGATGTAAATATTCATAATGGCCCTTTTCAGCTAATACAAAAATCAAATAATTTTTTTAATTGTATTCGAGATTCTAAAGATACAAATTTTAATTTGTTAAATACAAGAATTGGAAACAGTAGTGTTGAATTATTAGATAAGAAGAGATTAAAAACAATAATTGGTAAAGCGGGCACATTGATATTAGTTGACACATCATTAATACACAGAGGCAAGCCTTTAAGTGAAGGTTTTAGATATGCACTAACAAATTATTATTATCCACATTACCAAATAAAATCTATGAAAAATAATTTTTTACCAAAAATTAAAAATTAATCTAATTAAAATTATTTTTTTAATTTTTTTAAAAAAATTGAATAATCTCTTAAATAATCTTTTTCTGAAAATTTTTTGTCGCAAATAACCATTAATAATTGATTTTTTTTCATTTCTATTTTTACCCAATTCATGGGTGGAATTTTAATAATATTTCCAAATTCTTTTAAAATTAGTTTTTTAGAACTTTTTTTATTTTTAATAAATAATTTGATATCTCCCTTTAAGCTCAAAAAAACTTGAGTACATTTTTTATGTGCATGATTACCTCTAATACATTTTTTTGAAGATTCTAAAAAAAATATTCTCTCAGGATCAAATTTTTTTTTTTTCATATTTTCTAAAATATGAAGGTTACATAATTGGTTTTTAATAGTTTTTAACTCCATCTAGTTAACTTAAAATTGATATTGTTTTTTTAATTTCACCTTTAATCTTTCCTTTAAATTTAAACCCTTTATTCACAATAAGATCGGGGATTACAACATATGATTTTTGATTAAGTATCTTAGTATTAACAAATTTAACTCTTATTTTATTTTTAAATAACTTAATTATTTTGATAATATCTACAACTGAACGATTTTCACTAACTGCATCAAATGTTCCAAAAATATTTTTTTTTAAAAGTAGAAAAATCGTTAACTTTACAAAATCACTCAAAACTAAATAGGGTCTCTGTTTTGTATATAGTTTTCTCCAAATTGTTATAGGCTTGGATAATGCAGCTTGATAAGAAAATTTATTAATTGCAGTATGAAATCGCATTCCATCTGAAATACCACAAATTGTTCCCAATCTTAATATTGTAAATTTCTTTAATTTTTTTTTAATATAATTTTCTTCATATATTTTGCATTGAGCGTAGGGACTTTGTGGTTTGATCATATTTGATTTCTGATTATTTCGTGAATTTATTATCTCAGATTGATCTCCATAAACACTAGTTGATGAAGCAAACAATAAAGGAATATTATTATTTTTACAAAAATTGACAATCTTTTTTGTTCCATTTAAATTATTTTCTAATATTTCACTTTCTCTACCAATACTTTGTTCTGCATTGGTGATTGCAGCAAGATGAATAACATAACTAAGTTTATCTTTAATTTTTGAAAATGAAAATTTAATAATATCATCATCAAATAAATAAATTTTTTTTTTATCTTTAATTTTGATAAAAGAGCAGAACCTTTGTGTTAGAAAGTTATCAATAATAAATATTTTTTTAATTTTTTTATTATTTGAGAGTTTTTTTATCAATGCTGATCCTAGATGACCAAATCCGCCTGTAATTAGTATATTCATTTTATTTATTTTTCAGTTTAAAAAAATTTGGGATTAATTTATCTTTTAGTGATATTTTGTACTCTTCGGAGGGGTCATATATGCCAGATGTGGCATAGATCATCTGGTTTTCATTGGATAAGGTTATGTAGCCATGTGCGATCCCTGGTGGAAAAAAATAGATCATTTTATCTTTTTCAGAATTAATATTTAGCATTTCATATTTTTTAAATGTTTTTGATTTTACCCTTGTATCATAAAGATATACTCTAATTTTACCCTTAAGAAGATAATTCCACTGACTTTGCTTTCGATGAAGATGCCATCCCTTAATAATATTCTTCCTTATAAAGGAATGACTAATTTGTTTAAAATCTATCTCTTTAGAACTTTTATTTACTTTTAATATTTCTCTAAAAAATCCTCTTTTATCTTCATGGCTTATAATTTTATTAATTGTAACGCCTTTAATCATACTTTTTTAATATATCCATTTGGATTATTAGATAAAAGTTGTTTATCACTTATCCCTTTGAGTATTTTGAAGTTTTTATTTTCTTTTAGAAAGTCATCTAGGGCATTCTTTGGACTATTACCTTTCCCCCAAGGTCTTGGTCTGTGAGTCTGAGCCGGTATACTTTCAATAATAGTATCACCAACAATTATTATATCATTTTTTTTGAGTAATTTACTATACTTACACAATTCATTATAAACATGATTTTTAGAATGGTGGCTATCAAGGTGAATCAATGTTCTTTTATTTTTTCTCATAATTTTCATTATTTTTTTTAAAGTTTCAGAATGTAAAGAGTCCATCTCAAGCAGTGTAATTTTTTTAGAAATTGATTTTTTTTTTAATCTTTGTTTGAGATCTTTAGGTATATATATATCGACACCAATAATATCCTTAATATCACTACCTTTGGCTAAACTATCATAAAAAAGCATAGTACCACCCCAGGCAACACCAACCTCAATAATGGTTTGTGGTTGTAAATCATATATAATTTCTTGTAATGTGATTATATCCTCTGCAGTTTGAAGGAAAGTTTCACCTTTCCAGCTATAAAAGTAAGAATAATTATTTTTATCTGCCTCAACAAAGAGCTTTTTTGATAATTGCTTAATTTTTGGATTTTTATTGAAGTTATTAATCCATATTTTTTTTCTTTTTTGAAAAGTCTTGAGTGAAATAATTTTTCTTTTCATTATTTAATATTTGTTTTTCATCTATGTTTATTATTTATTATTTATTATGTATTTAGGGAATGTCTAGTATATAAATATTGATAGTAAATAATGATAAGATATTCAACATTCGGACCGTACATTGATAGAGATGATATTAAAACAGTATCTAATGCTATACAATTAAAAAACTGGTATAAAAAACCTTATTATTATTGTGAAAAATTAGAAAAAGAATTTTCAAAATTTCATAAAAGAAAATTTGCATTATTAACTCCAAATTGCACATCTGCTATTCATTTATTTTTACATTCTTTAAATTTAAAATCTAATGATGAAGTAATTGCACCAGAATGCACCTGGATAGCAAGTGTATCTCCAGTGTATCAAACAAAAGCTAAATTAATTCTAAGTGATGTAGATCGTCAAAATTTTTGTATTTCTGTAGAAGACATTAAAAAAAAAATTACAAAAAATACCAAAGTAATTATCTCAGTTAATTTATATGGAAATATGGCTAATTATAGAGAATTAGAAAAAATTTGTAAAAAAAAAAAAATTCATCTTTTAGAGGATGCAGCGGAAAGTTTAGGCAGTACTTACTATAAAAAAAAATCAGGATCATTTGGGAGCGCTTCTGTCTTTAGTTTTCATAGAACTAAAACAATGACAACTGGAGAGGGTGGAATATTACTTTTAGATAATAAAAAAATATATAATAGATGTAAGATGTTAAGAGATCATGGTAGAGGAGAAAATACTAAAGACCTTTTTAATGAAGAGTTTTCTTTTAAGTATATGCCATCTAACATGCAGGCAGCTCTTGGCTATTCCCAGTTTAAAAAGCTACCTTTGCTGCTTAAAAAAAAAAGAGAAATATTTGAAAACTATAAGTATTATTTAAAAGAAATTGAAGAAAAAATTTACTTAAATGAAGACAATAAAATAGTTAAGAATGGATTGTGGGCAGTGATAATTGTGCTAAAAAATTATGATTCTATTATAGTCAATAAAATTTTTAATTTATTAAAAAAAAAAAATTACTTTCCTAGACCATTATTTTATCCAATTTCTTTGTTACCAGCATATAAAAAAAAAAATAAGAAGTTAGGAAAAAAGAATATTAATGCACATGAGACTTACAAAGGAGGCTTAGTGTTACCTAGCTCATATCTTTTAAAAAAAATAGATATAAAGAAAATTTGTGATTTAATAAAAAGTGCTATCCGTGAATAATAAAAAAAATTTAAAAATTATTTTTTTTGGTGAAAAAAATAATTTAAATTCTATAAAAGCTGTAAATTTTCTGAAAAAAAAATTTAAAAAAGTTATAACTATTCTTGAAGAGAATAAAATAGGCACAAAATTTAATGGAAGCAAATATAATAACTTTGATATCATCTTAACTTATAGAACAAAAATAATTTTACCAAAAACATTTATAAAAAAAGCTAGATTATTTGCGATTAATTTTCATAATTCATTGCCCAAATATCCTGGTTCAGGTGGCCTTTCATGGTCGATAGTTAACGAGGACATTGAGGCGGGAATTACTGCTCACTTTTTAAATGAAAAGATTGATAATGGAAAAATTATTTACATTAAAAAATTTAAAATTTCAAAAAATATAGACATAAATAAACTAACTTTAAAATCAGAAAAAAAACATTTACAAACTTTTTATTACGTAATGGAAAATATTTTTATAGAAAAATGGATTAACACAAATATAAAAAAATTCTCAAGTTATTTTTGGAATGGAAAAGCGAAAAAAATTTCATTACTCAATAAAAAAAGAATTATCTCAATAAAAATTAAAAAAAAATCTTTAGAAAATATTATTAGAGCAACTTGCTATAAAAAGTATAAGCCTTATATTAAATTATTTGGATACAAATTTGAATTAAAATGCTAAATTAATTTAAAGCTATTAATTGTCTTAATAATTTTTTTAACTTCATTATCTTTTAGTAACGGATATATAGGTATTGAAACTATTTCTTTAGATATTTTTTCAGTTATAGCTAGCTTTGATCTAAATTTTATATAAGGTTTTTGCTTATGGTTTGGAATTGGGTAATGGATTCCACATATTATATTATTAGCTTTAAGGTAATTAATAAATTTTGTCCTATAACTTTTATTAATTCTAACTACAAATAAATGATAAACACTTTTCTTATGTTCAGAAAATTTTGGAAGTAATAAATATTTTGATTTAATTTGTTTTAAATATTTTTCAGCAATAATTTCTCTTTTTTTATTAAATTTATTTAAAAATTTAATTTTAATATTTAATATACCAGCTTGAATTTCATCTAGTCTATTGTTGGTTCCATGAATGACTCCTCTATTTTTTTTACTCCAACCATATTCTCTTAATAATTTAATTTTATCGTATAATGATTTATCATTTGTAGCAATAATACCACCATCTCCAAATCCCCCTAAATTTTTAGTAGGATACAAACTGAAACAAGAAATATCACCAAAAGTACCAACATTTTTATTTTTATATTTTGCACCATGTGCTTGTGAGCAATCTTCAATCAAAAAAATTTTGTATTTTTTTGATATAGTTACAAGATCCACTATATCTACAGGGTTACCATAAATATGTACTGCTATTATTGCCTTAGTTTTTTTATTAATTAATTTACTGATTTTCGACACATCCATTGTAAAATCAGTTTCTTTGATATCAATAAATTTTGGTATACCACCAACTTCAACGATAGCAGCTATAGTTGCATAAGCGGTATGAGAAGTTGTAATTATTTCATCACCAGGTTTAATATTAAGTGTTTTTAGAGCAATAATTAAGGCATCTGTTCCACTTGATACTCCAACTGAGTACTTAACGCTAAGATATTTAGAAAAGTTTCTTTCAAAAATCCTAACTTCATTACCAAGAATATATCTATTACTATTTAGTACTTTTTTGATCTTAATATCAATTTCTTTTTTTAAAAAGATATATTCAGATTTTGGGTTGGCAAAGTATATCATATCTATAAAAAATTATTTCTAACACTTTTCGAAAAAAATTTTTTATCTATATGACATATCCATTTTATATTTTTATTTTTTTCTTTTTTAAAAATTTCTTTGTAATGATTCCAGGCAAATAAAAAACAAACTTTAGGATTTATTTTATCGAATATTTTATAATCTATAATTTTTATGTCAGTTCCTGGTGCATATTTTTCAATTTTAGTTGGTGAGGTGTCAAAAATACCCTCAATATAATTTTTTTTTAAATTACAAAAATTGATTATTGTTGTACTTTTTGAAGTAGCACCATACCCATACACTTTAATATTTTTACTTTTGATATTTTTAATTATTTGTAAAATTTTTTTTTTAGATTCTAGACATCTTTTAGCAAAATTTTTAATAGTAATAATTTTTGTAATTTTAATTTTTTTTTCATATTCTAAAATTTTTTTAAGATTCTTGCTTTTGTTTCTCACATTTTTCTTTTGAATATAATATCTTAATGATCCCCCATGTGTTTTAATTCTTTCAGCATCAAATACTTCTAAGTTTAAACCCTTTATAATTGATTGAATGGCATTAACCGAGAAGAGATAGTAATGTTCATCATAAATCTGGTCGTATGATGTTTTTTCAATAACATCACCAAGATATGGTTCTTCGAAAATAAAAACTCCCTTGTCTTTTAAGCAAAGTTCAATATTTCTAAAGAGACTTGTTATATTTGGAATATGACAAATGACATTAGCTGAAAATATAACATCAAATTTTTTTTTTTAATTTTTTATTATTTACAAGTTTTTCATCAAAAAAAGAGTTCGTTACATTTAATTTTTTGGACTTAGAAATTCTATAAACATTTCTTGATGGCTCTACGCCAAGATGCATAAGATTTTTGAAATTTTGAAGAAAAATTCCATCATTGCAGCCTATCTCCATAATTTTGAAATTTTTTTTTTTAAACCTCATCTTTATATTTTTTGAGACACTGTGAAAATGTTTTTTCATATCACTTGATGTAGATGATAAAAAAGCATAATTTTTATTAAAAAGTTTCTTTGGTTTTGGAGCATCAACTAATTGGAAAATTCCACCATCTTCATTAAACGCTATTTGCATTTTATAGTCATCCTTTTTGCTTACTTTTTCTGAAAAGTTATTTGCAATAGGCATATTTCCATAATTAAAGATAATTGGTATTTTTTTTCCAGTAACTCTACATTTACAATTTTTCATGGTATTAACGAATTATTTTTTTTAGATATTCTCCATATTCATTTTTATATTTATTAGCAATCATTTTAAGTTTTTTTGAAGATATAAAATTATTTCTCCAAGCAATTTCTTCTGGTGAGCCAATTATAAAATTTTGTCTATTTTCAATAGCTCTAATAAAATTTGAACAATCGTTCAAATCATCGAAAGACCCCATATCAAGCCAGGATAATCCTCTTCCAATTTCTAAGAAATCAGCTTTTTTTGATTTTACATATGTATTTATCAAATCAACTATTTCAAGTTCACCTCTTTTAGATTTTTTTAATTTTTTACAAAGTTTAACAACATTTTGATCGAAAAAATAAATACCCGGTACAGCTAAATTTGTTTTTGGATTTTTAGGTTTTTCCTCAATATTGATTATTTTATTTTTGGAATTATTAAGTACAGCATAATTTCTAGGGTTTTGCACGTTGTAAGCATAAAAAAAAGCTCCTCCTTTATTATCAATACCTTTTTTAAGAAATTTATATAAGTCATGGCCATAAAAGAAGTTGTCACCGAGTAGTAAACATACATTTTGATTTTTAATAAATTTTTGTGAGACTAAGAAAGCTTCAGGAATACCATTGGGTTTTTTTTGTATTAAAAATTTAATTTTTATTCCATAATTAGCACCATTACCAAGTAGTTTTTTATATTGATTGATACTTTCGGGGTCACAAACGATTATAATTTCTCGAAATTTACATAAAAGTAAAATACTTAGAGAGTAAAATATCATAGGTTTATTATAAACTGGTAAAAGATGTTTATTAACTGCTGTTGTAGTTGGTCTCATTCGTGAACCAGTTCCACCTGCTAGTAATATTGCTTTCATAAATCCTAAATCCTTTATTTTTTATAAAATTTTATTGTTTTTAAAAGACCCTCATTTAATGTTGTATTATTTTTCCATCCAAGTTTTTTTATCTTGTTACTATTAATTCTATAAACTGTATCATGGCCTGCTCTATCTTTTACATATTTAATTGAGTTTTTATTAGTTTTAATTTTGAATTTTTTACTTATTATTTTTGTGATCCTTTCAACTATTTCAATATTTTTTACTGCAAAGCCGCTTCCAATCAAAAAAGTTTCATCAGAAATATTTTTTTTTATTAAAAAATCAATAGCATTGATAAAATCATCTACATATATCCATTCTCTTATATTTTTTCCATTTCCATATAATGGAATTTTTTTTTGATTCAAAATAGAATTAATTACGACAGGAATAAATTTTTCTTTATTTTGATAGGGACCAAAATTATTCGAAGAATTAATAATATTATATTTAATATTATACGTATTCGACCAAGCCCTGACTAGATGATCTGCTGATGCTTTAGTAGCAGAATATGGAGACCTAGGGTCATATCTTGTAGTTTCTGTAAATTTATTATTTTTTGCTTCACCAAAAACTTCATCAGTCGAAATATGAATAAATTTAGTTTTATTATTTAAAAGTCTTAATAAGTTAAATGTACCTATAATATTTGTATTTATAAAATCCTTTGGTGACTTAATTGAATTATCTACATGACTTTCTGCAGCAAAATGTACAACGATATCAGGCTTAAATTTTTTAAATTCCATGCTTAACATTTGATAATTACAAATATCAATTTTTTTATATGAGTAATTTTTTTTTACTCTAAACTTTTTTGCCAAATCAACTGATGCCGCATATGTAAATTTATCAATATTTAAAAATTTAGATTTTGGATATTTTTCAGTAAAAATATTTAAAAAATTACCACCAATAAAGCCTAATCCACCAGTTATAAGGAATTTTTTATATTTCACTTCGGTAATTTAAATTTAATATAGTTAAAGCTAGTATATATAACTCATTAAATAAAATTTATATAAAAAAACACAATGAAATATAAGAATATACCAGTTTTAATACTTGGCTATAATCGTCCAAATCATATTAATAAGTTAATTCATTCACTTAGAAAAATAAAACCAAGTAATATTTTTATCTCTCTGGATGGACCAAAAAATATTTTAATTGATATTGAGAAATGCGCCAATGTAAGGAATGAAATTAAAAAAATAGATTGGGACTGTAAAATAAAAAGAAAATATAATTTAAACAATCTTGGCTGTAGAGATTCAGTTTCAAGGGGAATAAACTGGTTTTTCAAATATAATAAGTTTGGTATAATTTTAGAAGATGATTGTATTCCAAATAAATCATTTTTTACTTTTTGTAAAAAAGTCGATGATAAATTTAAGAATAATAAAAATATTTTTACAATTTCTGGTTCTAATTTTTTTAATAAAAAAATCAAAAATGACTATTTTTTTTCAAAATACAATCATTGTTGGGGTTGGGCTACTTGGAGAAGGGCATGGAAATTTTATGACAATAAGTTGAGTTTTTGGAAAGAATGGAAAAACTCAGAAAGTTGGAAATCATTTCACGATAGTAAAATTGAAAGAAAATATTGGTCAAAGATTTTTGACAAAACAAATATGAAAAAGATAGATAGTTGGGCATATGTTTGGACCTGTTGTGTTTGGAAACAGCACGGACTAACAGTAATTCCAAAAAAAAATTTAATAAAAAATATTGGTTTTGATAGTGAAGCAACCCATACTGTTGAGAGTAAATTTAAATATTTAAAATCTTATAAAATGAAATTAAGAAAAAATTTATCTGGTTCTAGTGAATTAGTTCCATTTAAATTAAATGATGAGTATGTATTTTCCAATCATTTTCAAGGTAAATATTATTTGTGGCCATGGTTTATTTTAAAAGGTATAAGATTACTATTTGAAAATCCTAAAATATTTTTTCTAAAAATTAATAAATTTTTATTTACATGATTATTTTTAAATACTTTTTATATTTTTTTATTTCTTTTTTCAGTAAGAAAAAAAGATACATTATAATAAGTCCAAGTCTTTTGTTTTTTTCAATAGAAAGTGTATTGATATTCGATAAATATAAAAAAAGATTTTTTTTACAGAAAATACAAGGTTATGGAGATTATATAACTATTCTAGAAATATTTTTTAACAGTGACTACGATATAAAAAAATTTAATTTTTGGAAAGATTTTTACCCAAAAAAAATAAAAAATAAAACGCCTTTAATAATTGATTGTGGTGCTAATATTGGTTGCTCTTCTTTATTTCTTCACAATAATCATCCAGATAGTTTTATAGTTGCAATAGAACCTGAAAAAAAAAATTTTAATCTTTTAAATAAAAATACTAAAAATATTAAGAATAAAAAGCTAATAAATTCAGCAATATCAAGTAAAGCACATAGTTTTGTTTTAAAAAAATCTTTAGATAGTAGAGCCCATAAAATACTTAAGATTAATACAAAAACTAGTATAAAAAAAACACACACTATTAATAATATTTTAAAGAATTATCCTGAAAAAGATTTTGATTTATTTTTAATTAAAATTGATATTGAGGGTTTTGAAAAAGAACTTTTTAAAAAAAATGTTCAATGGATTGATAAATTTAAAATAATAATTATAGAACTACATGATTGGATGAAACCTTACAAAAAGCAGTCAGTAAATTTTCAAAAGTCTATTTTTGGATCAAAAAAGTGTAAAGATATAATAATTTCAGGAGAAAATTTAATCATAGTGAATTATTAATGGATACTTTAGATATAAGGGGACCAGAATATATTAATTTTATATTTTTTCTAAAAAATAAAATAAATAAAGAATTAAAATTTTAATATGAAAATTTTTTTAGCTACAAAAATACTTTATGAAATACTGGGCTACTTAAACAAAAGAAGAAAAATACAATTATACCTCATAACTATTTTGATGATATTTGGTTCAATCATGGAAGTTTTTTCAATTGGTATGGTTATTCCATTTATTGCAGTACTTATCGAGCCATCTAAGTTGAGCGGTATGTATGAAGCAATTAATATTCTTTACATAATGGAGGGTATTCCAATTGATAAACAAAGATTTATTTTAACAATTTTATTTATATCAATATTTACTTTTTCAATTATTTTAAGGTTGATTAATAATTATATATTTCAAAGAGTTGCACGAGCAGTAGCTGTTGATTTAAATTTACAAGTTTACAAAAACTTTCTTAATAAAAAATATAGCCTTTCTGTTAAAGAAAACTCAAGTTTGAGGATGTCTCTTATGACAGAAAAAATGGGAACTATAGTAGGTGTTATATATAATTTTTTATATTTTTGTTCTAATACAGTAATTTTACTTTCAGTAATGGTTTTTTGCATAAATCTGAATCCAATAATTTCAATAGTAATTTTTAGTAGTTTAATCTTAATTTTTTTAACTATTTCAAAGTTTTTAAATAGTAGATTACTTAATTTAAGTGAGATTATTATGAAAAAAATGACTAGTAAGTTGAGAATTATCCAAGAAACTTTTGGTGGACTTAGACAAATTATACTAGGCAAAACTCAAAAAACATATTCAGCTATTTTTGAAACTGATGAACACAGTCTTAGACGATCTGAAGCCATGAGCAGCTTTTTAGTTTTTGTACCCAGATATTTAGTAGAGACAATTGCAGTAATCTCTTTATCAATCTATGCATACTATGTTACACAGTATAAACTTGTTGAACCATTTAAATTGATTGCTTTTCTAGGCTTTATAGGTTTTGCTAGTGCAAGATTATTACCAGTTGCCTCAAGTATGTATCAATCCTTAATTTCATTATTAAGTGATGTTTTTATAGTTAATGAATTATTGAGTTATTTAAACGAGAAAAATGACAATCTAGATTATAGCAATTCAAAAAATATAAAATTTAAAAATTTTATAAAAATTAAAAGTGTAAATTTTAAATATGATAATAATTCAACCTTTGAATTGGTAGACTTAAATTTTGAAATAAAAAAAGGGGAAAAAGTTGGCATTATAGGAGAAACAGGTTTTGGAAAATCAACTGTTATAGACATATTAATAGGTTTACTAGAGGTTAATAGTGGAAAAATTTTAATAGATGATGAAACACTAAATAATAACACCATCTACTCTTGGCAAAGTAAGATTTCACATGTTCCCCAAGATATATTTTTGATGGATAGATCAATTGCAGAAAATATTGCATTTAGTGTTGGAAAAAAAGACATTGATTATGAAATATTAAAAAAATCTATTAAATCTGCGGAACTAGAAGAAACGATTAATGGCTTAAATGAAAAAGAAAATACAATGATTGGAGAAAGAGGCATTTATTTATCTGGAGGCCAAAAACAAAGAATTGGGATAGCAAGAGCATTTTATAATCAAAAAGAAATATTGATATTAGATGAAGCAACTAGTTCATTAGATTTAGAAACAGAAAAAAAGATTATTAATAATATTAATAAAAATTACAAAGGTTTAACGGTTATTCAAATTTCTCATCGTATACAGACTTTAGAATTTACAGATAAAATAATAAGATTTGAAAAAGATAAAAATTTAGAGATAACAAATTATAAGGATATTATTTTGAAGTCTAAATAATAATGAACAAATAATAATAAAAATTTCATCAATTTAGTAGATTTTATAAAAAAAAATTTATATTTATAAAGACCAATTAACAAAAATTAATAATTATTTATAATGAAAAAAAATTAAAAATGAAAGTAGTTATATTAGCAGGAGGTAAGGGAAGTAGGATTTCACAATACACTCAAAAAATTCCAAAGCCAATGATTAGAGTTGGTAATGTTCCAATGTTAACTCATATAATGAGATTTTTTAAATTTTATGGTTTTAATGAATTTATAATTGCAGGGGGATACAAAATTAATATTATAAAGAAATACTATAAAAATTCTGAAGAATTTAAAAATTTGGAAATAATTTTTACTGGTGAAAATAGTATGACTGGAGGTAGGGTATTAAAGCTAAAAAAATATTTAAAGAATGAAGATTGTTTTTTTATGACTTATGGCGATGGGATCACAAATATTAATTTAAAAAAATTACTTAATTTTCATCAAAAAAACAATAAAATTGCTACTGTTACTGCTGTAAGACCACCTGTGAAATTTGGAGAGCTAGATATCGATAAAAAATCGATCGTTAAATCTTTTATTGAAAAACCCCAAGTTGAAAAAGGATGGATTAATGGAGGTTTTTTTATATTAAATAAAGAAATATTTAATTATATTAAAGGTCCAAGTACCATTTTTGAGTTAGAACCATTATCTAAATTGTCTAAAAAAGAACAGTTAATTGCGTATAGGCACAAAGGGTATTGGAGATGTATGGATAATTTAAATGAAAAAAAACAATTAGAAAAAATTTACAAGGAAAACAAAAGTATATGGAATATAAAATAATATTAAGTTCAGTAGAATTAGTGGTAATTTTTAAAAGTTGTGAAACCCAAAAATTAATAGATGTTACAAAAAATAATGCAACATAGTAAACGCTAAACATATAAAAGTAATTATTGATATATACAATATAGAAATTTAATTTTTTTTTAAAATGAATCAAAAAGATGAAATTGGAATTTTTGGATTAAATAGCCAGGATAACCTAGAGAGTTTTTATGTTAAGGCATTTCATGATTTACATTACAAGAATATAAAATTTTTAGATAATAATTTTTACTTTTATATATTCTGTGTCTTAAATAAATTGAAGAACAAATATCTTTTTAAAATTTTTAATTATTTTCAGTGTATTAAATTTAAAAAATTTCTTACAAAAAATCAAATTAAAATTATGATAATCTTTAAAGGGATTGAATTAAGTGAAGATATTTACAAAATCTTAAAAGAGAAAAAAATTAAATTGATTAATATTTATACAGATGATCCATTTAACTTTAGTTCTGAGGCAACTTCATCTAAAAATATAATTAGAAATATTAAATATTATGATGTTTTTTGTATATTCTCCAAAAAAATAAAAAATAAATTAAACAAAAAATTCAATAAAAGTATTTTTTTTCACTTGCCTTTTGCTTACTCCGACCAAAGACACTTCAAAGCAAAAAATAAAATAATAAAAAATAAAATATCCTTCGTTGGTTCTTATGATCAAGAAAGATTTAAATTATTAAATAAGTTAAGAGAAAAGATAGATATTATTGGAAATGCATGGCCTGTTTTTAACAAGCATAAAAAATATCCCTTTATAATAGGAAAAAAACTTTCAATAAAAATTGCAGAATCAGAAATATCATTAAATATTTTGAAAAAACAAAATCTCTCTTCTCATAACATGAGAACATTTGAAATCCCATCTATGGGTGGATTAATGCTAACAACCAGAACAAGAGAACAAAATAATTTTTTTCCAGAAAATCAAGCTTGCTTTATGTTTGATAATATTAGAGAGCTTAACCAGAAAATTGACTATATCTTAAAAAACCCAAAAATAGCCCTTAAAATTAGAAGAAAAGGTTATACCTTAGTCAAAAAACACACCTATAAAGAAAGACTCAAAAGTCTTATAAATTTTATTAACGATGCTGAAAAATATAATAATCCTAGATAACTATAGAATAAAGAATTTAATTAAATTAATTTTTACTGCAACATTGCTGTATTTTTTATTTTTATTTTTAATTCAAAAAATAGAAATAGATACTTTTTTTAATTTAATTTTATTATTTTTCATAAATTATTCTTTACTTTATATTTATTTTAACAGTCAAAAAGAAACTAATTATATACCAATATATCCTCAAATTATCTTTTATTATCTAGTTACATATTCTTGTTATTTTTATTTTTACGAATATGAAGCCAAGGTTGCCTACGTAGAAATAGAAACAGATCTATTGCAAAAATTTGTATTAATTTATTCTTGTGGACTAATTTCTTTTACAATCGGATATTTTTTGATGAATTTTTTTAATTATAAAAATGAAATAAATATTTTCTATAAAATTAATAGATATGATTATTTCTTAGTATTTTTGTTTTTAATGGTGATTATTATCTATTATATAAATTATCCTAATAAATTTTTTTCTATTAGTGTTCTAAATCAACTAAAACAGCCTCTAATTTTATTTATAGTTGGTTTCTTACAAATTAAATATTTAGAAAGTAATAATAAATTATTACTCTACCTAAATATTTTTATTACCTCTATTTTATTCTTAATCGAAATTTCTTTTGGTTCGATTGTTTTCCCCTTTTTAATGGTAGCTTTAATATTGTCACTGAATTATTATAAATTGAGGAAAATAAATTTATTAACAATTTTTGTAGTTGTTCTAGCGATAACATTTGTTCATGGTAACAAATATGAAATTAGAGAAAAAACAGGTTGGTTTTTGACTACATCAGAAGAGTATGCGGTTGTTGATAATATTATTAAATCTACCCATGTTCTTGCTGTCTCAGTGTCAAGTGAATATTCAAAAAAAAATAAAAGAACTAATATTTTAAATGAAATTAAATCATTAGAAAAAATTTTATTGTTAGAAAAAAATATATTGGAAAAAAAAAATGAACAGTTAGAAAAAAATGAACAGTTAGAAAAAAATGAACAGTTAGAAAAAAATGAACAGTTAGAAAAAAATG
>MDTF01003265.1_pt1 | contig 36950 bp, 37 predicted proteins | sample 811191 | NCBI WGS metagenome assembly MDTF01 (sample SAMN05326649, study PRJNA326480) | marine metagenome | isolation source: seawater | place: Southern Ocean | collected 2011 | reverse complement strand
TGACTGTATTAGTCAGTTAAAATCAATTAACGAAAAAGCCTTTTCTATTGGGCTTGATTATCCAGACTCATGCATTTGGTATACAAATCAGGCCTTAAAACTTTCAAAAACTTGTTTTGATTCAACAGAAGTAGCCTTTGCCTACTCAAATGCTGGTGAGGCCTATTACTTAATGGGCGAACTCGAAAAGGGAATTCAGTACCTCGATTCAGGATTGTTGTTTGCTAAAAAGAAAGACACCAATCAAATTTCAGACATTCATGTATCTAAGGCTAATTGTTATTCTGATTTAGGCTTTTACAATTCGGCCATTGGAGAATTATATCAATCGCTTAAGCATTACTATTTGGTTGGTGATACAGAAATGATAGCCACTTCTGAGTACAATTTCGGTTTGATTTTTTACAATCAGAATAGCTTTTTTCAAGCTAAAGAACATTTCAATAATTCGATTGAGTTTTACTCTTACCTAAACAAAGATTCTGAAAACCAACAATCATACTTTCTACTTAGTATGATTTTCAGTAAACTGCATCAGTTTGATTCTGCTAGTTATTACATTGAAAAAGCAAAAGATCTTAAAGCATATCAAACCAAATTCGACTCTGGCTTTCTTCTGAATACCGTTAGCTTGTTCCATGAAGAGCAAAACGATTACAGTTACGCATTAAACCTGTTAAAAGAGTCTAATCTTGTTTTTAAATCTATTCCAGATTATTGGAGTTTGTGCGATAACTACATCGGGCAAGCAGCATTGTACAATAAGTTGAAACAGCCGCAAGAAGCTTTGTTGATGCTAGATTCTGCGCAGGAACTCAACAACGATATCCATTCTATTTTATACAACCAATACATCCACAAAACAAAAGCTAAAAGTCTTGAACTTTCTGGAAATCACAAAGAAGCAAGCAGAGAGGCTCTTGTCGCAATTAGCTTAGATGATTCTATTCAACTTCAAGATTACCAAACTATGCTGCACAATGATCAAGGCAGCTATTTTGAAATTGTTTCGAGTAATTTGAAGACTCAAAATGCTTCTTTAATCAACATCTCTAAAGAGCAATCTGAGAAACTAGAAATAACAAGGTTAATAAGTATTGTCTCTTTAATCATGGGAGTTTTAGCTATTGTGGCATTACTCATTTTTATTAAAAACAACCAGAAAGAGAAAAACGAAAACAAGTTAAAAAACAGGGTTTTATCTGTTATTGGTCACGATATAAGAACACCACTAGGGCAGTTGCAAACTATTGTTGAGATGATTGATTCTAAGGAAGTTGATCGAGATTCGCTTGAGATTATCATTCCTGAGCTTAAAAAATCGTTGAGTAAGGCGCGTTCTTCAGTCGAAAATATTTTGGAATGGGCACGATCAGAATTGGTTGGAATTGAAGCCCATAAAACGGTGGTTGATGTTAAAACGGTGATCGATCAAGCTGTTCAGTATAACTTTGATTTGATCAACGAAAAGAAAATTCAAATCAAACTTTCTGGTGATCAATCTTGTAAAGTTAGAGCCGATCAAAACCATGTGTTAATTGCTGTTAGAAATATCATTAATAACGCAATAAAGTTCTCAAACGAAGGCGGATCTGTTCAGATTAACTTCAAACCTAAAACCGATAACAAAATCGTTATTCAAGTAAAAGATTTTGGTATTGGAATGAGTGAAGAAATCAAAAGCAAACTCTTTCACAAGGCAATTGACAACAGGGCTTCAGGTACTGGAATTGGATTGATGCTTTCTAAAGAATACATCGAAGTTAATGGTGGTTCTATTGAACTAGATTCTCAAGTAGGAAATGGAACTACTTTCTCAATCTCGCTTCCGAAGGCATAAAAAAAGCGCTGATTGCTCAGCGCTTTCAATTTGAATTATTCTTTAGTTAGTTTCTTATACTTGAATCGTTTTGGTTCAGTATCACCCAAACGTTTACGTTTATTCTCTTCGTACTCTGAGAATGAACCTTCAAAGTAATACACTTGAGAATCACCTTCAAAAGCCAAAATATGTGTACAAACACGATCTAAAAACCATCTATCGTGAGAGATAATTACAGCACATCCAGCAAAATCATTGATAGCTTCTTCCAACGCTCTAAGTGTGTTTACATCAATATCATTGGTAGGCTCATCCAGTAACAAAACGTTGGCTTCTTGCTTCAAGCTCATTGCCAAGTGCAATCTATTTCGCTCACCACCTGAAAGCATTCCAACTTTCTTTTGCTGGTCGTTTCCACTGAAATTAAACTTACTACAATAAGCTCTTGAATTGATCGATTTACCACCTAATTCAATTACATCATGTCCACCAGAAACAACTTCCCAAACCGATTTATCTGTATCCAGTTCCTCATGGCTCTGATCTACATATGAAATCTTAACCGTTTCACCCACTTTGAATGAACCGCTATCAGGTTGCTCTTGCCCCATAATCATACGGAAAATGGTTGTTTTACCAGCTCCATTGGGTCCGATAATACCAACAACACCTGCCGGAGGAAGGGCAAAATTTAAATCATCATAAAGTAACTTATCACCGTATGCTTTACTCACGTGTTCGGCATTGATAACCTCATTACCCAAGCGCGGACCTGGTGGAATCCAAAGCTCTAATCGAGCTTCTTTCTCTTTCACGTCCTCCTGAAGCATAGTCTCGTAGTTTTTCAAACGAGCTTTACCTTTTGCTTGGCGACCTTTAGCTCCTTGACGAACCCAGTCTAACTCACGCTTCAATGTTTTCTGACGCTTGCTTTCTTGTTTTTCTTCTTGCTCTAAACGCTTGGTTTTTTGCTCTAACCAACTGGTGTAATTTCCTTTAAACGGAATTCCTTCACCACGATCAAGTTCTAAAATCCAACCCGCTACATTATCTAAGAAATAACGGTCGTGCGTTACAGCAATTACAGTTCCTTGATATTGTTGTAAGTGATGCTCTAACCACAATACTGACTCAGCATCTAAGTGGTTGGTAGGCTCATCTAACAATAGAATATCTGGTTTTTTAAGCAACAATCTACAAAGCGCTACCCTTCTGCGTTCACCACCAGAAAGTACTTTGATTTGTTTATCTCCGTCTGGACAGTTTAAAGCATCCATTGCGCGCTGAAGAGTTGTTTCCAATTCCCATGCGCCAATAGCTTCAATTTTATCTTGAACTTCTGCCTGACGAGCCATCAACTTTTCCATTTTCTCTGGATCTTCATACACTTCAGGTAATCCAAATTTATTGTTGATGTCTTCGTATTCATTCAATAAAGAAACAGCTTCCTCAGCTCCTTCTTTTACAATTTCCATTACCGTTTTTTCTTCATCTAAATCTGGCTCTTGTTCTAAGTAACCAACTGAATATCCTGGAGAAAAAACAACATCGCCTTGGTAGCTTTGATCTACACCGGCAATGATTCTTAATAATGTTGACTTACCAGCACCATTTAAACCTAGGATACCAATTTTAGCACCGTAGAAAAACGAGAGGTAAATGTCTTTTAAAACTTGCTTGCTAGGAGGATGAATCTTGCTCACCCCCTGCATGGAGAATATGATCTTTTTGTCTTCAGACATGGTTTGTTTATTTAAAAATCAAAGGTAGGTTTCCTTACAGAAATGGAAAATACAACTATGGAGCAAAAGATACAGGATGACGCTCGTTGTATTTGTGGATATAAATAATCAGTTGCTTACGCTGATCTCTTTTTTTCATGGCAGTGAACTGTTCCAATAGAACCGGATCATCAGCAATAAACTCTTTTAAAGACTCAATTGAAAGCTCCTTGCCTTTTTCTAAATCAGTGTGCAGAATTAACTCTTTTGATTCGCCTCCAGAAATATTAATTCCAACACCCATTCCTGCTCCACCCCAACTGCTTGCACCAACTCCAAAAGATGGAGAAACAGATGGCTTTGTTTGAACTGGAATAAGACAGATTTTACCTACTGTAGACATCATGAAAAACTCGCCATTACCAACATTCAAATAAACCTCATCGTTGATGGCGTACCCAAATAATTGATCAACACTGACACTTTTCATGGTGTCGTTTTCAAGGTATCTGAAACTAGGTTTTTTTAAAACTTCAGTAAAAAAGTCTGGATTACTTGCTTCAACAGTACTAAAGACCTGAGAAGGCTCAATTGGAGTATTGTTTTTCATGTCTTTGATGGATACATAAAATCCACTCTTCATTTTAAATGAAGCGACACTGTCATTTTCTGGCACATAGTAGTAATCATCTTCTGTTTGAGCAAAAGATGGAAATACAAAAATCGAGAAAATAAAAACACCAATTAACCTTAACATACTAAGCCCCTACTTTATCTATTCTTCGTCTTGATGAAGTAACACCGCGCTCAATGAATTCAATTACTTTTCCTGCAATATCTAATTGAGTTGCATTTTCAATGCCCTCTAATCCAGGTGATGAGTTCACTTCTAAAATCAATGGTCCACGAGTTGATTGTAACATATCTACACCTGCAACTGATAATCCCATTGCTTTGGCTGCATCTACAGCTGCTTTCTTTTCAGCACGAGATAATTTAACAACGCTAGAAGTTCCGCCACGATGCAAATTGCTTCTAAATTCTCCTTCAGCACCTTGACGTTTCATAGCACCAACAACTTTACCATCAATCACAAAAGCACGAATATCAGCCCCACCAGCTTCTTTGATAAACTCTTGTACCAACATGTGAGCATCTAAACCGTGGAAAGCCTCCACAACCGATTTAGCTGCCTTTTTGGTTTCGGCCAAAACAACGCCAATTCCTTGCGTTCCTTCAAGCAGTTTGATTACGACTGGAGTTCCACCAATTTCATGAATTAAACGATCAACATCCTTTGGATGGTGAGCAAATACGGTCTTTGGGATTCCAATATTGTGTCGAGATAAAATCTGCATAGAACGCAATTTATCTCTTGATCGAACAATTGATATAGACGAGTTAGCAGAAAAAATGCCCATCATTTCAAATTGACGAACAATAGCACTACCGTAAAAAGTTACTGAAGAACCGATCCTAGGAATAATAGCATCTACACCTTCAACTTCTTTTCCGTTGTAGTAAACTTTTGGCGAACCAACGTCAGCGGTTACTGAGCATTTAAGGTGATCCATCACTTTTACTTCATGACCTCTTGCCTTAGCTGCTTCTACCAACCTGCTAGTAGAATACAATTCAGAATTGCGAGAGAGAACAACAATTTTCATTACTGATTAAACGATTTTTGAGTGTATGATAGATCTTTTAAGGCAACATCTACCACGAATTTTCCTTTTAATAATTTACGCCCCAATAATATAGGGTATTTCATTTCCTTGCGTTGAGCCAATGTGAAATCGGTTTTAAACTTTCTACCGAATAAAACGATTCTCATCTTAACTAAGTATCGCTCTTGAATGTGTCCATTGCTACTTTTCACCCTTCTCTTGGTAAACTCAGTAGCCTCAAAATGGAGTTTCCTATTACCTAATAAACAAAACTTTAAAACTGTAGTATCACCTTTTTTCACCTCACGGATATAACTAGCATGAATGGAAGAGCTCTTAGCTCCAGAGTCAATTCTAGCCTGTATGTTTTCCAGTCCATAATCTGGCAAATCTATCCGATCACTACCACCAATAATTTGTTTCATACATGGTTTATTTCGCGTGCAAATATGTGTGAAAGAAGTTTTCAGTACACATACCTTATTTTAATAAAAAGTGATTCTCCTGATTATTTAAGTATTTTAGTCTGTTCATTGTTCAAAGCTATTTAAAATGATGCGTAGACTCCTGTTTATTCTTTTAGCAATCACCACACATCAATTCGCTATTTCACAAGAGGTTACTTATACCGTAAAACCTTTTTCTGGTAAAAAAATACAAACTTTTGATCCTTCAACGGCAGAAGAAAGTTACATGCCTAAAATGGAGTCACTAGAATCTCCCTATCCAAGTGGAAATTCTTACCGCCTATTTTTAAAAGATCAAAAGAAAAAAGGGAGTGCAATTGCCAAGCAAGAAAATAAATCATCTAGATCTAGCTTAAATACCAACTCAAGTCTTAATCCTATTATACAACAAGAATTGGGAATGAAAAGGATTGTACCTGTTCCAAATCAAGACACTAGCTATGTTTTTGATTATTCAGGGGGTACACCTTTAGATAATACAATTGCATTTGGAAAAAATGGAATCTTATTAGCTTCTGTTAATTCTTTTTTGTGGGGATATGATACATTCAGTGATTCATCATTATTCAAGAATGCTGATGGTAGTACTAGAATCATTTCGTTTGGTCAATTTGCAGATACGTTAATCCCAGATCCCAACTCTTCTTTTCCATTTGATCCAAAATTGATTTATGACCATATCAATGAAAGGTACATTTATGTTTTCTTAGATGGTAGAGGACCTTCAGACAGTCAATGTATTATTGGCTTTTCAACAACAAGCGACCCACGCGATCCATGGAATGTTTACTCTTTACCAGGAGATCCAAGAGGATTGGGAGCCAATTGGACAGATTATCCCGCCATTGCTATTACTGAGGACGAATTGTTTTTTACCGTGAACATGATTATACCTAATGTATCATGGCAAGAAGGGTTCGATGGAACCGTTATTTGGCAAATTGAATTAGAAGACGGTTATAATGGAGAAGCTGATTTAGACGTTCAACTTTGGGACAACATAGCTTTTAACAACGAATATGTACGCTACTTATGTCCTGTTGAAGGCGCTGTAGACCCTGAAGGACCAAATGCTTATTTTGTAAGCAACAGACCTTGGGATGCTCAAAACGACACTCTTTTTGTTGTTGAAGTAACAAATACCATTGCAAGTGGACAAGCCAGTTTAAACGTTACTCCAGTCAAATCCAATGTAACATATGGTATTCCTCCAAACGGAAAACAAGCCAATACTCCTGCTGGAACTGAAGACTCACTGGGACTTCAAACTAATGACGCTCGATTTCTTGGCGCTGTTCTTAACGGAAACACCATTCACGCAGTAGGAAACACACGTGATTTCACATCCAACAACGCAGGTGTTTATCATGCTACAATAACCAATGTTGGAACTTCTTCAGCGTTGAGCGCAGTAGGACATGTAATAGCTACTGATACTTTAGATCTTGGTTATCTGAAAATTGCATACCCATCAAATGGAACACAATACAACCAATACGTTATTGGCTTTAACCACACATTTACTGATGTTAATGCTGGGATTTCTTGCATAGTTTACGATGCCGACAACGATGAATACTCTGAAATTTATAGGTTGAAAGATGGTTTAAACTACGTGGATAGAATGTCTGGAGCATATGAAAGATGGGGCGATTACTTCGGAATCCAAAATATCCATTACGCTCCCGGTAGAGTTTGGACTGGTGGATTTTATGGATTAGCAAATAGAAGCAGCTCAACTTGGTTTAATGACGTTAGTTTGAATGATTCTACTCTATTAAATACTGAATCTCCTAAAACAGAAATCAATGATAGCAAAGTGTATCCAAACCCTGTTTATGACCTTTTCTATGCCGACTTTGTAGTAGAGAAAGAACAAGTGGTTCATGTCTACGTAGTGGATATGAATGGAAAAACTGTTGTTGATTTCGGAAGTAGAAATGCGCAAGTAGGAAGAAACCGTTTCAGCTTTAATTCAAACAAATTACCTGCTGGCTTTTATATTATTAATGGAATTAGCAACAATCAAGTTGTTTTCCAAGAAAAAATAGTGCGCTCTGAATAAAATAATCTTAACCACAATCTTAGGATGCTTCATTATTAGCAATCCTATTTTCGCTCAATTTAGAGTAGATACTTATCCAACTGAATACAAGTTGGTGAATGAAGTATTACTTGGCAACGGCATTAAAGCCGAAAAAGTAGTTTACCGAGGAGCCTTTGAAAGCAAAGGTGTTTTTGTAAATGAAAGTACTCCAGTGCCTTTTGAAGGCGGTGTAGTTTTATCTACAGGAATTGCTGCAAACTTATCAGTATCGCATTCTACGGGTAGAAACTATGAGGAAATGGATAGCAAAGGTGATAAAGATCTCAACAGTATAGTTAGACTAAATACCTACGATGCAGCCGGCCTTGAATTTGATTTTGTTGCAGAACAAGACATGGTTTCATTCTCATACATTTTTGGATCTAAAGAATATCCTGAATTTGTTTACAGTGGATTCAATGATATTTTCGGATTCTTTTTGGCCGACATGGAAACATATGAAATGTGGAATTTAGCTGTTATCCCAAACACCAACACCCCAATTACAATCAATACCATCAATGATGAACAGCACAAAGAATACTATGTAGATAATATTCGTTTCCATCCTACTTCAGAAGTGAAACACACCTTAAGAACTGATGGATTCACCAAACCACTGGTAGCTTATCATGAAGTAATCCCTGGTAGAAAATACAGAATCAAAATGGTGATTGCTGATGTTTCAGATCGCAAGCTTGATTCATTCGTTTTAATCCAGTCTAGCTCTTTTAAAAGTCAAGATAAAGAAGAGTTTTTCGCTGAAAACAAAGATTTTATCGAGTCGTTTTCTAGCGACACCGAGATTACTCAAAATCAAACTGAAACAGTTGAAAATGAAATCAATATAGACGTTGATACAGCTTTTCTAGTTAAAGATGAATTTACCGAGGAAACCACAGTGGATGAAGCTGATAGTAAGTTGGTAGACTTTCCTAAATCTGAAATAAAGACAACCACTGTTGTTAAAGACAAACCACAAATGCTAGCTTCAGATTCAATCACAATCTATTTTGACTTTAACCATTCAGAAATTAAAAAATCAGAGCTGCAAAAGCTAAACTCATGGTTCCTGCAAGTGGATAATGAGACTATTCAATCCATCAAAGTTGTTGGTCATGCAGACGCTATAGGTTCTGATCGTTACAACCAAGTTCTATCTGAATTGAGAGCTAAACAGGTTTATGATTGGCTGGTGAAAAAGCAGATCGATAACAAACTATTAAGTCTTGAATCAGCTGGTGAAAAATTTCCAATTGGTGACAACGAAACCGGATCTGGAAGGGCTAAAAACAGGCGAGTAACCATCCATATTGATCGTTGATTCTAGTTGAAGTAGACTTTATATACTCCATTTGCATTTCGTTGATTAAGACACTATCTTCGGTGCGTTATATTAGACCCTAATTTTTTTTAATTACAACTGATGGACGATACTATTAGAAAAATTGCAGTCTGCACAGATTTCACTTCTATTGCACAGCATTCATTTGATGAATCACTTCGATTTGCTAAAACCATTAACGCTGAAGTACATTTAGTTCACATTCTAAATGACGAAAAAGAAACAGTTGTTACTGCGGAGCAAAGAATGATAGATGTTGTGAAGCAAGCGGGTGAATTATCTAAAGGTGTAGACATTAAATTTGTTGTTGCTGAAGACGGAAACGTTGTTGATCGCATCAATGAAGAGGTAAACAAAATCGATCCAGATTACTTTGTTGTAGGTTACCAATTGAAAAAGGGAATGGATCGTTTCTTCGGTCCAAACATTATCAAAATCGTTCAAGGAACTAAATACCCAGTAATTGCTATCAAGGAAGATGAAACCCTTGACGACATGAAAAAAGTATTGTTCCCATTGAACTTAAATGATTATGCTCGTCAAAAAACAGTTCACACCATGCGCTTAGCTTTGGATTTAGGCGCGACTATTCACTTAGTTGGTTTGGCTGTTGACTTCACACAAAACGACAACAAAAAACTGAAGGTTTATCTGAATCAAATCAAAGAACAATTCGAGAAATATAAGATCCCTTACGTTTCTGAATGGTTAGAAGGTGATGATGAGACAAACATGGCAGTTGACTATGCTAATGTGAATGACATCGACATCATTGCTAAGGTTTTTGACCACAACACAAGTTTGATTGATATGATAACTGGATCATCTGAAGATGATATTGTTTTAGCTAAAACAAACATTCCATTGTACATCGTTAAGTCACACGAATACACTGTTGGAAGCTGGAGCACTATGCGAGGCTAATAACATTCTATAGATTTATTGAAGGGGAGTTTTGCTCCCCTTTTTTTATGCTTAATTTTCAGCCTGTGAATTGGAAAGAAATTACTGTAATTGAACTTGCATCTGTATTGGCAGGACCTAGCGTTGGAGCATTTTTTGCCGAATTAGGTGCTAATGTCATTAAGGTTGAAAACAAAACTACAGGCGGTGATGTAACACGTAACTGGAAATCGAGCAAAGAAGATGCGGAAGCTCCCATTTCAGCTTACTACTCCAGCGTAAACTACTGGAAAGAAGTTCATTTTATAGATTACAACAATCCTGCTGAGTTGAGTCGTATCCACGAAATGATTCAAAAAGCTCAAATTGTAATTAGCAACTTTAAACCCGGAAGTGCTAAAAAATGGCAATTAGATTATGAATCTTTAAAGGATCTAAATCCAAACATAGTTTCAGCGGAAATTAAAGGTTATCCTAACACCAATAAAGCTGCATTTGACGTTGTTCTTCAAGCTGAAACTGGCTACATTTCGATGACAGGAACCGATCATCAACACTTGGCGAAGCTGCCAGTTGCATTAATTGATGTTTTAGCTGCTCATCAACTTAAAGAAGGAATTCTTGTAGCCCTGCTGAGTCAACAAAATTCAGTAAAACCATACCGCGTTGTAGTCTCGTTATATGAAACAGCATTAGCTTCCTTGGTTAACCAAGCCTCTAATTATTTAATGAGTGGATTAGTGCCTCAACCTATTGGCACAATGCACCCCAATATTGCTCCTTACGGTGATTTATTCTACGATCGTACAAATAATCCATTTGTATTAGCTATCGGAACTGAGAGGCATTTTCAATCTCTATGTGAAGAAATTGGATTACCTGAACTCATTACTAATCCGCTCTTCAGCACAAATGCAAACCGAGTTCAAAACAGAACTAAACTCTATGAATTATTGCAACAGAAGTTTGAAGAATTAAATCGAGATGCCTTACTTTCTCAATTCGAAAAGCTAAAAATTCCATCGGGTGCTGTTCAAAAACTCGATGAAGTTTTTAAATCAAAATCTGCTCAAAACCTCATTATCGAATCACGAGAGGAAGGTGTTAAAACAAAACGCGTTCGCGGAAATGTTTTCAGAATCACTTCTTAATGAATTGATTAAAAACACGAATCAACTCCGTAGTTTCTTTTGGAGTGATGTGCATCCCTACTCTTACCAATTTATCTCCAACCGGAATTTGTATTTGCTCATTCCCAACAATCCAGAAAGACTTGTTGTAAGAAGCGGCAAACGATCTTTCACTCTCTTGAGATTTACTACTTGGTTTTACCTCTTCTAAATCATACTTCTTAGTCTTTTTTAGGCTGAACAAATTTCTCGAATAAACAAAGCTGCCATCTTCAACAAGGATGCTTTCGTAGCCATATTTTTTGTACAGCCAACCATACAACGCTTTATATTCAAACCATGCCCAAAATGCCAAATAAACACTGAAGAAAATAAGCTCTTCGTTTGCAAGACCTGAAAATAGCATGTAAAGAAATACATAAGCTCCCATTCCAGTCCATACCATAACCCAACCGAAAATGGCCATACTCATCCAACCTTCCAATCTATTTGTAATCTTTACTGATAAGGAAGATTTATCTTTAGTGTATTCTACGTTAGGACCTAATTTCTTGTTCATGCCACAAAATTTGGTATTTCATTTGTACAGTTAGCACAAAATCATGATTCAATTGTATTATTTTTAACAACTTTGAAGCAATCAAATTAAATATTCATATGACTATATCGAAAAAAGCCATTTTATTTTTATTCTCTACACTAATCACTTGCAGTCAGTTAGTAGCTCAAGTAGCAGGAGGTAAAGAACAAAAACTCTTCGACATGTACGTTATGGGCGAGTATGAAAAATGCGCTGACAGAGCTATGAAAATGACTGAGAATGATAAAACAAAATATGATTCAGAACCATACTTGTATGTTGCTCTCAGCATGTTGAAAATTAATGACGATCCCGAATTAGCTGAATACTATCCAGATGCATTAAGAGATGCGTTAAAATATGCTGCTAAATTCACTAAGCGCGATGATCGCTTAAGAGACAAAGAGGAAGAATATATCTTAGACCAGAACATGGATCACATCAACATGTTTAAGGAAATTGCACTACGTGAAGGGAAAGGATATTTTGTGCAGGAAGATTATCGCAAAGCTGTGTATTACTATAAGTTAGGTCAAAAAATTGATCCAAGAGACCCTGTAATGCAAATGATTAAAGGTGTAGGTGACCTATATTCAAGAAATACACGTACCGGACAAGAGGAGATTGATGAAGCCATAGCTAAGTTTAAAGAACAAGCTCAAAACGGAACATTTGAAAAAAATGAAAGTACAGTAATGGCTTTCGAAGATGCTTTCATTTACTACGGAGAATACCTAAAAGAAAAGGGAGACCGTACTGAGGCTCAAATGGTAGCCAAGCTAGCTCGTGAATTAGACCCAAAGAATGCGAAATTTGAACGTCTACAAGAAAATGTAGGTGGATAATTTTCGTCCATATATTCTTAAATGATTTATAAAAGCCCTCTCAGTTTACTGGAGGGCTTTATTTTTGCACACATGCGAATAGATGTGGTTTCCATATTACCTCAGTTAATGCAAAGTTGGTTTGCTGATTCGATCATGAAGAGAGCTATAGATAAAAGCTTGGTTGAAATCCATTTTCATGACCCCAGAGACTATACCAAGGATAAGCACAAAAAAGTTGATGATTATCAATTTGGTGGTGGTGCTGGTATGGTTATGATGGTTGAGCCTCTTGCTCTACTTTTAGATGAATTAAAAGCGAAGAGGAAATATGATGCTATCATCTACATGACACCAGACGGCATACCTTTTAAGCAACAAATAGCTAATCGGTTCAGTCAATTTGAGAACATTGCAATAGTTTGTGGTCATTACAAGGGTATCGATCAGCGCATCAGAGACCATTACATCACCCATGAGATATCAATTGGTGATTATGTACTATCTGGAGGAGAACTTGCCGCAGCAGTCGTTTCAGATGCCATCATCCGATTAATTCCAGGTGTATTAAATGATGGAACCTCTGCATTGACCGATTCTTTTCAAGATGGACTATTAGCTCCTCCTGTTTACACTAGACCTGCAGAGTATAATGGATGGAAAGTTCCCGAGATACTTACAAGTGGAAATTTAAAAGGCATTGATGATTGGCGTCATCAACAAGCTGTAGAACGAACAAAACAACGCAGACCCGATATATTAGGGGATGAATAAAAAAAACAATAAATAATTTCGCAAAGGTTGTGCAATATTGATTTTGTTTCCCTAATATTGCAGGCTCAAAATTCAAAGGCATTCAAGATGGATCAGAGACTTATAGAATTAACAAAAGAAGTTAGTCATACTAACGAATTGCCTGATTTTAAATCCGGTGACACCGTTACCGTACACTATAAAATTAAGGAAGGTGGAAAAGAGCGTATTCAGAATTTCCAAGGCGTTGTTATTCAACGTAAGGGAGCTGGACACACTGAAACATTCACTGTACGTAAAATTTCTAGTGGTGTTGGTGTAGAGCGTATTTTCCCAGTTTCATCTCCTTTTATCGACAAAATCGATATCAATAAGGTTGGTGTAGTACGCAGATCTCGCATTTTCTACTTACGTGGATTACGCGGTAAAGCTGCTCGTATCAAAGAGAAAAGATTCTAGTCGTTTAGACAACTTCATAATGAATTGAAGCTTCGCACCAAGTGCGGAGCTTTTTTTATGAACTCTTTTAAAGCACTCCCTTGGTCTAATCACTAACTTTTAGTCATAAAAAAAGCCCTTGAAAATAAATTCAAGGACTCATATTATCCAATCTGACTATTACGAATTACTTCGAAATTTTCAACTTATTGATTTTTTTAATTGGTCCAGTACAAAAAGATTGATGACATGTTACACAAGCATCAACTGTTTCATTGTATGTCTCAATATCTGGATTATTGATGGTTTTCTCTAAATGGGCAAGAAAGGCTGATGCCATACCATCAAAAGTATTTTTCTTCTCTCCCATTGGTTTGGTAGATTGAGCCGTTTTAATGGCTTCAAAATCCCATTTTAATGAATCTGGAATTGGCTGTCCAGCTTCTATGTACGATTTAGCAGCTTTTAGCTGATCATGCATTTGAAGCATTAATCCAGTTAACTCACTTGTTTTACGTACGCGAGCCACACTTGCTCCAGGATTAGACTCTGTAGCAGTTTCAGCCTTTGTTTGAACTTGTTCTTCAGTATTTGAAGAACAAGCCCAAACCAAAAAGCCAATACTTAATATTGAGAGTGTCTTTTTCATCTTACTTTACAAGAACACCGCTAGCTTCAAATGCTAACTTTACTTTAGGTTCTGTAATTTGTGCAATGCTATCTGCGTCAGCACCTGCATCTTCAGCATAATGCTTAAGCTCGTCAACTGAAATGGTATCTCTAAATACCTTACCAGAAACTACCGTTTCGTGACCATCTGCATTAAGAGGAACAAAAAATTCATAGTCTTTAAATCTAACCATCATTTCCTGATCAGATTCACCCATGTCTAATGTCATCCAACACCCTTTTGCTTTACAACACTCATTGATATTTGTTGAAAGTGTTGTATAAAGCGTGTCGCCATCAAATGACTCTAATTGAGCTAATAATTCAGCTGGTCCAACAGCTTTAGAAGCATCAAATTCAGCTCCTGCAACATAAGGATAAGTTACTTCCTCAGTTTCGGTTTCGTGCTCGGTATGAGCTTCCTGCTCTGTTGCTTCTTCTTGAGATTTTTCTTCGTGATTTGCGTCTCCACAAGAAGCCACAAAAAAGGCCAAAGCCAATGGTAAAATAAGTTTTCTCATATCTGATATATTACGCGTTCAAATCTACCCAATTAATTCCTTTCTGCAACATACTCAAGGTTTTGCCTTCGGCCGATTCATCATCAACTTGTACATTATATTGCCAAGAAGCTAATTCAGGTAAACTCATTAAAATACTTTCAATTCTCCCTGAAGTATCTAATCCAAACTTGGTTCCTTTATCGTAAACCAAATTGAATTCTACATATCTACCTCGTCTTATCAATTGCCAGTTTTTTTCTTCCTCATTGTAAGTCTCATCTTTATGAGCTGCCATAAATCGAGTATAAATTGGAGCGAAAGCACTGCCAACGTCTTTTACAAAATCAAAGATTTGTTGCTTGGTAAGCTTCTCCGATTCTTTTAAACGATCAAAGAAAATACCACCAATTCCTCGAGTTTCATCACGATGAGGAATAAAGAAGTAGTCATCTGCCCACTTTTTGAATTTTGGATAAAAGTCCGCATCGTATTTATCGCATACAGTTTTCAACTGCTGATGAAAATACTGAGCATCTTCTTTTACAACATAATGTGGTGTTAAATCAATTCCTCCACCAAACCAATAGGTTCCATCTTCTAACTCGAAATACCTTGTATTCATATGAATAATAGGAACTTTCGGACTAATCGGATGAATGACAATACTTACACCAGTTGCCAAAAACTGATTGGATTGAACTCCTAAGGCATTCTGAATTTTTTCTGGGAGTGTTCCTTCAACTGCTGAGAAGTTAACACCTCCTTTTTCAAGTACATTACCATGTTGAATTATGCGGGTTCTACCTCCGCCTCCACCTGGTCTTTCCCAGAAATCTTCTTGAAATTTCGCTTTTCCGTCTTCTTGTTCCAAAGCCATGCAAATAGAATCTTGCAATGACTTAAACCAATCAATTATCTCTTCTTTCTGAACTGACATTTATTTCACTAACTCTAGTTCGTAGTCTTTAATGTGATAGATAAACATCCCTTGATTTTCGTAACCGGATTCGGCTCCAACTTGAATAAAATCAAAGTTTGTTGTTACACCTTGCCACTTTAATTCTGGCAAATGTTTATCAACATAAGGCCCATAAGCCATTAAGGCTTTGCCAAAATAATAACTAACATCAAAGCCAAGCATCGAAAACTCGGTTGGCTCGGCTTGGTACCTATTTCTGTATGATCTGATGAAATCTCGCATTGATTCATCTTGATAATTGACGTAACGAATAGTTGCTACGTGTATATCTAGATTCATCCAATAAGAGGTTTCTAAGTTGTCGTAAGTTGACCATTTTTCAGGACCAAAAATGCTAAATGTTATACCTCTTCTTGAAAGATAAACGTCATTTAAAACCGTTAACAACTCACTAACGTATGCTTGATTTTCGCTGATCATCACAATGTTGTAATGTGTTGAATCTTTTAGCGTTTTTAAAATACGTTGCTTAGAAACAGTGTACATCGGAAACTCATTTATAGTATCCGTTCTACCCATTTCAATCAATGTCTGATTAGCATGTTTCTTAAACAGCTTAGCATTATCTTGCTCAGCAAATCGAGCAGTATTCAGGAACACCAAATTTGAATCTGCAAACTTGTTTACAACATATTTGGCCAAATGGATAATCTGAGCTGGTTCGCCCGGATACACCTTAATGGTTTTAGATTTATCCAATAATACTCGAGAAGATATTTTTACTGGAGACACTACAGGAATATCAAATTGCTGTGCAAATTGACTCACATACTCGTAATTGGTTCTGTAAAGAGGGCCAACAAACAAATCAAATGTATGCATGGAATCTTGAGCCATTAGAGCTTTAATCGTATCCATGTTATTTTGAGTGTCGAAGAAATAAACTTCAGCCCAAAAGTTGGTATCGTTCTTTAATGAATCTAACCCCAACTTGGTTCCCCAGTAATAATCTAATGCAATTTTAGATTTAGGGTTTACATAGCCATCTTCGTGTTTAACGGTATCATCAACAGTTGAGTAAAACGGTAGAAATACCCCAATTTTGAAAGCTTCTTTTTGAATCCAATTTTCTTCCCGGATAGAATCTTCTAACAACTCTACTTGACGGTTTACAACAAAATATTTTGGATTTTGCTTAGGAACACGAATCGCAGCTCCTACTTTTAATCCTTCAGGCAATCCGTTGTTTACCAATTGTAATGAATCTATACTAACGTTGTATAGTTTTGAAAGCGAATAAAGGGTTTCTTTTGGCTTTACAATGTGAAACTGCAAACTGTCTTCACGAGCAAATTTGATACTTTTCTCATCTGCTTCTTTACTTTGAGTGTATGGAATTTTAAGCACCATACCGATATCTAGTCCATCTTTAACCTCAGGATTAAGCTCTTCGATTTCTTTAATATCGATAGCGTATTTTTTAGATAACGAGTAAAGCGTTTGTTGTTTCTCAACTGTATGGTAAATCGTATCGCGCTTGATAGAAATCTCACTTTTCTTGATCTCTTTCTTATCTATCTCATCTAACGGTATACGCAAAGTTTGACCAATCTTTAACCCACTTATATCCACGTTTGGGTTAGCTTGAACAATGGCATCAACGGTTACAGCGTATTTTATAGAAATAGCATAGAGGGTTTGCCCCTGCTCAACTAAGTGCACGTAATACTTACCAGACTTATCTTTTACAACTTCAGGTAATTCCTGTGCATATGAATGCAGAGAAGCTGAAATTAAAAAGATGCTTAAAAAAAACAGTTTAAATATTCTCATTATTCCCACTCAATGGTTGCTGGTGGCTTAGAGCTTATGTCGTAAACTACGCGGTTTATTCCTTTTACTTTGTTAATGATTTCGTTTGAGATCTTTGCTAAAAAGTCGTAAGGCAAATGACACCAATCTGCTGTCATTCCATCGGTAGAAGCTACAGCTCTTAACGCAACAGCTTTCTCATATGTTCTTTCATCACCCATCACACCAACAGATTGAACAGGTAATAAAATCACACCAGCTTGCCAAACATCGTCATACAAACCATGATTTTTCAATCCATTAATAAAGATTGAATCGGCTTCTTGCAACAACTGAACTTTTTCAGCAGTGATATCTCCTAAGATTCGAATGGCAAGACCTGGACCAGGGAATGGATGACGGCCTAGAAGCTCTTCTGGTAAACCCATTTCGCGACCAACTCTTCTAACCTCATCTTTAAAAAGTGATTTTAAAGGTTCAACCACTTTCAATTTCATGAAATCAGGTAAACCACCAACATTGTGGTGAGATTTAATAGTTGCTGAAGGCCCTTTAACACTCACGCTTTCTATAACGTCAGGATAAATAGTTCCTTGTGCTAACCATTTAACATCTTCTAATTGACCTGCTTCTTCATCAAACACCTCGATGAATACACGACCAATAATTTTTCTTTTTGTTTCAGGATCTGATACTCCTGCTAATTCAGAATAAAACTCATTCTTTGAATCAACACCTTTTACGTTTAAGCCTAACCCTTCGTATTGTTTCAATACTTGTTCAAACTCATCTTTTCGTAAAAGTCCGTTATCAACGAAAATACAATGCAAGTTATCTCCAATAGCTTCATTCAAAAGCATAGCAGCAACAGAGCTATCAACTCCACCGCTCAAGCCTAGAACAACTCTATCGTTTCCTATTTGAGCTCTTAATTCTTCAATTGTTGTTTCAACAAAAGAAGCTGGAGTCCAATCTTGAGCACAGCCACAAATATCAACCAAGAAGTTTTGTAGCAACTGTTTACCATCTACAGAGTGATACACTTCCGGATGAAATTGAATTCCATATGTATTCTCACCTTTTACATGATATCCAGCTACTTTAACATCATTTGTACTACAAACAATTTCAAAATTATCTGGAATATTTTTGATGGTATCACCATGCGACATCCACACTTGTGATTCACGAGGAATAGATTTCATCAATGGATTGTCAGTAATCAAACTCAAATTAGCACGACCATATTCTCTAATCGTACTGCGTACAACTTCTCCTCCATTTGATTGAGCTAGGAATTGAGCACCATAGCAAACACCTAACAAAGGAAGTTTACCTCTAAATGGAGTTAAATCTGGAACAGGAGCTTGTTTATCATATACTGAAAACGGGCTACCAGATAAGATAACACCTTTAAAAGATTCATCTATTTCAGGGTAATCGTTGAAAGGATGGATTTCGCAGTAAACATTTAATTCGCGGACTCTTCTTGCTATAAGCTGAGTGTATTGCGAACCGAAGTCGAGAATGAGTACTTTTTCTTGCATGTGCAAATGTAGAATTTCGGGCTAATTCAATGCCTTCAAAAATGAATTTGAGTAAACTCATTTATCCACATGATATCAATAAACAAACCAATTTAATAAATCGAAAAATAAAATTTAGATCGATTTTATATAGCAATACGAACTCCCTCCTGTATAAACTAGTTGTATTCAGCTATTTACACTAGCTTATTTTGCTATTTTTGATAGAACTTACTATTTTCGTGCAACTTAATATCCGAACTAAACTTATTAGCTATGAGAATTAAATACAGAATTGGACTACTTGCTTTAGCTCTTTCTTTCACTTTTATGTCGTGTGAAGAGATAGAAGAATTGACACAAATTGAAATTGATACTGAAGTTTCAGAAACGGTAAACATCGTTATTCCTGATGACAGCTTAACTAATTTTGAAGGAACTTCAACAATTAAGCTTGAAAACAGCGAAGAAATGAATCAGTACTTACTAGATCTGAAAGATCTGAATGTCACTAAAATTTCATACAAGATCACAAACTATATGGGTCCAGATGAAGGTACACTTTCTGGAAATCTATTCTTTGAAGAGATGGGGTTTGAATTAGATATACCAGAAACTCAATTGAAAGAAACATCAGATAATGAAATCCTAAATACTATTGATGCAACTGACGAGCAACTTGATCAGATTGCATCTTACTTGATTGCTAGCAAACAAGCTACTCTCACAGCTAGAGGAGAAGTAAGTGAAGCTCCTATGGAGTTTGATTTTACAATTATCGCTGCTCTTTCAGCTACTGCTGAATTAGAGAAAGATTAACTGAAATAACATATTACATAAAAAAATCCGATGTGGTTTCACATCGGATTTTTTTTTGACTTTCTCATAGGCTATTTAGAGAAGGAGTCTTAATCAATCTACCTCAATATGGCCCCAATTTTCACCCTTTCTGATCCTATTGAGTTGGGTGTGAGTAATACCAAACTCTTTAGCGATTTTGTACAAAGGGTTATTGCTTCTTTTAAGCTTCTTCTTCAACCGAATAACTTGCGTTTCGGTTAATTTAGAATTGGTAACCTTACCTTTTATTTTATCTAACGCAGCTTGAACTCTTGGGTTCTTTCGGTTATGGTCAGTGAGTTCTTTTCTGTTGACCCAAATTAAGTTTGTTGCGCAGTTGTCGAGCAAGTTAAAATTTTGATGGATAACAAACCTATGTTTAGGTGATTTTTTTTCGCAAAAAGCTTCAGCTACAATTCTATGGACAGCCTTTAGCGATCGGTTTCGTGAGACACTGTCATTCGTTTTGAATCCTGCATATCTGTATCCATTGCCAATGTATTGTTTCATAATCTCCCATTCTTCTATGTGGGGATTAAACCAACGGAGGCGACCTTGATTTGAGACCTCATATACTTCAGTCTCCAATATGCCATCAAACGAAACCCTTCTCCACAATTCGTGGGTAAAGTTGAGATCTTCCATTTGGGGTAATTCAGGTTTTTAAACAAGTACCGCTAAGGAACGGCTCTGCAATATAGCAATTTAGGTGATTATGAACAAGTTATAAAACGCAAAAAGCCCGAGCGACAAGAATCACTCGGGCTTTTCTATATGTTGTAAATCAACTCTTAGTTTGCAGCTAAATAATCTGCTACGCCATCGTGAGTCGCTTGCATTCCAGATTTACCTTTTTCCCAGTTTGCTGGACATACTTCTCCGTTTTCTTCGAAGAATTGTAAAGCGTCTACTACACGTAAAGCTTCAGCAACGTTACGTCCTAATGGAAGATCGTTTACCAATTGGTGACGAACTACACCTTCAGTATCGATTAAGAATAAACCACGGTAAGCAACTAATTCGCCATTAGCAGCTAACTGATCGTTTTCATCATAGAAGAAATCACCAGCTAATACATCGTAATTGTAAGAGATAGTTTTGTTAGTATCAGCTACGATAGGGTAAGTAATACCTTGGATACCACCTTTATCTTTTGGTAACTGTAACCATCCCCAGTGAGATTGCTCAGTATCTGTAGATACAGCAACAACTTCAACGTTACGAGATTTAAATTCTTCTAATTGCTCTTGGAAAGCGTGTAATTCAGTTGGACAAACGAAAGTGAAATCTTTTGGGTAAAAGAATAACACTACGTATTTTCCTTTGTATTGTTCTAAAGAGAAATCTTCAACGATTTCCTCACCGTTTACAACGGCAGCAGCAGTAAATGCTGGAGCTTTTTTTCCTACTAAAACAGCCATTTTATCTTTTTTTAATGGTTTTCAAATAATGTTATGCAAATGTAACGTTGAAAGCATATAAATGACCCCAAAATGGGGTTAATCATTTTTTATATGTCTATTAAGTGGAATTATTTACTCAGCCTTTTTGGCTATTAAAATTATTCTTGGACTTAGACTTGAGTCGTATTCCGATAGCTCGTAATCACCAAAACAATGCATCACCTCAAGTCCACTCGACTCAATTAACAACTTCAATTGATTTTCTGACAACGCCTGAACCCTCTCCTGAAAATCAAATGATTTATCTCCATCAAAAACTTGAATGTTTTTGAATATGAATCCAGACAGAATCTCTTTGGTGATTTTAAATATTAAACCGTCTATCTCTTTTACTTCTGATGGATTCAAGCGATCAATGGTTTGATGAATATTCAAAAAATCGAGAACAAAAACTCCACCAGGTTTCAATTCTTTTGAAACAGCATGAAGTACTTTTTGATTATCAGAATCATCTTTAAAATAGCCAAAACTGGTGAACACATTAAAAACAGCATCAAATGCATTCTCAGTAATTACCTCTCGCATATCATGCTTAATAAATCGAAGAGATTCATTCGCATTTAAAGAAGCTTGTTGCACATTGTATGATGATAAATCAGCACCTGTTACTTGATAACCCAACTTGTTAAGGTAAACCGAATGCCTTCCTTTACCACAAGCTAAATCAAGGATATGAGATCCAAGATCTAAGTTTAAAAATTGAAGTAAGTTATCTAAAAAATGTTGGGCCTCATTGAAATCTCTATTCTTGTATAGAACATGATAATAAGGCGACTCGAACCAAGACTCAAACCATTCCACAGCGCAAATATAAGTACCTACACAGATTGATTTGGTGATATTAATCCAGTACCAAACTCGTTTAGATTAATTCCATCAAAATTTCCGCTACTCATCAAGAGTAAAACTTTATCGTCCCAATCAATTCCTTTGAGGTAATTCTGCAATTGCTCACTGTTTGTTCTCACCATTAAGTCTTCTCTACCAAATGCCTCTTTAACCTGCCCAACAGATATGGGGTCTAGCTTTTTATGAGCGATTGTTTCTGGATTGAAATAGACAATGGCCTTATCGGCAGCATTCATAGAACCTTGATAAGTTGCTAGGAACTCGGCATTTAAACTACTGAAAGTATGAAGTTCCATTACAGCGTACAATTCCTTGTCTGGAAACTGCGTTTTAACAGCTGAAGTTGTGGCCTTCAACTTTGAAGGTGAATGAGCAAAGTCTTTATAAACAACAGATTTGTCATTCTTAGCGATCAACTCTAGCCTTCTAGCTGCACCACCAAAAGATTGAATAGCCTCATAAAACTGTTCATCTGAAATGTTAAGTTGATTCAACACCAAACGAGCACCGTTTAGGTTTTGCAAATTGTGTTGACCAAATACATGAAGTGGAACTTCACCCGTATCTGTGGTTAAAAATGAAACTCCATCTACAATTTTATGAGCGGGTGTTCTGTAGGCGATTTTCTTCAATTGGTGTTTGTTGTTTTCAACCAATTTCTTCACTTCTGAGTCAACCTCACAATAAACAAGTACTCCATCAGCTCGCATAGAGTTGATGAATTGCTCGAATTGATCAACATATTCCTCAAATGTTGGAAATACATTAATATGATCCCATGCAATTCCAGAAATAAGGGCTACATGTGGCTTGTACCACAAAAACTTTGGACTTGGATCGATAGGCGATGAAAGATATTCATCACCTTCTAAAATCATTATTGGGGCTTTATCAGTGATTCGGACCATGGTATCGAAATTCTCTAACTGAGCTCCAACCATGTAATCAAAATCGCGATTAAAGTATTTCAATACATGCATCACCATAGATGTGATGGTAGTTTTACCATGACTTCCTGCAATTACAACTCGAATCTTTTCTTCGCTTTGATTGAATAAATATTCTGGATAAGAATAAATAGACAATCCCAATTCTTGAGCTTTTAACAACTCAGGATTGTCTTTTCTAGCATGCATCCCCAAAATAACAGCATCAATATCGCTGTTTATTTTGTTGGGAAACCACCCCATTTGCTCGGGCAATATTCCAGCTTTACTTAAACGAGTTCTCGATGGCTCAAAAATTTGGTCATCTGATCCAGTTACCTGATACCCTTTTTCATGAAGAGCTAGAGCTAAGTTGTGCATTGCACTTCCGCCAATAGCAATAAAATGTACTCGCATAATCGATAAAGCTTTCAACAAAAAAAGCACTTCTTAAAGGCTGAAATACCTCTAATTGGTTAAAGTTCTAAACAAAGCATTGCCAAAAACCCGATTAAAAAGGAACTGTCTTACTTTTGCCGCCAAATTCAACATTGAATATGGAACTGATAACAAAGAAAATCTGCATGGGTAAAGACCTTGGTGTACAAGGTTATTTATTTGGTGGTATCATGCTATCGTGGATCGATGAATCTGCTGGAACACTTGCTGCTGCAGTTTGTCGCTCACCTTATGTAGTAACAGTTAAAATTGAAGAAGTGATCTTCAAAAAAGCTGTTAAAGTTGGTTATCAGATTCGAATTTATGGTTCAGTTGAAGAAATAGGTAACTCTTCAATCAGACTTTACGTTGAGGCTAGAAAGTATAACGTAGAAACTCAAGAAGAAGACGTTGTGTGTTATACCCGAATTACCTTTGTAAAAATTGATAAAACAGGTAAGCCATCACCGATTTCTGAAGAGGTGAGAGCACTTTACGCCAAATAATAATCATGCAAGTTTTAGTTGATATCATACTAGCATTTTGGGATCTATTCAAAGAAATGGCTCCTTACCTGTTGCTCGGTTTTTTATTGGCTGGAATTTTACACGTTTATTTCCCTCAAGATAAGGTTACCAAATACTTAGGTAAAAACAACTTGAGATCTGTTATTAATGCTGCTTTAATTGGAGTTCCTCTCCCCTTGTGTTCATGTGGCGTTATTCCTACTGGAGTCTCATTTCATAAAAATGGAGCTTCAAAAGGCGCATCGGTTTCGTTCTTGATTTCAACGCCTCAAACAGGAGTTGATTCTATTTTGGTAACATACTCACTTATGGGGTTACCATTTGCTATAATTAGACCAATTGCTGCATTGATTACAGGAATTGTTGGAGGAGCCTTTACCAACAAGATTGATCCAGAACCAGAGCATGTTGCTCCACCTCAAAAAACAGTGGGGCAAACACCTAAGAATAAGTTCATAACGATGTTGCGCTATGCTTTCATCGACTTTTTGCAAGATATTGCTAAATGGTTATTGGTCGGACTTGGGATAGCTGCACTCATTACGGTATTGATTCCTGATAGTTTATTTGAAAACTATTTGAGCAACCCGTACTTAAATATGGGGCTGATTTTATTGGCTTCTGTTCCCATGTATGTTTGTGCTACTGGATCTATTCCTATTGCTACAGCACTTATGTTGAAAGGGATTTCTCCTGGAGCAGCTTTTGTTTTTTTAATGGCTGGCCCAGCAACCAACGCAGGTACGATAACCGTAATTGGACAGTCTTTAGGTAAAAAAGCATTGGTTGCTTACGTAGCATCTATTACAATTGGAGCTGTAGTTTTTGGAATCTTAATCAACGAATTTTTACCAGCTGAGTGGTTTACAGGAATGATCTTGAAACACGTTCACAGCCATGTTTTACCTGAGTGGTTAACAATTAGCTCTAGCTGGATACTTTTGGCATTATTAATCAATGGAACCATCATCAAGTATATACCCAAAAAACAAACCGAAACATTAAATTTTGATGGAATGAAAAAAACTTTCACCGTAGACGGAATGACTTGCAATCATTGTAAAGCAAGTGTTGAGAAAAATCTTTCAGCTTTAGAAGGAATTAACCATGTTGAAGTAGACTTGGTTCACAAAAAAGTATTTGTTGATGGCGATAATGTAGACGCCAACACTGTACAAAAAACAGTTGACGATTTAGGTTATAAATACCTTGGCCAAGAAGCTTAAAAACTTCATTAAGCATTTAATTTACAGACTTTAACTTAAGAACATGAGCGTATTAGCTATCATATTAATTTTCTTTTTTGCGCATTGGTATTTATCACTGTTCACACAAACTTTTTTCAATCACAGATACTCTGCTCACCAGATGTTTACCATGAGTAAAACGTGGGAAAAAGTATTCTTCGTATTAACATGGGTATTCCAAGGATCAAGCTATTTAAGCCCTTATACCTACGGTGCGATGCATAGAGCTCACCACATGTATGCCGATACTGAAAAAGATCCACATTCTCCTAAATTTTCATCAGGTATGTGGGACATGATGTGGAAAACCAAATTATTGTATTCAGATATGTGGCATGGTCGCATTCCATACGACAAACGTTTTACGCGCGATTTACCAGAATGGTGGGCTTTTGATAAGTTTGCTGATAGCTGGCCAATGCGCATTATGTGGGCGTTACTTTACATTGCATTCTATGTTTATGTGATCAATTTCTATGGCGATGGATCATTCTGGTTCTTGTATTTTTTATTGCCAATTCACTTCGTGATGGGACCATTTCACGGTGCAATTATCAATTGGTTTGCACACAAATTTGGTTACGTAAACTACAAGGTGAATGACACTTCAAAAAACTTGATGCCATTAGATGTATTGATGTTAGGTGAAGGTTATCACAACAATCATCATGCACATGGATCTGATCCTAACTTTGGTAAAAAGTGGTATGAAATAGACCCTGTATACATTGCTATCATAGTCTTTAACGGAATTGGGATAATCAAACTCAGACCGAAAATATAAATTAAAAAAGCCTCGCAATGCGGGGCTTTTTCATTTTAAAAAGCTTCACCAACGTTTACATAGAATCCACTGGTATTCTGCCCCACTCCATAATCAACTCGGATGTATAGTTTTTCATCGGGTTTGAAAGTAAATCGAAATCCAGCACCTACTGTTGGCCTTAAATTTTGAGCAATTACATCTGGGTTATCTCCAACTCCACCTATTGCACTAAATAATCGAAATGCAACGTGGTGCCAGTATTGCTTACTCCTAAATTCAGCCTGTAAAATTGCTTGCTGTTTATCTCTGTAATTTCCCCGTAAATAGCCGCGCATTCTAAATGGACCACCTAAAGGACTCAACCGATTAAAAGGAACATCTCCGTCTTGAAATTCAGTAAATAGATTCAGTGCTACTGAATGTTTTTTCAATACTGTTTTATACCACCGAGCATCTAATGTGTATTGATTAAACGCGTAATTACTACCCAGAAATTCAGTAAAATGCAAGGTTGAATACTTGACGTACCAACCTTTTGTAGGCAATAGTTGATCGTTTCTGGTATCTACAAAAAACGAGAGCCCAATTCCAAATGTGGTACTCCCTTGCGCCCCAGGTATGTTTGCAGAATCTAATAGCCCACCTCTTTCAACTTCTGTAATGGTTGTATTTTGATAAAAGAAGTTTCCACCTCCATATACAGAACCCGAAATTCTACGCAAAATATCTGAGTTAAATCTGGGAAAGTAAGCAGAGTAATTTTCAACTTCATCTACCTCATGATCATTACCAATACCACCAAAAACATACGGATATCGGTAAAAGGCTAATTCACCATTCAGGTACCATTTGTTGCTGTCTAAAAACACCTGAAATGGGGCATTCAACAGAATTTGATCATTGAGTGTATAAATGGCATTCGCGATAATTTGAGATGTTTTACAAAGTGAATCTTTAGGATTTGACTTGAATGTGATCATAGATGTAACACCACCTGCCAAATTGGTTTCTGGTGTATAGTAAATCGCTGGTAAAACCAATAAAGAGTAGTTCATATCTAGCTTGCGCTTTTCACGCTCGATTTTACGAAGCAACTTCGCTTTTTCTTTATCTGTTACTTGAGAAAATGCTGAGTAACTGCAAAGCAGCAAAAGGCCTAAAATCAGACAACGGAATAATTTCATGCAGTTTGATTTTGAAGCATTTCAAGAACTTTCTGATCAATTGGAAAAGTTAAATCATCAGCAGATAAAGATTTCAATTCTTCCCATCTGAATACCTCGCCTTCGGGAGATTGATATCCATATTCAATGGCTCTTTCTAATCTTGCCAGATAATAAATACTGATCACTTGTTTTGTGGCATCAAATGCAGATTGCACCATAAAATCTGTGGTATAGAAATGAGAGATAACTTCACAATTAGAATTTAGCTCTTCAAGAACTTCTCGTTTCAAGCAGTCAATTGTTCCCTCACCAAACTCTAACCCTCCACCGGGGAATTTGGTGAACTGTTTTCCTGCATAATCTTCATCAGAAAGCAGCACTTTCCCCTCTTCGATGAACAATCCATAAACACGAACTGTGAATCCTTTTATCTCTTCCATGCTCGTATCATTTCTCGTTTACCGGGAGGGCCTTTCAATTTCTCCACTTCAAATCCTATCTCAATAAGTGTTCGTCTAACAACTCCTTTTGAACTGTAGGTCACCAAAACCCCACCTGATTGCATATTCGAATATACGCGCTCAAACAATTCCTTTTCCCATAAATGTGGCTGAACACGATGTCCAAAAACATCCCAGTAAATTAGGTTATAGTCACTATTAATGGGAGCGGTATAGAAATCGCCTTGAATTTTTTTAAGCTGAAAACTAGTATTGATTTCCTCTAACACGTTCCACTCAGCTTGATGAATTTGTTTGAATAGTTCGTTTTCTGAACTAGAATAACCAGCTGTATAATTTAGCTGTCGAATCAAGTCTAACTCTACTGGATATTTCTCAATACTGTGATATTCCACAGGCTTAATTGTATGAATAGCCGTTAACCATGCGTTCAGTCCAGTTCCAAATCCCATTTCCAATACTTTAACCGATTCTGAAGAAACAGCTTTTAAACCGGCTTCAATAAACACATGCATCGACTCACGCAAAGCACCATGTTTACTGTGGTAATGCTCGTCTAATTCTGGCACGTAAATGCTTGACGAACCATCACTGGTTTCAACTACTCGGTTATTGGATTTTGACATTATGGGCAAATCTAACAGTTATCTATTTGATCTCGTTTTCCTGAAACCACAATTCGGTCATATCAACTAAATCTGGAAAAAAAGCTTTGAATTCCTGCTCAAATTCAGCTTCATGAAGTCTTAAGAAATCAGCTCCATTTTCCATTCCTGAGTTAAATGAGGCTCGCCTAGACATCCCTTGAAAAACCAAATGAATACCATCTAGATATTGGTAATTAAACAAAATATCGTTTTGAAGCATATAACTCAAAAACTGTTTAGCTCGAACAGGAAAAATAGATTCGTTTTCTTTTAAAAATTGAGAAGTTTTGGTTGTAAAATCACGAAAATTATGCTCGTGATAATCATCCCAATTTTTGGCTAAAAAGTAATCGTAATAAATATCAGAAAGTACCGGAGCATACTTTCTAAATTGAGGTCTTAGTCGAGCTTTGCTCTCTTCTACCACTTCATGTTGATCAGTGTATTCATCAATTTTTCGATGCAACTCTATTCCCTTTTGTATTTGAAGAGTTAATTCATTTAAAGCTGAACCTTTGATAAAATCTCCCATGAAATTACCCAATAGAATTTCTGGATGATTTTTAGATAAATAGATATGTGCGAGAAAATTCAAATGAAATTAACTTGATTGTCAAATATAACTGCAAAAGCCAGGAAAGGTTCGACTAAAAAGAAAAAGAAATTTACTACGTTTGCACTCCATTTTTAGCCCTGGTGGTGAAATTGGTAGACACGCCATCTTGAGGGGGTGGTGTCTTTATAGACGTGCTGGTTCGAATCCAGTTCAGGGCACAAAAAACAAAACCCAGACTTTTATAGTTTGGGTTTTTCTATTTTAAGGATACATCAACTTCAATCTGAAATCAAGCACATCTGAATGCTTACGCAGCTCAACCATTAACGGCCAACCAAAAATCATTAATAATTGAAGGATATTCCAATAACGCTCTTGAACTTTACCGTCTGGTTCTAACAAAGCTTTAACTGCTGCAATACGTTCTTGTGTTACATGAGCTTGCTTTTTCTCCGTTCTAATCAATTTCTTCAGTAAGCTATCCATCCGGTTCAACTGATCTACCTCTGCAGCTTTGGTTGATTTACCCAAATTAGAATCTACAGCTGATAACTTTTGATTGATTTCAGCAAAAAGCGATTGAATTTCTTTTTTCTTGTCTTCGAAGAAAGGTTCTGAGTCGGAATCTTCTTGAACTTTGAGTTTTAACAATTCATCAGCAGATTGGAAAATTTCTGTTGCTGATAGTTGCAATTGATTCATTTTTCGAACCTCTTTATCATTCAAAAAGGCAAATGAATTTCTCAAAAGAACTACTGGATAAAATACATTGAGTGATTCAAAAGTAGATTTCAATTGCAACCAATAAGCTACTTCTGCTCCACCACCAATGTATGCTAAATTCGGAAGGATCATTTCCTGATACACTGGCCTAAGTAGTACATTCGGGCTGAATCTTTCTGGGTAATTTGTGTACTCTTCTCTGATTTCTGAATCGGTGAAATGGATATCAGTACCTACAACTTGAAATCCAGTTTCGGTCTTTACAATTCGATTTCTGAGTTCATCAGTCAAGTAAAACAAATTCAATTCTCGACCGCCAACCTGCTCTTTATAACCCAATTCTTTCCAAGTTTCTAGAGTAGATTGAACCGAATTTTCAGAAACCTGTTCGAACAATTCTTTCTCAATTGCAGGAATGAAAACACGTTTGAGTTCACGGTCATCTCCATCCACACAAATCAACCCATCGTGTGGAAATAAAGCATGAACCAATTTACGGGTTGCGTCTGCTAGATTTTTTCCTTGTTGATACGCTTGAACAAAAGGTTCCCAAGCCTGACAGGCATGTAAACTATCGCCCAAATGATCTTGAACTTCTTGGATCACCTGATCCATTCCATCCAAGTTTAATCGACCGACAGCACTGTTACTTTCTTTGTTCCATCGGATGGTTTTTCCTTCTAAATGAAAATGATTGATTTCATCAAAATCATGATCTTCGGTCGCCATCCAGTAAACTGGAACAAATCGTTTTTCAGGATATAATTCGCGTAAATCTCGTGCTAAATTTATCGCTGAGAAAATCTTGTAAATGAAATACAATGGGCCCGTAAACAAACACAATTGGTGACCAGTAACTACTGTGAAGCAATTGTCCTGCCCCAATTCATCTAAAGCCTCATTGACATTTTTAGATTCACTTCCAGCGTACTGCTCTCGCAGTTGTTTCACCAAAAGAGATCTATCAACTGGAAATTTATTTCTGTTATCAATAGCTTCCTTCAGGCCTTTTGCCGATGGACCGTACTGAAATAAAGATTGAATTTTAGGATCGTTGTTGATGTAGGCTCTCGTAATTGGATGCAACATCCCGATGTCCTCATAGTCAACAAAATCTACGTTCATGCCTCACCTCCAGAAACAACATTACCATACAAATCAAAGTGCTCTGCACGATCAATTTTCACAGTAGAAAAATCTCCGATTCGAACGTAATTATCAGCTTTATGAACTAATACTTCGTTATCTACATCTGGTGAGTCATATTCTGTACGACCAATGAAGTAATCGCCTTCAACTTTATCGAACAACACTTTAAATTCTTTTCCAACGTGGCGTTGATTACGCTCGAATGAAATTTCGGCTTGCATTTCCATAATGGCTGTTGCGCGCTCTTGTTTCACATGCTCAGGCACGTTATCTTCCATGTTGTAAGCAAATGTGTTCTCTTCATGAGAGTATGGGAACACACCTAAACGATCGAACTTAGTTTCAGAAACCCAATCATACAATTCTTGGAAATCTCGATCAGTTTCACCAGGAAAACCTGTGATCAATGTTGTTCTTAAAGCGATATCAGGATGGTTGGTACGAATATGATCTACCAATCCTTGAGTCTTTTTGCGCGTGATTAACCTACGCATAGATTTAAGCATGTTATCACTGATATGCTGCAACGGCATATCTAAGTAATTACACACGTTTGGATGATCTTTAATAACATCTAAAACATCCATTGGGAAACCAGCTGGATATGCATAATGCAAGCGAACCCAGTCGATTCCGTTGACATCTGCTAATTTTTCAATCAGCTCAGCCAAGTTTCTTTTCTTATATAAATCAAGACCGTAATAGGTTAGGTCTTGAGCGATAAGCATTAATTCTTTGGTACCATTTGCAGATAGCTTTTCAGCTTGGGCAACCAATTCTTCCATAGGAGTTGAGCGGTGTTTACCTCTCATTAATGGAATAGCACAAAATGCACATGGACGATCACAACCTTCAGCAATTTTCAAATAGGCATAGTGAGCTGGAGTGGTTAACAAACGTTCTCCAACAAGCTCATGCTTATAATCTGCTTTCAGCGTTTTAAGTAAACGAGGAAGCTCACGAGTACCGAAGTAAGCATCAACTTCTGGAATTTCTTTTTCTAAATCAGGTCTGTAGCGCTCACTCAAACATCCGGTAACGTATACTTTTGATACAGCACCTTCTTTTTTTGCATCAACCCAATTTAATATGGTATCAATTGATTCTTGTTTGGCATTCTCAATAAAGCCACACGTGTTAATTACAACAACTTCAGAATCCAATTCCTCTGATTCGTGTTCAACCTCAAAGTTATTTGCTTTGAGCTGTCCCATTAAAACTTCAGAATCATAGATGTTTTTAGAACATCCTAAAGTCACTACGTTAACTTTATTTTTTCGCAGCGTTTTTGTCTTCATGTAAGTCCCCTCTACTTGCCTACTCTAATTACTTTTCTCCAAACAACGAATCCACAAATTCTGTTCTGTTGAACAGTTGTAAATCTTGCATTCCTTCACCTACACCAATATATTTAACCGGAATTTTGAATTCATCAGAAATTCCGATAACAACTCCACCTTTTGCAGTACCGTCTAATTTGGTCAGTGCCATTGCGGTAACATCTGTAGCTTTGGTAAATTGGCGAGCTTGTTCAACGGCATTTTGTCCGGTTGAGGCATCCAATACCAAAAGCACTTCGTGAGGAGCATCTGGAAGAACTTTCTTCATCACATTTTTGATTTTAGAAAGCTCATTCATCAATCCTACTTTGTTGTGTAAGCGACCAGCTGTATCAATAATCACCACATCGGCATTTTGCCTAACTGCTGATTGCAACGTATCAAACGAAACAGATGCTGGATCTGATCCCATTTGTTGGGTAACAATAGGAACATCAACGCGTTCTGCCCATATTTTCAACTGATCGATAGCTGCTGCACGAAATGTATCTGCAGCACCTAAAACAACAGATTTACCTTGCTGTTTGAGTTGGTAAGCTAGCTTGCCAATAGTAGTAGTTTTACCTACACCATTAACGCCAACTACCATTATTACATAAGGTTTAACATTTGCTGGTACAATTTCTCGAACCTCATTGGCGGTGTTGTTTTCATCTAACAACGAGCCAATTTCTTCACGTAAAATAGAATTGAGTTCTTTTGTACCAAGATATTTGTCGCGTGAAACACGCTCTTCGATCCTTTCGATGATTTTCAATGTGGTGTCGACACCTACATCAGAAGTCACTAATATCTCTTCCAGATCATCAAGTACCTCATCATCAACCTTTGATTTTCCGGCAACACTTCTGGTTAGTTTACTGAAAAAACCTTCTCGGGTTTTAGACAGACCTTTATCTAGTGATTCCTTTTTTTCTTTTGAGAAGAAACTAAATAGCCCCATATGTAAGACAAAAATAGATGAAACAACTGCTGAAAATCAGCGGATCAAATGTAAACAAAAAAGGCTCCTCACCTTAACAGGGAGAAGCCTATAATACTTTATAGTAGAATTCTTATTTATTTAAGAAGTCTTTTACTTTGTCTGTAGGAAGAATACGCTCTTCAAACATGTAAGCACCAGTTTTAGGTGAGCGAACTGCTTTAATCACCTTGGTCAAATCTTTGGCACCACCTTTACCTAATGTTGCTACGGTCTTCTTTGCCATGACTTATTACTTAATTTCTTTATGAACTGTATAACGCTTCAAGATAGGGTTATACTTTTTAATTTCTAAACGCTCTGGTGTATTCTTTCTATTCTTAGTAGTAATGTAACGAGATGTACCTGGCATACCTGATTCTTTATGCTCAGTACATTCTAGAATTACTTGAATACGATTACCTTTTTTCTTCGCCATGATACTTCGGTTTTAATAGGTTAATTATTTCAAGTAACCTTTTTCTTTCGCCTCTTTCAAGCAAGCGCTAATACCTTTTTTGTTAATAGCACGCAAACCTGCAGCTGATACTTTTAAAGTAATCCAGTTATCATCTTCTGGCACGTAGAATTTCTTCTTGTGCAAGTTTGGCTTGAATACGCGCTTAGTTTTTCTGTTGGAGTGAGAAACATTGTTCCCAACCATTACGCGCTTTCCGGTTATTTCGCAAATCTGTGACATTGTATTCTTTATGCTTCTTTCGAAAACAGGGGTGCAAATATAGCTTTTTAATTCTTTAAAAATCAAGCCCCTTTCAAAATTTCTTTTCTCAATTTATTTAAACCCGTAATTGCACTCACTCTAATGTTGCGTTCACGGTTGTCGCCAAAGTTATACTTTTTAGCTACAGTCCTGTCTTTTAAGGCCACTGCAATCCAAACTGTACCTACTGGTTTTTCCTCTGAACCGCCATCAGGACCAGCTATACCACTGGTTGCAATTGCATAGGTTGTATTCATTTTTTTTCGAATTCCTTCTGCCATTTGGATCACAACCTGCTCGCTAACTGCTCCAAAGTTTCTTAAATTCTCTTCAGAAACGCCAAGTTCTTTCATCTTTACCTCATTAGCATATGAGACAACGGAGCCTTTATAATAAGCACTGCTTCCTGGGATACTCGTTATTAAATGAGCCAAATATCCTCCAGTGCAACTTTCTGCAGTTGAAAGAGTCTCTCCCCTTTTTTTCAAGAGGTCACCAACTACAGATTCTAGAGTATCTGTTTCATAACCAAAGATCAATTTGCCTAAAAGCTGCTCGAGTTCAGCTACTTTCTTATCTACATTCTTTTGGATAAGGTCGTGATCATTTCCAGTAGCAGACAATCGCAAACGAACCATTCCTGGTGAAGGTAAGTAGGCTAACTTGATCTCTAATTCATCTAATGAGTGCTCCCACTTATCTATCATTCCCATTAAAGTGCTTTCTCCAACTCCTTGGGTCAACACGGTTCTATGATACACATGTGGTGTTTTAAAGTGAGCTTTCCACTTCTCAATAAGTGTATTCGTTACCAATCCTTTCATTTCAAAAGGAACTCCTGGCATTGATACCAACACTTTTCTATCATCAACGGGAAACCACATTCCAGGAGCTGTTCCATTTTTATTTGGAACTACTTCACAGCCTTCAGGAACTAAGGCTTGATAGCGATTTACATCTGGCATGGCTTTGCCACGAGATTCAAAAACATATTTCACCTGCTCAAGCACATCGTTATTCATAACCAGCGGCATATCGAAATAATCTGCCAAAGTACGTTTAGTGATGTCATCTCTAGTTGGACCTAATCCACCTGTGGTAATTACCAAATCAACACGATTCAATGCATTTTCAACCGCTTCAACAATATGTTCTTTACTATCTGAAATAGACGTAATCTGCTTTACTCGAATGCCAATAGCATTCAGTTGTTTAGCTAGCCAAGCCGAATTGGTATCGACAATTTGACCAATTAAAATTTCATCGCCTATTGTGATTATCTCTGCAAACATGGGTGCAAATATAACCATGATTTGGGCGTATAATTGTTAAGTTTGACACTTGTTTATAGCTTATGAAAACACCAGCACAATCTGAACTGATTTTAAACGAAGACGGATCTGTTTATCACTTGAAATTGAAAGACAAACACATTGCCGACACCGTACTGGTTGTAGGCGACCAAAATCGTGTAAATCGAATTTCAAGCAAGTTTTATTCTATTGAATATCAAATTGATAACCGTGAATTTAGGACTCATACTGGATTGTACAAAGGAGTAAGATTAACGGTTTTAAGTACAGGAATTGGAACCGATAACATAGATATTGTTATCAATGAACTAGACGCTGCTGTAAACATCAACCCTGATACAAGACAGGTCAATAAAACACTTCGATCACTTAATATTATTCGTTTGGGAACTACTGGAGGCATCCAACCCGAAATTCCGATTGATAGTTTATTGATTAGTGAGAAAGCTGTTGGACTAGATGGATTATTGAATTTTTATGAAACCTCTATTTCTGAGGAAGACAAAGCTTTTGAAGAAGCTTTTTACAATCATGTTTCATTCATCTCTGAGTTAGCGAAGCCATATATTAGGTCTGCCAGCAGCGATTTAATGCAGCGACTACAAGGTGAAGCATTAACTGGATTCACGCTGACAGCACCCGGTTTTTACGCCCCACAAACGCGCAGTTTACGCTTACCATTAAAGCAAGCTAACTTGTTTGATAAATATCAAACATTTGAGTACAACGGTAAAAAAGTGACCAATTTTGAAATGGAAACTTCAGCACTTTATGGGTTAGGTCAAGCTTTAGGACACCATTGTTGTACTATTTGTGCAGTGATTGCAAACCGTGCAAATGGCGTATTCAGTAAGGATCACAGCGCTGCTGAGGAGAAATTAATCATGTACGTTTTGAATAAGTTAACAGCCTAGTTGTTAAAAACATACTTTCAGCTGTGTGAAACTTCACTAAACTCTAGGGTAGTTTTGTAGGAAATACTTAACACTTGGCTGATTCGCCTAACATAGATTCTTTAATTAAACTTCTGGACGACCCTGACGAGAACATTTTTGTGCATATCAGAAATGAGATCATGCTGATGGGACCAGATGTAATTCCAAACTTAGAAGAAGTTTGGGAAGAAGGATCACTAGGCCTTTTATTTCAGACCAGAATTGAGGAAATCATTCATGATATACAGTTCAATTCGGTAAAAAAGGAACTGAATGATTGGCAAAAAAACGACTCAGAAAATCTACTTCGAGGTGTTTATCTGATAGCTAAATATCAATATCCAGAGCTTGAATTTGAAGAAATCGATAAAACGATTAACCAAATTACTCAAGACATTTGGATTGAATTGAATGAAAACCTTACCGCTTTAGAGAAAACCAGAATTATCAACCATATTGTGTTTGATGTATATGGATTTACTGGAAACACCTCTAATTATCACGCTCCTCAAAACAGCTACATAAATAATGTGTTGGAGAGCAAAAAAGGAAACCCGATAAGTCTTTCGATTCTATTTATTGTAATTGGAGATAAATTAGGCTTACCAATTGAGGGTATTAATCTGCCTCGCCATTTTATAACGGGATGGGTAGATGACTTCTTTTTCCCACACATTACTGATGAGCCTACTCTACTATTTTACATCAATCCTTTTAGCAAGGGAACAGTATTTAGTCAGAAAGATATTGAGTACTT
>MDTF01011504.1_pt1 | contig 36963 bp, 34 predicted proteins | sample 811191 | NCBI WGS metagenome assembly MDTF01 (sample SAMN05326649, study PRJNA326480) | marine metagenome | isolation source: seawater | place: Southern Ocean | collected 2011 | reverse complement strand
TGATTCATGGGATTATCAATTACTTTACTCTATTTGGAAAAAGAATGGCTTAATAATAAGACCTTATAAAAGTTTATGTAAACATATTGGTTGGGGTGATGATGCAACACACTCTAAAGGATCAGATAGACATCCAGAAGTTGAAGTTAAAGAAATACAATTCCCAATAAGTCACCCTTCAAAATTTAAAATCAATTCAAAATTTGATAATTTAGAAATAAAAAATATTAGAGGTGTTAGATTTTTTAATTACATTAGATATAAAATTGTAAAAAAAGTATATTCATATTTAAAGTTGGAAAAAAAATAATCTACCATATGATAAAAGTCTGACTATTGTAACTTATGATGAAGATTAAAATCAGCGTGCACATTCAAAAAACCACCACTGCCAGTTGTCATGGCGCCTCCACCTACAAAATTAGGGTCTGGTATGATTAAGTCTAATCCTGTTAATGTTTCTAAAAATAGTAAAAATTTTCTTGAATTTGTTAACATTGAAAATAATTTTAGATTTTTTTTAAATAACGAAGAATCTTCCAACATAAATCTTATGGCATTTTGATTTTTATGAATTTTCCAATTGTGGTCTATTTTATTTATTTTAGGATAATCTTTAAATAGAGATAGAGCTAGTTCTTTTGGAAGAAAGTTATCAAAATAAATATGTGGAAACGGTTTATTTTTTTTATAAGCTTTTTGATTATCAATTGCCGACTTATGATATTTTTTATTATCAAATGTTTTTAATAATTTTCCCATAAATTTAGAGTCTATAAACTATATATATAAATAATTATTAAGTAGTTTATTTTGAATTATCGTAAACTTCTAATTTTCCATCTTTAATTGAATATACTTTGTCAGCTAAATGTGTAATAGCAAGTCTATGAGTAACCATTATAATTGTTTCATTTTTTAGATTATTTTTAATTTCTATTATAATTTTTTTTTCAGTTTCTCTATCGAGTGAGCTAGTAGCTTCATCTAACAGTAAAATTTCAGGGTCTCTATATAGCGCTCTAGCAATAGCCATTCTCTGTCTTTGGCCACCAGACATCCTTACAGCTTTTTCTCCAGCATTTGTTAATATATTATCTGGTAAATCATTAACAAAATCCTCTAACTGGGCAGACTTAAGTGCTTTTCTAACTTTATTTTCATCAATATCTTCTTCTTTAATTCCAAGAGCAACATTTGAAAGAATTGTATCATCAGATAAATAAACATCCTGAGGAACATGTGATAATTTTTTTCTCCATTTATTTAAATTGTCAAAAACATCTAAATTATCTGAATAAATATGACCTGAACTTGGATTAATTAGCCCAAGCAAAATATTTATCAAAGTACTTTTACCAGCGCCACTTGGTCCTAAAATTATTATAAAATCACCTTTATTTATATTTAGATTGAAACCACTCAGAATATTTGAATGAGAATTTTTGTACTTAAAGCTTAAATCTTTAATTGTTATCTCTTTATTAAAATCAAGCTTGGTATTTTTATCAATTGTTGGGTTGTTTTCTTTTTTTTTAAATTTGTGAATTCCATCCTCAAGCATGTTGATCATAGGTTTAGAAAACTTTAATCTATGAACTGCGGATATTAATCTATTTGCAGATGGCATTAATCTAAAACCAGATAATGCAAATAAACTAACTGTTGGTAAAAATTCAGCTAAAGTAACTCCTTGACTTAGATTAAAATATATTAAAATTAAAATTATTGTAATTCCAGCAAGCTCAAGAAATAATTTTGGCAAGATTACAATAGCGTCTAACTTGTATCCAATTGCAGCTATATTTTTTAAAATTTTAAAAAAAATATTAGAATAAAAATTTTCATTATTTGAAATTTTTATCTCTTTAAACAAACCAAATGATTTATTAATATAACTGAGTCTTTTTGTTAAATTATTATTCAAATCATGTCCAAAAATGCTTAGTTTTTTTTTATTAATTGTATAAAAAAATAAACCAAAAAAAAATGCAGTAAACACAAAAAGAATTGATCCCAGTGGTTCTACATAAAATAATGCCGATACTAATATTAAAATAATTGGAATTTCAATAATAATAACCATCATCGATCTAAAATATATAGCAAAAAAATGATCAACATTGTCTGTAATATTTCTTATATAATGGGCACTATTAGTAGATATAAAATCAATATAACTAAGTTTGATATATGAAGTAAAAAAAAGTGATGAAAGGTTAGCAGTAGCAAAACCTACAAATTTTGATTGCAATATAGAAAGTATAAATAAAAGAATATTTTTTAATAAAAATAATAACAATACAAAAGCAATAGCAAATTTATATATATCTTTATCATCTAATCTTTTTTCAAAAATGAAAAAAAATTTTGTGTTAAAATATTCTGGATCTACTAAAATTTTAATAAGGGGAAAAACTGACACAATGCTAAAAGACTCTAATATTATCCCAAGAAAAGCCATAAAAATTATTAAATATAATCTTAATTTTACTTTTGTATCTATTACAGAAAAAATTTTTTTCATTTTTATTTATTGTTTAAAAAGATTTTGTTTTTCAATTGTTTTATACCACAATATTAATTTTTTTAATTCAGTTTCAAAATTTGCTAAATCTTGTTTCTTCATACCACAAAAATTCAAAATTTTTTTATTATCTCCGTGTGTTTTATAAACATCTGCAGAATTTTTCATGACATTTTTAGTTTTTATTCTTCCAGTTCTTTTTTCAATCATCTTCAATAGTTTGCTTACTAATATTGGATTATTAGAACAGATATTATAGATTTGATGATTTTTTGTTCTTTTTTTAATTAAAATTTTAAATATATTTAATACGTCCTTTATAGAGGTAAAATCTCTATAATGGTCTCCTTTGTTATTTAATTCAAATATCTTATTATCACTATGATAGTTTAATAACTTTAATATAAACATATCTGGTCTACCCCATTCACCATAGACTGTAAAAAATCGCATTCCAATAGAGTTTAACTTAAAGTGTTTTGAATAATATTCTGCTATTTCTTCATTTAGTTTTTTTGTATAGCCATAGATATTTTTTGGTTCTAGTACGCTGTTTTCTTTTAATGGAAATGTAGTAGCATCACCGTAAACAGAGCTAGATGAGGCATAAAAAAATTTTTTTGGTTTATTGATAACTAAGTTTTCAAGTAGATTTATAAATCCATTCAAATTAACATTAATATATTTTCTGGGGTTTATTAATGAATATCGAACACCTGCTTGAGCTGCAAAATGAAAAACTTGATCAAATTTTTTATTTTTAAAAAAATTATTCAATTTATCAGTGCTTATATCAATTTTATAAAATTGATAATTTATATTTTTTTTTAATTCAGATATTCTTTTTTTTTTTAATTTAATTGAGTAATAATCATCAAAATTATCAATACCATAAATTTTATTCATTTTATTTTTTAGTAATTCTTTTGCCAGACTAAAGCCAATGAATCCTGCAGTTCCAGTTATTAATATTTTCATATATCTAATAAATTAGTGATAATTATTTTTCAAAAAATTTTCTATTATTGTGTCAATATTTGTATTCGGATAATTATTAAAATTTTTCTTTAACTTACTAATGTCTGCACAATTAGAAATAACATCATTAGGTCTAAAATATTTTTTATTTATTCTTAAATTTTTTTTAAAACTTAGTTTCTCAATTTTAAATATTTTCTGTAAAATAACTTTTAGTTTAGTTTTGGTTCCTGTTCCAATCACATAATCAGACGGGTTTTTTTTCATAATTATTTTATATATATAATTAATATGTTCTGGTGCCCATCCCCAGTCCCTGGAAATATTTAAGTTACCTAATTCTAAATATTTAACTTTTTTACTTTTAATTTTTTTTACACCGTTAATAATTTTTTTAAAAACAAAATTATTGGTTCTTAATGGGGAGTCATGATTAAAAGAAATTCCATTAGCTATCCACAAACCCAAATTGTCTCTATAATTTTTTGTTATATGATAATTAATTACTTTTGATAACGCATAAGGACTATTAGGATTAAATTTTGTTAATTCATTAATTTTTGTATTTACTTGATTGCCATAACATTCACTTGAAGAAGCGTTATAAATTTTTATTTTTCTTCCAATTTTCCTACAAGATTCTAAGATATCAACTAAACCACTAGTATTAACTAAAAGTGTTTTTTTTCTATGGATATGCGACACCGCTACAGAAGAAATTCCTGATAAATAAAAAATATGTGAACATTTGGTTTTATTAATAATTTTTGTAATTTTATCCTCATTAGTTTTAGCTAGTTGAAATACTTTGATTTTATTATAATTTAATTTTAATTTTTCAAAATTTGGGTATTTTTTTTTGAGCCTACGAGATGTCCCAAACACTTTAAAATTTTTGGATAATAAGAGTTGTGATAAATATGACCCATCTTGTCCTGTAATTCCAAAAATTAATGCAATGCTATTTTTCATAAACTTTAAGTGTTTGTTTGGCTGTTAAATTCAAATCAAATTTTTTATTATTATTTATCATTTTATTTCTTAATTCAAAAATTTTATTATCAGAATAAACAACACTTTCAATTTTATGTTTGATATCATGTGTATTATTTGGATTAAAATAAACCACTGCATCACCACCAACTTCTGTTAAAGAACTAGTATTACTTGATATTACCGGACAATTCATATTCATAGCTTCTAAAATTGTTAAGCCAAAGCCTTCATAAAGTGAAGGACAAATATGAGCTTTTGCATTTTTATATATATAATTCAATTCTAATTCATCACCTTCTATAAATTTAATATTATTAATATCAATTTTAAGTTCATTAATTTTTTTTAATTCTATTGCAGAAGCTGAACCACCACCAAAACATATTATATCAAAATCTTTTTTAAGTTTATCAGATTCTGAAAAACCAATTATAAAATTTTCAAAATTTTTATAATTTTTTCTATCTCCTACAAACAATAAATATGGCTTATCTAAATTTAAACCCTCAATTTCTTTTAATTCCTTTTTCTTGTTTACACCTAAATAGATAACAGTAATTTTTTTTTCATCTATATTATAATATTTAATTAAGTCTCTTTTGGTATTTTCTGATATACAAATAATTTCATCTGCTACATTCAAATAATTATATTTAAAATTTTTAGAATATTTAAAATTGTATTTTTTTTCATAAATTTCATGAATTAAATCGTAAACTGTAACTACAATTTTAAATCTTTTTTTAAAACTAATCTGCCTATCAAAATATGTTAGATGCACTATATCAGGACTTTTAAAGTTACAGTAGTTATTGAAAAAATAATCATTTATCGTATTAGAAATTTTTCTTGTATATTTAAATTGTTTTTTAAGTTTAATAAAAGTTAATTTATTTTTTTTTTCAAATTTTTCTAAATAATTATTTACATGGATTGGTGCTATTATTTTTACATCATGAAATAATTTTACTTGATCACATAAATTGATAAAATAATTAGAAATACCTCCATATCTCTGTAGATAAAATATTTTATGATCATAAATAATTTTCATTATTTTAAAATGTTTTTTCTTCAGACATATTTTCTTAAAGTCTCTTTAAATTACAAATAAATTTGAATATAAAAGTTAATAAAACCATAAATTTATTTTGTCCATTGTCTAGTCTGATTCTTGTACATTCAAATAAGTGATCTAAAAAGTTTACTTGACTTGAAAAACCACCTCTTCTGAATACTCCAAATAATTCATTTTTTTTTGTAGCAATTCCTTTTAGTTTTTTTTTTACAATCATTCTGTAAAAATAATCATAATCTGCAGAATACTTATATTTTGTATTGTAAAACCCTACTATTTTAACCAATTTTTTCTTGATAAAAAAACCTGTAGAATGGCTTGTGTAAAAACCCCATGTGAATCTAATTTTCCACGGTTTGTACCCATGTAATATACCCCAATGTTTTTTTACTGAGCCAAAAAAGAAATCTGTTTCTTTATTAATTTTATAATATTTTACTAAATATTTTAATGCATCTTTAAGAAGTATATCGTCAGAATTCACAAATCCAATAAGGTCTCCTGTTGCATACTTTAGTCCTTTATTAAAAGCGTCATATATTCCATTATCCTTTTCTGATATCCAGTAATTAATTTTTTTATCAAATTTTTTTATTATTTTTAAAGTTCCATCATTAGAACCGCCATCAATAATAATATATTCAATGTTTTGATACGATTGATTTAAAACACTTTTAATTGTTTCTTCTAAATATTTTTTATTATTAAAAACAACTGTTATCACAGTTACCAAAGGTTTATTACTAGACCTTTTTTTTCTAATTTTTTGAGCTTTTGAACCACCCTCTAGCTTTTTAAATTTCATTATTTTTTATCAGGACGAAATGCTTATCAGTTTTAATGATGTTAAAAAAAATTTGTATCAGTAACACGGTTATTTCCTAAAAATAAAAATACATTACTCATAATTTATCTTAAATATTAAGAGTTTTTCAACCACCCACATCTATTACATCCAGGCAAGGTTCCACACTTTTTAATTTCTTTTTTAAAATTTTCAGAGTTCTCAGAAAAAACAATCTCTTCTACTTTTTGTTTTTTTACATTTCCAATTGAAAATGCCATACAAGGAAATACATTACCATCCACATTTACATGAACGCTTGTCCAGGGTGAAAGACAAGTTTTAAAATTTTTAGAATTATGTTTTTTTTCATTCAAAAACATGTATTTTTTGTATATTATTTTATTATTAGTATTTAATGGAATTATATTGGGGTGCAAAAATGCTTTTGTATTAGATTTTACATTTTTTTCTCTAATCAAATTTAATTGATCAATCAATTTTTTAAAATTTTTATATTCATACGCTTCATATTCTTTAAAGGCATCTTTATAATCAAATAAAAAATCTGCGTGTTGAATTTCTGCACCCTTTAGTAGCATTAAATCGTGAGTGTCAGCTTGTATGTCTTCAGTTATTATTTGATTTAATCTAAATAACTCATTGATATTTTCATCTGTAATTACAGTTTTAATATTAATTACTATATCACTTTTTTGCTCAATAATTTTTTTTTTAAATGACTTTAAGTTTTCTAGTAATTTTTCCCATTGTCCTATTTTAAAATCTCTATTAACATTGCCTATTGTGTCTATTGAAATTGACAAAACTTTAAAATTTTTTTCACTTAAAAATAAATCAAAAAAATCATCATTCAGTAACGTTCCATTAGTAATGATATTAGTATAATTATGCTCGTTTGCTTTTATAAATATTTCTTTAAAACCTTTGTATGCTAAAGGTTCACCACCAGTTAAGGTTATTCTTGAATCTTTTGGCATTTCTGAAATAAATTTTAGCCAATCGTCTTTTGACATTCTGTCTGCATTTTTTTTTCGTTCTTGAAAACAAAAACTACACGCCAAGTTGCATAAATTTGTTAGAACAAGAACATATCTGTGAGGTACTAAGTTTCCCTTTTCAAAGGCAATCTTCGAATAGTTTAAATTTTTTTCATGAAATTTTTGGGCTGAATATGCGTTGTTCATTTTAATATACAATTTATCTTTCTTATAGTTCCTAAGTTAATTAAAATCAATGTTCTAAGAGATTTTTGAAAAAGGATTTACATTACAAAAAGCATTTATTGGTTTTGTTTTTAAATAAGCAATGTTTTTTCTTAATGTTGGATATAGCTGAAAGGTCATAGCTGCTCTTTCTTTGGAAATTGATGGCATTCCAGCATGTTTAACCTCTGTGTTATTAAAAAAAATAACTGTACCTTTTTTTCCTAAAATTTTAGTAATTTTATTATTTTTTTTTGAGATAAAAGCTAAAGGGCCGCTCTCTTCGTCGACATCAGATAGATAAATCATAATTTTTAACGATCCTGGATAATCTCCATCCGTATGGAAGTTGGCATTAACATTTTTAGAACCTTTTGGCGTAATAAACATTTCCATAAGTTCAATTCTATAATTAATTTCACCATAGTATGATTTAATTGTCTTTTGTAAATTTTTATCAATATAATTTGCATAATAACGTCTATCAAAACCCCATGAATATTTTACATCTTTTAAATATGACATTGGAAATTTCCAAGTTAAATGTTTAAGAGAAAATGTTTTGTCTAAAAAAATATACTTTTTCTTATCTAAATCTTTATTTATATTATCAATAAAATCTTTATCTAAGTTAATTTTTGTTACATAAAATTCGTTAATATTTGGTATTTTATTTTTTGTTTTTAATTTAATAATTTCTAAATTTATATAATATAAAAATTTAACTAATTTTGAGTATATTGTCCAAAAAACACCACTTCTTCTTAATGCAAAGATTTTTTTTGATATTATTTCTCCCAACAATTTAATTAATAGATTTCTTAAAAAATTATTCATTGTAAATATTCTAATTTTAACACATTCAAAATTATTTTAATAGAAATTTAGTAATCATATTTTTCTTAACTAAATATTCATTTATTTAATCAAAATTCGATTATAATTTAAAAATTTATCTGAGACTTTTGAGTAATTTGGTTCAAAATGATAATATTTTTTAAATGTTTTCCAAAATTTTTTTTGTAGTTTTGTTTTTTTTATATGCTTTTTGTTTTTGGTATCATTGAATTCATTTAACATATTGAAAATTTCACTAACTGAGTTTTCTATAGATTTATATCCTAAATTATTTAAGTCTTTCTCATACAAAATTTCACTTAATTTTTTTTGAAGCATTTGTGAATAAGTTAAATATTTTTTATTTGATGTTTGCATAATTTTTTTTGGTATAATCCAATTAATCATATTTTGTGTGGTAAACATGATGTTTTGAAAATCATAGAAATTTACATAACAAATTTTTTTTCTATTTAATATAGGCAATAAAGTTAGTCCAGTAGCTGATCCAATAAAAAATTTACAATAAAATGGCAACAAAATATCCAGTGCTTCTGATTTATATTTTGAAATACAATAATCAATTATATATGGAGACTTAATTTTATGTTTTTTTTCGTTTATAGATCCCATTCTAATAGCTTTTAGTTTATTTTTTTTACAATATTTTATTAATGCTTTTTGAAGGTTGGTAATTTCAGCATCACGTGTTGATTTATAATCATTTAAATACTTTCCTGTCCTTGACATGAAACAAATGTATTTATTTTTTATATTATTTTTAGATAAATAGTCACTAAGTAATTTTTTTTCTTTTTCAGAAAAATTAATTATTGATTTTGTTTTTTTTAAAACATTAAATTTGTCTACAACCTGCCAATTTTTATTGGTTTCTACATCATACCAATGTCTATAGGGTGATTTAAGAAAATTTAAAAACTTAAATTTTATAATAATTTTAAAAATAGGTTTTAAAATAAACCTCGGTCCAATTAATAAATGTTTCTTCCATTTTTTTAAAAGAAAATGATTTGAAATTTTTTTGTTTGTAAACCAAATATAAAATGTACCTTTTTTGGGGTGAATATTACATTTTAACTCACTCAAAAATATCTCAACTGGAATAGAGAAATGACCAATAGACCTTGTCTCTAATTCATTAATTCTTATTTTTATGAATGGATATATCGCAATCATTAACAACAAGAATGGTGATGATGTTAAGTAGCAGAAAAACCATATAAGAGAGTTTTTAATTTTTGAAACACCGGATAATTTTTTTCTCAATAAAATACCCATCAATTATTGTAAAAATCAACAAAATATGAATTGATAAAGCAATTGTATGTTAAAACTGAAAATAAATTACTCATAAGTTTTAACTGTTATATTTTTTTTTTTAATAAATCAATTATTGTATTTATTATTTTATTTTCACTTAAATAGAACTCTTTTTCTAAAGATGCACTGGCTGGCGTATGACTGTCAGGGTATGCCAACCGTTTTATTTTAATTTTATCCAAATAACATTTCTCTACAATTATTGATACTATCTCAGCTGATGCTCCAAAAGAGCACCAAGAAGGGTCAAGTACTAATATTTTTTTTGTTTTTTTCGAACTTTTTACAATTGTTTTTGTATCAAGTGGAGATAAAGTTCTAAGATCTATTACTTCTATATCTATTTTATAAGTTACAAATAACTTTTCTGAAATTTTTAAAGCAGTTTGAGACAAATATCCAATTGATATTATTGTTAAATCTTTGCCTCTTCTCATGATTGATGCTTTACCAAATGGTATTCTGTAAATTTTTTTAGGAACGTTCTGCTTGTTATTAAATAATGATCTATGCTCTATAATTATTGTTGGTGAATTTGAGAATAAACTTTCTACCAATAAACCTTTTGCATCAAATGGATTAGATGGTAATGCTACTTTTATACCAGGCAAATTTGCAAACCAACTATGAAATGATTTTGAATGTTGTGGTCCCTGCCCCCAACCTTTACCAACTATAGCCCTAATTGTTATTGGTAAATTAGACTTTGCATTAGACTTCATTCTCCATAATGAAATCCAATTCACAATTGCATCCATAGAGTAAAGCATAAAATCTATTCTATGATGAACTAGTATTACTTTTTTTTTTTTTAATGCCATTCCTATAGACATTGAGGTCATTAAACTTTCTGCTACGGGAAAGTCTTGAATTCTTTCTTCTCCAAATTTTTTTACTAACCCTGTAGTAGTGCCAAATACACCAGGTGAATAATCTACTAACTGTCCAAACATATAAATATCTTTATTTAAAGACATAGATTGATGCAAACCTTCGTTTATTGCTTCTGCATAACTTAAATTTTTGTTATTTTTTTTCATATTAAATAAAAAGTAATCTAGTTTTAATATCCTATAATTTTATTTTTAGACGAAATTGTTTTATTAATACTATTTTTAATTATAACAATTTTTTTTCTTACTTTATTTTCATCAATATTATTCAAATATTTTACTTTAAGTTTATTTGGAAATTTTGAATTTTTTGCATAATTTATTGATTGATTGATTTCTTTGTCAACTTTTTTTTTATAATTATTTATAAAACTTTTATTAATTAACTTTCTTTTTAAAAGATTTTCTTCTAACAATTTAATTGGGCAATAATTTTTCCAAAATTCTAACTCTTTTCTGGTTCTATACCCAATATCTAAATCACTCCCTGGTCCATAGTGAGGGCTAAACCTATAAGTTAACACTTCTAAAAAATATGGGTGATTATTTTTTCTAATATTATTGGTAATTTTATCTATCTTGCTAGATAAGTTACAAATGTTATTTCCAAAAATTTTGCTAGAAAAACTACCAAATGCTCTAACTTTTTCAAAAATTTCACCACCTGCTTGTCTTTTCTTTTGTGGTGAAAAAACTGAATAATTGTTATTTTCACATATAAATAAAATTGGCAGTTTTTTCAAAAAAGCATAGTTTATGGATTCCCAGAATAACCCGACATCAGCAGCCGACTCACCAAATCCAACTACTGTTATTCCTTTTTTTTTATCTAGTTTCTGTGCTAAAGCATTTCCTACTGCAATTCCTATGGCTCCTGCTAAAATTGCACCAGAGAAAAAATTATTTCCAGAAAATGAAATATCTTGTGATCCTGCCATACCACCATTTGCACCTGTAGTTTTACCATACAGCTCTGCTACCAATCTTTTTAAAGGAGCATCTTTTGATAGATAATATCCATGCGATCTATGATGTGAAAATAAATAGTCTTTATCTTTTAAAGAACTATTTAATGCAGCAGGAATAGCCTCTTGACCAATACAAAAATGAACAGGGCAGCGCATTTGATTTGCAGGATGATATTCATTTGATAATCTTTGTTCAATTATTCTCAGTCTTTTAGCAAATTTATATAATTTAATAGATGTGGTTTTATTTATATTAGTGTCTTTTGGAATTTTTTTTTTTAATTTTTGTATGTTAAAGTGATTAACTTTTTCAAAAGACATTAAGCTCTGAACGTGTAGTCCATGGGGCATTTTTTTAATTCATCTATATATTTTTTTCCCCATTGTGTCATTTCAGATAATCCTTCTTCCCAAAATATTTCTTGTTTCCATCCAGTATCAGTAAAAATTTCATCTGAATTCAACCAATATTTTGAATCCTGGCCAAAACGATCAGGTACTTCTTCACAAATATCTTCAAATTTTTTACCTAATGATTTTGCACATAATTTCACAACATCTTTTATTGAGGTTGGTTCTTTAGGACCTGCATTGTATATCTTTCCTAATGGTGCTTTTTCTGAAACAAGATAAATAGCTCTTCCCAAATCTCTGGCATGTATATAAGACTTTGCAGCTTTACCTCCCCCATGCAATGGAACTTTTTTTCCAATTAAACCACTCACAATGGTTTTTGGAATCACTCTATGCAGTAGCTGTCCTGGACAATATGCATTTGATGGCCTGATAATGTTCATTGGAAAATTTAAAAATTTTGAAATAGACATTAAATATAAGTCAAACGCTACTTTTGATGCTGCGTATGGGCTAGATGGTTTGATTGGCTCATCTTCTTTAGAAGGTTTGTCGACTGAACCATACATTTCTGAAGTGCCTATATGAATAAATCTTTTTAGCCATTTTCTCTTTGAAAGCTCTTCACATAGCTTACTTAGTGCGACTGCATTAGTTTCAAAGAAGCGCCAAGAATGTTTCCATGAAACTGCGCCCTCACCCTGGGCTGCAAAATTTATTATTACTTCTGGTTTTTCTCTGTCAAGTAACTCTAACAATAAATCTAGTTCATAATATATATGTTTGGCATGATATTCAAAATTTTTTTGTTTATTAATATTTAGTGAAAAAGGTTCTTCTCTTAAAAAATTTCTTCCAACACCAATTACTTTTTCAGGATTTGCATTATTTAATAAATATAATGCACTATGTATTGCAAATGATCCTCCTCCGCCAAGTATACAGTATTTTTTCATGATTAATTTTTTACAATGTATTAAACAAATGTCCAGTAGTATTCACCTGAGTACTTATTTTCTCGCAAAAAATCTTCCCAATTATTACAATAATTATGATATTTAGCTGTCAGAACCCAATCTAAAAAAAAATTTTTTTCCTTTAAATTATTATATGCATCAACCTGTAAATAAGTGTTCTTAGAGCTTGTCCTTATCATTTCTTTTATTGCCAATGCACATTTTTTTTTTGGAAGATTGTGTATTGTATTAATGGAAACAACTAATTTAAAAGACTTATTCGAGAAGGGTAATTTTGAAGCATTACCTAAATATAATCTTCCTCTAACTTTAGGATGACAGTTATCAATTGCATATTGAGATATATCCAATCCATACGCATCTATTTTTTTATCTAAAAATTCTTTTACAAGATATCCTTTTGCACAACCTATATCTAAAACTTTATCTCCAGGTTTTAACTTATAATAATTAATAAAATCATTTACTACTTTCTTCCACCTACCATCATAATAATATCCTCCATAACCAAACATTCTACTTCCATCAAAATATTCTTTGCCAAATTTTCTCGCTATTTGAATAACATCTTTACTTTTAAATTTTTTTCTAGTTTTAACTTGTCTTTTTTTTTGAGCTATACTTTTTAAAAAATTAATTTTTTTCATTTTACTTTATACTAAAATTTTAAATCTTTTAGATATTTATCAATCCCATTATCAATAGAGTTAATTTTAAGATTTTTAAAATTATTTTTTAATAACTGTACATTGAAAGGTCTGTAACCATTATGGGGCATTTCACCGACTCTTTTTGAAAAAAATATTTTTGATTTACTATTCATAGAAGAAATAATCTTTTTTGCTATTTTGTTAAATGAATTTACTTTCCCTGATGCAACATTAAATATTCCATTTTTGTTTTTTTTAATGCATTCAAATAAGATATTCGTTAAATCATCAATATATATATGGTCTCTTCTTTCTTCTCCTTTTCCAAAAAGCACAATATCCTTATTTTTTTTAGCTAAATTGATAAATTTATTTGGTCCATAGCCATTGTGAGTGTCTCCAAGGCCATAAATTAAAGTGGGTCGTAAAATACACAACTTTCCTTTAAATTTTAATTTTAAAATCATTTCCCTTATTAAATGCATAGAACCATGAATTGAGTTTGGAATTGTCTTGGAATTTTCGTTAATTTTTTTATCGATGTCAGAATATACAGCATCCGAGCTTATATAAATCAACTTATCTAAAACTTTATTATTAAAGGATTTACAAAGATTATTACAAATTTCAATGTTATTAAAAAGCATTTTCATATTTTTCACAGGTGCCTCAGCTGAAATAAAAATTATAATATCTTGATCTTTTATTTTTTTTTCTAAGATTTTATATGAATTTTTTTTTTTTAAGTCTAAATTTTTTCTTCCAAAAACTATAAAATTAAAATTATTTATTTTTAATTTTTTTTGTAAATTTATAGAAATAATTCCACTTGATCCGATAATTACTATTCTTTTTTTTTTCATATTTTTAGCTCTTTCCCAAAGTAAAATAATTATTTTTTTTAAACTTTTTTTGTTGATCTATAACTCTATATGGATCTATAATTATTTTTTTCTTTAAAATTTCATATTTTGAATTAATTTCTTTATTATTTGACCATGGTCTCATGAAAATTATAATCTTATTATTTTTAATTAAATGGGTTAGGCTTTTTACCTGTTTAATATTTTTGCTCTTAAGACTCAAATTTACTAATGGTTCATAAATACTTATACTGTTTTTATTTTTTAAATAGTTAATAAGCTTTAATGCTGGGGAATTTTTTATAGAATTTGTATTTTCTTTATATGTGGCTCCAACAACTCCAATATTTACTTTTTTTTTATTTAAAAAATTTTTTTTATTCAATAATCTCTTAACCCAATCTTTCATATAATCAGAATTATCTAAAATATCTTTTAAAATTAAAAAAGGTGGTTGGTTTTTTGTTAACACATTCCTAACTGTAACTATATCTCTTTCAATATTTCCCCCTGCTATTCCTAAACCTGGTTTGATATATGAAAATTTACCAATTCTTTTATCAAGCTTCAGTGCAGGTATTATATCTTGCCAGTCTGCTGATACTTTTTCACATAATTCTGATAAGATATTGGTGGTTGTTACTGATGACGCTAAAAGTAAATTAATTGAAATCTTTGCAACTTCGGCACTCTCGTATTTCATCTTTATTATTGGACAATGGAATTTTTTTAAATATTTCATGTATACCGGATTTATTTTTGTTAGTTTGTTCTCACATCCAATAATTATTCTTTCTGGTAATAATGCTCTATTAATTGCTTTACCAAAAATAAGTGTCTCAACTTGATAATAAAGTCTACTTTTAGGAAAATTTATTGATCTAATAAACCCTGGTTTCATTTGTGAAAGTATTACAAGAATAGACTTTTTATTGAGGTTTTTAAGTGTAGTGTTTATAAGTTTACGCAAACTTTTTAAATCTGAACGTCCTTTTTTATCAGTATTTACATCTTGTGATATAAAAATTATTTGGCATTCTTTTAGTTGCTTAAATTGACTAGAAAATAAAATTTTTTTTCTATTTTTTAATATTAAGTTTCTTAAATTCGGCTCTTTATTTTCAATTAGATTTTTATCAAGTTTTTCAATAATTTTGTCATCAGCATCTATACCAATTACAGAATATTTTTTTTGGGCTGTTGCTGCTAGATAGTTCAAACCCAAATGTGTTAAACCTACAAACCCTATTTTTATATTTTTCATTTAAAAATTTTATAATTAATCTTATTAAATTCTTTATTTAATATAATATCTTTTTCTAAATTTGTTTTAACTTTTTTTTTTATTAAATTTTCAAAATGTAAGTTTTCTAATTTCCAGGTTGGATCAGACTTTTTAAAAGAAACTTTTTTTTCAAGAGGCTTCCCAGAAGGAAATTTTCTTTCTCTATATATAATTTCATTTTTACCCCACTTACATAATGAGCTTAGATGAGCTGATCCTTTAGAAGCTAAAATATCACATCTAAAAGTATTTTTCCACATACATAGTGTCATTTCTAATTCAATAATTATATTATTTATATTAAAAGAAATAATTGCATGATCGGGTGATTTATTTTCAAATTTATTTATCTCAATAATCTTAATATTTTCGATTTTTTTTCCAAACCAAAAAATACAGAGATCAAACAAGTGTGATCCAATATCAGATATGACACCAAGTCCCTTATCTCTCCACTTACTTTTTTTCACTAAATATGATGTTCCATTACCATAAAATATTTTACATCTATATATTTTTCCAAGTTTCTTTTTCTGAATTAATTTTTTAAGTTCTTTAATAATCGGCTCAAATCTATGATTATATGCAGTATACAAAATGACTTTATTTTTATTTGCCATTTTTTCTAAACTAATTAAACTTTTAGTAGATTTAGATAAAAGAGGTTTTTCAACTAAGATATGCTTTTTATGCTCAATACAATACCTAATTATTTTAATTTTTTCATTATCAGGTACACATAAAAAAACTGTGTCATAAGTTTCTAGAGGTACCTCAAAAATATTATTGAAATTTGCTTTCTTAAATTTATCAACCGAATAAACAAAATCTTTTTTTAGATTTTTTTTCCTTTTTATTCCTTGCACTCCCATTCCAACAACTATGGCTTTCATAGTTTAGATATTGTCGAATAGTTTAGAGAATTTTTCACTTCCTCAATTTTTTTTAAAACTTGATCGGGGCTAATTGCAATATTTCCTTCTTTCTCGCACTCACATGATGCTGCTAGCGCCCCTAATATACTTGCAATTAATACAGATTTTGTTGCGGCTAATGATAAAGACGCATAGGCTAATAAAGCATCACCTGCACCAACTGCATCGACTACTTTTTTTGTAAAACTAGGCAATGCAAAACCATTAGGATTAGTTTTTCCCATTGAAAATGACCCCTTTTCTCCCAATTTCAGTATTAAATTTTTTGGTTTAACTTGTTGTCCTAATTGTAAGGTTAAATTACTTATGCTTGCATCCTGATCAGCTAGTGAAAATCTTGCTTCCTTTTCATTAGGTGTAATTAAATCAAAGTTTTTAAAATCAGCAATATTGCCCCATCTAGTTGCAACTTGGCTGTCAGCAACTTTGAAAGCTTTTTTTTTAATAGATCTACTAAGAGTTGGTATACTGGACTTGTTAAAAATTCCATGTCTAAAATCACTAAAAATAAATACATCATAATTATCTTTTAAAATTATATCTTTAATTTTATTTAATATATTGGTAGATATTGGCTGGTTGTCAACTTTATCAATTTTCAATAAATTATAATTATTAGATATAATCGTATTTTTATTAGTTGTAGGTCTATTTTTATCTAAAATAAAATTAAGTTTTATTTTAGATTTTTTCATTTCACTTATTACAAAATTTTTTAATTCATCATTACCAAGTATAGTTGTAAAGTTAACTTCTGCTCCAGCTGCTTTAAGATGTTTTGCAACAATAGCTGCACCACCTGTATAACTCTTAGTTTCTTGATACAAAACACTTGGAGTAGGAGTTTTAAGATATCCACCAATTAAATTTGTTTTGGTGTGAGTATCAATTATAGTGTCACCCAGAACATGAACTTTTAATTTTTTTATCTTTTTTAAAGCATCTTTTAATATTTCAAATGTTAACTTATTTCTTTGCATCAAATCTAATAATTTAAAATTATCAATATTGGGTTTAGATAAATTTAAAATTTTAGTAGATGAATACACAACATCACCAGGAGTAAATATCATTTCTCCACCATATTTTTCAACGATTTTAGCCTCATCTTTAGTTGCAGGCGGTAATCCAGCTGAAGTGTATTCAAACCCTTTTGCAAAATAATCTGGATTTAATTTTTTTAATGTGTTCAGGGAAGTTTTATTGTTATCTATTATAACGTAGTCAACCATTTCAAAAGCTGCTAAATTAACTGATCTTAAACCTTCTGGAACAAAAGGTTTGTATATACCCTTATCAATATGTTTGTCTGCCGTAATGCTTACAACTAAGATATCTGCTTTAGATTTTGCATAAATTAAATGTCTCACATGACCCGGATGAACAACATCAAAATTACCATGACAAAGGATAACTTTTTTTTTTCGCGGTCTTCTTCCTAAAACCTTCAATAGTTTTTTTATAGTTACAATCTTTTTTAAATAACTTTCATTTATTATTTTTTCCATTTTAATTTTTTAGATATTTAAACCAAGAAACTGTTGCTTTGGCTATATTTTTTTTATCCCATAATTTAGACTGCTTCCAATAGTCTATATTTTTCATCATTTCTGCAATGCCCCATTTGAAAGATTTAGATGGTTTCCATTTTAATTCTCTCCTGCTTCTGGATATATCAGCATCAGTTATATTAGGTTCACCTGGACGATTGGGAATCTTAATAATTTTATATTTTTTATCAACTAATAGATTTATTAAATAATTAATTTTTTGAGGTTTTCCCGCACCTATGTTAAATATTTTTGATTTTGTTTTTGTCATAGCTGCCTTGATAAAAGCATTTGCAACATCAGTTACATAAACATAATCTCTTTTTTGGTTACCAGATCCTACTAACGTTAATGGTTTATTTTCTAAAATTTGTTTCATAAAAACTGCAAAAACTGTGCCATACACACCTTTTGTTGTTAATCTTGGACCGTATGCATTAAAAATTCTCAAAGAATTAACATTAAGACCATATACCTTGCCCCAATGTAATACTGCCTGTTCACCAAAATATTTACTTAATGCATAAGGATGCTCACACTCAATTTTATTTGTTTCTTTAGTAGGTGTGCTAGCTATTCCATAACAAGATGATGATGCAGCATAGACAAAATTTTTTATATTATTTTTTACTGCGCACTCTAATAAATGAGTTGTACTGAATAAATTATTTTCCAGATAAAAATTAGGATTTTCTATTGATGGTACTATACTACCAGATCCTGCAAAATGAATTATAGCATAAACATTTTTAAAAATTTTTGAATTTATACTAAATTTTTTAATATCTTTTATTTCTACACTTAAGTTTTTGTTTTTTTTTATGCCATTAAGATTTCTAAGGTCTCCACCAGTCAGATTATCTATTATTCTTACTTTAAATCCTTTTTTTAATAAAATTTCTGTAGTATGACTTCCTATAAAACCAGCTCCACCTGTAATTAAGAAAATTTTTCTTTTATTTTGCATTTAATCTTTTGAGTGTCTTAACATTATAATAGTTCTCATCAGAAAAAGGATTAGGAATTTCACCATTTTTAAATTTATCACATAGTTCTTTTACAGCATACTCAATATTTCGTTTTGGTTTAAAATTAAGAGTATTAAAAATTTTGTCAGAATTTATGTGGTATGATCTATTGTCATTACTTTCTTGTACCTCAAGTTCAATTTCTTTATTAAATTCATCTTTAACAATCTTTTGAACTAATTTAGCTATATTCATTATTGACATATTTTCATAACCAATATTAAAAATTTGATTTTTTATTTTATCATCGTCTGCATTAATTAGTTCCACTATTGCTTCACAATAATCTAGAACATGAAGATTTGGTCTTAATTGATCTCCCCCAAATACTAATATCTTATTATTTTCTATTGCATGTGTAGTTAAGATATTTACTGAAAGATCTAATCTCATTCTTGGTGCATATCCACAAACTGTTGCTGGTCTAAAAACTGTACCTATAAAGTTATTATCTGTATTATTTAATAATAAAGGTTCGCACATACCTTTATATTTATTATATAAAGTTAACGGTATTAATGGATGTTCTTCAGTAACGTTTTTTTGATCTGATACTCCGTATACTGAACTCGAAGAAGCGTAAATAAATCTTTTTATACCATTACTTTTGGCTGCCAGAACCATAGGTTCAAAAGAATCTAAATTTATAGAAGTTGATAATTTTTCATCTAATTCAAAGCTAGAGTCATTTGATATACATGCAAGATTAAGAAAAACATCGTGATTCACACATGATTGTTTTATCTTTTCTGAATCTCTTATATCTCCTTTAATAATTGTAAGATCTTCATTATTTATTGGTAAATGATTACCAAAATAAAATAGATCATATACTGTTACTCTATAGCCAAGTTCTAAAAAAATTGGCACCAATCTACTGCCACAATATCCTGCTCCACCTGTTATAAATATTTTTTTTTTTGACATATTGGATTTTAGTTTTTAAGTTTCTTATTATTATTTTCTAAATTTTTTATTATATAGTTAGTCGCTTCTATAAGGTTTTTGACAGAGCTAATATGATTTAAGGGTTTTTTTTCTTGATAGTTTCTGTTTATAAAAATTGTCTTACATCCAGCTTTATTACCACATAAAATATCTATTAATCTATCACCAATCATATAACTCTTTTTTAAATTAATCTTATATACCTTAGCTGCCTCAAATAACATGCCTGGTAAAGGTTTTCTACATTTGCATTTTTGTTCTTGCGTATGAATACATGTATATATTTTACTAACATCAGTTTTTTTTTTTAAAAAAACGTGCATTTTATTTAATGTATTCTTTGAAATTAACTTTCTAGTAACATCCGGCTGGTTTGTAACGACTATAGTTTTAAAACCAAGCGAATTCAATTTTTTAATACAACTTACAGAGTATTTATAAATTTTGAAATCTTTGAATTTTGTAGGTGCATATGCTTTGCCATTTTTTACAAATGATCTTACTATAACTCCATCTCTATCCAAAAACACAGCTTTATTATAATTTACCATTTGGTCTTTATTTTTTGTAGTATGGGGTGTGAGACTAAACAATGCCAAATTACTGCCTGATAGGACTCTGCAAATGGTGTTATTAGTTTTGGGTTAATGGTTGGAACTAATATCACTATATCTCCATTTTTTTTTGTAAAACCTCCGTCATTTCCAACTATTCCAAATATTTTAGACTTCTTTTTTTTTGCAAATTTAATTGCTTCAACTAAATTTAAACTTACTTTTTTTTTTAAGTTACCACCACCTACTGAAAGAATAAAAACTGCATCTTTTGTATTTAATTTACTTACCCTAAGCCACTCTGCAAAAGAACTATTCCAACCTTCATCATTAATACGTGCTGATAATTCAGAAACATTATCTGTAGGAGAATATGACTCTATTTCACATAGTTTTCTAAAATCATTAACTGCATGAGAAGAGTTTCCAGCACTACCTCCCACTCCTAAAAAAAAAATTCTACCATTTTTTTTTTTAATTTGTGCTAAAGCTTTTACAAGTTTTTCAATATCTTTTTTATTTATAATTTCAGAAAGATCTTTAATTCCACTAAAGTATTCTTTGATATGATTGTTAAAGTTCATTTTTAATGTTATCCTTGCTTTAGTTTATTTTAACTTCAAACATTTTTTCTCAACTGACATCAATATTTGTAATATTTGGTTTATATTCTGGTTATTATATTTTTCATTTAAATACAGATTAAAACTTTCATTTCTATATTTTAATGCATTTGGCGTACTTTTACTACCAACTAAATAAGATTTAATCCATTTCCACTCACTTACTACTTCTCTGTGTTTTGGATTAAATTCCAAACCGTTTGCTTGTAAAATATTTTTAATTTTTTCTCTATTAAATTTAGAAAATTTTAAATCTATTTTAATTATTAGAAAATATACTGAAGGATAAATATTAGTAGAAAAATTTGCTACAGAAAATATTTGAGATTTTTTATTTAAATTTTCTTTAATTTTTTTAGCGATGTAATATCTTTTATTTATAATTGATGGTAATTTTTTAAGAATTGAAATACCTATTGCACAAGATAATTCATCAAGATTCATGTTAAGCCCAGGATACTCATACTTATGAAAGTCTCTTTGGTTAAAATTTTTATCATGGAAAGGTTTGCCACGATCTGCATATGATCTAGCTAACCAATAAAAATTTTTGTTTTTTGTGTAAATTAATCCACCATTTCCTCCAGTAGCAAGATTTTTTCTATATCCTGTGGAAAATATTGCTATATCACCAAAATTACCTATTTTCTTACCATTGATTTCTGCTCCTGGTCCTTGAGAGCAATCCTCTATTAAATAAATTTTCTTTTGTTTGCAGATTTTTCGAATTTCTGACAGATCTATAGGTAAACCTGCATAATGAGTGATAACTGCCACCTTTACATTCTTGTCTAATGATTCCTTAAATTTTTGATTTGAAATTGAAAAAGAGTTTGGTTCAGAATCTACTATCTTTATCTTAAAATTTTCAAGCGATAAAGCTGACAAGCTTCCAGGATTTGTTACTGGAGATACTATGGCAATTTTTTTTTTGTTTTTAATATTTAATGCTTTTAGAGCTAACCATATTGCATTCGTTCCAGAATTTACAGCATCACAGTATCCCGAACCTTGAAACTTAATGAATTTTTTTGTGAATGATTCTTCAAATTCTTCTTGATACCCAAAGTCTAATTTTCTTTTCCATGAGTTTTGAAAAACTTTTTTAACCATAGCAAGCTCATCGTGGCCAAATACTTTTCTGTAAGGAAATAGGCTTTTCATTTACCAATTCATTTTATTTTTTTTTGTCACAAATATATATCCTTCTTTATTTGTAAAAGGCATGTCTTTTAAATTTTTGGCTAATTTCCATCTTCTTTTTTGTGAAAAAATATTAAGATTTATCTTATTAAAAAAATGCCATAATGTTTCAGCATTTTCTTCATCATGAACTTCTATAAATGTATCTGAAGCCTCCCACACATTAGCCGGAATAGTTGGTACAATAATTTTCTCGTGACCTTCTACATTAATTTTCATTAGATCAGGAATTACATTTATTTCAGAAAAAGGTATTACATCAACTTTAATTCTTTTAAAATCTCCATAAAATGTCCGTGTACCTTCTATATGGTTAGCATTTTCATTACCCAAAACTTTTATAAATGATAAAACTCCTGTCTTGTCTGAAACTCCTTTGTTGAACATTTTAAGATTTTTACAAAAATTTAGTTCTGAATTCTTCTCCATCTGAGTAAACAAATCTGGATCTGGTTCAAAAGCACTTGTCGTAAAACCATTTTTTGCCATTAAAATGGCATCAATACCTACATTGCTACCTATATCTAAGGCTATTTTATAATTGTTTCTGTTAATATAATAATAGTAATGCAAAATCATCTCTGATAACTGAAACCAACAATAGCTATCAAGATTACCTAATTTTACTTTAGGCCAGTTTAATTTTCCTCCACAATTATAAGGTAATGTATCAACTCCAGCTCCCTCTTTTTGTGTTTTTTTGAAATGTGAATTAACTATATGCTCAAGAAACTTATAACCAATGCTGTCTCTTTTGTGAAAATATTTTAGATTTGGTATTTGTTTTAATATAAATTTTTCAATAATTCTTTTCATAGATATGTTCAATAGTGATATTTTTAATTAAGTCCAACTATTTTATAGGATATTCCTCATTTTAAATAAATAACAATTATATAATCTATATGAAGATAATGTAAAGTAATGAAAAAAAATCAATGAAAATACTTATAGCAGGTTCGAACAGTTTTTGTGGATTAGCTTTATCAAAATTTTTTATAAAAAAAAAAATTCATGTTTTTGGAACATACAATCGAAAAAAACCAAAAATTAAATCAAAATATTTCATCTCAAAAAAGATAGATTTAAAAAATAAATTTTCGATAAAAGAAAATTTTGATTCCTTAATTCATATATCTTCACATCATAAAATAAGTGATTTTTATAAAATGCCTACCAAAAAATATAAAGAAAATATATTAATGGCTAAAAATTTAATTCAGTTTGCAAAGCAAAAAAGGATCAATAAATTAATTTTTTTTTCAACTATTGACATAAAAGAGATAATAGCTCCAATTAAAAAAAAGTATTACATTAAAAGCAAAATTGAATGTGAAAAACTTTATTCTTTAAGTTTACAGAAGCAAATATTCAAGAAAGTTTTTTTTTTAAGATTGCCAGCAATTTTAGGTAAAAATTGTAATAATCACTTTTTGAAACAGGCAATAACACTACTAAAAAAAGATAAACCAATAAATATTTGGAACGATAAAAAACTTTATAACAACTTTATACATGTTGATGATTTAAATGGGTTAATACATTCTTTTGTTAAAAAAAATATTAAATCTAAAAAAACTATCATTGAATGCAAAGTTAAAAATCCAATGAGGTTAATTGATACTATTCTTACTTTAAAGAACAAACTTAAAAGTAAATCTAAAATAAATTTACTTAAATTAAATAATGAAAATGAAAAAAACAAAAAAAGCTCAAAGGTTCAGGTATATAATTTTTTTTCGGCAAAAAAATCTTTATTATTATTTTTGAAAAATACTAAAAATTATAAATGAGAAAAATTAGTTTTGTTATTTTAAGTTTTATTTTTATTTATTTATAAGATTAATAACCATCACACACAGACACATTTCCTAATTTTTAAGATATTTAGATGAAATTATCTTTATGTCAAACTTCGAAAATATTTATTATTTTTATTAACATTATCATCAATAATAAAATTGATTTTTCTTTAGATTAAATAAATTAATAAATGATTTTGTTAAATGACCAGCACCATAAATATGAATATTTCATGGTGTTTGTGAATGTTAAATATTGACCAATTGACAAATATTAATAAAGATTTTTTTATAATTTATATATTTTTTTGTGTAAGTAATATTTCTTGCAATACTCTACTTTCATTTTTTGAATATCTTTTTTTATTTATTCTCAATTGTTTTTCAAAATAATCAATAAAGCCAAATCCAGACAGGCAAATTAACTCGTTAATTGTATAAAAATTTTTCTTTTTAATATAATAACATTCTGCTTGAAACAGCTCATTTTTAGCCAGTCTGTATTCATAATCAAAAAATTTAGTCTCTTTGCTTTTATTAAATATTTTATTTTGTTTGGAGTCATAAGATCCATAACTTGGTATTAGTGTGTTTAAAAAATATTTTTTAGAATTAATTAATTTATTTATTTCAGAAAAAGTTTCGTCAAAAAAAGGATTATTCAAATTTGTTTCAACTTGAATTATTAATGGATTTGAGTGTTTGAGTACAGATTCAATTACTTTTTTTTCATACCCTTCAACATCAATCTTAATTATATCAGGTTTTCTTAATTTAAATTTTTTTAATAAATCAGAAAAACTATATGTTTTTAATTTAATTGAATTTTTAATGTAAAATTTTTTTTTAAGCTGTTGATTTTTTTTCATATCAATAAAAGTAGATCCAGTTGATCTATAAGCTTCAAAATAATCTATCGATTTTGTCTTATCACTTACTCCAAATTTAATAGGAATTAAATCATTTGTATTTTTAAAATATCTTAATAATCGATTATAAGTATATTCTATATTTTTATTAGGGTCGACTAAGACTACTTTTGAAATTCCATTAAAATTTAATACTTCTGGTAGAATTCTTTGTCCTGCCCCAATATCGTATATATAAATTTTATTTTTATAAATTTGCTTATAAAGATGCACTAATTTATGACTTTTATTCAAGTAGCTATAAAACTTAATCCTATTAATAATTTTTTTGAATAATGAATACATTTTGATATTAGATATCACTTTTATTTAGCATATTTAATAGTAAAATTCTTAAAATTATTATACAAGCGCGATTATAATTAAATTTAAATTATTCTTAATGAAATATCTTATCAATAAACCAAATTTATCATCTCTTGAAAAAAAGTATGTTAATCAAGCGCTTAATACAACTTGGTTATCTGCAAATGGTGAGAATACAAAAATATTTCAAAATAAATTTTCAAAATTTTTAGGTATAAAGAATTCTTTAGCCGTGCAAAGTGGTACAGCTGCCTTACATTTGGCGCTTAAATCTTTAGGGGTTGGGGCTGATGATAAGGTAATCATTCCTAATTATACCTGTGTTTCTAATCTTTCAGCAGCTTCTCAATGTAATGCAAAAGCTATTTTAGTAGATGTAGAAAAAGAAACATTGGGACTTGATTATGAATTAGTCAAAATTGCGATTAAAAAATATAAACCTAAGGTTTTACAATTAGTCCATGTGTATGGTTTTCCTGCACGAGATACTCTTAAAATAATTAAATTATGCAAAAAATTTAATGTTCATGTTATTGAAGATACTAGTGAAGCACTTGGGGCTACAATTAATAAAAAAAAAGTTGGAAATTTTGGTTCTATTAATGTCACTTCGATCAGATCAGAAAAAATGATAGGTGTTGGTGAGGGGGCAGTAATTTCAAGTAATAATAAAAAAATTTTTCAAAAGATAGAATTACTAGCTTCTAGAAATGCTCCATTTCGAACTAGAAAAGACCCTTACTGGAAAAAATATTATGTAAATGGAGAGGGATACAATTATCTTATGCCTCATTTATTAGGATCTGTTGCGAGAGCTCAAATAGAAAGGTTTTCAAGTATATTGTTAAAAAAGAAAATTAATGTAGGTAAGATATATTTAAAATACTTTAAAGTAGATAATCTAAAGCTATGTCAAAATAAATTAAATAAGTCATCTCCTGTTTATTGGTTGAATTCTATTTATTTTGAAAATCTAAATAAAAACAACATTCAAAAACTGGGTGAGTATTTAATGAGTTGTGGAATTGAGGTTAGATCTGGATTTTGGCCATTAAACGAATTTAAATCGTTCAAATCTATATATGTTACAAAATCAAATATTAGTAAAAAAATTTTTAATAGAACTCTTGTTCTGCCGTCTTCATATGATTTGAAAATTAAAGATATCATTTTCATAAGAGAAAAGATTAAAATTTTTCTCCGGAAATATTTGTAATAATTTTAATTTATCTGAATAAATAATTAAATTTATTAAAATTTTTTATATATTGCAAAAAAACCATAGATCGTTCTTTATCTTTTTTTTTAAAAACTGTTCTTTTGTGCATTCCATTTGTAAATGCTAAATATAAGGTATTCTCTTTAGCGGTAATTGTCTCTGTTTGATTAATTAATGGTTTACTGTATTCATCCGTTTCATCATAATTTTTTCCTTTAATAAAATAATCAATATAGTTTTCATTAATCTTATGACTGCCTAGGCTGTATTGAAATGGACCACTATCTTCATCTATTAATGTTGGGGTGTAAAATATTTTAAAATGAGGCAAGAAACGATCTGTATGTAAATAAGTTGCTCCTCTTGTTTTGTCCTCTAAATCCTCTGTTAAATTCAGATAATGAAATTCAACAGTTGGGTTAACCGTTTTTCCATAAATTTCATTAGAAGCAATTTCACTATATTTATTTAAATATGGGAATTCAGAAATATCAATTGCTGCTGCTATTTCATTTGTTTTAGAAAAAAAATTAGGATTTTTCGGTTTTGAATTCCAATTTTTTTCAAATTCACTTTTACTTTTACTTTTACTTTTACTTTTCAAGTCATTAAAATGACTTAAAACAGAAATCCACTCATCTTTTGGAAGGGCATCTTCGATCACAACTAAACCATTAGTTGCAAGTGCATCAAACATATTCTCGCTTATCATGTAATCAGGTGTATTTTTAAATCTAACATTTAGATTATCTCTTTTATCAGATACTCCCTGTTCAAAGAAATATTTTTGGAATGATTTGATTTTGGATGCTCTATTAATCCAAAAATTAATATGCTTCCTTCTTTTAATTTCATCTGGATTTTTTTGAATAAATTCAAGTCCAGGAGTCCTTAAAATTTTATTATTTGTGTATCTGATTATTTTATTAACTATATTCATTTTTTAATTCATTCTGTTAAATAATTTATCAGGCAAATTTTTTATATCAATTTTTTTAATTTTTTTGAAGTTTAAAAAAACTTTCTTTAAGTTATTTAGGTATTTATCTAATATTCTTTGATTATGAGCTAATGATAAATAAACAGTATCTGTAGCCAAGAAATTTTTTTTTAGCATTTCTTTTGTTATAAACATTCTAAAGGCTTGTTGAGTATTTTCGTCAACATTTTTAAGCCTAAAGGATGGCATTGAGTCCAGTCCACTTAAAACAAGTTTTAAACCAGTCTCCCTAGAAATTTTAATTAATCTTTTTTTTAGTTTAATTCCTATATTCTTAATTTTATTAGCAGAATCTAATCTTTTCATTTCTTTAATAGTAGCAATAGCTGCGCTTGTACCAATTCTTTCTGACCAAAATGTACTACTTAAAAAAGTTTTTTCTGCATTTTGCATAATTATTTTTTTTCCTAATATTGAGGTGATTGGATAACCATTACCTAAAGCTTTTCCATAAATTACCATATCTGGTTCAACATTATATTTTTTGTGTAATCCTCCATATGTTTGTCTGAATCCTGTAGTACATTCGTCAAAAATTAAAATTATATTATTTTTGTTTGCTAATTCTCTTACTTTTTTTAGAAAATTATTTTTTGGTTTAATATTTCTTTCAACTTCCATCTTAATTATTCCAATATCTTTATATTTTCTTATAATTTTTTTTAATTGATCTATATCATTGTATGCAAATGAAAAAATTGTATTAGATAAATTTTTTGGAACTCCTTCTACTTTAGTAGAATTGCTAAAAAAATTTTTTTTATTTATAGGGTTTAAATATGAGGCTAAATACCAATCATGCCACCCATGATATCCGCAAACTGCAACTCTTTTTTTTTTTGTAGATGCTCTAGCAATTCTCATGGCAACAGCATTTGCTTCACCGCCTGTTCTAGCAAATTTAACCATTTCTGCCCAAGGATTAATTTTTAACAACATTTCAGCTAGGATAACATCCTCGTAGGCATTTAAAGTTGACATATTTCCTTTATTAACTGCATTTTTTACCGCTCTGTCGACTTTTAGATTTCCATACCCTAAAACATTAGTTCCAACGCCCATATAACTCAAATCATAGTATATCTTATTATCTAGAGACCAAACTTTACATCCTTTAGCTTTTTTAAAATATGTTGGCCAACCTTCTTTGAGAAAAATTCCAGGTCGTTTTGAATAAAACATATTACCACCCGGTATTAAGCTTTTAGCTTTTTTCCATAGTTTATCATTTTTACTCATATATCTTCCTTCATCTCTTTTGATGTGTTTATTAATATCAAAAATTTTTTTTTCTCGTTTATATAAATTCAAAATTTCAGCTAATGAAAAATATATATTAGATTTGAAATTCTTAACTATCAAATATATTAGCTCAAAATCTTCTACTTCATCAAGTGTTATTCTTAAATTTGAGTAATCTATTTTATTTTTAAAAAGACTAACTTTATAATTTCTTTTAATAAAAGGTGTAACATGTTCCTTATCATCATTCGATTTGGCTTTCTTCCACGCATTCTTTAATGAATTAAACGAGAAAATCTCAACATCCATTCCATCGGGAAAAGTTGGTTCATGAGAATTTGATGTTATATCGTTTTTTTTTTTAAAATGAAATTTTATTACCCTGTCTACAATCTCCGCATCTATTAAAGGGCAATCACCAGTTATTCTAACAATATTTTTTGCTTTATACTTTAATGCTGTTTTATAGAATCTATCTAGTACATTTTGTTCATTGCCTCTAAATACATCAAAATTATTTTTTTTGACTATCTCTACTAAATCATCATCAGAGTTACCAGTAGTAGTAGAAACAACTATTTTATCTAGAATTTTACTTTTATTTAATCTTTTTAAAAGTATTTCTATAATACTATTATTATTAATTTTCTTTAATATCTTGCCGGGAAATCTAGATGAGTTTGTTCTTGCCTGAACTATTGCTAAAACTTTCATTGATTAGTTTAATTCTTTAAATTCATCATTAATAACTGTACTTATATTTTTATCAAAATGATTATAATTTAGTACATAATCTCTAGTTTTATAAAATTTTAAAAATGCATTATTAATTTCAGTTAATTTATCATTATCAAAATTATTATTGATATATTTATAGATTTTTTTTGATTTGTATAAATTTGTGAAATTACCACCATGGTAATTTATGACTTCATCAAAATTAGAAAAAAACCAGTTATTTTTAAAATATAGAAAATTCATAAAATAGCATTCAAAAATTTCATTATGCTTAATATTTTTTTTCAATTTATAAAAGTTGATTATTTTATCTTTATATTCACTCAAATTATTTGGATGATAATTAAATTTATAATTAATATGCGGATTATTTTTTGACGCATTAATAACAGGAATATTAAAATAAGGGTATTCTATTCCAATACTTCCATCTACAGTTAATGCTAAATTTATACCCTCTTTAATTATTTGTGCGTTAGAAGTTTTGGGATCAATCCATTTAATATTTTTATACTTTTTTAATAATTCTTTTAAATTTTTAACTGTGTTGTCAAAATATTCATAATAATTTGGATGACATTTAATATACCAATCGAATTGAGATTTTTCACTCAATTCAAATAAGAAAATTATCCACTCATAAAAGTCATTGAACAAACCTTTTCCTCGCGCATGAGGAGCATCACAAAAACTATGCGCTGCAATCAAGATTTTCTTTTTTTTATTCTTACTTAAAACTCTTTTTTTTTTAATTTTTCCATATGATGATTTAGTTAAATAGAGCATATCTCCAAGTTTTCCTTGCAATCTTGTTTCTAATTTTTTTTTTGCTAAATTTATACTTTTTAATTTATCATTTTTATTCAAGTAAGAAAAAGTTTTTCTAAAATTTAAATATTCTTTATTTGCATAAGGGTTTGCTTTTGTTATTTGATAAATTTTTTCTATCGTAACTAAAAAACATTTTATTTTTTTATATGATGCAATTCTTAACGGTAAACCTTCAAGATATGTAGCATGAGAACATATTATGTCAGATATATTTTCTTTTTGTATAAAGTGTTCTACACAATAAAAAACTGCAATGAATGTTTCTAAAAAATTTAAAAAATGCAAAGACTTAGGGTTGATAGTGGGAAAATTATACATTTTCAGATATGAATCATAGACAAGGTCACCTACATAAACTTTATTAATATGTAGATTTAATATTTTTTTTTTGTCTATTTGTTTAATATATAATTTATCTATAAATTTTTTACTTTTGATCAGGTCATTACCTGAATAGGTAAATTTATGTATTTTTTTAATATTCATTTTTTTATAAATACCAAATGTTTTTATCCAAAAAATATTACCTATTATCCATTTAAAATTTTCTAAAAATTTTATGTTTTGTTTTGATCTCTCAAAGTTATGTATTAGCGAATAGCCTATTATTTTACAAAAATTTTTTTTTGCCAAAATATTACTAATAATTCCCTGAATAATGTGGAGGGCTTTCCAGCCATGAAACTCTAAAAGAATTATCTTTTGCTCTTTTTTTTTATATTTAAATAATGAGTCATTACAGATTTTATTCAATCTATTAAATAATTTTTCTACCATTAAATTTTTTTCCAATTATTTGGATTAATCAATAATTTATTGTTACTTATTAATTTATTAAAATTTTTTTTCATTTTAAAGTTATTTATATTTGCTAGAATTATTTTTAATTGTTTACTGTCATCAAAACCTATTACGACTCTTTTGATATTTTTTTGAGATAACACATAATTTAGAGCTAAATTAAGAATACTTGTCTTATTTTCTTCACAATAATTATCAATTTTTAACCATAATTTTTTCCACTTTTCAAATCTTGTATATTTTGTGTCTTTACTAGAAAGTAATAAACCTTGTAAAAATATTGATCTTGCATGTATTTCAATCTTTTTTTTTTGCAATAAACTTAACAATTTTTTATCTATAATTCTTCTATCTAAGATATTAAATGGAACTTGTACAATATCAATTTTGAATTCTTTTATTATTTTTTTCATTATTTTAAAATCATAAATTGAAACTCCAATTTTTTTTACTAGTCCAATTTTTTTTAAATGTGTCATCGCTTCATATAATTTTTTTCTTTGTGGTCCAATAAGGTCAGAGCTATTATGAACTAATATCGCATATAGATTTTTTTTTTTTAATATTTTTAATGTTTTCTTAACAATTTTTAATGTCCAACTTTTAATATCTTTTTTATTAATTGGCACAGGTGGTATTTTTGTTATTAGGCTAAAATCTCTTAAATTATTTTTCCCTAGTTTTACTTCTGCATTTCCATAATTTATTGCAGAATCAATAAATTTAATTTTCTTACTTTTGCAAATTTTTAAAATTTTCTTTATTTCATTGCTTTGTGTTGCTCCAAATTTATTTGTAATACCGTATTTACTACCAAATTGAGCAGATCCTAGAATAATTTTTTTTACTAGACTTTTCTGGATCATTTTATGTATTGGATATCTTGTCTCTTCTTCCTAAAGTTTTATTTAAAAATTCGTAATTCATTCCAATGAATCTTAGTAGACCACTCATTAACATGAAGGGTATTGGATATAAATTAAGCTTCATTAATGATTTTATACTAAACAAAATTGGGTAATTAAATAGTTGATGTTTTAATATGCTTAAAAGTCTTTCTGGATGGCTTATCACAAATTGAGCATCTCCTTTTCCATACCACAGATATTTCTTAACATATTGTTTAAATGATGATCGATGAACATGATAAACGATTCCAGAGCTCCCGCCAAAGATATGTCCCTTTTTATAAGCTCTGTAAGCTACGTCAGTGTCATCTGATGATGCTGAAAAAAAGGGCCTAAAATTATTTTCTTTTAATATTTTTGTTTTCCATAAAGTTGGAGTTCCAATCATTCTTCTTGGTCCCATTTTATTTATATTAATTTCCATTATTGCTTGGTAGGATTTATCAAAATAATTCAATTTTTTATTACTTGATTTAATTCTAGGTTCTACTCCCGCATAATTTGAACCTTCAAGATCTTTAATCATTCTAATAAAGCTTTCTTTGGTCGTTCTCATGTCAGCATCAATTAAGGATATGTATTTTGTTTTAGTTTTTTTTACACCCATACTTCTTTGGTATCCAAGTCCCTTTTTTTTTGTTTGAATAATTGTTATTTTTTTTTTTTTTAAAATTTCTACTGTTTTGTCTTCAGATCCTCCATCAATTACAATAATATTCTTTATACCAGATTTTTTGATACTCTCGATACATTCTCCTATGTTTATTTCTTCATTTAACGTGGGAATAGTAACTGTGATTTGATCTAATTTATTCATTTTGATTTTTATTTTATTTGGTTTTTACTTATCCAATCAAAATACATGGAAAGCCCCTTATCCACAAATATTTTTGGTTTCCAACCAGTCATTTTAGTAATTTTTGTTAGGTCATTTACAAAATATTTTTGATCACCAAATCTTTCTTTATGAGTTGTATAATAGATTTTATTATCAATTTTTTTTTCAATTTTTTTAATTAATTCTAATAATGAAAGTCTATTATTTTTTCCTCCACCTATATTAAATTCATTACCTTTAACGATATTAATCTTTTTAATTAAAATACCTATTAAGGATGCAAGATCTTGAACGTGAAGAACATCTCTTACTTGCTTACCGTTACCAAATAACCTTATTGGTTTATTTAAAATTGCCTGTTTCATAAACCACGCAATCCAACCCTGATCTTCAGTGCCCCATTGGTTTTCCCCATAGACACATGACAACCTTAAGCTCACTGTTTTAATCCCAAATAACTTATAATAATCTAGTAAATATTGGTCTGCTGCTCCTTTTGAGCATGCATAAGGTGACTCAAACTTTAAAGAGTTATTTTCATCAATTAAAGTTTTAGAGGTGAATTTATACTTGCTTTCTTTAAGCTTTAAACCTTTTATTTTTCCATAAACTTTATTAGATGATAAATTGATAATTATTGATTTTGGGCTAAAGATTTTAGCTGCTTCTAATAAATTAAAGACACTCAAAAAATTATTTTGAAAATCAGTTCTTGGATCTTTTATTGATTTAGTTACTGCTACCTGTCCATGCAATGCAAGAATTACATCTGGTTTTAATTTCTTTATCAAATTTGATATTTTTTTGAAATTACTAATATCTATATTTTTAAATTTAATTTCTTGATATATATTCTTAATTTTTAAATAATTTTTTTTTGAACTTTGACCAGATAAATTATCAATTACATATATTTCTTTATATTTTTGAATTTTGAGATACTCAAGAACATTAAAACCTATAAAACCACATCCACCAACAAGCAATATTTTCATAATAACCTAATTCCATCTTCCACTGTTGGAATATTAATTTTTATTTTATTTTTTAATTTCTCTGTATTCATAAAAGTATTTAAAGGCCTCTGATGTAATGAATAATCACTCTTATAACTAGATAAATATTTTTTATCTAATTTAAATTTATTTGCTATTTTTTTTGCAAAATTGAGTTTTGATATATTGTTTTTACTCCCAATATTAAAAATTCCTGTCACATTTTTTTTATATAATTCAAAAATTATTAAACTTAAGCTTTCTTGATTAATTGGATTAAAAAAAACATTTGATGGTATCTTAATCTTATTTTTTCTACTTAAATTTGAAATAATAAAGTCTGTATAACTATTTCTATTAACTGACTTTGATTTTCCAAAAAAATTTGTTCTCAAAATTAAGGTTTTTTTATATTTCAAAGACTCTATTTCACCTAGAAATTTTGAAGCTCCATAACCATTGGAAATACTTGTTTCATTTTCTTTTTTTGGTTTATTTTTTTTACTTGATTCATACACTTGATCTGTAGATATCTGGATAAATAAACAATTTGCATTTACTTCATTTAAAGAATTAGTAATATTTCTAACAGTTAATACATTAGACTTATATGCAATCTTAAAATCTTTATTACAAAGATTTACGTCTGTTTCCCCTGCGCAATTGATAATTAAATTTGGTTTTATTTTTTTAATAAATTTACTAATCTTTTCTTTTGATAATAGGTCTGATTTGAATTCTGAATTTTTCTTTAAACTAGAACGATAGCATTGAAAGTTTTTACTTTTAAATAAATCATAAATTGATTTCCCCAATAAGCCTGTGCCACCAAAAATTACAACTCGCATTAGCTTTAGATAAAGTTTTTATGGACTAGTAGTTTTGCCATTTCTTTAGACTTTTTTTTCAAATTATCTATTACTTTTTTATCGTTGAGATTATTTTTTATTTGCCATAAAATTTTGTTACTTTCATGAGGTTTACATAATTGAGAACACATTGAAAATTTCTCTTTATTTTCAATTTGGTTCATTACACAGCCTCTCTTTGCTACATCCCCCCATATTTCGGCAAAGGGCTTTTCATATAAGCTGCCATATGATCTTTCTTTATGTCCTCTGTGATTAGTGCAAACATAAACTTCACCATCAGCACCAATACAGGGTTGCAATTGAGAACCAATACACTCTTTATATTCTCTTCCATATTTTTTATTTTTATCTACTAAAAGATCTTGCACCTTATAACTATTACACTGAAATTTTTCTCCTAGTATTTCAGATGCTTGGTCTAATAAATCTATTACTTTGTTAGCCCAGAATGTTGGCGAAATTTGTTGTTTTTTATCTGAAGCACCATTTCTTTCGATTTGAATAATTTCGGGTTTGTATTGACAATAGTCAACATCTAAATTTTTGAATAAATTTGCAAAATCCAAAACTTCTTCGTAGTTATCTTGTGTAACTACAAATCCTACTCCAATAGTAATTTTTGAATTACGTTCTTTTTTTATTTTAATTAATTTTTTTATATTATCTAGGACTACTTTAAAATTATTACTCTTGTTAGTTATTCTTAAATCATCGTAACTTTTTGCTTTTCCAGCATCCATAGATATTCTTATCCAGGATAATGAATCAACCACTGTCTCAAATAGATCAAATCTAGTCAACATAGATCCGTTTGAAAACATACCCATGTCAATATTAGAATTTTCTTTTAAATATTTAATTGCTAGTTTTAAATTAGGATTCATTGTTGGCTCGCCACCACCCGTCCAACTAACTGACTTAACTTTCGTTTTTGATAAATCTTTAACTAAATTCATTAAAATATCTTTGTGCATCATCTGTCTGTTAAAAAATTCAGTACCTTTAAATTTATTCAAATGAAGGTGTCCCGATATACAAAAAGGACATGAGTGGTTACATGCATTTGATGGGTCTATCTCCAAGTTAATTGGATCCACACTCTTATTTTTGAAATAATCTAAAACTGTTTCTATATGATAAACAACTTTAGATTGTGGGTTAAAAATTTTACTTTCAGAGGACATAATTTAATATTTTTTAACTAATTCTTTTAACTCCTTAATAGATAAAAAACTAGAGTTATTGAAGGAGTTATATTCTGTGCCAGGCTTAACTTTTTTTCCTTTTTCACCTAATTGAGTTAATAAATAATTGGTTTTTGTTGTTGTGAATTTAATTTGAGGTTTAATTATATAAAAATTAGAAAATTCAATAGTGTTATCACTATCTTCTTTTGAATACAGAATTTCGTGCATTTTTTCACCTGCTCTAAGACCTATTATCTTAATTTTCGCTTTAGAGCTAAATGCTGGAACTAAATCTTTAATATTAATTGAATCTATTTTTGGAACAAAAATTTCTCCTCCTTGCATTCTTAATAATGATAGTAAAACAAATTCAACTGTTTCTTCTAATGTTACCCAAAATCTGGTCATAGACTCATCTGTAATAGGAAAAATTTTACTATTATTTTTTGATAATTTTTTAAATATTTCCATAATGGAGCCCCTTGAACCAACAACATTTCCATACCTCACAGTTGAGAATATACATTTTTTTTTACCTACAATATTGTTTGCGGCAATAAAAAGTTTATCTGAAGCTAGTTTAGTTGCTCCATAAAGATTTATTGGATTGACTGCTTTATCAGTTGATAAAGATATTATCTTTTTAACATTATTAGAAATAGCTGCTTGAACAATATTGTTAGCTCCATTGATGTTT
>MDTF01010414.1_pt1 | contig 36984 bp, 49 predicted proteins | sample 811191 | NCBI WGS metagenome assembly MDTF01 (sample SAMN05326649, study PRJNA326480) | marine metagenome | isolation source: seawater | place: Southern Ocean | collected 2011 | reverse complement strand
TCCGAACGTGACGACCGTTCCAACCACGATTCCGAACGTGACGACCGTTCCAACCACGAGTCCGAACGTGACGACCGTTCCAACCACGAGTCCGAACGTGACGGCCGTTCCGACAATCGCTCCAACGACCGGATCCAATGTCACGAGCACCCCAACGACGGCACCGTCCCCAACGAGCACACCGACCAGTGCTCCGACGAGTCCAAGCACAGTTCCGACGACGCGTCCAAGCACAGTTCCGACGACGAGTCCAAGCACGAGTCCAAGCACGAGTCCAAGCACGAGTCCAAGCACGAGTCCAAGCACGAGTCCAAGCACGAGTCCAAGCACAGTTCCTAGATTGGCACCAGTTGCGCCCTACCCCCCCAAAACGGACATTGGTTCGATCATGATGACCCTAATTGGAGGTATTGTGTTCATCAGCTGTACTGGTTATGTTTGTAGAAAGTTCTTTAGTGGCACGACCGAGGCGGATGGGTTTGAAATGCTTCCCGTGGATGGTGAGGATGGGTTTGAAATGCTTCCCGTGGATGGTGAAGCCTTTGAGGACGACCCCCCTGGCGTTAATAGTCAACATTAAAGTAAACACATATCAGTACCTTTCAGCGATGTGTCGTAATCCGTCAACTAATTTATATAAAAGAAGAAAACGCGACGGTGACATGTGATTGATATGGGTCAGATCGCCGATAAATTTGTCTTCCCGTTAGCTGACAATCGCGCGGGGTCCGACGCGACCGTCGAATCAATCGTTTGGCTTGAACGCGCGGACGACTATTCGATCCCGATTAAAGTGTTGACACCAGCGACCTTCAGTGACGTCGACGCTATCTTGGTGTATTCGCATGGCAACGGCGAAACGATGCTGGAGGTGGTGCCATTTTTACAAGAAGTCTCTACTCGCTTAAACGTGGAAGTATGGAGCTGGGAGTATGCGGGGTACGGGCCGCACAAAACAAGAAATCCCGATGTCAGCCCAAACGAAGAGAATGTTTATACCGACGCGGAGTTCGTAACAAATTTAGCAGGTGAGCAGGCTGAAGAGCTCGGAGTCCCATTGATTGTATGGGGCCGTTCCTTAGGGAGTGCCCCTGCGATCCACACGGCCCGTATGCCGAACATTTCTGGCTTGATAGTCGAGTCAGGGTTCCGTTCGTGTATTCGAGTAATTCGCCCAGCTTGGGTTGGGCGTTCATTACATTCTATATTTGACAGATTTGACAACGAGAAGGAGCAGCAAGAGATCCCCGCCAAAGTGCCGACACTTTACGTGCACGGAAAGCAGGATTGCGTAGTGCCGTTCGAACACGGTCACTATTTGTACACCAAGTCGACGTCTATTCAAAAAGAATGCTATTGGATTTCACACGGGACTCATAACAATATCGACTCGAGTTATCAGGGCGAGTTGCTTATAAGAGTGAAGCACTTCATCGCGAAGCGACGACGATGATAACAACGATCCGCTCGCCGAACGGGATCCGCATTCTGACACGGTATGAACTTAGCGAGTGTCGTTGGTTCGCTGAGTTTGGGGAAGGAGACGAAGATCTGGTTCAAATCGACGTGAAGATGCCGGTAGAGGCCGTCTGCGAAGCGCTTTCGAGTTGTTCTAAAGTGATGCCTATGTACCAAGTTCATTTTTCGGTTCTCGGTCCGGATACTCCGCGTGTAACTGAACAGCAGGTGGCCGCGTTTGAGTTCGCTGATTTGGTGGAGTTGACACCAGCCTTACAAAGGCTATCCCGTATGATGGTGTCCGATATTTTTGCGAGTTTTAAAACCGGACGCGGTCTTCTGTTGACATGGGACGTGAGTCTACTGGAGTGTCTCCTGCAAAATACAAACGTTGAATTGGAAGGGTGTATTCGCGGTTCACTGGAGTCATTGATTACAATGCCCCATAAGGCAGAAGATCTGCAGATTTTATTAGCATTTATCGAGAAAAACAACGTAGTCATGCGAGAGCAGTTGCTCAGCCAGAATCGAAACCTTTTGCTGATGGCGTTCCGTACGGGCACGTGGCAAGCTATACGAGATATATATGGAACAATCGTACGAATAGGGTGCGCCGAAACGTATGAAGCATTCTACGGACGGTCCCCGTGGGGCCTCTTCGGCAGTTCACCAAAAGGAAAAGAAATCGCACGGCGTCTTGCAGAAGCGTATCCGTCGGAATACGAATCACGAAAAGACGGCCCATCGACGATGGAAACGAAAGCTTCAAAAGTGCAAGGGAGCCACTCCGAAGAGTCGATGGGAGGAGGTCTGTGTCAACGTTCGTCGTTCCCCGCGGCAAAAAAAGCACGTGGTAGCTTCGTTCACTTCTGAATCCCGTATCCTGTCAAGCAACGAGGAAACCATTTACACCTGCGAAAAATGCGGCAGTTCAAATATTGATATGTACCAAAAACAACTGAGGGGTGCGGATGAGCCAATGACGTGCTTTTTTACGTGCAAAAAGTGCCACAAACGATGGCGAGACGACGACTAAGGGTGCAAATCGCGCTGAGGATCGTCGTCCGGTATCCCGACGGTATTGTCAAGTTCTTCTAATTCTCGAAAGAGTTCGTTGAAGGAGTCTTTGAGTGGTTTTCCTGTCATTGAATCATAGATCATGATGATCAAAAAGTTGAACCCGACGTTCCCGCTGATCATGATTGCTTGTTCCATATGGACCACGGACACGAAGACCTTAAGACCAATCAGAAAAAATCCTAAAATGAGTGTATACAGTAGAATTGCAACAGCCGCAAGGACATAGGCGAACTTGGGCTTTGATTTAGTCGTTCTTGAAATGGGCATGATAACAATGTACGTGCCCAATATCGCCAAGCTCCCCAAGAGTCCGACCATAGCAAATAGGGAAACAAGAGAGCCTGAGAATAGGGTAATATCACGAAGTGCCGAGAAGAAGAAATAGAGAGCTAGATGACCGATCGAGATGAAACAGCATTTGAAAGACCGCATGTCACCCAGCTCACTCACACTACGCTACTTTTGTTATATAAGCCGAGCATCGACGTTCCAGACGCCAGGTTCGATGTATGAGCGTGCGATTAGAGCGTGGGACGGATAGGAAGCAGCTTCGTTCTTTCATGCACACGCAACGTGTGCCACCGAAACGCGGTAAGCGTCTTCGGCGTGTGATGGTCCCGTCCTCAGTCGAGATCGTGACGAGCATCGACATTGGCACCGACCGAGAAGGTGTCGAGGATGCGTTTGTTGCGGGGCCGAGTGGTGCTCCCGGGGGATTTGTCCCCGGAGCGGCAGCGTTGAACGCCTTCATTCTGACGGTTTTGCTGATGAGCGTTCCAAGGCCTGATTGTGAGAAGTGTATCGTCGAGTTTCGGTCTTTAAAACCGATGTTCGGCTGCAACCGAACTCAGGACGTTCCAGTGATCGTCACCCGAGCCGATCTCCGACATTTGGCAGTCGCGGCGAATGTGGCAATTGGCGCAGCGCCGTCGGCTTCGGCGTATAGTGAGTACGTCTCGAGCAACAAAAGTCATCTGGTCTTAATCTTACTGAACGCCCTAGTGACGCTGAAGACGCAGCCCTACATTGGATACCAAGTGGTACAAGCATTGCTCCATGGACTCATGATTGGACGAACGACTCGACTCACACAGTGTTTGCTCGTGTCAAGTGGACTGTTCTTAGGAACAGTGCCTCTAATCGTTCATACTTTAGAAGTGAACGAAAGCTACAAAGTCGCAGTGGTTGTATGGTGGCTTGTGGGAATCGGTACGGCTATTGAAGAACTACACCCGACGCTACGAGTTGTCACGGTGGTGCTGCAGATGTGCGTAATATGGGCGATAAGTGTTTTTTGCTTGTACTAATCGGCTTGTAACACCAGAATTGTGCTCAGTGCTAAAAAAAAAGGAAACAATTGCCAGTTGAAAGAGCGAGCAGCAATCTACTGCATGAAGTCCAAAAGAGTCGGGATGAGGTGTGAGTCTTTCATCGAACGATCCCAATGAGTATCTTCCGATACGGGTGGTGTAAATATATATATGAATACGTTTTTACGGAGAGCAAAGATGACGAATCCCTCAGACAGATTACTCGTGAATTTGAACGTGGTGGGTGCGTTACAACCGCATCAGAGGGTGAACGCGAAACAGGAGCTGTTGTGCGTGGAACCCCCGACTTGGTTTCCGCAGTCCGTGTACCGTTGGTGGCGCGCGGACGACCGGCAGACCTGCATGCGTCGCATCAACGAGATTCTGGAGGAGACCAGGAACAAGATCGTGATCGCCAAGCAAACGAACCGGAAGAGCGAAGCCGATAAATTTTTGAGCCACATTTACGGGGCGTGCCCAGGACTTCGTAATCTGAAGCAGACGTACGCGACGGACGCAACGGCGGTGGCTCATCTGAATCTGTTGATCGACATGTGCGGTGACATGCTGAAGGTTCACAAATACGTTCCTCCTCGACCGGTCGTTATGGACGAAATGCCAGAGAGTTCCGACTCAAGCGCCGAGGAGGACGGCGACTCGGACTAGTTTCATCCGAACGTGTTTTCCGTCGCGCATACGACGTAAAGGAAGAGGTCGTTGTCACGATGGCTCTCGTACAAGGCACCCACGGTGAGAGAGACGGGCGGGAGGACGGAAGAACGCTCGCCACCGTCGGTCGTCGTCTCGATGAACATGAAAATGGCCTCTTCGGGTCGGAGCTTAGATCGTTTGCGCACGACATGAATAAATTCGCCAAATGTCATGTCCCTAGGCACCAAATACTTGCGTTTGGAGTCGTTCGGTCGTACGGGTTGTGAACGAGGATCATCTTCGAGGACGATTGGAATTCGAGTGGGATATTTGGCAAGTTGGCGCGAGGCTTCGTGACGGCGCTGTTGGTGCGTGAATTCCTGTCTGAATCGCTTTGGTGGGCATACTCTATTCACGAACGAATCAAGTACCTGTGATTGTTCCATCGATTCGCACGCGGAATTAAAGTATGATTGGAATCCAGGAAGGGTTCCAAGCGATTCCATGCAGTGGTATTAGAACAAAGCTGTTCATATATATGTGCAATGTCATCCCCAATTGTACAAACCCTTCATCACGATGAGTTGGAAAAAAGTGAATCAGAAAGAGATGATGTATGCTTCACTGGGCCTTTCAATAGCGGTATACATTATCATGTTCATTCTACTAAAGACGAGCTACGACGTGTTCGACTCGGACTTCTTCTACGTCTCGATCGACGAGAACGACTCGACGCACAACCCGGTGATCCTAGGAATCCAGTTGACTACGACGTCGCAATTCGTTGGCTTGTGCCTCTTTTTCACGCTCAATGCGTTTTTAGGAGTTTGGAACAGTGTGCTGATCGACGGCATTTTTGGTATGATGGTCTACGATGAAGGTGAGGACCTGATTCGTAAGCTGAAGCGGGAGTACGGAGGTGAAGCAACGTTGCTCTGGCTCTTCGTCATTTACGATATTTGGCGCTCGGCGCGTATCTTCTTTAGCATCATCGGCATGTACAGTAACGTCGCGTTCTTCCTCTGTACGACGGGCGGTGCTCTTGTGGCGGGTCTCGTGACGAAGAAGCTGTTCTTGTCGCGCGAGAACCTGCATCTGCTAAAAGTGGATCTAACGGAAGAGGAGGTCCCGATCGCAAAGTCTGTGGAAGAGTCTGACTGTGACGGCGGTATCAAGTTACAGACGAATTTATTTGTGATAAAGAACAAATGACTCGAACACAGTGAATCAAACTCCGATGTCCATCCGTTTCATCTTCAGCCTCGTGCCCTCTGTATGCTGCGAGACGACGCGGTTCGGATTCGGGTGCGGTCCGGCGCACAGCAGTCGCAGGTAGAGGATGACCACAAGCAGCATGGCAGCGGCGGCGATGGCCATGAGAACGATGACGAGTGTCTTGTTACTGATGCCGTCGAACCAGTCTTCTTCTTCACTGTGAAGTCCACTAGAACCTGGGTATCCCCGTGGGCCCGTTGCACCCCTATCGCCCTTGGCACCGGCAGCCCCAGCGGCACCAGCGGTACCAGTAGCACCATCGGAACCATCGGCACCATCGGCACCATCAGGACCAGTGGGACCAGTGAGACCAGCGGGACCAGTGGCACCAGCGGTACCATCAGGACCAGTGGGACCAGCGAGACCAGCGGCACCAGCGGTACCAGCGGTACCAGCGGCACCAGCGGCACCATCAGGACCAGGGGGGCCAGCGTCACCAGCGGGTCCAGCAGGACCAGCGGGACCGGTGGGTCCTACTGGTCCCGCTGGCCCTTCAAATTGATGACAGCATACACCGCAATGATCTTTAAACATCCCTTGAGACCATTCGGAATTAGCACCATAAAACGATTCGTTGAACTCTGACATTTTTCTACTACAAGGATCGGTGAGGGTCGTACTGAGTACTACTAGATCTAGAACTTCTACACACAAAAATTGAGGATCGCTTCCTAAGCATAGACCATCATCTGTTGCTACAGCCGTGCTCACGCACACCAGGAAGACCAGTGCTTTGAACATGTCAAATGAAAGTCTGACCAATGCGTCGTCGCCTCTTTTATACTGGGACTCAAGAACATAGTTGAAATGAACGATCCGGACAAGACCGAATTGCATCGTTGGGGATCAACAAATGACTTCGACAAGGGGTTGATCGCGCAGCAAGCCAACGTCGACCATTGTGGTGGATGCGGTAGTACGCCAGTTTCACGGGGTCGTCCCCCAAAACCAATTCTGGCGCAAGAGTATCGAAGAAAGGTTGTGAGACACTTAACAAGCGAACGGTTTTTCCCGAGACACGTTCGAACAGTTTACTTGTGTTGCTCCCTTTTTGGTTTGACTGTGTTTGTGTTCAAATGAATTTATTTGTAAAAGAAATGATCAAACAGTACGAAGAACTGTTCTCACTTGATCAGTTTGACGAACGATCCCATCATGCGTCCACCGAAAACGAAGAAAGCTCATAAAAAGAAACCTCGTAAAAAACTAATTCAAAAGGACGAAGTCGTCGAACGGATTATCTACATTTGGTTTTGGCTGGACATCGCGATCTACGTCGGGCAGAGTTACCTCACCGGCGTCCAACGAGCATGTAACCACCGCATGACCTACAAACAGTGGCTGCGCGGGACGAACACGCACAAGTTGGCCTACTACGACTATCTCAAAGAAAAGACCGACGGTATCCTATGGACCAAACCGCGCGGCGGTAAGAAGCCGACGACTATTCCGGAGTTCGAAATGCGCGTGGTTGTGACTCGTATAATGGACGGATTCGAAGCCGACCGTCTTGAAGACCTCTACATGTACAAACACAGAGCGACAGTCCTCAACAAGAAAACGAACGCGAACGCTCCGCGCTCTGTGCACAACCCATGGTTCGGTGGAATTTGCTTTAAAACGAAATGTACCAATCACCCGTGGGAAGCTAGACATTCTCGATACGACGGTACGCGATACGCGAGCGGCAAGCGCAAAAAACAATACAAGTCCTTTGCAACCCTTAGAGAGGCATACGATCACCTTGTTGCAAAGTACGAGGAAGTCAAGAATCTCGAGGAGCTTGAGGGCGTCACGGTCAGGCCGTTTACATTCTACGAAGAACGGTTCGGTGATTGATATGAACGATCCCCAAGAACCGATTCAATGGAACGAGTTCTTTATGGGTGTGGCTGACTTGGCGGCAAGGCGTTCCAAAGACCCTCGAACGAAGGTCGGTGCCTGTATTGTGGACGAACGTAAACGTATCGTGGCGACCGGTTATAACGGAATGGTTACGTGTGCAGATAACGATACTCTTTTCCCTTGGGCACGAGAAGGCCCACCATTAGAGACAAAATATTTTTATGTCGTTCATGCCGAGGCGAACGCGATTTTGAACGCAGTCACAGAACTGAAAGGAAGCACACTGTTCGTGACGCGTTACCCCTGTCACGAGTGCACTAAATTGATCGCGCAGACGGGTATAAAAACGGTTCTGTACAGGGGTGAGATCGTTCCTGAGGACGATTCGACGCAAGCGGCACAGCGTATTTTTGAAGCGTGTGACATAGATGTTTACGAATTTTAACTATTTACAAAACATTGAGTTGTCCTACGGATCCCATGATGGGGAATTGCTCGTTCTTGGATCCAACCTCTACGACCTGGTGTTGGCGGTTGATCGATTTAAAGATTATATTTTCGGAGGCGATGGCCCACTTGACGAAATCGCGGAACAAGGGGAAGAGGGTGAAGGCGAAGATCACGTAAATGAAGGTGAACCCAGTAGAGCTCTCGTACTTGTAGCCCGTATTCCCGAGTGACCCATCCGAATTAAGTGGCGCGTTATCTAAGTAGGTAGTGTCCTTCAGGCGCACATTTTCAAAAATGACGAGAGCGGCCAGGGTCAGTATGCAGGTCGTGAGCGACGAGATGAATGAGACGAAGGAGACGCGGGGCGTATTAAGCGGAATCAATTCACCAACGACCATGTCGGTGACAAATCCAACGACGAACTCGAGTAGGTTGATGAAGTAGCCGAGAACGCAGACGATGAGGAGGACTAGGCCAGTACGCGCAGCTTCGTGGTTATGAGCTGAGTTGAGAGAATCGTTCGGGAGGATATCGGTCGGAAGTTGGGACGAGCCGTACAGCCACGCTTCCACGCACTTGTCCTCGTATTTGGGAATCTCCGCCGCCTCGTTTGCAATCATGAGATCAGGCGTCGACCCATCATTATTTGCCACTGTAGCGCACTCGAGGTCGGCGTTGAGCAGCATAATAGTGAGAATGAGATTGGTCAGGACCATTCCAAACTCCAGAAAATCGCCAAATCCCTTCTGGATTTTTTGACTCGGAACGAGCTGTCCGTTGGAGTCACGCTTTGGGTTGAGTGTGATCGCACGTAGAACGCTAGACATGCTGTAAACGCTAGACATGCTGTTAAGTGTGTTTCGATATAAGTGAATGTCCGGGACTAATATATACCACTATCGGAAAAAAGCCTACACTTTATGATGAACGATCCCAAGAACGCGTTGCAGGTCGAGTTGGAGACGAAGACGGCGGAGCTGGCGGAGGTGAAGAAGGACATCAAGAAGCATCCGGACGTCCGGTATTTGAAACGCAAGGAGCTCGGTACGACAGTGATGCAGCTCAAGGAAGCGCTGGTGGAGGCGATGAATTCGGACGACGAAGTCGAGCTGGGCCCACCGAACAAACGTCGTCGGTATCGTCGCGGAGTCAAGGAACGCGTCAAATTCAACAAAGATCGCGTCCACGAGCACTGCCGCAAGAACAACCTGAGTCCCGAGGAGTACGATGCCGAGAACCGGGAGGAGGTCACCGTCCTCCGCCCTATTTAGCGGCACGCGCCTGCTTGTTCTTCTTGAAGACTGTGGTGGTAGGGTCGAAGAAGTTCATAGACGAGATGGGCGTGCGGTAGAGTTGGACGATTTGCTGCTGCACGCTGATGAGTTTCTTGAGCTCTTTTTCGTTGACGTCGACGTTTCCCTGAATATTCCGTTCCAATAGGTTGTTTTTAAGGATGTCGGCGACATCGCGCAGCGAACGAATTTCTTCGGAGAGGAAGGTGCTTGGTTCGAGGGTGTGTTGGAGGAAATGAACTCTGAGCTGTTCTTTGGTGAGCAAAGGACAGTCCATCCCCTGTTCTTTGTATAGGTTGTAGATTTCTTCTTTAAAAAAGATTTCCAAGTTTGCGAACAGTTCGTCCGAATCGTGGTTTGAGTACTCGTTCCTGAACATTTTGTACATGCGTCCGACGGCGGTCGACTCATCGCCAGCGAAACCTGCCCTCCCACAAAGAAAGCACGCGCCGCCGCAGGTCTCGCGTTTGCGCTTCGCCTTGACCTCGTCTAGCGAGACCCGTTCGCCGGGCACGTCCCTGAAGGACCGCTGGTAGGTGATGGTCTCTTCGAGGCATGGTGTACACCGAGGGTCTTGCGATTCGAGTCGTTTGCCCACTGGTTTGATCAAGTCGGGTTCTGACTGGATCTTACTTAAATCGTACAGGTCGGTCATAAGAGACTTGTGCAGTTCGGAGGTACCGTATACATATATATGATTAACCCGTAAAGCCTAAGGTATTTGCGGCAGATGTCGATCCGTATTCGTTCCTTGGAGGACTTACCACCAAAGAGTGTGGTCGTAGTGTACGATCTAGAGGGAGTGGGAGATGTCTCACGACCGACGGAGTGTTACATGTGGAATTTGAGCGCGATGGTGCTCGGAAAGGAGACGCATACCTTCGATGAGTTTGTGAATCCAAACATACGCATCATCCCGCCGGCGCCCCACCCGAAGCTCTTTGGTGTAACGCGTGAGTTTTTAAAAACTGCGAACGCGCAGCCGATTCGAGTGGTACTCGAGTACTTCTTTAAGTGGTTGAACAACCACCACGATGCATCGGAGGGGCTAGTCGTGTTGGTGGCTCATGGTAATTTCCGATACGACCAGCCTCTGCTTCAGGCGGAATGCATCCGGAGCGGAGTGACGCCACCGTCGAATTTGTATTTCTTGGACACGCTCCACTGGTTCCGCTCGATAAAGAAGGGTAGGAAGTCGTACAGCCTGAACACGCTCTACAAGAACGAAGTTGGTCGAGATCTCCGCAACGCGCATCTCGCGATTGTCGACGTGAAGGCCCTGAATCAACTGATTGTTGCGCAGTCACCTTCCTTGCACGGCATCATGTACCAATGCTACCACACGCCGTTGATACGCATCCCATCGGTCGGGCAGTTCACGGAGAACTTGCTCTACGACCAGGACATCAATTCACTGGAGGCGTTGATTTTCCGATACATGCAGCAGCACAACCACTCTCAAACGTCGATGGCGCAAGAATTGGTCCAGATGAACGTGCGTCCATGCATCGCGACCACGATCGCGCAGTACGTGGCGGGGCTAGCGTACTAAAGAACCCGTTCGCACGAACTGTTCACGAACGATCCAATGCCTGCTACCTTCCGACTCCCGTCTGAAATGACGAGGAAAGAGCGGCGAGTTCTGATGCACTTGACAGCCGTCGCCTGTTACACTCCAACGTGGACGGTGGAACAGCGAATCGAGTATGCACAACAATACCTTCGCAAGAACTACACGCTTGCCACTGTTCCACCCGAGTATGTAGCCGAGTACGAAGACGACGCCGTGGATCTGGACATCTGGTCGGCATTGGGTCTGTCACTGCTTTCGGTGTTCGCAACGAAATACAGCCATCGATTGAAGCGCGAAATTGCGGCAGTCGCTGGTGTGAATATGCGATGTTTACTAGTCAGTAGCATACAAATAAATAGTAAACAGTAAAAGAACCACCAAGGTCACCTTTTCCTCTTTTTTGTGTTGGAAGAGAGCGTCTTGATAAGCGACGCGTTCTCAAGGCCGTTTATATTGGTCGAGTTGAACAAATTGACGACACTCTCCGCATCGATGTCTTGCTTCAACTTGTGCGATTTGATGGCAGCCTCCACCGCTTTCACAAATTCGTTGTGATTCGACACGAACGGTTCAAACCTTCTAAGGATTTCGTTGAATTCTGGCAGAGAATCGTCACACGCCGCCTCCTCCCTTTCAATCGCGATGCCGTTATTCTGGTGATTTTGGGCGATTAAAAAAAGCGCTTGAAACACAGCAGCCGTGTCGTTATTGGTAACAATGTAGGCGTCTCCAAAGTTTTTGAACTTGTACAGATTTGAACTGACCAACGTCGCAGCTGTCGAGTTTGAAATTGCATTTTTGGTAATCAATACGAACCCGAGTGCTTTGTCACTCTTTTGTCGCAAACAAGAGCGGTCTCGTTCGAATTTTTCCACTTCTTTGCTTGGTAAGGTTGCTTTGTAGTCTTTGGTGTCGACGTAAACATCAATGTCATTGGTAATTGCGATTTTGATATCCATTGAACACGGTGTTTTGCCCATGTCTTCAACGTCGACTTTGAGATGTTGGCTGAAGTGGTCTCTCCACACGCGTTCGCAGAACGATCCCTTGATTGTTGAATTTGCGGCGATGAGTTGCATTTGTTGCAGTTCCTCTTCCATTTTCAAGTTCTTTTGCTCCAAGCGGTCTTGATACCGAACGTGCTCATCGCGCTGTGCGTGCATCACGGATTCGTGCTGTGAGCTCAACTCATTTCGAATGGTTTCACGCAAGAAGAATTTATCCTGTCGAAACGCTTCGAGCTGGAGTTCTTGTTGTTCAATGCGGTCGTTCAGTCGTTTGTTTGACTTCTTTGTCATTTCGACCTCTACTTTGTAGCGGTGATTTTCAGTCTTTGTTTCCTTCAGCGAATGCACTTCGTTTTGCAGCAGGTCGATTTTTTGATTTTGTTGTTCGATGGTTTTTTGCAGGACTTTAGCAGCGGCTCGCGCCTTCCGTAGCTCATTCTGCAAGCCGAGAGCTTCTGGAGATTTGGTAGCAACGTACAAATCAAAGACTCGTTGGAGCGGTTCTTGGACGTCAGTTCTGTTCAAAAAGTCCATATGAAGTGTTTAAACGGACTGGTTCGTAAAGCTTTATATACCACGCACCGTTTACCCCCGTTCGTGACATTTCATAGCTTGTACGTCAAAACCCCAACAACAAGTTCCGGAGAACTGGAAGGAAGTGCTATTCAGGGAGTTGGACCCCGACAAGCCCACCAGGGATAGCTAGAACGGGTTTCCCCGGATACGATTTGTGAGGGAGAGAGAGAGAGAGAGAGAGTCACGTACCGATACTCTGGAAGGATAGCTGCACAGTACCCGATAATCGTTTTCCGAGTCGTCCCCGCGCAACCAAAGTTCTTCCTAAAGGCACGCAAAACAACATAATGTTAGAACACATTCATGAACTGACGAGAAGCACAATGTTCACGTACTTGATTCTGTTTGACAATTTTTTCACTAGCACCATTTACGTCCTTGATAAACTTCGCGATCCTGCGCAAACACACAAACTAGTCAACGGTTTTTTACGAACGGGTTCCCGCGGTCCACACGCACAGGTCGAGCATCCTGCGAAACACACAAACGCAGTGTCAGAACAAGCTCAAAGAGGAAACGATGCTGTGAGAACTTACATCTTTGATTGGCGCCTGGAAGGACCTGTGTAGTGAAACGGTGTTAGTTCGAACTGGTTTTTGGAACGGGTGCGCGGGATAGTACTTACTGAAGATACAGATCCTGCGAAACGCATTCAACGAACCGTGTTAGTACGAATTAGGTATTCCGAATGCCTCCTGTGACACGTACCGCTGTTCCGGCCTGCAAAAAAAGCACAACACATAGTTAGTAAAAGCGGGTTGTATGAACCCTACAGTCACCGTCACTCACTGTGTCAATAAATACGCTGCGACAAAAAGCCCCACACTGTGAAAAACAAACAAGTCAGTAAACGTAGCAACTTTGGCGTGCGCGACTCCAACTTGCGCGAACGTTTTTCCGAAGCGTCTGCGAAACGAATCAAAACAGTGCGTTAGAACGGGTTCGCGCGAAATGGCCTTGCAAATCACGCACCGTGGGCAACAGATAACTGCACAACACACAAACAAAAGCATATTCGTCAGAACGAGTTTAAAAGAACGGGTTCGCGCGCGAGAAAACACTTACAAACTTCCTGTCGAGCTGCGAGGCACACACAAATAAGAGTTAGTACATCAAAGAGAACAACAACTGCGTCTGTAACCTACCTTCAGATAATTCATTTTCCTGAAGTATGCCTGCGCAGGACGTTTTGCAAGGGTTAGACCATCGAACAAGGAGCACAGCACCGAACAACAAACACTTACGTAAGAAATTTGCGGAGAACTCGTCCTGCGCACGGGTACACGTGTTAGTCGAACGGGTTCCATCTTACGACGCTGAGCACACGCACCTTGTAAATGTTTCTGAGGCAGGATGCGATGAAGGCCTTATGGAAGAGAATTTGATGGCTCGACCGCTGGTACTTCTTATCGAAGGATGCAAGCTGATCGTAGAGGTTCTGCAGCCGACGGTCGCCGCCGACCTTGGTGCTGCTGACGAACTCCTTCGTGTACCTGCAGAATCATCAACGGGTTAGCAGCGGTTCACTGCGCACGCTGAAGCAGACACGTACTGTTTCCAGATGGGAATGAGGTGAGACTCGGCGAGGCTCTGCTTGTGCCGTTCCTTGTAGATTTCGAGGACGTCGCGCATGAGTGGCAGCCAGTCGAGCTTATCGGACTCGTCGACCCGTTCGTTTTGTCCGTTGGTACGTTGGCGTACGCTGAAGATGTCGGCGAGTTTTTTTTCGGTTTTCTGCAGAGTCTCTTGCATATCTTCCTCGATGAACTGTTGTAGCGAACGTTTTGGAGTTTTTTTCATTTTTAGCACGGTTCGTACGAACTGTTCTACCGTATATATAAGCAGCGCACAGATCAAGGCATCTACCGATGGCGACCGCAGTTCCACCACCCGCTTACAATTCAGCAGTTTCGCCGCCCCCTTACAATCCAGGAGCGTTGGCACCGTCCCCTTACAATCCAGCAGCGTTGGCACCGTCGCAGTGTGATGGAGAGCGAGCGACGTTAGTTGTGAAGCTCCACAGTCTGCGCCGTTCGCAGCGCAGGACAAGCCTTCAACAGCTGATCCGTCCGACTGCTGGTGAAGTGCAAAGCTGGGGTTCCTATCTCTTTGCACCTCCGTTGTACATCTTGAACTTCCGAGCGGGTGTCTGGCATCTGTTGCTGACGCTGTTTTCGATAGGACTAAAGTTCGCGATCAATCCGGTGTTCGTGGTGGAATTGAACAAAATGTGGAGCGTGCCGGACACAAGCAGCTTTCCTGATTCTTTGCGCACGACGAAATGCTGCACTGACGATGCGGATAACGAGACGTGTAAGATCTACGACGACGTTTTTGAGTTTTTATCTTGCATTCGACCAAAGAGTGGGAGTGGGAAAATTCCGCTTTACACGCCGTCCCTGAATCCGGTCACGGAACCGATCCCATTGATCAATCTAATAATCTTATTTGAGTTAATTACATTTATCTGTCATTTTTGGATCTACTGGAGCGACGGTGGACGCCTGTGTGCCGGGCCTCGTGACCCGAAACGGCGATGGTATTCCGATCGGCTGTTGGACCAATTAAGTCCACTTCGGTGGTTGGAGTACAGCGTGACTGCGAGCATCATGTTCGTCGCAGCCCTAGCTCTTTCGCGCGTATCGGACGTGTTCTTACTGGCATCGCTTTTCACGAACTCGTTCTTCTTGAACTTTGTGGGTGGGAATTGTTTTGAGATGATGAACCTAGGCGAGCGGAAGATAAGCAAAAAGGAGGGCTACGCCAGCATGTTCCGCGTGTTCAAATGGATTTGCTTCTTTTCGAGTTGGGTTTGTTTCGTGATCACCATCGCGACCTTCTGGGACGCGTACTTCGCAGTTATCAACCCGTATTTCGCATTGGAGACAGGCGAGCTATGGGGCCAGTTGTTTAATTTTGTAACGTACGCGAACATTGCGATAACGGTGGACTTCAGCATTTTCCCGCTGATTCATTTGTACCAGTTCGCATGGCCGTGGAAGCGTTCACTTGATGAGCAAGTGATTGCATATGCACGTGGTGAGACGGCGTATATTTGGGCATCGTTTCTGTCGAAGACAATGCTAACCATGATAATCGGGAGCGCGGCCTTAATGCGTCGTGATTGAAAGCAAGAGCTGCGACTTGAGAAATATCTCTTTATCTCCGACCCGATGCCGATTACAAATGGGCTCAACCGACCAAGGTGAAGCCGAGCAATGCGTTACGTCGTCGAAAATACGAACAAGGCGGTTTTGTGGCGACTGCCGAAGACAGAGGGAGCAAAATTGTTTTTGTATCGGTGGTTGTTGAGAGCAGATCGAACACGCGGGCAGTTCCCCACCGTTTCGAACCTCAAACAAGCAGGGAACTGCACAGTAAGAGCACAGAGAAAAGGAACGTCCAAAGAACCGCACAACCTTACCCAGCAAGTCCAATTCGATACATGGAAACTGGCCGCATGGAACTGGAACAGGTGTTTTTCGACGACGTCGTTGGGACGGACCCATACAAAAGGAAATCCGAAGATGTGGGTCGTATGCAACATTAGAATGTCCGAGCGCAGTTCTTGAGCAACAGCTCGGATTTGGTTGTTGCCTATTTGCCCGAGATTCACCACAGCAAGGACAAAAGAGCGTTTTCGATACTTGTTGTATTCGTGCGAGGTCACGAATGGGTATATCAAACCGATTATGAATCGCATGGACCTGAGCCCGGAGGTGATGAAAGGGAAGTCGAGTACTTGAAATGTTTTTGATCAAGAAGGCAGCGTAGCACCACTCATGAAAGCGCTCGGTGCGTCCCTGCGCTTCGTACAACCATTTGGATTGCAACGAGAAGGCTTCCTCGTAGAATCGACGCACGTTAGATAGGCTCCACGCCCAATTTGCAGTTCGAATCCGACGAAACCCGTCGGTTAAAAAGAGTTGAATGGGGTCTTGTCTAGTTGTACATGTCACCGGCAGCGTCTCCGTAATCGTTGCGTGTGATTGTTGTTTATGTGACGCGACAAGCATGTGGCGATGTGGATTGATAAAAGGTTTGTAAAATATTGTTCTGATTGCGTTCATGGTCTCAAAAACGTATCGTTCGTGAGTGAGCCAAGGGTTTAATTTGATGAGTGCGTCTCTGCATCCCTTTTGTTGTTTGACGAAGAAGAACATGTACTCTTTGATCATGAAGAACAGGATTCGAACGTTGGCCTCGACGAAGAGGTCCCAATCAATCTTTTGGACACACAAAAACTCAAAGAGTTGGACCAACCGATGAAGTGGTAAAAGCGCGGTCGACCACGAATAAAAATACCCCGTGTATCCACAGAACAGGATTGACCGAACGAAGAACTGAAAGCCAGTGTGATTGATGGATGCCTTCATTATTTTTGTGAAGAACTTGTACTGTGAACGTTGCGGCATGATTTTTAAAAGAATGGAGAAGATTGGGTGCTGGTGTGTACGAAAGGACTGTAGAAGGGGATTGAAAACATGCGGGAGGAATGGCGATACATTGAACACCGAGTTACACAAGGTGGTCCAATGTGCATTTGTTGTACGACGACCGTAGTAAATCGACGGCACGATCGAATAGAGCTGCTGAATCAGCAGATGACGACGTCCGGCGTCGGTTTCGTCCCGTATGTTGTTGAAAAAGCAATGGATGTTGGCCTCTAGAAGAGAAAAAGGTATATTTGACGTCGTGCTGTGCAACGACAGCTTTATTACGAAGAGGCCAGCCGAAAATTTACAGTCGGAGATTGTTTAATGACACCGCCATCGTAGTAGTAGTTTAAGCGGCAGTGCATGACGACAGGGTCGGAGATCCCGACCTGTCTATGTGGCCAGAAGCACGCCGTCCGGGAGTACTCACCTTGACCGACAGCATTGTAGTGCGATTGGATGACTTGCGTCGGGCAATGTTCGTTAATGAGGTTGTGGTAGTAAGAACAAGTGATCGCGTTTCGCATGCACAAGATGCATTGAACATCGTCAGGAACCGCGACTCCAACGAATCCGTTTGTATTTGCCACAGGAGGTCCAATGAAGTGACATTCACACAAGTGTCCATTTTGGCATGGGGCTTCGTTCGCCTTGGGGGGCCGCATTAGCGACTCCTCATATGCTTTCGTGAAGAGAAGGATCTCCGAGTGCTTCGCTGTGACGGTTTTCAGACTCAGTATTCCATCAGGTTCTGCGTCAATTCCAGGCGTGTTCGCCTTGCGTTTTGACAACAGCTTGACGCGGTCCAAAAACTGCCTTCGTGCTGTATCCTGTACCGAATTCCGTTTCCTGGCCGCGGACGTTTCGTGCCGATGTTGGAGCTGATGATCCTCGTTCCAAAGCGCATCTACTGTGAGAACGCGTCTTCGCTTATTCGGTGGTAACATTGACGCGCTCTCTAATCCGACGTGACAAGCCATATATAAGAATCCGTTGTGAACGAGCGCAGTTTGTTGAATGAACGATCCTAAGCGCCAAAAGACCTGTCACAAGAAGGTGTCCACGGACGCGAACTACAGCGACCATTGGGGCACTCCGAAATGTGCCTACGAGCTCTTGGTCCCCCATGTTCGTCACTGGCAAGAGGTTGAGCATCGCAAGGACACCTTCACGATTTGGGACCCGTTCTTTTGCAAAGGTCACGCAAAGGAGTACTTGGAACAAGTCTTTGGACCGCTCGGGGCGACCGTCATCCATTCAAACGCGTGGGTGGACATAACAGACACCACGATACCCGAGTTCGCGCAGAACGCAGACCTCATCATCACGAATCCACCATACTCGAAGACGAACAAGCTGGACACAACGCTGTGGCTGAAAGAGCTCGGTTTGCCGTTCTTTTCGATCATGCCGACCGAGTTCATGATGGCAAAGAAGTTCCGTCCGCACATCGAGCCCTTCCAGTTCATCTGTCCGTCCGGTCGGGTCCGGTTCGAGCGCGACGGCGTGGTGGCGAAGACAGCGCCGCTCTCGAGTACGTGGTATGTCTGTGGTGTGGATTTAGTTCGTGATATTAGTTTTTGCAAGTAAGCGTGTATGTATAAGTAATGGTACAGTAGTATAAGTAGTATATCTATCAGTCAGCGTCTGATTTTGTAGGGTGAAATGAAATGGTTTTGGATTATTGTTTTCTTTTTGAATAAAGTTGTGCTCGCAACTGACATCTACGTCTTGGGATTAGAGAGCAGTGGTACACGGTTTGTGAGTCGTTCCATTGCACAAGCCATTGACGGGACGCATTCGTGGGACGGAGAGAGACCCGCATGTTGGAAGTCCCGCAGTGGGTGGCACGTGCACCACATTTCGTTGCCGTGGGGAGGGACTTGTGACAAAAGCAAGCCATTGAAAGTCGTCAAATCTCCAAACATGTGCGGACGCCATCCAGGCGGCCGATGGTTCGCCGATATAGTGTCGATATTGAAGGGACATCCTGATCGCAAAGCAGTCATAGTAGTCCGCGATGCGGAATTCACGCTTCCCAGCGTGCTCAAGCACCATTGCTTCCAAGGAACAGAAGTGGCATTGGCTGAACAGCACAAAGGGCGTGAACTGATTCAAGAGGCGCTTGACAGTGTGCCGGATCAAATTCTACTCGTACACTACGAAAGTCTTCGATGGTACAGTAAGTACACGTGGAAGCAAGTATACCAACACTTGGGAATCCATTCACCTCATGAGCACGACTTGTTCAAGAACGGAAATCCGAACTGGATGAACCAGTGCCAAAGCGGGCATTCATTATCCACGAGCCTCGCGGAGAGAGAATGAGTTTCGACAATAATGATGTCCCGAAGGTGGGGATTGGGTTGCTACGCTGTTGTGAAGCAGCACCAACACACCAGTCCGATCACTGTATCAACCTACGTAGTCATCACCCATTTGGTACCCCTCCCACCCTTTATTTATAGAAAATTCCCCAAATAAATTTACTTACTATAACTCCATCATCCATGCTGCATGCAGCATGCTGCATGCTGCATGCTGCATGCTGCATGCTGCATGCTGTATTCGATCGCGTAATTGAGGCAGTGTCGCGAACCAGTTCTAAGAACGTTCGCGGAATTAGTTCTTGTTCTTCGAAAAATAGGTTCCGCGAATTGGTTGTGCGAGTAGGTTCCGCGAATAGGTTCCGCGAATTGGTTCTGTGAATTGGTTCTGTGAATTGGTTCTGTGAATTGGTTCCTAGTTCTTAGTTTGAACCCATACCTTATACCTTATACCTTATACCTCAGAGATTGCTCGATCAAAGATCAAACTCCGCCACAGCGCTTAGCTACCTAGTAAGGTATAGGCTATAGCTAAATAGAACAATCTCAAACTCAAACCCACAATCATGAACGATCCCACAACAAGTTTTGTGGAGCGCTTCTGTTTGGCGAATGCTGGCTGTACTGAGGATCAGAGTCGCTTTGACAAAGCGCTGGTGGCAGAGATTGGACGAATCAGTTCTCTCGAGGACTTCATGCGTAGTACATCTTTCAATGCGGCAGCCAAGCAGGCGCTTCTGACAAGCTACAGCAATGCACAAAGCGCCAACACGCCAAGAAACTTTTGTACGCAAGGAACGACGCGTTCAATCACGACAAACGGACAAGATTTCTTTGGACACCCATTTGATAGCATTCCTATGTGTTTGTTGAGTTTTGTTGTGTACCCTGATAAGCGTCTTGAGCCGCAGCATGCCCTTCATAAATTTGAGGCGCAAACCAGTACCTTGTACTAGTGTTAAGAACCAGTGCCCTGAACTTGTGTGTTGAACTAGTGTTAAAATTGTGTGAAATTGATATATATGAACGGTCGTGGGGTTTTAAAACATAAATAAACCGTACGGAATGTCGTTTTTGGATCGGTTCGAGCCTTACCGTCGTCCAGCAATGACTGCGCTGTATGCGCTGTTCGTGATTGTATTGGTCGTAGGGATAACAGGTGGTTGTGACTTTGCGACGGCAGTGGTGGTATGCCTATCATTTCATTTTGGCCTGGTGTCACTCGGGTTGTTGATGAGCGGATTCGATCCCAAAGACAACGACCATCCGTGGCCAGATGAGTTGCCCGCAAGATCTCGTATGTTGTTGAAGATAGTTGACGGAGCGCAGTTGGTTACCCTGATCGTCGCAGCGACACAAATCGGTTCGATGCCACCAGTGCTGGAAGTGGTGACGATGCTTATCGTCGGAACCGGCATAGTTGCATGTTTTGTCAAGTATAACATTGTGAAATCGCCGGATGACCCCGAACGACGTATGTCGGCAGAAGGAGTAGTCGGTCTCGTGTTTATCAACACGGGTGGCATCTTGATAATAGCGGCGATTGCGACTCTCGATGGAGAAACTAAAGTTCTTGGACTCTTCATTGGAGCGCTTGTGTCGCATCTCGCTTCGACTGTACTTGCCGGCCTGACTTATCGCGAACCAAGTAGATACTATCGCTGCCCTCCGAGCGAGGAAGACGAACCCCAATTCATTGAGTGGGAAACGGTTCGGTACGCATTCGTTGTAACCGGATTGTATTTCTTGATGATGACCAGCATTGGTGTCGGCCAGTTGTTGAACGAGGGCGGGAACGTAGTCTCGAGGAACTGTGCGTTAATCGCGGGCCTCTTCTGGTCGAACGGGACGGCATTAATGCACGTGATGCCCAATAGGAAGAACGGCGTCGAGTGCGGCTCAAATAACTTACCCGAACCGGGCGAGCTAATTCCCGTACTAGGGGGTGATCTGGAAGTCGGATGATCGACTATGTAGACCGTTTGAACCAAATCCAAAAAGACAATTGTAAAATTGGCAGATACACAAAAAATGCATCGCTCAAATAGCGTTCCGGTTCGAACGGACGCAGTAGTATCGCGAATATCGAATAAGCACAAATGACGTGCAAGACAATTGGTTTCCAACAACGGTAGAGTTTTGAAACCAACACCGCGTACAAAAATCCATAGCACGAATAGATCGTTTGTAGAAACCAAGTGGGCGTTGCTTGACCCTGCGAAAAGAGTCGTTGCCAAGCTAACGTCAGGAATACATGCCCCAACAGAACCACGGCACGAATGGCAACGAACGTCCGCCCGCCACGTTCAGGGCGCGTCCTTGGCACGTCGGTGTGGTCGTTTGGTTGGCTGAGCGCTCCGAAGATGTATCCAACGCAACAAAGTGGTAGTCCGATCCCAACGAGAATCAACACGTCCTCTACATCGGGTGAAGAATGGGTTGCATAATCGGTAGCGACGAACAAAAGACAAAGGATTCCGATTTGGAGTACGACGATGAACAGCTTTACGCGGTCTGTGCAGGTACGGTTCTCAAACGGTAATTGTTTGTTTAAGAACCCGGCGACGAGTCCGAACCATCCGATGCTCGCAGTGAAGGACCCCCACCTCCCCATACGCAGCACTATGTTGAGCAGGTAAAAACTGCTCATCGTTGTCGTGAAGGCAGGAATCCCAACCAATGACGGGGAACCTACCGAGTTCCCGTCGATTGGTGCCGGATTTCTAGATACATAAAGGACCCCGGCGAACAATCCCAGTCCATAAAGTACAACGAACGTTCGCTCTAATACAAGCCCTATCATATCAAATCGGTGTACAAGCATACGACAGTCAAAGATTATATAATACATTAACCAGCGACTCTAAATAGCGTCTTACACTGTCCCAGTATGTCCGTCTCACCAGCCATTCCCCGAAGCGTGTTTGAAAACTGCGTTCGCGACGAAGTCCGTGACTACCGAGGAGAACAGCCCCCTCTTCGGCTAGCGAAAGCGGCCGTCCTTCTTCTTCAAGAAGAGTCCGAACTCTACTTGTCGTCGCTTCTAAAAGCGGCCCATCACGAGGCGACCGAGCGGCAACAACGGAAGACCGTTCTTCTGCGTGATCTACATGTGGTGGTCCGGGACGAAGTTCTGCGTGTCGAGCAGACTCCTGATACAATCCTTAGTTTAGATCTGGAGATGGAAGAGGAGTGACCCCGTTCACGTATAGAGATGCGTACATGCATGAGTCGTAGTGTCTTTCTTTTGTTTGTTGCGTAAAAAAATGGCAAGCCCCTTGGACACGTCGTCGAGAGAGACCCGCTGTGTAATTCGTTCAGGAAAGAACCGGTTGATATGGGCTTTGAGAGAGCACGTAACAAAAGCCTCTACGTCGCCACCAGCGTCTTTGAATTTGTCTTTGGACTTCTGAAAGATAGCAGTCAATCCTGCCGGGTCGGCGGCACACTTCCAGCCCTTCTGGGCACGACAGAGGGACTGGAAGATTGCGGTCATTTGAACCGGGGTGGGTCTGTTCAGCATGAAGACTGAATGGAAGCGCCTGGAGAGCCCTTCATTTGTCTTAAACAGGTTCCCCTTAATCAAATCTGCGTAACCAGCCATGATGAAGGTCGTAGTGCATTCGGGGTCGGTCATGCAGTGGACGATGTAGTGCAGCATTTCGGTCCCGTAACTGTCCTTGGAATCGGTAACCATACTGTACGCCTCGTCGATGAAGATGACTCCATTGGAGTAATCCTTGATGAGGTCTCGCATCATCTCGAGCGACCCCCCTTGCCATTTGGAGGCCATGTCGCCCTTGGTAAGATAGAGGAACTTGTCGTTGCAGAGCCCGATTGCTTCCCAAAAATACGCGAGCTTGCGAGCGAGAGTGGTCTTGCCAGTCCCTGGAGTCCCGAGCAGGAGAGTGTGTAGTTTCAGATCCTGCGTTCGCTTGCCTCGAATGGATTTGACCGGCCGCGATTCACAACCCTCCTCCTCCTCCTCCTCCCAGTCCGAGTCATCGTCCAACCGTTCGTTCAGCTTCTCCAGAAACTCACCAAGACTGGTGGCTTCGATATCGAGGGGGTTGAGCTTCTTCTTTGAGCGGCGCTTCCGACTCTGGCCCACGCGCGACTGCTTTTTGCGTTTCTTCGCCCCGGTGCGACTACGTGTTTGGACCGGAGACATGCGCTGTGGTTTGTCAAGCAAGTCGTACGCGATGACAGTTTTGATGTCGTCCGCCACAGCGGATTTCACATCGTCCATACCAACCATCGAGTTGAGGCCATTGATCGCCTTCAATAAACGAGGGTAGTTACTACGACCGAGGTCCGATTCAGCGAAGGTTATCAAGGCGTCCATTTGGGATCGTTCGTTACTGGCTTTGGCACAGTCAATCTTATATATTTGTCTGCATTGCTTCATCGAAGCACGGTCAAAATGGAACTATTCGAAGAAATTGATGCTAGCGACCCGACGATCATCGACCGTATTCGAACGCTCGACAGTCGTGCAAAGGACACGGGCTACAAAACGCACGATGGCGAACCGTTCTCCCTGGCGACCTTTATCCAGCAAAACGTGGCAGAAATAGCAGAGCTGTCGGGGTACACCGACCAGTGCTTGGTACTACTGTGGACGGCCTGCAGTCTTGATCTCGGTACTGCTGACACCACAGTAATCGGTGCCACGTCCCGAAGCTTTCCCGACCTCGAACCGGGACCAAACGCTAGGGTCCTGTGCGACTTCGTGACGGAACTCGGCGTGACCATTCAGACGGAGATACCGGCCGAAGAGCGCAAGCGAGAACTAGAGATATTTTCACAGCTCATCAAATATGATTGCCGAGACGAACACGCTCCGGGGCTTGAACGCTTGGAAGTCTTTCGCGTCGAGATCCGAGGTCTGAGCTTCTTGCCGCAGCAAATATTTGCATTGCCGTACTTTCTTCAAGTACAAAGCAATTTTAAAGATCTCGTCGACAACAAACACGTGTTTCGCATCGCCCGAAAGCTCGTCTCGTCAACGACTCCCAGTACAACCGACTGGATGGACGTCCTTGCGTACTTGGAAAGTTCGGACGACTTCTACCCTACAGGTAGCAAGTCACCACCCGTCCTCGAACATTTCGTACAAGGGTTCCATAACTCCGCACCGAAAAAACAAAGATGTTTGCAGCTTTTTACGATTTATCATCCAGAGTGGATGCAGATATGGACGCACTATGGGTGGAAATGCAACCGACTCGAGAAAGAAGGGGTAGAGGCGTTTATGCTGGCTAATCCAACACCGTTTTACCAAGAGACTTTTCTGAACGAATTTTTCCCGTTATTTATGAACTACGCTATTTAGGCTCTAAGTACTATTTGAACGTCAAGCAGATGCACACCAACTTCAGTTTCTTGCCATTCTGTTCGCATCTCAATCCCCATGTCATCGGTGTGTGCCAGGACAACCACCATGTCTCTATTTTCGCACAACCGTTCGAATATCTCGCCGGAATGGATCCAAATAGCGCGTTTGTCAACTTGCAGTTTGAACCATCTGTAGCCGATCTCACCAGCACTCCAAATCAGCGGCCCGGCTTCGTCCAGTACAAACCCCCACCGATCTTGGTCACCGATATCTGACGTACGCGACCAGTATAAGAGCTCATAGCACAACGGAATCGTTACTACGCGCTTTTGCTGCTGTGGTCCACCCACCCAGGTCCCTGAAAAGGTGTCGATCCGAAGTTCGTAGTCCATGGTCCTGCTCGGGGATCGTTCGTACAACTCTGAATATTAAAAAGGCGGTGTGACAGGTATTCTTGGGACTGAAGTTGGGCGAGAGAGGGCTATTTGAGCTGTTTTACTTTTGGATTTTAGATTTACATATATAAAGTCAATTCGAAGCATATCATTGGACAATGTCTCGAGAGTGGTTCGGTGCCATCGCTTTGATCGGAGGAATTGCCACACTCTCCACGTACGCATGGCTTGCATTCGCCACTCGAGACCGCAACAGCGCCGCCGACACCATCGGAGGGCTCTTCGACACCAACGTGAAGAAGTATGCCTGGCTCAGTAGTACCGCTCTCGCCACTCTCGGCATCGGGACGGGACTGGCACTCGTCAGCACCCAGAACAGCGTCACCGTAGAGAACTGGGACTTCATGGTCGGCTCCGCCGTTGCCTTCTTCGTATGTACTATTCTTTGGGCACCCGTCACCTACTTCACTTCGAAGAATCGGTGGAACAGATGGATTCCCGCTTTCCCGGTGTGGGGGACGGCAGTCGGCAACGGGCTCATCATGGCCAACCTTGAACGGGATGAACCCGTTTTTTGGTTCTGGTTCGTAGGACTGTTCCACCACGTCGTCATGGATGGCGTTCTTTGGGTACATGGGTATCTTACGACGACGGACTACAATTTGCTCTTGGGTGAGGAGCAGGTCTTGGGGTAATGAGGACATACAGTAGTATTGACGTCAAGCGACGCAGCAGTGCAGCTTGATCAACGCCGCTTCTTGGTCGGCGTCCAGAATGACCCACTTTTCGGGCTTCTTCTCTTGTCGCTCAGCGAGGGCCTTTTCGTGCATGTACTTCGCACGACGGCGCTGGCGTTTGCGCTTCCCACCCTTGGTCATCGGAGTGAACGCATTCGTAGGAACTGTTTCCCCTTAAATAGTCCTACCTGCGCATACGATTATGATGCGGTGCCGATGACGATTCGATGGAAGTGTTTGACTTTTGAACGTGTTCGTAGTTGCGCATGTCGATCAACAACGTCATTGCCGCGAGTTTGCTCACGAGCACAGAGTCGGGTGAATCCTCATTAAACGTTACGGTGTACTTGTCGCGCTGCGCCGCAAGACCCGATGCGTTGAACATATTGCCTCCAATTCGAAGATTACAGTTCGTCAAGAACCAGTTCTCCAAACTCGCCGGTCTCTCCACTACGGCGACCTCTTGGTTGTTTTGAAGGACGCTGTAGGTTCCGGTGATGCAGTCCTTACAGCACAAGTTCGTGGAGCACCAGTAAATCTCGTTTCCCTGCACGACAAGCTCGTTCCTATCCGCGGACAGGTCCGTGATGCGCCATTCGTTGTAGCACAGCGTGAACGGTTGGTCAATCGTGTAATTGGACCTGTCCACTTTCAGTTGGCTCTGTGGCCGCCACCACCCAAACGAACCTAAGCACTCCGTCCGAGGGCAGCAGCAGCGGTCGCACCACGTGAAGTCGCGCCGAATCGACCATTGGCCCTCGGGATCTTTGAATGCGAACGGTCGTGTTCCGGACGGACAGCATCGCCACACCCACCCTGGACAACTCTCCGAGCTGTATGAATCTTTCACGCGGATCTCGGTACCTACTGGGTCTCCCTCAACGCTGAGTCGTACGCTGTACACGTTCGCGAATTGGACTCCGTCGAGGCCGACTGCGGCGAGACCGGCCTCGGCGAGATTCGGCACCTGTTTTATGGTGAGCGTGGTTTTTTTTTTGAGCGTGGCCATTGACGACGTGAGTAACTATTTTAAATTGCTTTTATAGGATTCAACCAAAGACTTCAACAATACGATTTGGAGTCGACGGTCAGACACTTCATCGATACAAAGCGCTCCTTGTTTCCCAATATGAACGATCCCTCATTGAACAGTGGGTGGAAGTGGGGAAACAAAATGACAATAGGCACGCCTCCGACACACAGCAACGTGTTGTCCGAAGTGTTTCCTCGTGCGCGCTCTCGTTCGAATTCGGACCCAGGGTGCGTTCCCCCCTGCTCTGCAACGATTATTGTGATCGAGTCGAGAAACGGTGAGATCGAAACCGTCCAGGGAACGGTTTCAATGGACGTTGCGTACCGAATCAAAGACATGATGGCGGCTGTGGACTGTGTGGTAGGATATAAAGAATCGTCTTTCAAGAAATAAAGATCGACTATGCAGCTAATTGAGATCCCATTGGTAGTGGCACTGATCGCGTCGGCGTTGATCAATGCTCCACAGCTGTACAAAACTTGGTGTACCAAAGATGTCGAGAGTTTTTCAGTGTACACAATAGTACTTCGTATAATAAATAATTTGGGTTGGATTGTTTATTCGGTCCTGATTGAGGAGTGGGTGATACTGACCATGTCGGTATTAAACGCGTCTTCCGAGGCGACTTTGCTGTTCATGAAATGGAAATGGCGCGAGTGAGTATATAACACATCGCAGGAAGGGATGCTCGATATAACACAATACGATGCACAAGTGGACCACGGTAAAGAATGCAAAAGAGTGCGTCGGGAAGTCGGGGGTCATTACGTTGTGCACCTCGCCAACGTACAATGACGGGCAGATTTGTGTTCGAAAACAATTTGCAAAAGATAAATCAATCAAGGCGCTTCTAAAGGAAATCGAATGTCAGTCGGCCGCGGCACAGGTGGGCGTCGCTCCGAAAGTCGTTGATTTTTGCGACCGAGTCTCCAACTCCGAGGGAATGTACATTGTGATGGAGAAGTGCGATGGTACGACATTGAACGAGCTCATGTGTAACCAGAACGGGCTCTACGAGGCTCAACTGCTATTGATTGAACGCTTGTATGAAAGACTCGGTAGTGCGGGGGTTGCGCACAACGATGCCAACCTCGCGAACGTGATGGCAAACGGCAATGGGTTTTCGTTAATTGATTACGGGATGGCATCTATGGGTTCAAACGCTAATCAGACATCGTTCCGGTTGTTGAAAACGCGCATCGAGCGCGAGATCATGGCAATTCACACGCAGTCCCGGACGAGCACTATCAGACCAAAGGACTGAGTGACCTTGTCAAATTCCACCCAGGCCTCGGCGTTCAGTCCAAGGAGCGGGAGGGGATGGAGCTGTGGTTTTTGATTGATGAGGTGGAACCGAATCACGAGTTGTGTATGCTTTTTGTGGAACACAATTTCGTATGGAAACCCGCTGTCCCATTCCATCTCACACGCATAGGAGTTTCGGACGAGTTGGATGACTTGTTGGACGGTCTTGATTGCCGCACTGTTTCGAAGTTGCAACGTGCTCTGGATCTCGGACGTTTGTGCGCTAAGGTCAGCTACTGGTTTTTGCACGCCCCGAGTAGGGGGCGATTGGGAAGGTCGGGTTTTTTCGAATTTAAGATGCATGCAAATAAACGGTGGTTTGGCGAGTGTGCGTGACTCGAGTTGCGCGTGCGCTACCCTTAAGTCCTCAGCACTGAGCTTGTTCAATATTTTAATGGGCAGCCTCGCCCTGACGGGGAATTTGAGAGAGCTTTGCATCGAACTGTGGTATACTTTAGAGACCACAGCAAAGTCCTTTTTGACTAGTTCGTCGATCGTTGCCTTGTGTTCTTCCCAGAACGCCGGCACGTCATCACTGTCCGAACGTGTCCGTTTGCGCGTCCAAAAAGTCATCGAATCGTCCCCGCAACGATTCCCAGTACGGATGAAATGAGTTATATAGAACGGGCATGTTGAAGACAATCACACCGCCTACGATTCCGAAGAGAGCCGGTTTCCAAAGCGATAATGAGGACCCGGATCTTTTGGGAATCGCGAGACTCAGCCTCCTATGGTTTGGATGGTTCGAATCTGCCGTTGACATGACACGGCACCCGGCGCCGAGAAGGGCGCCGTAGATTAGATTCAGATCGAAGTACTCCTGCGTAGCAGAGATGCTGATATCGTAGAGATGTTCTGTCGAGGTTTCTCCTGCGTCATCGATGACTAATGACGAGTTCCGACGAAGAGCGTGAAGCGCTGCTACGGGCGATTCGCGTCTACAGTGGCCGATGAACCAAATCAGACCCACTAAGAAGAGGGTACCTGCTAAGAGCACCAACGGTTCAACATGGAGGGTCCCGGAGTCAATTGACCCCTTCATTTCGTTGCGAGTACGGAAGGAACGGTTCGCTTATATATGTAGTGCCTGGTTCTTTGCAGAGACGGACGATGAGTACTGCCGTGGGATGGGTTTTGGTTACATTGGCTGCGTTGCCACAACCGATTGGAAAGGTGCTGATCAAGTACAGCTACGAGGCCGAAACGAATAAGAGTTTCAACAGAACTACGTATCGCCTATTCGGAAATGCAACATTAATGCTGCTGACCCCGATTCTACATGTGCTCGCCTATTATTACGGACCGAACGCGTTCATTCCACCAGTCGTGGCGGCGGGCGTACTGATCAACATAGTGTTGGCATGGTGGTTTCTCGACGAAGGGGCACACATGGGCGCTTCTACCATCTGGGGCGCGCTGTGCTTTTGTCTAGGGTTGTTTTCAGTGTTGTGGGCGTACAGTTCGATCTTGACAGACGGTGACTTGAAACACTTGAACGACGACGTGGACTGGGGCGTCCTGTCGCTGTTCATGGGGTTCTGGATTTGGGGACTTACGTTGAGTACGATCGTCATTTGTTTCACTCGGGTCGTACCGCTGTCCGCGTGGTGTGTCTTTGGAGCGCTTTGTGCGTCACTGGATATCGTAGGGACCTACGACAAGTGGATCTTTTCGAATGCGACGGATAGCCTGCGAGAGGTGTCTAAGGGCGTACTGGCGTCGCTCCTGTACGCCGTGTCGACCTTGCTTTCGATTTTTATCATTAATCGGTTGCTTTCGAAGCCCGAAAATCCAGTGCACATCGTGGCCACCATGTTTGCATGCATCAGTCTTGGTGTTGATGCGAGTGCTGACCTGTTTGTGTTTCAGCGCTACAAGCATTGGGTCGTAAATGATTGGACGTCAGCCATCGGTGGGTTGGCTCTGATGTTCCTCGGGATTTGGTTCATGAATAGGCCTTCACTCAAGCCGCCACTGGTGGTCTCCGTTCCGGTCGAGTTGGTGCCGCTCAAAACAACTAAGGCGCTGCATCTGCAAGTGCCTCAAAAGCGTCAGCAGAAGGAGTGATGTTTATAGTAATGTCTAAGTTTCTTTAAAACGCATCCACTAACGGTTTTTCGTAACCGTGCAAAAGAACGGGTTCTTCGTACTCCGTCGTAACCGTCCAAAACAACCGGTCGTCCTCGTCGCCAACGCCGAACCAGTCCCACCAGAACCAGTCCCACCACCCGGTTGCTTCTACGGATTCTTCCTCGCTGTTTTCGGACCCATGTTCCTCCTCGGCAATGGTTGGAAAGCTGGCGCTTTGCGAGATGCCGCACATGTCGTGGTCCATCACCACGCGGATGTAGCCGTCCTCACCGTACGTCGTACCCCACGAGTTGCGCACGATGTAGTACTTACCGTCCTGGTTGTACCCCACGATCTGCACCGCGTGGTTCAGCCTCTTACCGCAGTCCTCGTGGTTAAAGACACCGCCATGGTAGAACTGCCACTTGGTGGCGTCCACGGCGACCGACACGGGATGCTCGCTGATAACGCTGCGCAGCACCTCTTCGTCGTTTTGGGGCACGTCCTTGAAGCCGGTGACCGTCGCCGGGGATACCGCGTAGACGCTCGTGTCGTGGCAACTGCCGTCGTCCCCTCCACTACCGCTTGTGTACGGGTAGTTGTCCTCAGCCGGCAGTCCGTGTCTCCGTACGAAAGTGTAGGCATTGTCCGGCAACCCACCACTACAGCCCGAATCCACCTTATCGCAGCTCACTAGCGATTGCACCGACAGCTCGACAAGCTTCTCTGTTTTCTGAGCCACGAGAGATTCGATCGTCTCGACCGCCGCATGCGCCCAGCAGCTGCCGCACTGGCCCTGGTTGCGGACCGCTCCGACGATTCCGTGGTCGCGCCAATCGATCGCGTCGACCGAACCGTTCTTTTCGGGCCAGTAGACCCGTCCTTCGAACATGCTCAACAGACCTGGTCGGTGCGCGTACCCTCCGAGGTGCAGGTAGGCGAACTCCTCCGACGTCAGGTCCGAGAATTGGTTATGTCCGAGCGTGAAAGTGTGCTCGTCGGCGTCGTTGTGCGCCTGGATGTCCACATCGTTGGAGGTCCAGACGGCGAACCGTTCCTCGAACTGTTCGGCGTCCTCGTACGTGATGCCGTGCTTTGTTTTCCATTCTTGGAATGGCTGCGAAAAGGCGCGCGCACCAGTCAACAGGAAGAGGAGTCGCATTCGCGCTTTTGTGATACTACGTTCTGTCTATTTATTTATATAGGAGCCGTTCCCCGAAGTAAATATTAGTTTGTTGAACGATTATGTATGCTACGCAACAGAAGCATTTGTGGATGCTCTTGAGAAAGCACAGTTAGTTCAACGGAGTCCTGTTTTTGATTGCCAGCCTTGTTGATCCTGACTAGCACCGTGATTTCGTCGTTCCAGTGGTCACGCGAGAACCAATTGGCGTAGAGCAGGATGCCCCATATCCCGAGCCATTCGAATACCCCATTGTCCTGGATGAGGTACAAAAGGACAAAGACTCCGTTCATCACCGCGTGGACAATTTGAAGCAAGAATCCGGCCGTAGTGTACCACGCCCAATCACGGTTTGCGAATAGTAGCTTGTAGACGTTGCACCTGTTTCGAGGCATGAAGAGCACCGCGATACTCTCGGCGCTGAGCAGTATAAACAACCAAAACGCCGCCATCATGTGGATCTCTTCGTATGTTCCAAGATTAAAGACACCGACCGTCGCGACCCCTACAAACCCAAGCGAATGTAACACGCGTAGCATCCAGTAGTACCACTCAGGTCCCCAGAACGGCTGCTTTGAGTAGTGTGGATACAGCAGCCAGAATGCAAAGAAGATGTTTAAGAAGCTGGCTCCACCGAGGAGCACAGCAGCGAGGTTTTGCAACCAATACCAGTCCAACAAAAACGAGACGCTCTTTCCTTTCAAATCGTTGCAATCCATATCTTCATCGGCGTAGCAACGAATTCCAATAATGACCGCCACGCCCAGACACTCGATGAGCGTCAGGGCCAATACAAACGACTGGAATTTGACCATATGGTTGTGCGCTTAATGGAATGTCGTTACATTATATATGTCGTCTAACATTTGATGTTTTTACGGTATCATAAATTTTACAAGAACTATATTAAGTCCAACGATCCCAGCACAAAAATGAAGCGCGCGTGCGAGTTTGAAGACGCCCCGGAAACCCAAAGAATGCGCATGACGCGCATGAAGCGCGTGCTGGACGACATCGAGGTACAGGGACAAGAGAAACGGTTCCGACGAACGGTTTCGGAGCTCGACGAGACCAAGAGGACGTTGCGCTTCCACCAAGAGGAAGTCGCGAGCCTTCGGAATACGATTGCGCTGCAGGCAAAGACCATTGCGTATCAGGACCGGCGCATTCGCGAAGGAAACGCGACACTCCTCACGGGGAAGCAAGCTATGAACGCGCTCATCGAGCGAATCCAGGAGCTAGAGTCGTCGCAGAACTATTCGGCCGAACGGTTCGAGAGACCGTTTTGGGTGGCTTAGTTTGTAATTTTTAACAATAATAATTTTAAAGCCGCGTCAATCTGCTTTGTTGTCCATTCGTACATCTGGTTTGACCAGGCCGGACGTTGCGACAGTTCCTTGAACAGTTTGAACCGTGCGGACGCCAACGGATACGATTCAACATTGTCGGTCGCCGCTTTACGGAACGTCTGCTGGCGGACGACACCATCCACCTTCAGCCGCTGAAGCAATCGGCGGTTGAGCTCTATCTGCAAGGCTCGCACGCAGACCGTCTTCTTCCATGTTCGCATTCCTATTGAACTAGGTCGTTGCTTTTTTGTTAGTCCAAACATCGTTTGTAGTTGATTCCCGCTCCGTCGACCGGAACCCTTCATCAGCTCTTCGCTGCGTTCGTATACCAGGTTGTTGAATCGGCGGCGTAGTTCCGCCTTGCGGTCGGACTCTTCCACTAAACGACCATTGACCTTTGAGATAAACGGCGTGTAGTATCGACTGTCAATATCTGGGTGAATCAACTCCGGGTGAAAAAAACGAGCACCCGCTAATTCGTTTGCTGGTACGGTATTGAGCGACTCCCAGCTGTAGACATCGTTTTTCACGGAGTACAGATTGAAGGCTCCATACCGCAACATTATGTTTCGTCCGCTGCGGCGCTCGAGTCCGTCCCCCTTGAAGAAATTCTCAGCGTCCTCGGCGATCGCGTCTCGGAGTTGGGCCAGCGTGCGTTCAGGAACGGAAGCTTTTTTGTCGCCATTATACCAAAGTCTCGAATATTTCTCATCATATCGAAGCGCCTTCGGTAGATCTGGATTCTTCGAAATCAGGTATTTTCCACACACCGTTCCTGGAACGTTTAACCATTTCTGTAGGATCGCGTCAATCTCTTGTTTGCACACGGAAGCGCGCCCAAGACCACGGTTACTGCGCCCCCTGGTCAGCTCTTCTGTGAAAGGGATCTCGCACAGCGTCGTATCCCCCGAACGATTCACGTACACCACCATCACCGCGTCGATGAAGATGTGGTAATTCTCCAATACCAGAAAAGCGTACACCAGCACCTGGCGAAGCTCTTTGCTCGCGAGAATTTTGAACTGGTTCCCGTTGCCCCATCGTGTTTTGTAGTCTCCCAGTATGATGCGTCCGCCCTTACTGGCGAGGAAATCGACACGACTCTCCATGGCGACCTCATCGTCATTGTGCGTGTAAGTCTTCATACTCGAAAATACTGGCAACTCGCATGCAATGATGGTGTACTCGGCATCCGTCAAGGCGGATTTCACCTTCGCGCACATCTGATTAATCAATTTATTGAAGGGCGCCATCGTCTCAATACTCTTGACCTGCAAGTCGAACAAGTCTTTTTTATTGAATACCAACGCATTCACCTCTTCTTTTTTTTCACGCTTGTTTACGAAAACTGGGTTCACCGGCTGAGGGTCAACAGCAGGACCATCCAGATTAACCGTCGTCGTCGCGGTGTCAAGGAGGAGTTTTTGGTGGACACGGCTCCCAAAAAACGAGGTCATGGTTGTCAATTCCACTCCTTGCAACAGCTTCGACTTGATCAATTTCCCCATTAGATCGTCAGGTGCTTCGTGGGTCTTGTGCGCTTTGACGAACTCTTGGTACCCTAACTCTACCCCGTCGATTGTAGCTTTGGCCCGGATAGCGCTGTACTTTAATCCGACCTTGTCAAGCTTGTTGTCGATCGTGGACCAACCGACGGAACGCCGCGTTCCACGAATCACCAGGTTCGCGTGGTAAGACTCCTCGGGTGCGGCGTCGTCGTCGTTCTCGGCTTGCACTGGAGCGCTTTCTGGGATCGCGTCAACGCCCAAGAACCCTTCCTCGGACAGTAAATCGTCCAGCCGCGCTTTCACACCATCAGAATTTACAACGAGGGGATAAACACTTCGCTTCTCTGCGAATAGGCGCAGGTACGCGTACAGATCGACCGGGAAGGCGGACGTGATCTTACCACCGCCCAAATTGTGCAGCTCCATGCGTTCGGTCGTCCATGTGCCACCATCGTCGAACTTGTTACCTTCAAGGATCACGGTCAATCTGGTTTTGGGATTCTTTTGAGGAAAATACTCCCATCGGCTAATCGGATCAAAAGCTGCCTCGTTCCACCCGAGCTTCTCTCGGTCGCCCCAGGTGCACTCGTAACAATACTTATTCCACCCGTCGGGGTTCACGTCTACTTTTTTCACCAGGCCGACGTATTTGCGAGTTGTCTGCCCGGGTTCGTCGTACAGCACGTACTCGCCCACCTTCGGAACCAGAACTTTGGCCAGCGTCTCCAGTTCGTACGGAACAACCTCGTCGTCGTCGTCGAACCGTACTTCGAACTCGTCGTCAGTGACCTTTACGACCGTTCCTTTGAACAGTAGATATGTATTTGTTCCCGTCACGAACGGGATCACCACCGAACGGTTATTCATCGGTTTCCTACTCGCTTGTTTTTGAACGCATATATATCCTTCGTAAAGGACAAGGTTGTTGGTACAAATGGTCTCGGCGGATCGCGCTCGTACGCTAGACGCTTTGCTAGACGCCGCGCTCGAGGGGCACCGGCCCACACTCCAAAAGCGCATGCGGGTCCACGCGGCGTTCTACGTAGCATACACGTCGGACCAGAAGAATCACATCCTGCGCGAGAAAGCCGAACGCCTAGCGAAGCGCTGGGTCACCATATTCAAGCGCGACATTGAGACCTACAACAAGCGTGCGCGCCTGCTCCGACTGCTGCTTCATTCTTCTTACATGGAGCCCCACACGTTCGCCGTGCTTCACGAACGGATGCGTCAGGTGCGGCGCGAAGAGCGCGAACGGAACCGCCTGCTGTTTCGTCAGTACTGCCTGGCAGATCAGCGACGTGGGGCGCTCAACCAGTCCGCAGATTCGTTGCTGATATTCGTCTTTGAACGTCTGCCTCCCGGATTATTTGGGCTACTTTATAGATATTTGTAAATGAAAAAAAAAAAAAGATTGACTCCGTCGTAGACCAGATAAACAAAGCTTCTTAAACGAATCGAACCAAGTGCGGGTTCACGGGAACCACGTTGTTAAACGTGTACCCGAGTTTCGCCTCCATTTCACGGTGCTCCTTCGTGCGTTCGCGGTACGGGAAGTGGCGATGCAGGTCGCGGTGCTCTCGGGTATGCCCGTCGACGATGAGCTTGCACGCGAGCGACGCCTCGCTGATGCCCACTCGCGAGAACTGTTTCCACGTCGCTGGGTCGATGTGCTTCCCGAAACCCGTCGGGAATGCGTTGTGCGTGTCGTTGCTCCACTTGTTGCCGCAAAAGAGCGCCGTCCCTTGCCGTGCGGCAGGGCCTACGTATACCAACGGCGCTTGTAACGGTGCGCGATGAAAGAGCAGCCCGTGATGCACGTCATCGGTACTTGTCGCATCAGCGTAGAGGAACATTCGGGTCTCACTCGGGTTGAACTTCACGTAGTTGTTCGGCGTGATGAACTCCTCGTTGGCGATACCCATGGGCTTCGTACCCTTGGTGTAGTTGCGACTGCGTATTGTAATTCCGGCCGCCTTGGCGAAGTCGTGGACGATGCGACGACGGTTCCGGACGATCAGTGCCTGGAACTGTTCCAGAACTGGGTTGTTCAAAAACACTTCTTTGACTGTTTTTCCTTCGTCCTCGCATCGCAGGAAGTACTTCTCCATCTCAACGTAGGTCGAAGAGTCGATTCCGGTCTTTGCGATGATGAACCACGTCTGCTCGACCATCTGCGTCTTGGGGTTCTGGCGGTTCGCGCTGTACAGCCCCACGAACGCGTCCCGGTCTCCGATCGACGGGTCCCAGTTACGCACGTCGCTGTTCTCGAACGTCGGTGCCTCCGAACGCTCCCGTGGAGTTGCACCCCGTACGGCGTCTTGGCAGCCGTCCAATGCGACCTCGTCCACGGCCTCCACGCGAACGAGCGACGTCGCGCTCCACATGTCCCTGAAAAATACATCGCCCTTGAACGGCGCGTTCGCGTCCAGCTCCACGATCATTCCTGTCGGCGGCATGAGGAAGTCGTAGCCCCAGTTGGAAAGGACCGTCGTTTTCAGAATGGAGGGGTCCGCCCCCTGCAAGCGTCCCAACATCTCTAGGTACTCGTCGCTCGGCGGATTGGACGCGAGCGTGAGCGAAGTGTCGATCTTGACCATGGTCATGGACAGCAATCATATCCGCCAAACCCTTATATCTGTCCGTGTCAATGTATCATGATACAATATTGACGTATTGGCAAAAAAACTCGACTCGACATCAAGTTCTCATGTGAACTCCCCCCAAAGGGTACGTCAATTACGTCAATTACGTCAATTACGTCAATTACGTCAATTACGTCAATT
>MDTF01006586.1_pt1 | contig 37162 bp, 44 predicted proteins | sample 811191 | NCBI WGS metagenome assembly MDTF01 (sample SAMN05326649, study PRJNA326480) | marine metagenome | isolation source: seawater | place: Southern Ocean | collected 2011 | reverse complement strand
CGGACCTTCATCACCCGTGCCAGTCGATGTATCAGCTTCAAGCCCCATCCCGCAGATCGGACATGACCCCGGACCCGGATTGCGCACTTCAGGATGCATCGGACAAATATAAACCGTACCGGTAAAACCTTCCGGCACTTTGTCATACTTTCCACCGGTTACCGGCTCACCGCCAGATTTGTGATGGTGATCGCCATGATGGGAACAGCCTGAATGATCTTCATCTTTTTTGGCCTGCCCGTGTTTATGTGAGGTCATGTCTTCTCTCCGTTTCTACTTATGGCCGCCGCCGCAACAGCCGCCTTGTTTTTCGGTTTTTTCTTTTTCAGGCTTTTGCTCTTTACCGTCGCAGCAACCGTCTTTTTCTTTTTCCGCTTCTTGTTTCGAAGGGCTGTGCTCGTGGTGTTTATCACCGCCACAGCAACCACCTTGTTTATGATCGTGATGCGTCATGATTTTGCTCCTTTCTGAGAGGTTGGGTTTGATGAAAACTTGGGAATAAAGGCCGGAACGTGCGCGGCGTAATCATCCCAGGCTTTGCCGAACCGTTCTTTGGAATCCTTTTCCTCGTGCTTTGCCAGCCTGACATACATATAGGTCAGGATTGGAAACAGCACCAAAGTTGGGATAGTCGGCCATTGCAGCAGGAAGCCGAACATAATGGCAATAAAGCCGATATATTGTGGATGCCGCACTTTTTCATACAGGCCTGTCACCGCCATTTTTCCTTCGCGCTGCGCCTTGTAGAGTACATTCCAGGCGGCAGACAAAATCCAGAAACCGCCGCCGATAAAGACAAAGCTCAGCATATGGAAGGGACCGAAATGCGGATTGCCTTCCCAGCCCAGCGTCATCTCCAGCAAGTGACCAGAATCATGGGCAAGCCAGTTGATATCGGGATAACTGGTCTGCAGCCAACCGGAAAGCAGATAAATGGTCAGCGGAAAACCGTACATCTCGGTAAACAGCGCCACCAGAAAGGCTGAAAACGCCCCGAAACTGCGCCAGTCGGTTTTGGTTTGCGGTTTGGCAAAGCTAAAAGCGAAAATAATAAATATCGCCGAGTTTAAAATAACCAGTGACCAGAGGCCGTATGAGTCCATTCCATGTTCCATGATTATTTTTCCTCTTCATCGTTAGAGCGTTTGTGATTACCATGACCGCCGTGGCCTCCATGCCCACCATGACCGCCATGCATGAAGATGTGCATCAGCGGACAAAGCAGGAGGATCAACAAAATCCAGTTCTCAGCGATATGCGCAGAATGTTCTTTAATCAGAAAATATCCGCCGACAGCAAAAAGAACGATCAACAGCATGCCGCTCGATGTTTGCCACCAGGGCTTTTTGTGTGCCGGTCTGTGGTGATGTTCATGATGATCCATTTTTAAGGTCTCCTTTTTTCAGTGTTTATCTCTAACACTCAATTGCATCCCTTGCAAAATTTGGTTTCTATACCGTGCGCTTCCCACATTTTCTGAACAGAAAAATAGGTGAAGGCCGCCGACCAGGTAATCAGGATCAGCCCGTTAATCGTTTCTACCCCGGTCAAAAACCGCAAGCCTTCGACCGGAAAAACATCACCAACTCCTAAAGAGGAATAGCTTGTGGCGGAAAAATATAAATAGGTTGGAAAATGATCGGGAATATGGCCGGATAAATCTACAAACCCTGCATAATGAATGAGCGCCCAGAATATAACGGCATATACCAATATCGCCACCGCATGGGCTATAAAAATACCGCCAATCATGACAAACATAATCGGACGATGCCGCGCGGTCATACCGGATACAAAGCGTGAAATCAGGCATAGACACTCATAAAAAAGCGCCGTTGCAATAAACACAGCGGCAAAAGAGGCCAGCAATACGAGGATAAACTGTTCCATCACGCGCTCATGCCTCCCTGCCTGTGGTCTTTTTCCCCTGCCGGTTGACCAGAACAATGCCGAGGACCGTCAAGCCAATCCCTGTCGCCGTGAAAATCCCAATACTTTCCTGAAAAAACATCACGCCCATCGCCAGCCCGAAGATGGGCACCAGAAAACTGAAGGCGTTGGCGCGGTTGAGTTCGACCTCTCCCAACACCCGGTACCACAGCCAATAAGCCAGCGCCGTGCCCGGCAGGGCCAGCCCCAGCAGGCTCAGGATGAAGGGCGCATTCCATGTCACGGCGCTCATATCCTCTGTAAAGAGGGCGATAACGGCCAGAAACAAACTTCCGATGACCAGCTGCCAGCCCATCGCGCTCAAGGCGTCGATACGCCCCGCCATATACCGGATTAAAACATTGCTGAGCGTGATGCCCACCGCGCCCAGAATGATGTAGAAAATCCCCAGAGCGTAATTGCCGCCCGTATCCGAAAGTAGCGAGGGCAGCGCGATCAGGACAATACCTGTAAAACCGAGCAACAACCCGGCTTTGCCTTTGCCGTCCAGATGTTCCTTTAAAACCACTGCGGCCAGTACGGCGGCCATGAGGGGCTGCGTGTTGGCGATGACTGTGGCGATGCCCGGCGAGACGAATTCCGAAGCGTGGAACATGCCGAAAAAGCCCAGCGTTGTTGCGCCCAGACCAATCCCACCCAGCATCAACCAGCTTTTGAGATCGCGCGGTTGCCTGCGCTTCATAATCAGTGCAGGGATCAGCAGGGCAATCCCGGCCAGAAACGCCCGCATCGCTGCGAAGGTCAAATGCGGCGCATGGGGCAACCCCATCACGATCAAAGGAAAGCAGATCGCCCATAAAAACATCACAATTATGATTTGCGCCGTATGGGACATCCTGATACCTGCCTTCTGATTTGTGCATTATGCGCTGCATTTTGATCGTCCTTTATGCGGCTTTCTCGCTTTGCAAAGCTTGTTGTAATTTTTCTTCTACATCTTTCGACAAAGAGGTTTTGATAATGGTACCACCCGTGCCTTCCAACTCATCCAGAACCTTATCCACCGTCATCTTGCGGGTCAGGATAAACAGCGCCGAGCAGCACGGCTCCAGCTCCTTGCTTAGATCCTTGATAAAATCATCATCAATGCCGTAATCAGTGGAATACCCGGCCAGCGCGCCAAACCCCGCGCCAATGCCGCCGACCACCAGCCAGCCCATAGGCCCGGTGAACAGGAAACCTATCAGCAACCCCCAAAAGGCACCGTTCCACGCCCCTGCGCTTGTCAGATTGACGGATTGCGTGAGCCTGACTTTGCCGTCCTCACGACGATGCGCGATCACCGCATCTTCCAGATCAATCAAATATTCGCTCTCAAGAGAACGTAGCTTTTGCAGGGCTTTTTCCGCGCCGTCCTCTTCGTGCTTAAATATAATGGCGATTAAAGTATTCATAGACATGGTTTTCTCCTTTTCATTTAAAAACTGATTTGTGTGCTGCTTTTTTAATCCGTTGCCATATCGCAGGCATATTGCTCTTTGGGCAGCAGCTTTCGTGTTTTGACAACCGGCGACCTAGACCCAATATTGTCTGTAATCCTAAAAAACGAGGAGCTACCTTCCTGTTTTGAATTATTCTGGAAAAGCCTTAAGGTCGTTTCTGCAGTCTGTTTTTGCGTGGCAAGCATGTTTGTCTCCTTCATGATCGGGCGTTGGTGTTTCTTATACGTAGAATAGTTACTCATCCCTCAAAAGTTCTACCTGCATGAGGTCAATCCGGCCCGCCCTGAACATGGCAGCGCAACTTGTCAGGTAAAAGCGCCATTTGCGGATAAATTTATCGCAATATCCCATGGCTTTTATGTCTTCTATGCGGGCGTCGAAATTATCCAGCCACTTTTCCAGCGTGATGGCGTAATCCTGGCCGAAATGAAAGACATCATTCACCGTCAATCCGGCCTTTGCAGCCTCCTGTTCAAAACGCTTGCGGGACGGCAGCATACCACCCGGGAAAATATGCTCGCGAATAAAATCACTGCCTTTACGATAATCTGCAAACAAATCGTCGCGGACGATAATGGTTTGAATCATGGCCTTGCCACCGGGTTTCAGGTGTTTACGCACTGTGCTCATATATTCCGCCCAGAATTCTTCCCCGACATGCTCGAACATGCCGATAGATACAATATGGTCATATTGCTCCGGCACCGCGCGATAATCCTGCAAGCGCACCTCAGCCAACTTGCCCAAACCGGCCTTTTGAAGCCGTTTACGCGCGAATTCAGCCTGTTCTGTGGAAATGGTTACCCCGGTTACCCGAAAGCCGTTTGCAGCAGCTTCCTCCATAAATCCGCCCCAGCCGCAACCGATCTCAAGAATACGGTCACCAGGCATAGGCGAGAGCCGATTAAGAATGCGCCGATATTTAGCTTTCTGCGCCTCTTTCAAAGATTTTGAAGGCTCGCCGCGAAACAAAGCGCCGGAATACGTCATGCTCTCATCCAGCCAGAGCCTGTAAAAATCATTGCCCAGATCGTAATGATCATGGATGTTTTTACGGCTTCCCTTGCACGTATTGGGCCGAAGTTTATTTTTAAGAGCAAAGAGCGTTCGGTAAACAATGTTGCCGCTTATAAAATTCTCAAAAGCGTGGATGTTTTCGACAGCGACACGCATAAAGTTTTTCAGGTCACTGGCATCCCATAAACCCCTAATATAGTCTTCACCCAAGCCGATATCGCCATGCGTGAATATGCGCTTGAAGACCTTCCAGTCGCGGACATGCATAATCGCTGACGGACCTGGCTCTTTGCCTTCATAAACGGCTTTGTTTCCATCAGGTAAAATTAGATCCAACTGCCCATGGCGAATGTGCTTCATGGCCGACAAAACTACCGGAAGGCGGCTTTTTACAGCGCTGGAAGACAGTCTTTTTGTCTTTTTTGGCATTGCAGCTTTGCTATTAAACATCTCTTCCGGCTGTTGGTCTGGAAAGGCTAAAATTTGAGCTGAATGAGCCTGCATATCTTTGCCGCCCTGTGCCCGTTTATTTTCTTCTACATTGTGGTGCATAATCAATTCTCATTATTTTAGGTTCTCAGGATATAAATAATCGAGGATCGGACATTCACTAAGCGGCATGTCCCCGCCGGGGCAGGCCTCAGAAAGTTTTTCCAACGCATCATGCATGCAATTTAAATGCCGCATATTTTCTTTTGCCTCGGCAATTTTTGCATCCGTGCGTTCCAGCATGTCCCGGCATGTGGCCGTTTGCGATGCCTTCAGGGTCAACAGCGTTTTAATTTCCGCAAGCGTAAACCCCAAATCCTTGGCGCGAAGAATAAAGCGGAGCGTGCGAAGGCTTTCCTTGCCATACTGACGGTATCCGGCCTCCGACCGGCTTTCCGGATGAAGAATATCCTTGCCCTCGTAATAGCGGATAGTGTCCGTTCTTACGCCGCATTCTTTTGCCAGTTCACCGATTGTTAAGCTTGTCATCGTCTTATCCTCGCGGGCGACCTTAGCCCTTTGATTATAGTCCAAGGTCAATTACTTTTTCACTTAAGCAATTTTGCGCAGAGAATGATTTGATATTTATCAAACCGCTTTTTAGCTAAAAAACACTGCTAAAGGGGTTTTTTATCAGGCGGTTATCAGATAGCTGCTAATCAGGGAGTCAAATTCCCCAAGCAGGGGGTGTGAGGCAAAGGACGGCGTTATTTGCCGGTTCAGGATATTTCGATAGTAATAATCGCAAACCAGGGCCTTGGTCCGGTTTTCACTGTTTTCCAGTTCCCATGCGGCCTCTTTACACAGCAGGGCATAGGCCAGAACATCCGCCATTTTGTGCAGGAACTCATCCGCAACAAATTCCATGTGCTCCGGCCTAGCACGCAACTCTTCAAGAGATTTACCCAGAGTTTCCAATAAAAGGTCGAGATTATCTTTCTCGGCAGTAAATCCTGCCGCAGCAATTTCGTCTGCAATACCGCTCAGTCTTTCCAGAAAGATTTTGTCTCCCGGTTCCTTGCCTGCGATCATGCGCATCAACTCAAGCGCCTGAATTTGTTCAGGGCCTTCCCAGACAGACAAAACCATGGCATCGCGAAACAGCCGCGCGGTTGGATAATCTTCCGTGTAGCCGTTACCGGCGACGAGGCTTAAGGCTTTTTGCGCGCACCACATGGCCTGTTCCGCCGTTTTGTATTTTGCCAAAGCGGTCACGATGCGCGACCATGTATAATCTTCCCCGCCGCCCAAAGCCTTGTCAAAACTGCGCGCAGCCTCAAAAGCCATGGCGCTTCCCGCCATCCATTGCACAGCCAGATCCAGTATTCGTTTCCTGACCATGGGCTGCTCGATCAGTTTTTTACCGAAAGTCTCGCGGTGTGAAGCCCAGCACAACGCTTCGCAAAAAGCGCGGCGCATCACGCCCGCCGCCGCCATCGCGTTATGCACGCGGGAACATCCCAGCGCCTCCATCATTACGCGCAATCCATCGGGCGGGGCTGCGATTTCGTAAGCCAGCGCCCCATCAAGCTGTATCTCGCCTGTGGCCAGGGCGCGCGTCCCAACTTTTTCCTTCAGATGCGTCACTTCATAATCGTTAGGCACGCGCCATTCATCATCGATATGGCTGGGCACAAGATACAATCCCAGCCCCTTGCTTCCCTCCGGCGCGCCTTCCGGACGGGCCGTTGCGATTACCAGCCCCGAATCCGCGTTGGAGGCGAACCATTTCTGACCGTACAAGCGTACTGCACCCCCGGATTGGTAAACGGCCTTTGTTTCCGTGCCTCCAATATCGCTGCCGCTGTGTTTTTCGGTTGCCCATGTACCGCCTGTTTTCGTCTTGCCGTCAGAGCGCGTGGATTCAAAAAGGAATTTTTCTCTGATTTCTTCCGGCGCATAACGCTCAACGATCAGGGCCACCGGATGGGTCATGGCAAAGGGGCAACTGATGGAAATATCAGCCTGGGATATCAGATATTGCGCAATAAAGGCATACAGATGCGGCTCGTGGTCTTTCTCATCGAAGGCGCGGGCAATAAAGCCGCGCCGGTACACTTCTTGATGACAGTCCTCATAGCGCCTGTTGAAATAGATTTTGCCGCGCCGTTCGCCGGGATGAGCCGGATCGGCAGGCATGTTTTTCCAGACCGGGGGATGAATGCGGTCGCTATATTCCGCCTGCTCGTCAAGTTCCCTGCCACAAAAAGCGCCGAAGGAGTCCAATTCCTCATACCACCGCTGTAAAAGATCGGGAGAAGTCCGTCTGAGAAATGTTTGCAACACGTTATCCGCAGCATAAAAATTCATGCCACGTACAATGGCAGGGTAAGAAAACGATTTTGCTTTATGCTTCTTCAATTACAGTCTCCTATTAGCATCGCAACTTTTTTGAAGTTTTATCATATAAAGAAAGCCAAATGTTAAATATATAAAACTTCCAGCTTACTTTACTGAACAGGGCCTTGCTCATACCACCCACACAGCCTAGATACATTATCAGGACAATACAGAAACTTATGATTTCCAAAAAGACCATGATACGCCAAGCTATTTTACATGACTATCAATCTCTAGCAAAAACCTATGATGAGCACTGGTCTACCTTCCTTGAGAGCACTCATAACTGGGTGCTGGCCCATCTCGAAAATCCCGGCCATGTTATTGATCTGGGATGCGGTACCGGACGCCTGCTGGAGTCAATCCTCCATAAACATCCTGATAGTAAACTGACCGGCCTTGACATCAGCCCCGACATGCTGACGATTGCACAGCAAAGATTGCCGCAAGCCCGTTTACAGGAAACGGATTTCACAACGGCAAAAATAAAGAAAAAATTTGATACTGTCTTGTCAATCAATGTGCTTCACCACCTTAACAATCCGGAAAGTCATATTGCATCATTACATTCCTTGTGTGCCAAAAACGGAGCGATATTCTTATGTGATTTTGCGATTGAAACCCTGCCGTTAAAAACAGCCGAACAATATTGGCGATTTTTTCATCCCGCGCATCACAGGGCTTTTACACGCAAAAAGCTGCGCTCAATGCTAGAAAAACATTTCATCATTGAAAACGAAGCGCTCTTGCAACCGGACCGCTTCTGGAGGCTGCAAATTTACAAATTGCAAAAACCCCAGAGTCTAGATAATTAAACCCCAAATATAATGAACGGAAATCATAACGCGATGTCCCTTACGGTTTTTCCCTCTGCAATCCCGGCCAGCACTTTTCTTTGCACAGGCAAAAGGCGTAGGAACAGATAGGACAATGCCGGAAAACGGTAAAATCCTACCCCCGCCCGGCGGGAGAAAGAAAGCTCTTTGCGGATTTTGGCAAAATCCTGCTCGTAAAAAGCGGCACACATCCGCGGATCATGCCCTTGTTTCATAGCTTTTGTGATAGCGCCTGCGGCGGCCTGCCCGCTGATAACGGCGTTATAAATCCCTTCACCCAGCAGGCTTTCCACGGTTCCGGCGGCATCACCGGCGAAAAGAACCCGCCCGCTGGAAATCCTGACGATATCGCCGCCGCCGCACAGAGGATACCCCTTAACATGACGAAGATCGCCATGGCCGAGTTTGCTTTTGCAATATTCGCCCAGCGCCGCTTTTGAGAGCACTCTGCCGTGCTTTCCTTTCTTAAAGCTGCCAATACCAATATTCAAATGATCACCCTTTGGAAAGATCCAGCCATAGCCGCCGGGCAAATAGAAAAAATCAAAATTCGCTTGTCTCTGATCATAATGTTCGGGCACCCGGCACTGCCCCTCCAGCGCAAAGGCTCGCGGCGTTTTATCTTCCGGCAGTACAATGCGCCGCATCGTACTTTTTGCGCCATCCGCAGCCACGATAAAACGCGCCGCTATTATTTCCTCGTCAGCCGTATATAGCTCAATCGTTTCACCTCTTTCGCGGGCATCAACAATCTGCGCTTTTGAAAACGCCGCGCCCGCCGCTATGGCACGCTCAAGACATAATTTGTCAAAATATTTCCTGACTGTCATGTGTAATATAGTGCCGGGCGCCAAAGCCTTGACCGGCCGTTTGAGATTATTGGTCAGAGAAACCCGGTCACATTTCTGAGAAACAACACTGCCGACATCAAAACGCAGTGCCTTAATCGTTTTGACCGTAAGACCTCCGCCGCAAGGCTTGTCTCTTGGGAAATCCTCCTTATCGACAATCAAGACTTTGACACCGGCGCGGACAAGATCATAAGCGGCAGCCGAACCGGCAGGCCCCGCACCGACAATGACGGTATCAAAAACAGCCATGCTTCCTCCTTTAGCTACTGCATGTACAGTCCGCCGTTTACGGACAAAGTCTCGCCGGTGATAAAACCGGCATCGTCATCCGCAAGGAACAAAATGGCCCGCGCTATTTCCTCCGGTCTGGCCAGACGGCCTACAGGGACTTTTTCAAGGATACCCTGCAAGATTTTGTCCTCCACCTTGTCCATCATGTGCGTATCCGTATAACCGGGGGCCACGGCATTAACTGTGATGCCCTTACGAGCCGTCTCCAGGGCAAGCGACTTGGTAAAACCTATAATGCCCGCCTTGGCGGCGGCATAATTAGTCTGTCCGAACTGCCCGGCTATACCATTCACGGAACTGAGGTTAATGATGCGGCCAAACTTTTTTTCTTTCATCGGCCCAAGCGCCGCCCGCGCCATATTGAAACAGGAGCCAAGATCGGTATCAATCACGGTTTTCCAGTCTTCCACGCTCATTTTTTGCAATGTATGGTCGCGGGCAATTCCCGCATTATTCACGAGAATTTCCACGTCCCCTAGATCGGCAGCGATCTTTTGAACACTCTCCATGCAGGATTCATGATCCGCAATATCCCACTTATAGACCGGGATGCCGGTTTCCTTATAAAATTTTTGGGCGGCTTCCTCATTGTGCCCATAACTTACGCACACCGTATAACCGGACTCCTTAAACGCTGCGGCGGTGGCCGCCCCAATGCCCGAGGTTCCTCCGGTAACCAAAACAATACGGCTCATGATAATATCTCCTTCATAATACAAGTTTCCTTATGCCGGAATTGTTTCCAGACATAGCGCAATGCCCTGGCCGCCGCCGATGCAAAGTGTAACCACACCTTTTTCAATCCCGTCCCTGTGCATCGAATGTATAAGCCTCACGGCCAGAACGGCGCCGGTTGCACCAATCGGGTGCCCGTGTGCAATAGCGCCGCCCTCGACATTGACAATGGATTCATCAAGCTTCAATTCATGCGCCAGCGCCACGGCAATCGCCGAAAATGCCTCGTTGATCTCTATACGTCCGACATCGCTGATCGCCCATCCGGCACGTTGCAGAGCCTGTTTCACAGCAGGAACAGGGCCCAGTCCAAAATAATCAGGATCCACGGCACCAACGCCGTAAGACACAATACGGGCCAGCGGTTTTAGCCCCTCTTGCTGTGCCCATTTTTCTTCCGCCAGAACCATTGCCGCCGCGCCGCTATTGATGCCTGGCGCATTGCCCGCGGTAATCGTGCCGTCTTCACGAAAGACGGGTTTAAGCCCGGCCAGCGATTCCAAAGTCGTTTCCGGACGGTTATGCTCGTCCTTCACAAATTTCTCTTTGCCCTTTCTGCTCTTCACAATGACGGGGACGATCTCCGCTTCGAATTTCCCTTCATCCTGCGCTTCGGAAAATCTTTTCTGCGAGCGCAAGGCCCATTCGTCCTGCTGTTCGCGCGTAATATCAAAACGCGCTGCAAGGTCTTCCGTATGCCATCCAGCATGCTCGCCCGAAAAAGCATCATGAAGACCATCGCGCATTATACTGTCCGTAATTTTCCCGTCGCCCATGCGGTATCCCCACCGCGCTTTATCGAGAAGGTAGGGACATTGATCCATATTTTCCATCCCTCCGGCCAAGGCGCAGTTTATATTTCCGGAGATGATTTCCGTGCAGGCCGTTGCAATCGCCTGCGCCCCCGACCCACAAACCCGGTTCACCGCATAGGCGGGAACGTCCTGCGGAATGCCGCCATGTATGGCCGCCTGCCGGGCCGAATTCATGCCCGCACCGGCCTGCACAACGTGTCCCATAACCACGGACTCTACTTGACCGGGAGAGGTTCCGGCACGTTTGAGCGCTTCCTCAATAACCGCCGCGCCAAGAGAAGCAGCCGGAACGGTTTTCAAACTCCCGCCGAACGTCCCGATAGCCGTGCGCACGGGGGCGCAGATAACAACATTACGATGTGTAGTCATGATTTTGTTTCTCCTTTATTTTACAGCAAGCTAAACTTTGGATCATGCTTCAAGGCCAACTTGTTTTTCATGTCTAGAGAAGGTGGAGCTAAAAATATTTGATATTTATCAAACGCGCTGACTAAACATGGGTTAAAGGAAGTGCGGCCATCCTCCGTTGACTAAAATTACCCAACATCGGAAAAAGCAATCATTTTACGGCGGTCTTCGTCCCATAGTGCCAGACATGCACATTCCAGGCTTTCGCCCAGATTCAAACGGTTCATTTCCTGCAATACCGGGCTACCCTCCAGACATTCCTGCAAACGGTAATTGGGGATTTTGGCGCAAAGATGGTGGATATGATGCAGACCGATATTGCCCGTAAACCATTGGAGCAAAGGTGGAAGAACGTAATGGGAACTGCCCAGAACGGCGGCGTCGTGGAAATTCCAGTTTTCGTTTTTTTCCCAGTAAGCTTCCTCAAACTGATGCTGGATAAAAAACAGCCAACCGCCGATCCATGAGGCAATGATCACAACAGGCAACACAATAACAAGCAAAGGCTTAAACCCGAACAACATACCAAGAGTACCGTAAAAAAGAACTAGGGCAAGATTCAGAGACAAAACGCTTTTCCAGACTTTTTTAAAAGGAAGAGAACGGTAGCTCTCGTTAAACGGCAAACCCTTATTTGCAAAAAAGCGCTGACCGATAAGGCTATTATAAGGAGCGCCAAACAGGATCATGACAAACGGATTACGATATAACCGATATGCCAGCTTGTTAGCGCTTGACAGCGCACGGTATTCCCGGACCGTCAATGTATCTACACCGCCCACACCCCGGCGATCAAGATGTCCGGAACAGGCATGATGGAGGTTATGCGCTTTGCGCCAGCAATCGTAAGGCGTAAACGTCAGCACACTCAACAGGCGGCCTGTCAGATTATTCGCGCGGCGGGAAGGAAAAAGAGAACCATGACCGCAATCATGCTGGAGAACAAACAATCGTACCAGCAAACCCGCGGCAGGCAATATCAAAATAGCGACGATCCAATATGTGTATTCAAGGCTGATCCACATAATCGCACAGGCTGTAAAAAAGAGCCCTGCCGTTGTAATCAGTTGGAATAATGCACGGCCTGTGTCTCCGCCTTTGTAAGCATCACAATGCTCAGAAAGTTTTTGAATCTCCTGATTTAAATTTGATAGTGGTTTTACCTTTGACAGTTCTTTTTCTCCTGCTCAATGATCTTAGAATGCGTTGAAATGTGCACTTTCCCTGTTACTTAACCCAGTTTGAAAGGTAATTCTGACAAAAATGGAGGCAAAAGGTATTTGATATTTATCAAACCGTTGTAAGGGCCTTTTAGAATATATTGGAAGCATGAGCAATAAGAACAGAGACTGCAATGGTTGATGAACTCACACCGGTTGAGAGAGCGCAGCTTATCGACCGGGTCAGATTTGGAGAGCGGTATTTGAGAGATTGCGTCGATAAAATCTCAGGCCGGGATATGACCAAAAAGCATAAACCGAAAAAAGGGGAGATGAGGACGAATACAGCTGAAGAAGCCCATTCTCCTTATGATGTAAGCGTTCCAAAGGAAAAGCCCCATGATTTTGATGAAAGCATTTAGGACTTAAACAATATGAGCGGCAAACCATGTTCCAGCCCCGGCAGCGCTTCCCCTTCTTGTGAAAAGAACGTACAAGACGGCGCCACCATATGGATTCTGGCTGAAGGAGACGGATATACGCGCTTTTTTGCACAAAAACCGGATGCCGGTATAATGCCGTTTTCTATTGGGTGCTGCTGCGCCCGTCATGCCGGACATGCGCAAAATATGGCGCGTTATATGGATGCGGCGCTCGCTTGCGGTCAATATGACGGGCTGGTTCTGGTTGGTGATGTAGACAAGCTGCAGGATATGAAAGACACGCTAAGCAGCCCTGTACAAAGCCGCATTATCGCTGAAATAAACCGCGATCTCTACGGGATTTCTGAAGATAAACTACAAAGCGTTGTAAAGAGCTGTGTCTTACTCTGATTTCAGATAATCTGTATGGCAGCTAACGATATCCAAAGAACAGCTCTGGCAAACATAATTCTGTAATTTGCCCGCATCCTCGATCACCACTTGCGGCCCGTCCACCTCAACGCCGATATCGCGCAATTGCACCAGCGTGCGCGAAAATGTGGCCAGCTCCATGCCGAGATAGGTGGCGATCAGACTTTTATCATAGGGCAGAAGAATATTGATATTTCTGCGGTTCTTGCCTCTGCATAATTTGAGCAAAAAACACCCCACGCGCTGCGGGGCGGTCATCACCGTCAGATGCTCCATATGCAACTCCAGCGCCTTCAAACGCTGGCCGACTTCGCGCATCAGGCGAGTGGAAAATTCGCCATCCTCGCGCACACGCGTGCGAATAATTTCAGCCGGTATGCGTAAAATAATGGCCTCACTCGCCGCTTGGGCGCCAAAGGGGTAAACCGCATCATTATAAAGCACGGCTTCGCCGAACAGATCGCCGTGCGTGCAAAGACCGGCAATGGCCTCCTTGCCATCGCCCGTCTCGCGGAACAGCTTCACCCAGCCGGACAAAACAATATAAAGGGAAGAGGCCTGCGCCCCCTGAATAAACAAAATCTCGTTCTTATCCGGCTCGATAATTTGTGATTGTTCCAGAATCTCACCACGCACAGCATCTCCGTCGGCCGCAAACAAAGGTACGGCAGCGAAAAGCTCGCGCACGGTATTGGGATCAAGATCGCTCATTACTGTTCATGGTTGTGACCGTTGCCTTCCATCATCATGCCATCCATCTTATCCATATCCTTGTGGTGCATTTCCGGCATCGGGCCGTTGGCATAAGCGTGGAAATTTTCTTCATTTTCGAAGTAGTAAACCGTCCTATCGGGACCTGCGCCAATGACAGCTTCGGCCTTATTTACGGTATTACCGCTGACCGGATCGGTAGCGCTGCGCAAAGCAGGAACTTTTTCCAGCTTGGTCTTGCACATCGGGCAACAGCCGTAATATGTCTTTCCTTCAACTTCGACAGAAATTTGCGGCGTATCATAGCTCTGGTTATTGACCATGCAGACATATTGCCTATCGACTGGTTTCAACCAACCATCCTGGTCTTGCACACGTTCCTGCGCTATAGCTGGCAAAGCTATAATCGCGAGTATCAGGGGTAATATAAATTTTTTCATTGTTTTGTTCCTTTACTGTTTTTTTCCAATTACTCTATCGTTAACTCCGGCACAATTTCATTCCTCTTAGATGGTTAACCCTACAGGTTGGAGCATACCCCAAGGTCAAGCTCTTAATATCCAACCTCAACTCCTTCATATTGGCATGTTTTGACTACTTTAGTGCATCAACATGCGGCCTCCATCAGCCAAAATCAGGTGCTTTTTAACAGATCTATAGCGGGATTTTGGACAGCGCCGATTTTCAATCCCGCTAAAACGCGGCATTTCTTTTATCTGCTCGGGCGTATAAACCGCCTGATCTGACGCCGCTCTGGCCTCTGTCATGCCCTAACCGAGCACAAGAATAGCGGCTAGTGACAATATCAATTTTTCCATGATTTACCCTTTCTTTATGAGCACAAATAATTAGTGGCTGTGACCGCCATGGCCACCGCTCTGATGCTGCCCTCCGGGCGGTTTATAGCCTTTGTCTGAACAGGCCGTTACGGCAGTGCCCACCAGAATAAGAAGGGCGATAGTGAATAAAGATTTTTTCATTGCAGGTTTCCTTTTGCTTTAATTCATTGAAAAATTAATGTGCATGATCGCCGTGGTCAGGTGCATCATGATTATCTTGCATCTCTTCTTCGGCAGGGCTTTCCATTGCAGCACCATGATCGCCGTGATCCCCATGAGGTTCAGGAGGTTCAGGATCTGCTGCCGCGCCGTGATGACCGGCAGTGTCGTCCCCTCCATGTGCATGGCTTCCATGACCACCATCGCCAGAGACTTCAGGCATACGCATAACCCCGCCGCCATGACGATAAACAACTTCTCCACCCTTATAGCCGGTCACAGCCAATAACCCGGATGCCACCAAAATCAACGCAACAAAGCCGACCCCTACCGCTTTCGCTCCACGGTGCCTAAAAAGTGCCCAAACTGCCAAAAGGCCAAATATGGAGGCCGTCGTCAGCGCCCAGTTTTTATGATCAGTCATCGCCGCATGTAAGGGCCCGTCATGCGCTATTGAGTTATACGCATCAAAACCAGCCAGTACTGTGATGATTGTTATGCCCGCCCCAATCCAGAGATTCCAACGCGCCACGACCAAGAAATGAGGCTTCTTTAAAACTAACCCTGCCAGATATAGCAGCGCTGATATACTGAGCAGTGCCACCGAAAAATGTACAAAAATCGGGTGCCAGTTCGGTATAATTTCTATGCTCATCATTATTTCAAACCTTTCTTAATGGTGATCGCCGTGACCATCTCCCTGCTCACCGCCATGCTTCATATCTTCATGCATTGGGCAGTCCATACCGGTTTCACATTGCTTGGCATCATGATGGCCTTCTACAGGCTTCATAACTTTTGTGATGCGATAAACTTTGTCTTCGCCCAATTCGATATGAAAGTGAATGGCCTGATCAGGAGCCAGTGCCGTTAAATCAACATTTTCAGCAACATCCATATCCATGGTCATTTCCGGCCATTTTAGGGCTGGAATCGGCTCATGTGAGACATTGATTTTCCTGTTCTCAAGGTCGATGCTATTAACAACGCCTTTGCCCATAACCGCGCCATGTTCTGCCGATGTAGCCTCATGATGGTCATGGCTTGCGGCCTCTTGATGTTGGCCTTCATGCGCACTGCTCTCAGCAATGGCTTGTGGTGTAATCGCCATACCAGCGATCAAAACCGTACTCAGAAACAGTGTTTTCTTTATGGAATTCATGTGTAACGCTCCTTGCAAGGTTAAATAAAATAGCTTGTAGGACTGTTACGAACCGAAGCGGCTTACCCCTCAAAAATGAAAATAATTTTTTTGAATTGATGTATTGTCAGCCTCAAGTAACGAATTTGATGTTTTATCGTTTTGATTGCACTGCTCTTACGGTTCTTCACATTTTCTTTGTAAGGCGTTAAATAGAGGGTATGAATGTTTTAAATTTTATAGATCATATTATCCGTCGTCGCCATCCTCAGGAACATGACGAGCACAGCGCTGTTGGTGATCAGACATATCGCCTGCGTATCTGGATCAGAACGAAGCTATGGGCGCAAGTGCTCATTGGTTTAGCCCTTGGTATTATTGTTGGCGCGGTGCTTGGGCCTGATTTTGATCTGGTGTCGCGGGAACTTGCGCTGACTATTAGTGACTGGCTAGTTTTGCCGGGCAGGCTATTTATGGGGCTGATCTCTATCTCATTGGTTACGCTTGTGTTTGCGTCCATCATTCAGGGAATTACAAGACCTAAAAGCGGTGCGCAGCTGGCGGCTATTGGTAGTAAACTGGGGCTTTTGATTGTTTTCACAACAACATTAGCAGCATCGATGGGTATATGGCTGGCGCGATGGCTTCAACCCGGATCATATGTTGCATCGTTCCAGAGCGACGTCGAGGATGTAGCGCTCCCCAAACAAGAAATCGCCTTAAATAGTCTGCCGGATTTTTTAACCAACCTAATCCCAACAAACCCCCTGGATGCATTCGCACAACATGACATGATGGCAGTTGTGGTCTTAGCACTTTTATTCGGTATTGCTTGCCGCCAAGCTAACCAAGAAAAAATTCAAACCTTTCTGAGCTTTCTTGAGGGGATGCTGGAAATTGTCATGTTGCTGGTACGCTGGGCGATGATGCTGACGCCTTACGCAGTTTTTGGTTTAATGGCTAAATTGGTTACGGAAGTTGGGTTTTCAACGCTGTCGGGTCTATCCATGTATGTCTTCACCGTTACGACAGGTTTGATACTCCTGCTGCTGGTTTATCTCATCCTGGTAACAATACTGGGCAAATCAAACCCGTTCACATTTTTAAAAATCATAGCACCTGTGCAACTATTGGCTTTTTCAACGTCTAGTTCTGCGGCTGTTATGCCCCTTTCGATTGAGACGGCCACCCAAAAATTAAAAGTGCCGGGTAATGTCGCGGACGTGGTTATTCCTTTAGGTGCGACTGTCAACATGGCAGGAACTGCGCTTTATCAAGCTGTAGCGATTATCTTTCTCACGCAGATGTTTGGTATAGCTCTGAGCATCGGCGAGCAAGCCGCACTTGTGATGACGCTGGTTTTAACCTCTATCGGTGCACCGGGAACACCTGGGGTGAGTATCGCCATTTTGGCCACAGTTTCCGCCAAGTTCGGTATTCCCGCATCCGGCATGGTTTTAATCATCGGCGTGGACAGAATTCTGGATATGTTTCGAACCGTAGTGAATGTTACTGGTGATCTGGCAGCGGCTGTTCTGTTGCGCAATGTTGTTAGTGTAGAAAAAGAACAATCCGGTACTGAGGGGGAAACCTAACCATGGAGATTGTTCTCAACGCAGCAGGTGGATTAGCGCTCTTTCTTTTGGCCATGGTCATGATGACAGAAGGTCTAAAAACTTTTGTCGGCAGAGGCTTGAAAACGTTTCTACAAAAATGGACATCAAACCCCTTGCGCGGCGTGATCAGCGGCGCGTTGGTGACTGCCCTTGTTCAATCCTCCAGCGCTGTGACTGTGGCCACAATCGGTTTTGTCAATGCCGGCGTTCTGACTTTAAAGCAGGCTCTCGGCATCATTTTTGGCTCCAATGTAGGCACTACCATGACCGCCTGGTTGGTTAGCCTTGTAGGGTTTGGTCTTAAAATTGAAGCACTGGCCATGCCCATCTTGGCCTTCGGTGTAGCCTTCCGTTTTATGGCTCCGCAAAAGAAATTTCAGGCACTCGGTGAGGCACTCACAGGGTTTGGTTTGTTTTTTCTTGGACTTGCGGTTCTAAAGGATGCGTTTTCTGGTGTCGCAGAAACATTCGGAACAAGCATCCTTATCAGCGGTGATGCGAGCGGTGCCTTCATGTTTATTGCTGTCGGATTTGCTGCCACAGTCCTAACGCAATCCTCAAGCGCCGCCATTGCCCTGATCCTAATGGCGGCCAGCGAGTCCATCATAGGCGTTAATGCAGCAGCAGCAGCTATCATTGGCGCAAATGTCGGCACAACCTCCACAGCTATATTTGCGTCTATCAACGCTACGCCCAATGCCAAGCGAGTGGCAGCGGGGCATGTCGCCTTTAATCTCATCACAGGGATCGTGGCCTTAGCTCTGTTGCCGGGTATTCTGGTGATTACTCAATATGCCGGGCACTGGTTTGGTGTTCACGGCAGCACGGTGCCTTTTTTAGCTTTATTCCATACCATCTTTAATGTGCTGGGCATCGTTGTCCTGTTTCCCTTTATCAGCAGACTTTCGAACTATCTGGAGCGGCTGTTTAAGACCGAAGAAGAAGATATCAGCCGTCCACAATATCTTGATGAAACCGTGGCTTCCACGCCCGCTATGGCAGTGTCTGCTCTTTGGCAGGAGCTTACCCGCATGAATGACTATGCCTGTGCGACGGTTTCTTCGGCTTTAAGCGGTGTGAAGATTACGCCTCATACAATCAAGCGAAAATCCGAAGCCGTCTTCTCGCTTGGTGAAGTCATTACTGAATTTATTACCACTGTGCACATGGAAGCCATGTCGCGCGAAGTGGCTGAAGAATTGCCAAGTATTATCCGCACAGCCCGTTATCTGGAAGAAGCGTCACGGTTAGCTCCAGAATCTGCTGCACTTGTACTTGAAATCAAAACCATAAAAAAATATGAACTGAAAAAACTTCTGGATGATTTTATAACCAGTACCGGAGAGGCTGTTGTTTTGTTTTCTAAAAAAGAGAAAGAAGAGGATCATCATGACAAAGCCGTGATTGCCATGGATAAGTTTCAATCAGCATATCAGGCAGTCAAAGCTGAACTATTAAAAGCCGCAACTTCCAAAGCATTATCACAGGAAAAAACTGATGAACTATTAGACATCCTCAGCCACATGCGCCGCATGACCGAACAAATGTCCAAGGCGGATAAAATGCTGCATAAAGTACATATTGAATAACGATGTATTAGCACCAGAGGGGGCAAGTAAATCCCTAAAGAGCGTCACCCTTAAGCTTCCCCTCAAACTTGGGTAAAGGCCTCGCTTGTTTTTCTGCTTCTGTAGTCACTAAGCCGTTTTCTTTGATATCATCTATTAACCATTCCATTTCCTTGATTTCTTTGCGCTGTGCTTTGATGATATCATCGGCTAACTGACGTACACGGACGTCATCTATCCCTGCTCGCTCACTGGTCATGATTGCAATAGAATGGTGCGGAATCATAGCACTCATATAAGATGAATCGCCGACCGTTGTCTGACTACGTACTAAAAATAAAGCACTAGCGAATACAATAATACTACCAATATAAATGAATGCATTTTTGCCCTTATCTTTATACATGCCAAGCATAAAGCTCAGCATTACCACCGCCATGGCCGCGCCCATAACAAAGGCCATATAGAAGCGCGTCTCACTCCAGAATGCATGCTCAATAATTGAATATGAATTAAGATACATCAACCCCAGCATAATTGCTGTTGATGTTGCAATCATTGCTAAAAAACGAGAATAATTCATTCTTTAAAATCCTCTCTATCTATTCTTTGTTCTTCAACGATTTAACTTGGGAATAGTTCCATTTTTTTTAAACATAAACCAATCAATTTGTTTTTTCATTATTCAAAAATTGTCCAGCGGTTGCATAAAAGAACGTCGCCGACCATGTCAGCATCATAAATCCGGCCAAAGCTTCGGTTATAGCCAATATCTTAAAATGTCCTTGCGGGTAAAAGTCGCTCATGCCGAGGGTTGTATAGTTCGCACCTGAAAAATACAGATAATCACGAAAAATCGGTTTAAATTTTTCCGTAAAGGAGCCAAGATCAGTATAAGTATTGAGTGCATAAAAAATGCCTGCATATATCAGGATTTCCAGTAAGTGCAGCAAAGCTATACCGAACATCAGTACGAGAGGGACAAAAAAATTAGATGTATCCCAACGTCTAGCTAACCCTGCAATACATCGCAATCCGCAATAATGAATACTGACCGTCATTAAAATCAATCCAAGACTTAGAAATGTAGCTATTATCATCGTAGACTTTCTAAATGAGAGTGATTAAGTTCCCGGCAGTGTTTAACCCCGCAGCTATGTGCGATGACAGCAACTTCCTCTCTAACGCGCTGCACATAATTGGCAACCTTATATTTTTTGTCCTGAGGTTTAAGAGCTTTTTGTAAATCAGAATTATGCGTTGCTACACCGCTCGGACAACTATCTGTGTGACAGCGCATGGCCATAATACAACCGATAGAAAACATAAATCCGCGCGCTGATACGGTATAATCTGCTCCAGAAGCCATCGCCCATGCCACATCCCCGGCCGTAACCAGCTTTCCGGATGCTATTAAGCGTATGCGGTCTCGCAAATTATATTCTTCCAAAATATCAGGAACTTCAGGCAGAGCATCACGAATCGACAAGGCTATATGATCCATGAGCATCATGGGTGATGCCCCGGTTCCTCCTTCTGCACCATCAATTGTTATAAAATCCGGCGCGGACTCAACGCCCCGCTTATTAATCTCTGCGCAAAGCTCTTTGATCCAGCTTGTGTCCCCAAGAGCCGTCTTAAAACCCACAGGCTTGCCGGTAATATCGCGCAAATAAGCAATAAAATCCAGCAACTCTTCTGTGTTTTTAACTTCGGAATGCCGGTTGGGAGATGTAGAGTCTTCACCTTCAGCAATACCCCGGATATCAGCAATTTCCTTCGTTACTTTACATCCTGGCAATACACCACCTTTTCCCGGCTTCGCACCCTGAGAAAGTTTGAGTTCAAACATTTTAATCTGGGATTTCTCTGCGAGCTCCCGCAACTTATTTTCATCAAGATTGCCCTCTTTATCGCGTACACCGTATTTAGCGGTACCTATTTCAAAGATAATATCCGGGTTGCCCTTCAGGTGATACGGTGCAAGCCCACCTTCTCCCGTATTCAGCCAGCATCCGGCCAGTTCCGTGCCGTAAGATAACGCTTCCACAGCAGGCGCGGATAACGAGCCAAAGCTCATGGCAGACATATTAAAAAAAGACGGCGGCTGATATGGTTGTTGACAATAGGGGCCGATTGTCAAAATGGGCGGTACCTGAGCCTCATTTTCATTAACAGGGAAAACAGTGCTACGAAATGAGTAAGGTCGCGCCGAAAAATCCGTTCGAGTACCAAAGCCTCTTATATCTTTCTTGCCTTCCGCCGCTTCATAAACCCATTCCCGTACCGCGCGGTTAAAAGGCAATTCCTCACGATCAGAAAAAGAAATATAGCGCCTAAAGAATTCCCCCAGTTTTTCCGATATAGGCCGAAACCACGCCAGCACGGGGTAATTACGTTTAACCGCATCAGAAGATTGCCACTTATCATGGATAAAAACCAGCGCAGCAAATAAAACGCCACATCCTATAATAAAAACGAAAAGCGTGGACAGAAAGTCCATATGGAGAAAAGCGTTTTGCATTCATGCCGCCTAAAACCATAATTTGATGCCAGTGACAAAGGCGGTATTGTTGGTTGACGCGCTGTCATCCTGCAGCAGGTCTTTGGTTGCGCCCGTTGCTTGTTCCCAACTCACACCAACATAGGGAGCAAATTTACGACTGAACTCATAGCGTAAACGCAAGCCCGTTTCGAACCCGGTAATGCCGGAGCCGATATTGTATTCTTCGACATCCTGCACAACCAGCTCGGTTTCAAAGCGCGGTTGCAAAATCAGGCGCTGCGATAACAGTAAGTCATATTCGGCCTCTATAACGGCAGAAACATCGCCTTCATCACTGACATACGATGTCGCTTCCACTTCAAACCAGTAAGGGGCCAGTCCCTGAACGCCAAGAGCGGCAAAATCACGATCATCCGCTTCAGGGATGAAATCATGCCTGTATCCGGCTTGTACATCCCAAAAGGAAGAGATATTCCGGCTGTAGAGCGCCTCTACAGAGGTGCTCTCCCAATCGGACTTGCTGGTGTTGTATTCGCCTTCAGTCTTCAGCCAGAGCTTATTATAGTCTCCGCCCACCCAGGCCTGAATATCAAACAGCGCCGCATTGTCACCTTGCTGAAATCTGTGTTCCAGCCGGTCGCCCATCAGCGTATAAAAAATCTTGTTGTCATGGACAAGCTGCACGCCAAAATTTTCCTGTGCTCCGGCTTGACCGTCCTGCGCATATTTTTGAATTGGCTCTCCCAACACAGGCGAGGTTTCAACATCCTGATAATCAGCAGGCAGGTTCCGCCCCTCCGGCTCATCAAAACTCTGCTGTTCCTGCGTATCGCCCATCGCACTGTGATCCATCTGCGCCAGAACTGGCGTAGAAAGACATAACAAAGTCAGTGTAAATGCAATCGGTTTCATCATTCTCATCCTTATGCCACCCGCACAACTTGAAACATGCCTGCTTCCATATGATAGAGAAGATGGCAGTGAAAGGCCCAGTCGCCTTTTTCAATCGGCGTTATCAGGGCGGAAAGCTTTTCACCCGGCTTAATCAACAGCGTATGCTTATAGGGAATTTTGTCATGGCTTTGGCCGTTTTCAAGCTGCATCCACATCCCATGCAGATGAATGGGATGTTCCATCATTGTATGATTGACCAGATAGAGCCGCAGACGCTCATTATGGCGGAACAGAAACGGTCCCGGATGTTCGGAAAATTTCTTACCATCAAAAGAAAACATATAACGCTCCATATTGGCGGTGACGTTAATTGTCATTTCTCGGTCTACCTCTGATGAATAAGGCTGTACCTCGTCGGAGACCAGATCCTTGTAGGTCAAGACTTTCCAGCCGTCCTTACCCAAGCCAATGCCCGGCTCAGCCAGCCGGTCTTTCGGATCGGTTATCACCATGACGACATTGGAATTGGATTTATCTTCTTGAAACGGCTTTGGCCCGTTCGGACCGGGCACATCCGGATCATGCCCCATTTGAGCGCGACCCATGGTTTTCATATTACCTATACTGCCATGATCCATCATCTTGCCGCTATCCATATCCATCCCGGCCATCATGCCTATATCTTCCAACTTGCGCACAGGGCGGGGACGCAAGGGCGGGACAGCGGCGCTCAAACCGGGTTCGGGGGAAAGCGTGCCACGCGCATAACCGCTGCGGTCGATGCTTTCGGCGAAAACGGTAAAGGGCTTGTCCTGACGCGGTCGTACCAACACATCGTAGGTTTCAGCCACGCCCATGCGAAACTCGTGGACATTAACAGGTTTAACGGCCTTGCCATCCGCCATTACCACATCCATATTCAAACCTGGTATGCGCACATCAAACGTGCTCATGGCCGATGCATTGATAAAACGCAGGCGGATTGTCTCACCAGGGTTAAATATACCCGTCCAGTTTGCGCCCGGCGCGTGACCGTTCATTAAGTATGTGTAAGTGGCGCCCGTCACATCGGACAAATCAACCGGAGACATGCGCATCTTCCCCCACATCAGTCGGTCATCAACGGTTTTCTTTAACCCTTTATCCGACACATCATCGAAAAAATCCCAAACCGTTCTTTTTTGATAATTATAGTAATCACCTGAAAGATTGATGTTTCTGAAAATTGCCTCAGGGTCTTCGAACGACCAATCAGACAGCACGACCACATAATCACGATCATAGGCAAAAAGCTCTCCGTCTTTAGGTTCAATAACTAGCGGGCCATAGGTGCCGGTTTGTTCCTGAAAAGCCGAATGGCTGTGATACCAGTAGGTTCCCGCCTGTTTGACTTCATATTCATATTCGTATGTTTCGCCCGGTGCGATGCCATTAAAATTAACTCCTGGCACACCGTCCATGCGGAATGGTACAATAAGACCATGCCAATGGATGGAAGAATGTTTTGTATCCATCAACGAATTGGTGACATTCAGCCGCACTTTATCGCCTTCATGCAACTTGACCAGCGGCCCCGGCACAGACCCGTTAATGGCCGTTGCGCGTCCGGTGCGCCCATGAACATTAAACGGCGCATAACTGATATCCAGATTATAAAGAGATTTCGCCGGGATTTGACCAATGCCGTGCTGATCTACGGCCACCGGCGCGGTCGTTTGCCTGGCCCATGCCGGAAGCGGTAAAGACATTTGCGCGCCAGCGACAAAGGCCGCCGCACCTGTATAACCTATAAATTGCCGTCTTGAGAGTGATTTAATTTTAGACTCCATTTTTTACTTTCTATACCCAAACTCTTTCTTAAATAAAAAGTTCCCTTTTTGTATACAATTTTATGCTAAAACGCCCTTGTTCAACTACTACGAATATACAGATCTTATCCCTCAACTTTTTTCAAATTTTAAGATATTCTGATTTAATAGGTATATAAAATAGATAATTGAAATTACAGGAAATTATATGGTTAATAAACTCAAACCCATTGAGAAAAGCAGGCTAATAGACCGTGTCCGTTTTGGAGAACGATACTTAAGAGATTGCATTAACAAGATTGTAAATAAAAACCCATCCCGTAAAAAGAAAATACAAAAACCGCAGGATAAAAATAAATCTAAAGACAATCATACCTCGCCTTATGAAGATCTAGAAATTTCAAAAGAAAACACACATTCTCTTGATACAGAAGTTTAATTTAAAATATTAATCATCTGATTTATTTAATAAAAAATCAATTGTGTATTTTATTTCTTTCAAGCGCTTTAAACCGCTGTAAAGTCTGCCATTGATAAAAACAGTCGGCGTGGAACTGATATTGAGCGTCTCACGCGCTTTTTGTTGTTCGGCGGCCAGGGCTTCTTTTTGTTCGTCGTTATTCAGACAACGTTCTATGTCTGCACCGCTCATTCCAGCCGCCTTAAAATAATCTCTGAGATGACTGCGCGGATCATCGGCCAATGCCCATATATCCTGATTGGTAAATAAGGTGTCGATCACGGGCTTGGCTCTTTCGGACGGAAGGCAGGTTAAAAGCAAAGCGCCGTCCAGCGCCGGGGCATTGAGTGGATAATGCCGGAAAACATACCGAACCTGACCGTTGCGTATGTATGAAGATTCAAGAGGTTTGACGGCTTCTGCATGAAAATGTTTGCAGCTGCCGCAGGTCAGAGAGGCATATTCAATCATCGTCACGGGCGCATCTTCATCCCCGTAAGAAATTTCAAAGGGACGGCTCTGTTCCATAAAGGCCGCGTCAGCAGCCGTACCGCTTAAAGGCAGGCGCATCTCTTTCCATGCTATAAACCCTACAATAACCAAAAGACCCGTACCTATAAGCAAGAACCATGAATATTCTTCCCACCACGGGGCGGAAGGATGCGTGATTGTCTTTTTATAGCGTGCTCGCCGCTTGCGTCTATTGGCCATGAGCATTCTCCACTGCCAGCATAAACGCTTCTATCTCTTGATCCAGCCAAGCCAGCGGCCCGGAAACCCGCGCAACTTCTTGACCTTCCGTGCTCACAATGATCGTTGCAGGCAGGCCGTTAAACCCCAGATCGAAGCCAAGGCTGCGCGTGCTGTCCCAGTAAAGCGGCAACGCATCAATCCCGGTTTTCTTATAAAAGCCCTGCACTTTTTCTATCGAGCGATCCATGGAGACAGTGACGATTTCAATGCCCTTGTCTTTCAAGCGTTCTTGAAGCGTGTTGAGATCCGGCATTTCCGTGACACACGGCGCACACCATGTTGCCCAGAGATTAAGAACCACGGTCTTGCCCTTAAAGTCACCCAGGCTCACAGCGCCGCCATTCTCATCCTGAAATGAAATCTCCGGCAAAGCTTGCGGCGGTGAAATCTCAAAGCCCTCCGGCGCTGCCCATGCCGGAAATGAGAAAACCAGCGCTGCAATAAAAAGAAAAGCCTTCATTATTCAGCACTCTTGGAATGATCGGCATGTGAGTAGGATCTCAGGAACAACCGTTCCCCGATAAAAATAAAGGCGATAGCGGCTATAGAAACGTAAATCACCAGCATATCGGTTTGGGCTTTAATCATCAGGAAGGCGCCCAGCACCACCACATCCATGACAATGGCCGCAATCAATATAAAAGCGTTGGCATTGATTTGTTTGCGCAGATACCGGAAGATGCCCCAATGCACAGCAATATCCATGATGATGTAGAAAATCGCGCCCAGCGAAGCGATGCGGCTGAGATCAAAAAACACGGTCAGGAACATCGCCAGCGCAATTGTATAAACCAACGTGTGTTTCTGAATATCGCCCGGCATGCCGAAATGGCTGTGCGGCACCAGCTTCATATCGGTGAGCATCGCCAGCATGCGCGAGACGGCAAAGGCACTGGCAATCACACCGGAGACGGTGGCGATAATGGCCAGCACCACTGTAAACCACAGGCCGAAATCACCAAAAGCCGGCCGCGCGGCTTCAGCCAGTGCAAAATTCTTCGCCGCAATAATTTCAGGCAGGGTTAAATTTCCGGCCACGGCCATGGCGACCAGAAAATATACCACAACACAAATCACGATAGAGAGAATAATCGCCCGTCCGACATTGCGGTGCGGATCGACAATCTCTGAGCCGCTATTGGTGATGGTGGTAAAGCCTTTATAGGCCAGAATAGCCAGCGCCACAGCGGCCAGAAATCCGCTTGCCCCTTGCGGCTCTGCAGGAGCAACCGTAAAGCTTTCCAGAGAAAATCCCGACAGCCACAATCCAACGACACCAAAGGCGGCAATCCCGCCAATTTTAAGCACGGACATGATCAAGGAAAACATACCGATCATGCGGTTGCCGGAAACATTGATTAAAAACGCAAAGATCAATAGCCCCACGCCCAAAGCCGGAACAAGCCAACTCTCATCGCCAATATCAAACAGCTGCAAGGTATAAGAGCCAAACGTGCGGGCAACCAGGCTTTCATTGATCACCATCGAAAAATACATCAGCAAGGCCCCGGCTGCCGTAATGGTGCCCCTGCCGTAGGCTTTCTCCAGAAACATTGCAATACCCCCCGCGGACGGGAAAGCATTGGACAGTTTTACATAGGAATAAGCGCTAAAGGCGGTTACAACGGCGGCGACCAGAAAAGCCAGAGGAAACCACTGACCGCCCAACTCGGCAATTTGGCCGGTCAGCGCAAAAATCCCTGCACCAATGATAACGGCGGTGCCCATAGAGACAGCACCAACAAGACTTAGACTGTTTTCTTTATATTGCGTGGAGGAATGATCATGCTTCATGTGGCTGCGCTTCCTGATCATCTTTGTTGATTTCTGTATGCTTAAACCTTCGTCCTTCCCAGATGTAATAAATCACCGGAATAACGATCAGAGTCAGGATAGTGGCCGTAACCATTCCGCCTATCATCGGCAGGGCGATGCGGCGCATGACATCAGACCCAAGACCCTCTGTAATAAAGATAGGGGTCAAACCAATCATGGTTGTCGCCACGGTCATAAGAACAGGCCGGACACGCAATACAGCGCCATGCATGATATCCTCAAACAAATCCTTCATATTCGACGGCCTGTTTTCGCGGATTTGCTGATCAATATAAATCGTCATGACCACAGCGGTTTCAACCACAATTCCCGCCAAAGCAATAAAGCCGACCGCCACGGCCACCGAAAAATTATACCCCGCCAGATACAGCGCCCACACGCCGCCAATTAAACCGAACGGCAAGGCCAGCATAATGATCACGGTACGGTCGAGCCGACCGAAATGCAGCATCAAAAGTGTGAAGATGATAAAGATGGCGGCAGGTACCGCGATTTGCATCCGCGCCTTGGCTTCCAGCATCTGTTCAAACTGCCCTGACCAGATCATGGCGTAGCCAGCGGGAAGATCGACTTTTTCTGCTACAACTTTTTGCGCGTCCTTGACGTAGGAGCCGATATCCCGGTCTTCGATATCGACAAACACCCAGCCGGTCAGGCGGGCATTTTCAGACTTGATCATCGGCGGGCCTTCGACAAACTCGATCTTCGCCAACTCACCCAGCGGAATGTGCTGGCCTTGCGGCGTCGGCACCAGAATATCGGCCAGATCTTCTGGGTCTTCCCTAAAAGGTCGGTCGTAGCGCAGCATGATGTTATAGCGCTCGCGTCCCTGAATGGATTCAGCCATCTTCATGCCGCCAAGCGCGGTCTGAATAATCTTTTGAAATACGCCAAGATCAATATTACGCCGAGCCAATTCATCTCGATCAGGCTCTATCTCTAAATATTTTCCGCCTGTGACGCGATCAGCAAAAGCAGAACGTGTGCCAGGAACATCTTTAAGAGCGGCCTCAATATCCAACGCCACGCGACCAATAACATCCAGATCATCTCCGGCAATCTTGATCCCTATGGGCGTGCGGATACCGGTGGAAATCATATCCATACGGATTTTAATCGGATAGCCCCATGAATTAACCACGCCGGGAATTTTAACGCGGGTATTCAACTCCTTGATCAGCCCGTCGACATCCAGCCCCCTGCGCCATTTCTCACGCGGTTTAAGCCGTATCCATGTTTCAATCATGGAGATCGGCGCAGGATCTGTGGCGCTGTCGGCGCGCCCCACCTTGCCAAAGACATGGTGAACTTCAGGAATGGTTTTGATCAGCCGGTTTGATTGCTGCAATATCTCTTTGGCTTTGGTAATCGAAACACCCGGCAGTGTGGTGGGCATATAAAGCAACTGACCTTCATACAGCGCAGGCATGAATTCCGATCCGGTTTTACTCAAAGGCCAAGCCATACTGCCCAGCATGATCAGGGCAAAAAGAACCGTCATCCATTTATAGCGCAAGGCTTTTGATAAAAGCGGCTTGTAGAGGCGAATAAACCAGCGATTAATCGGGTTTTCATCTTCCTTCTTAATCCTGCCGCGAATGAGCCAGAGCATCAGCACCGGCACCACCGTGACCGACAGGATAGACGCAAAGGCCATCGCGTAGGTTTTCGTAAAGGCCAGCGGCGAAAACAGCCTGTAAGACTGGCCTGTCAGCGCAAAAACCGGCAGGAACGACACGGTAATAATCAATAGCGAGAAAAACAGCCCTGGCCCGACTTCCTTGGTGGCCAGCAAAATTACCTCGTTCTTCTGTTCGCGCGTGGCATCTTTCGGCAATGCTGATAGTTTGCGGTGCGCGTTTTCAACCATTACAATCGAGGCATCCACCATCGCACCGATGGCAATAGCAATGCCGCCCAGCGACATTATATTGGCCGTGATCCCCTGCGCCGACATAACAATAAATGCTGCCAGAATAGCCAGCGGCAGCGTTATGATGGCCACAAGCGCCGAGCGAGCATGCAGCAAGAAAATAAAAGAGATCAAGGCAACGACAATAGCTTCCTCAATCAGCTTCTCCACCAGATATTCAACAGCACCTTCAATCAGCGGCGCACGGTCGTAAACTGAAACAATCTCGATCCCTTCCGGCAGGCCGTGCTGCAATTCTTCAATCTTTTCCTTCACGCCCTCAATCACATGCAGGGCGTTCTCCCCGGCGCGCATCACCACGACCCCGGCCACAACCTCGCCTTCGCCGTTAAGCTCTGTCACACCGCGCCTAAGCTCCGGTCCTTCAATCACGCGGGCGACATCCTGCAGCCTTACAGGCGCGCCGTCCTGAGCATAGACCACAACCTTCTGAAGTTCATCCAGTTTGGTGACATAGCCTTTGGAGCGGATCATCATCTCCATCTCGCCCTTTTCAATGACCCGGCCACCGGCTTCCATACTGGCATTTCTGACCGCTTCCATCAGCCGTTTCAGCGGCACGTTAAAGGCGCGCAAACGGTTAGGATCGATCAAGACCTGATATTCCTTCACAAACCCACCGACCGAAGCCACCTCCGACACGCCGGGCACAGTCGCCAGCTCAAATTTTAAGAACCAATCCTGCAGGCTGCGCAGCTGTGCCAAATCATAAGTGCCACTTTTATCAACAAGCGCATATTGATACACCCAGCCGACACCGGTGGCATCCGGCCCGATTTGCGGCTTGGCCGCATCCGGCAAATCGCCCTGGATCTTGGATAAAGCCTCGATGACACGGCTTCGCGCCCAGTATTGATCAACATCATCCTCAAAAATGATATAAACAAAAGAACTGCCAAACATGGAAAAACCGCGCACGTCCTTGGTTTTTGGCAATCCAAGCATGGTGGTGGAAAGCGGATAGGTTACCAGATCCTCGACAATCTGCGGCGATTGCCCGGCAAAATCGGTGCGGATAATCACCTGCGTATCCGACATATCGGGGATGGCATCCAGCGGTGTTTTCTGCACGGCCAATATGCCTGCCACCAGCAACGCAATCATCATCATGCCGACCAGCAGCTGGTTATGCACCGACCAGTCTATAACTTTGGCAACAAAAGATTTCGTCGGGTCGTGAGACAGATGATCGTCTCCACCCGGCGCCTGATGATCAGTGTCCGCCATGACCGCCTCCTGCTGAACGTTCTGCCGCTTCCGCCTCTTCAGGGGCTTCTGTATCATTTGCAGCTTCAACAACCTTATCCGGCCAGTCCATCTTCATCGGATGACCTTCGCCGTAAGGGTTCTGCACCTCTTCATCCAGCTGCAGCCAGTATTTGTCGAGACCGTGCGCCATATAAAGCTTTAAGCCCTTATCCTTGTAATATTGCGGACGGCCTTCCAGCAGCCACGGCTTTAAGGCCGTCACCAACTCATTCAGGCTGGTTTGCCATTCCATATCGGTCAGGCTGTCCTTGGCTTTCATGAGCGCATCTTCCGCATCTTCCAGAACAAATTGCAGTTTCGTGCCCCGGAAGACCGGCATCAAATGATCGCCCAGCGTTATCGCCGGCATGATCATTTTCGGGTTGGGTGTGCGCCCCGCCATTAATTCTTCATGAATATACAGCGCAGAATCGGCCAGATGATCAATCATCGCCATCTGGTCATCACCGACTTCAAGCAGATGCAGCGGTCTTTGCATGCGCTGCATCTTGCGGAAGGACTCCCGCAGCGAACTTTCGGAATCAATCAGGAACTGTCCGCTAACCACGACATTGTCATTTTCGGCCAGCCCTTTCAGCACTTCCGTACGGCCTTTATATTTCAGACCGGCCAGAATTCTGCGTGGCTGGAAACGTCCTTCATTCAAAGCCACCACGACAAAATCACCGTCCTTACTTTTTAGGATCGCATCGCTCGGGATCGACAGGCGACGCTCGACACCCGTCTCAAATTCCACATCAGCATACGCACCCGGTTTTAAAGTATTATCCGGATTATCCAGAACCAGCCGTACACGACCTGTGCGCGTTCCGCGGTCAATCGTAGGGTAGATATAGTCAATTTTTGCCTGCGTTTCCTGAATGCCAAGATTGGGGAAAGACACCATGACCTTCGTTCTATCGTCAATATAAGGAATGTCCTGTTCGGCAATACTTACCTCGGCCCAGACGGAGGAATAATCCTGAATCTGCATCACCATCATGCCGGGCCTGACGTAGGTGCCTTCGCGGATGCTGATCATACTAATTACGCCATCGCTTTCTGCATAAAACGGCATATAGATTTCAGCCTTGCGGTTTTTCTTAATAGTAGCAATTACACCTTCTTGAACGCCGAGTGAACGTAATCGTCGCGACGCTGTATTAATTCTTCCTGTCACACCGGTTTGCAAAGCACTGACGTAATCCTGTTGCGCCGAAATCAGCTCCGGGCTATCCAGTGTAAAAAGTAATTCACCTTTTTTAACCTCATCACCTTCGGCTTTGAATTTTAAATCCTTAACCCAACCTGAAACCCGCCCTGCAATATCATTTTGCAGTCTAACATTTTCTGTCACATCGCCATAGCTACGCACGGCTGTCCCGAAGGACGCCATTTGCGCTTGCTCGGTCCGCACGCCTGTGTTTTGTATGGTTTCTGGCGCAATCGTCACGGCTGTGCGAGCCGTTTCATCTTTGACATCCTCACCTTCATTGCCGTAAACCGGCACCAAATCCATACCCATAGGAGATTTTCCAGGCTTGTCGCTTCTGTAATTCGGGTTCATCGGCGCTTGCCAGTAGAGAATTTTTTTCTCACCTGATGAAGATGTTGATGATTCCTCCGCATCAACAACATCACCACTATCTTCTTCTGCATCAAGAGCAACCAGATCCATACCGCAAATCGGGCAGCTACCCGGACGGTCGGCAATGTAATGGGGGTGCATAGGACAGGTGTATTTTTGCCCTTCCGCCAAAGCCGGTATTGAAAAGAAGGCCATGATCAGAAACAGGGCCGGAATTATTTTTCTCATTCTTGTGTCTCCTTAAAACCGCCGATATTTTGAGAGGCTATGTTGGAATTAAATTCTGCCGTTTTGGCTATATGCGCCGCTTTAACTTGCGCCAGCTGAGCCTGAATATTCAGCCTGTCAATTTTGGCCAACAACACGCGGTCGAGATCCTCCGTGCCCGCCTCATAATTGCGCTGCGCCGCATCGATCTTGCCCTTCATCGCATGATCCTTGTCCTGCAACACCGCTACATTCTTCGCTGCCGCATCACGGGCGCTCTCGATGGCCGTCATTTGCTTGACCCACATCCGGCTCACATCGTCATAGGCAAACATGGCGCTGCGCTGCCTGTCCTTGGCTGCCTTTAATTTCGGTTTTTGGTTGCTGGAAGCCCAGAGCGGAATGCTCACCTGTGCCTGCACAGAAAACCAGTCATCGCCTGCAAAACTGCCATTCTCACCGTCCTCACGTTGCTTGTAGATCGCATTCACACCAAAATTAGGCAAGAACGCCGCATCGGCAATTCCAACATCTTTTTTGGCAATATCGATATCCTCGGCGGCAATCAAAACCGCATAAAGATCATTGGGGTTTTTATCCCAGGCCGTATCTGCCGCAATCTGCGGCATTTCAATCTGCGGCACTTCACCAACCAGCCGGACAAACTCTGCTTCAATTGCGGTTTGTTGTGCTTCGAGATCATTCAGTTTGCGCTCGGCTTCGGCACGTTCTACATCCACTTCGGAAAAACGCTGATAAACGGCGCGGCCGGATTCAATCTGGCCTTTAAACGTATCCTCCAATTCATGATAGTAACCAAGCTGGGTTTTGATCAGTTTCTTTTGCGTTTTGACGCTTTCATATTCGGCCAGTTTTGAGATCAGCATAAAGCGCAGCCGGGCATTGGTGTAATCCGCCATCAGCTTTTGCTTTTCCGACATTTGCTCCAGCTTTTCGGATTTCGCGCCGCGCAAAGCCGGGTTCGGAATAGCCTGAGAGAATCCAATAACTTTTGAAGTTGGTAAGAAACGATCAAAAGCCGGATCGGAAATCGGCACATTATCGACACCGATCATCACCATGGGATCAGGCAAGCCCAGCTCGCCTTGCGCCTGCGCTTTAGAGGCCTCACTCTCGGCCAGAATACTCTCGACCTGCGGGTGTTCGCCCAGGCGCTGCACATATTCTTCAAATGAAGAAGCGAAGGCAGATCCGGATGTAAAAAGAATGAAGGCAGTGCTGAGCGTTAAAAGTCTTTTAAATTTCATGGCTTTCTCCGAAATACGGTCGTTAATCCTATTACGAAGAGTATAGCCTAATCCCTCAAATTTTTTTAGGGGTCTTCACAAGCGATGCATGCGCTTGCCTTTACCGGCCAGATATTCCAGACAGAAGCCGCCAGTAACAAGCCGACCCCCGCATAGAATAAGGCCGAATGATCAATCCAGAATTTCCCTGCCAGAATAAGTGCTGCTCCCAAAATACCTGCAAAAAGTGGCTTATAGCCCCATCTTTGTTTGGCCTTCCACAACAAAGGTATGAGGGAAACAACCAGCAATCCAGCCGTCACAGGCAGCAGATAGGGTGTGTAATCGACAAATCCCAACCCCAATGCACCCAGTAATCCGGCATAAAGCGGCCAGCAGGCCGGGCAGGTTAACACAGGGAGAGCCGCTACGCCGGACGCTACAACAGACGGCACAGCCATAAGAGCTTTTTTCATGACGGCGCCATTTTTTCAAGCGCTGCCCTGATCATCCCGACATCCGGCGCACCTTTGCCGTTTTCATAGATACGGCAGGATTTCGCCTGACAGCATGAGCCTGGACCGCCCGCAATGTCTTTACCATTTACCAATATACTGGGAGATCCGAAAGCTTTGACACGATTGGGAACAGAGCTGTCATTCTGATCCCATTCCTGCCAGGCCGCCGCTATACCCAGTTCGTCGCAGGCTTTGCTGAGGTTTTCCCGTGCCGCATCTGCATTTGGGCACCCTTCAAAATAAACAAGTTCTATCATCATGGTTTTTTCTCCTTTCCATCAAGTGCGTCCACAATCGGACATGAATTTACAGAGGCCTCCGCATCGGTGCATTCCTTCAAAAGGCCGGTCAGGTCTTTTTTCATGGCCTGAAGCACTTTGATTTTAGCGAGCACGTCTTCCAGTTTTGTTTCCGCTAACATACGCACCTGACCGCATGTTGTATCGGGATCATCTCTTAAAGATAACAGGTCGCGGATTTCCTTCAGTGAAAAACCAAGCTGCTTGGCTCGTATCACAAAACGCAATCTGTCCGCCGTCGTTTCATCGAATTCACGGTAACCGGACTCACGCACAGACAACGGCTCAATAAGCCCCTCACGTTCGTAATAGCGGATGGTATCGATGCTCACATCCGCCTTTTTTGCCAAATCACCAATCAGCATGCTTTAACCTCCATATATTCAGTCTGGACTCTTGACCATACTCCAGAGTCAACATAAAAATTTTGCGGAGTTGAACCTACAGGCTTTGCGCCAGTTTCTGCATCAGCAGCTTGCGCGCCCGGTAAACCCGCGTTTCAACCGTTTTTGGTGTCACGCCGAGGATGCGGGCGCATTCTTCCTGTGAATGGTCTTCAAGGGCAAAGAGAATAAGAGCCGTTTTGAGCTTGTGCGGCAATTTATCGATGTGTTTGTCCAAAAGCTTCAGAGTTTGACGGTGTTCGGTCAAGCTTTCGATATTTTCACCACTGGTTAACACATCATGCAATGACCCTTTATCCTCATCATCCGTCCAGGCATCGAGAGAAACAAGCGATTGCAGCTTTTTCTTGCGCGCATAATCGCGGCACAGATTGAGCGCAATTTGATAAAGCCAGGTCTTAAACCTGTAGGAGGGATTATACGTTTCAGCGCGATCATAAACACGGAAGAAGGCTTCCTGCACGATATCATAAGACGTATCTTCGTCGCGAGTGTAGCGGGTTACAAAATAGAAAAGCGGTTGTTTGTGGCGTTTCATCAACTCGTCAAGAGCCGCATCCCGGCCCTTTTGCAAGGCCAGCATCAGCTCCCCGTCGGGAAGCTCCGGGATCGGTTTATTGTCCGGCGTTCCGGTAGAGTTGTTCAACCACTTTCTCCTCAAGCTTTTCGTTCTGATCTTCACTCAGAATACCTTGCATATCGGCAAGATGTTGTAGCGTCAGCTTTTGCAGACCGCCCATCGTCTCGTGGATTTTATCAACCACGGCCTGAACCTGGGGCGAAGAATAGCCGCTTGTTTTAATCGCCTCGGCAAGCTCCATATTGGCAAGCTTCATCTGCTCTTCAAGCAGGGCTTTCTGACGGCGAAAATCTTTTTCTATGATCGTCAGTTTTTTATCCTGCTGCGCATTCAAATTCAGATCGTGATGAAAAAGCGCATGCATATCACCCGCTGCATGGTGGTGAACAGCGCTGCTTTTGCCTAAGAAGTTCTGGCCGATCAATACGCCGCCGATAGCTGCACAGGCCACGATCATAAGAAAGAAAAGAATCTGCCAGAATTGTTTCATGAAGGTGCCGGATCCGGGTAAGAAATGGTTGAGGTTATCAGATAAGGCGCACTGGTCGAAAATACCTCAAGCCCCAGAGTATCAGATTGCGCCTTAACTGGCGATAGCTGCGAGGCCATAAGACCAGCCACAAGCGCCAGTACCAGTGAAGCATAGCGCAGTTGAGCACCTGCACCAAAAGCTGGAAAAGCCCAAATAGAGGCTTGCGGCGCGGCTTTACTCTGCCGTATGCGCGACCAAACGTCGGATTCCAACTGGTCAAGACGGGAATAATCCGGCTCTTTCTGGAAGGATCGCTCCAGTAATTTATCTATAGCTTTCAACAACATGGCTTTTACTCCGCTCAATTATCTTACCTCTAATACGTTAGATATGCCACTTTCCCTCAAAAAATGAATAAATTTAGTGAATATAATTTATATAATACACCTATTAAATTTCTTAACTCGTATTTTTCAAAAAAACAATTAGAATGAGGCTGTCATGTTATTAAGGCATGGCCGAGCTTTAGTAGGCTTGTCTAAAGACGTTCAGCAAAACGAAATTTGCTGCTCTCTGGCTTATGGCCGGAGGGCGGCAGCGTATGTCCAGAGCCTCGGCTTAAAGGCTGTCGCGGCTGTTCTTTAGCGGTCTACTAACCTCCGGCCACCATGCCTTAAATAGGCATGGTGGCTAACAAGAAAGGAGACCAGCCGTGAAAATGACGATTGATGAAATTTTAGATTTAATTGATGAAACAAAAACTGCCGATGAAGCCGCAAATTTCTTGATAGAACGCTTAGGCGATCAATCTTTAGAAGTAAGCCAAGACATAGCAAATATTTTTAAATCGAGTGAAAATCTAGAAAGGCATGAGTATTGGACAGACGTATCAAAAATTATTGATAAAAATACTGCCCAAGATAATCACCGTTGACCCACATTTTAACGTAATGGGGTTTGGGTCTTAGAGTTGCTTGATAATTTTCACAACGAAAATTATTTTGCTGATACTGTTGTGGCGCACATTGAGTACGATAGCATGCGGCCTCTGTAGCGCGGTAGCCTTGACGTCTTTCTCTTAGAACAAACCCATCTTTACAAGGCTTGCTCTGCTCCCTAAAAATCGGACCATTTATAGTGAGAAAAATTCTTTAATTTGTTAAACAACGAAGAAAGGAATTTTTGAT
>MDTF01019033.1_pt1 | contig 37205 bp, 38 predicted proteins | sample 811191 | NCBI WGS metagenome assembly MDTF01 (sample SAMN05326649, study PRJNA326480) | marine metagenome | isolation source: seawater | place: Southern Ocean | collected 2011 | reverse complement strand
TCGCACATTTTCTTTTTTATTTATTCCAAAATATACGCCTAATAATTTTAAGGTTAATTTTCAAGGCAGATATGATGATTGTTCAACAGAAATAAATCAGTATTTGAGAAAATCAAATCTTGATGTAGAGTTTTGTGGTGTAGATTTGACTAATTTCATAATGACTTTTAATGATAATAATTTAAGGGAGAGGATGATGGATCTCTATGGAGAGATTATCTCAATAAATAGAGTGTTAGAAGTTGTTAACCCAAAAAGTGTATTTGCACAACATAGTCTTGGAATAGGCTATGCTTTAGGTGAGCTTTGTTATAACAAAAAAATTCCTGGCTTATTAATTACGCATGGAAGTCATACTCCTCAGGAAGAGCCTTTACCAAGCTATGAGTGGAGTCTTCATGCTCATCAAATTTTTAATGGCATGTATCCTTTTGTTTCTATACAAACACCATGGGCTAAGAAATTTTTAAAAAAACAAGATGTGGTTTTTTCAAAATTAATAGATACTGGCCCACTAATTTTTGCAGAATCAGTTAAAAATGAGCAGTCAAATTCTAAAATACGCTTTAGATTATTTGGCCAAAGTCAAGCACAAAAACGAATTATATTACATGCTGGCTCGCCTAGAGCATGGTCGACTTTCAGGCCCTGGGTTTATGAGACAGTTGATGAGTATATTAATAATATCAATACTACTATTAAAGCTGTTGAAAAGTTTTCAGACTTATATCTATGTATTCGTTTTAGGCCTCAAGAAAATTTAAGTTTAAAGGAGTTTAAAATGTCTTTACTAGAATCAAACTGCTATGGAGTATATAGTGAAGGACCATTTGATGAATTTTTAGCTTCATCAGATTTATTAATTAGTTATTCATCAACAACAATTGAAGAGGCTTTACAACATCAACTTCCTGTATTACAGTATGACCCAGATGGAAAGTATCAGCACATACATGGAGAATTTTTTTCAAAAGACGGTGTAAATAGTTTTTCTACAGTATATTCTGTTCTTGATGAAAATCATTTATTACCAGCTTTAGAGTGGTGGAAAGAGAATCATTCAGATGACATCAATAGAAAGCTAGATTGGACAGAGCATGTGTTTGAGAATAAAGAAGATATGCAATGGCTAGAAATTATGGATATTAAATGCTAAATATAGTAGTAATTGGAACAGGAATGTACTCAACTGGACGGGGCACAGACTCTTATGGTACAGTTCTTCCAGCCATTACTGAATGGTTAAGAGGGAGAGCGCAAAGTAGCAAAGTAGTTTTTGTTGGAACTAATGGTGTGCATAGTCATGCAGCAAAACTTAAGGCTGAAAAATTATCTGAAGATTCAAATGTTAAGTTTGATGTAAGCTTTCTACCTGTTAATGGTGATATAGATCATCAAGCCTATTTAAGTGCAATAAAAGAAGTACCAAGGCCAGCATGCGCAATTGTGGTTGTGCCTGACCATCTTCATTATCAGGTTGCATTTGACTGTCTTATGGAAGATTTACCTGTTTTGGTGGTAAAACCTCTAACACCTTCCACAGATGAGGGTGAAAAGTTAGTTAGATTGGCGAATGAACGCTCTTTATATGCAGCGGTAGAATTTCATAAGCGCTGGGACAAGGCAAATTTAATGATAAAGGATAGAATTCAAAAAGGTGATTTAGGTGAGCTGCTTTACTGCTGGGTTGAGTATAGTCAGCGTAAATCTATTCCAACCGAAATCTTTAAGGATTGGGCTCATAAGACTTCGATTTTGCAATATTTAGGGATACATTATATAGATCTATTGCGTTTTTGCACTGGGGCAATGCCAATTAGAGTAATGGCAGTGGGTCAGAAGAAGTGGTTAATAAAAAGAGGAATAGATACCTTTGATTCAATACAATGTTCAATTGAGTGGGAAGTTGAAAACGGCAGTAGATTTACGCAAACTATTCTAACGAATTGGGTTGACCCAGAATCATCTTCAGCTATGTCCGATCAGAAAATAAAGATTGTTGGAACCAATGGAAGATTTGAGTCAGATCAAAAAGAGAGAGGAATAAGAATTAATTTGGATGATGGTCATCTAGAGCAGCCAAATCCAGATTACTGCATGGAATATTCTGGTCATAACAATGCAAAAGAGTGGCGCGGTTATGGTATAGATAGTATTACTACATTTTTATCAGATGTTGAAAATATTAATAGCAATGTAGTTGATATTGAATCTTTACAGCTAATAAGACCAACATTTTCAGAAGCATTAATTAGTACAGCAGTAGTTGAAGCCGCACATAAAAGCCTTTCAAATAATAATGAGTGGCAAAATGTCTAAAAAACCTTTAATTTATGCAATGATTCCTGCTCGTCTTGGAAGTACAAGATTAAAGATGAAGAACCTTGCCCTTATTAATAATAAGCCAATGATAAGTTACGCAATTGAAGCGGCAAAAAAATCTGGTATTTTTGACAAGGTGGTTCTGAACTCAGAGAGTGAAATTTTTAACGAAATAGCCAATCGTCATGACATTTTATTTTATCATCGGCCATCAGATTTAGGATCGTCAGAAGCTAAAAGTGATTTAGTAATTGCAGATTTTATTAATAATTTTCCAGAAGCAGATATTATTGTGTGGGTTAATCCTATATCACCATTCCAAACAGGTGATGAAATTATTAAAATTATTAGTTATTTTATTAATAACAATCTTGATTCATTAATAACTTCTGATGAAAAGCAGGTGCATTGCAACTTTAAAAATGAGCCAATTAATTACTCTTTAGAGGGTGTTTTTCAGCAAACGCAAGATCTTTTTCCAGTGCAGCCTTTTGTATATACAATAATGATGTGGAAATCTAGAAAGTTTTTAAAAGATTTTGAGAATAAAGGATTTGGATTGTTTTGTGGAAAGTTTAGTACTTATCCTGTAAGTAAATTATCTAGTATTATTATTAAAAATAAAGATGATTTAATGTTGGCTGATTTTCTTATGAAAGAAGTCTCAAAAAATGCTAAAAATTACACTGTAAAATACGACGTCTTAGCAAATAATAAATAATTATGTCAATATATGTTTTAGGTATTTCAGCTTTTTATCATGATTCATCCGCAGTATTATTAAAAGATGGGGAAATAGTTGCTGCAGCACAGGAGGAGAGATTTACAAGGCAAAAATTTGAAAATTCTTTTCCTGTAAATGCTATTGATTATTGTTTAAATTTTGAAGAAATTAATATTAATGAAATTAATGCAGTAGGTTTTTATGAAGATCATCATATTAAATTTGATAGGATTTATAGTACTTTTCTAACAAGCCATGTAAATCTATTTTCAGGTTTACTCAGAATAAAAAAATGGATTAATACAAAGTTTTTTACTGAAAAGATTTTGAAAAAGCATCTTGATGGTTATGATGGTCCATTATATTTTTCCCAACATCATATGAGTCATGCTATATCTGCTTTTTTCCCATCTCCCTTTGAAGAGGCAACAATTTTAATTATTGATGGAGTTGGGGAGTGGGCATGTACAACAATAGCAAAAGGAAAAAATAATAAAATTAAACTTATTGCCGAACAAAGATTTCCTCATTCTGTAGGTTTTTTGTACAGTAGTTTTACTCAATATTTAGGTTTTAAAGTTGACTCAGGAGAATATAAATTAATGGGTTTAGCTCCATATGGGGAGCCAAGATTTGTAGAGGAAATTAAAAACCATATTGTTTCTTATGATTCTAAAGGCCAAATACAACTTTCCTTAGATAAATTTGATTTTTTAAACGGCAATAAAATGATTAACCACAAATTTGAAAATGTTTTTGGTAGGCCTAGATTATTAGAAGGTGAAAAAATTGAACAATTTCATATGGATATTGCAAAAAGTATTCAGGTAGTGACTGAAGAGATAATTTTTAATATTACTTCTTATGCCATTGAGTTAACATCTTGCAGAAATCTAGTTATGGCTGGAGGGGTTGCATTAAATTGTGTTAATAACGGTAAGATTTTAAAAAGTGGTTTAATTGATAAGCTATGGGTACAACCTTGTTCTGGAGACGGTGGAGGTGCCTTAGGTGCTGCACTTGCAACATATTCATCTATTTTTGATTCAAATAGAACATTTAATGCTAACGATTCTCAAAAAGGTTCTTATTTGGGGCCATCTTTCTCTGACGAGAATATTCAAGCAGTTTTAGATGCGTATAAATTTAAGTACATTAAATTAAATAAAAAAAATATTTCAAATCAGATTGCTATCAAATTAGCAAAGGGTAATATTATTGGACTTTTTCAAGGAAGAATGGAATATGGTCCAAGAGCCCTTGGTTCTAGAAGCATTATTGCTGACCCTAGAGATCAAAAAATGCAAAGTCGACTTAATTTAAAAATAAAATTTAGAGAATCTTTTCGACCATTTGCTCCAATAGTATTAGAAGAATCATATAAGGAATGGTTTGAGGATGTTGGAGAAGGAAGCCCTTACATGCTTTTAACTACAAAAGTTTCTAAAACAAAGCTGATAGACTTGAAAAATGAAAAAGATTCAAAGACTGGATTTGATAAACTTCAAGTAAAAAGGTCTCTTATTCCTGCAGTAACTCATGTGGATGATTCTGCTCGAGTCCAAACTATATCAAAAGAAAGAAATGGATTTGTTTATGATTTGCTAAAGTCATTTGAAAAAGAGACAGGTTGTCCAGTTTTAATTAATACTTCATTCAATATAAGGGGTGAGCCAATAGTATGTAGCCCTTTAGATGCCTTAAAGTGTTTTATGAATACCAATATGGATATGCTTGTACTTGAAAATTATTTATTAATCAAGAATGAACAAGATGGACAATTAATCGATGAAAATTTTAAGGATTATTTAAAGAATGGATAGAAAATCTATAAAAGCAGTCAGACTATATTCAAAATATGGAGTATTCATTTTTTGTCTATATGTAATTCAATCAAAACTAAAAAATTATTTCTCAAAAAATACTATTATTGAGCATGGTTGGAATTATGATTTTTCTTTGGGACAGGCTCCTAACAAAATTCAAGTAAGGGAAATAAGTGACCAGTTTCAAAATCTCTCTAAAGTTGATCTTGAAAAGAGTAAAGTTCAAGAAGATATCTATCCTCTAACTTGAATAAAATGTTTGATAGCAATAACAATTTTTATTTTGGAAGTTTAAGTAAGGGAAAAAGTTCAAGCTCACATCTTTATTGCCCTCACCCCTTTACAAATTGGACTTTAAATCCAAATTTCGAGATAGGAAGCGAATTCCAACATACATTAGAGGGCTTTAGAAAGGTAGATGAAAGTAGATCTATATATAATAACTGGCATGGTAAAAATTTTGGTTTGTACACTTTTGGAGGGAGTACTACATATTGTACAGAGTTGGAATCGTATAAATTTTCATGGCCATCTCTCTTAAATAAAAAAACAGTAATTGATGTATGTAATGCTGGTGTAGGTGGGTGGGGATCATTACAAAGCTTTATCAGATTTTCTATTTGGGGTCCAATATTGAAGCCTGAATTAACAATAGTTTACTTGTCAAAGAATGATTTAACACCTTTTCATAATGGCAGAAAAGAGGAAGAAAGAGTACTTCCACTTTATGAAAATATCATGCTTCAAATGTCATCAAAGATTAAGTTGGTAACTAAACATACTGATCTCTCAAGTTTATATTCATCTAAAAATAACCGACTATCTAGCTTGTATTCATTAAAGGGCAATCGAAATTCTGATGGGATGAGTAGATTTAGCTATGAACATATTGTAGCAACTAAAGCTAGATTTCAATTAATAGCCGATCTTGCTAAGCAATGGAATGGAAATATTTTATTCATTCCTGAGATTATAAAGAAGGATAGTATTTATTATAATAAAATGAATATAATTCATAAAATTATGAATGAGGTAAGCAATAATAATAGTAATTCTAACTTTTATGATATTAGAAAAATTTTTGAGTATAAAGAAGAGTATTTTCTAGATAAGATGCACTTTAATAATAATGGCTGTGAACTTTTCGCTGAATTAATATGGAACTATATTGAAAAGGAGTATTTATAAATTCAATGTTGAAAACAAATTATAAATTATTAAGTTTTAGGTACAAAAAACTTTTTTTACTAAATCGCTATAAATCTCATAAAATTAAATCTATCTTAAACAATATTAAAAAAGAAGAGCATTCTTTTTGTCCAATTTGTTTAGGCGAAGAAGTGAATTTAATTTCTGAAGTTGATAGAGTTGGCTTCTTAGTTGATACAGTAGTTTGTGTGAAGTGTGAATTCGTTTTCAATAGCAGCTATATTGCAAACCCTATTGAATATTATCGGAAAGAATTTGGGGAGGATAGGTGGGAAAACCCTGAAAAAAGTTTTCTAAGAAGGACTTCTCAAGGTTCTTTTTCTCCAAAAAGATTTGAGTTTATAAAAAAAACAATTGGGGATGATTTCTCTAAAATTGAAAAGATACTTGAGGTTGGCTGTGGAGATGGCTGTAATTTACTACCTTACTACTTAATAGGTAAAAGTGTAGTTGGGTGCGATTTTAATGTTAACTTCCTTATTCCAGGACGGAAGCGGGGTATGGAATTAATTGAAGGTGATATCCAAAGTATTCCAGAATCCCGTAAGTTTGATTTAATAATGTTAATTCATTCATTTGAACATTTAATTAATCTTGATGAAATGGTTAAGCAAGTAAGTAGTCACCTCAATCCTGGGGGGTTTGTTTTTGTTGAAGTTCCAGGTATAGTAAATTGGAATCGCACAATTAACAATAAAAAATCTGATATGGGGCTTAATTCTTCTAATAATTTTATGGGCTATCTCCAATTTCAACATAATTACCATTTTGATCTTGGGCACCTCAAGTATATTTGGGAGCGAAATAACTTTGAAATAGTTGAAGGAGATGAATGGGTTAGGGCAATTTTTAAAAGAAATGAGGCTAATTATGATGTTAAAACTAGTTACGATGAACTAAATCAAAACGTTATTAAGCATTTAAAAGAAGTTGAGAGAGACTTTTTGAGTATACAAAATCTAATGAGTGGATTTATTAAATTAATCTATAGAAGGTTGTTTAGAAATTAATCTCTAATGACCGAAAATCAATATATTGAAGTTTGTAAGTTAACAGATGAAATTCTTGAAGCAAGAATGTCAAGCTCTACTCGAGTAGCCATACCATGGCTTCATGTTGTTAGAGCTCATCATGTATTTCTAGAAGAGTATGAGGCTATATATGACAATAGTATTAACTCAAACTTTAAAAATATTAAACGAAAGATACGTAACTTATTTATGTTACTAGTAGTATTAATTCAGTCATTATTTTATTCGAGCTATTCAAAATGGTTAAAAAATATTGCTACAATCTCAAAAGTAGATGTATTATTTTTATCTCATCTATTGAATAAATCGCAATATGATAAGGAGGATGATTTTTATTTTTCAGATCTACCACAAAAAGCTTCTATTTCAGGTCTTAAGTCATTAACTGTTATGGTTAATCATAATGGAGTGAGAATTCAGGAAGTTAGAGAAAATAAATTCAAGAAAATTGTTTTACCTATTAGGTTAGGTATTTGCAGTGAGATTAAAAATGTTGCTTTATTATGGTCAGAATATAAAGCTCTAAAAAATGAGATGCGATTAGAGAAAAATAAAATTAAAAAAAAAGTTTTATATTTTGCAGCAATTGAGTCACTATCTCACAAAACTTTATTTTCTTTACGTTTAGGGCTTCAAATTAAAGGACTAGTAAAGACTCTTGGACCAAAGACATTAATTACTACTCATGAGGGGCATGCTTGGGAAAGAAAAGTATTTGATTCAGCCAGGATGGTGTCTCAAAATATTCAATGTATTGGTTATACTCATGCTCCCATATTTGAAAAACAACATGCTGTAAAACGTAATCTTGATAAGCAATATAATCCAGACGTTATATTAAATTCAGGATTTACTCAAAAAAATCAACTACAACAGTATGGCCTATTAAATAATATTAAAATAGAAGTTTTGGGCTCTATACGTTCCACTAATAATTTGGTAGAAGACAGTAATTTAAAAATAATTAAAAACTCCAAAATTATAAAAAATAAATTTTGCTTAGTTGTTCCAGAAGGAAGTAAAAAAGAGATGAGTATTCTGTTTGATTTTTCACTAGAATGTTCAAAAGCTATGCCAGAATGTCAATTTATTTGGCGTCTTCATCCATTGTTTGATTTTAATGATAAATTTTTTAAAAATAAAAAGTATTGGAATCTACCAAATAATATTATACTTTCTGACCAAAATTTGAATTATGACCTTCTTAGATCAGAGTGGGTATTGTATAGAGCAAGTTCTGTGGTGATTCAAGCTATTGTAGCTGGCCTAAAACCTATATATCTTCATAGGGCCAATGAAATAAAAATTGATTCAATTCATGAAATTAGAAATTGGAAAAGTGAAGTTGTATCTGTTGAAGAATTTAAATCAACTTTGACCAAAATATTGGGAAATTTTAGTGATTATGAAGAAGCACAAAAATATTGTATGAGTGTATATTCACCTCTTAATGCAAAAATATTGATTAATATTATTAGGAAAAAAATTAGCAATGGGTAGAAAATTTAAATGTGCAATTATTGGTTATGGCTACATGGGTGAAATCAGGCATCGTGTAATCGATAAGTTAGAAAATACTGAAGTAACGATAATTTGTGAATTGGATTTTACTAAGATTAAGGGACCTCAAAGCTTTGAGATTGTAACTGATCCGACAGTGGTAATTGAAAGTAATGTTGATGTAGTTTTTATCTGTACGCCTAATCATCTGATCCCAGAATTGACGGTAGAATGCCTTAAAACAGGGAAGCATGTATTTGCTGAAAAACCACCTGGGAGAACTTTGGAAGATATCAAGTATATGATAGCTGCAGAAAAACAAAACCTTGACACAAAGCTCATGTTTGGTTTTAACCATCGTTTCCATCCAGGTATGATGAAAGCTAAAGCTCTTGTGGACTCAGGTAATATGGGGAAGGTTATTGCTTTAAGAGGTCTTTATGGTAAATCTGGAGGTAAAAATTTTTCTAAGTCTTGGCGAAATGATATCAATATATCAGGCGGAGGCATCTTATTAGATCAAGGAATCCATATGCTAGATCTTTTTAATTATTTTCTTGGAGGATTTACTTCAGTAAAGTCATTTTTAAGTAACAATCAATGGAGTTTTGATGTCGAAGATAACGCTGTAGTTGTATTAAAAAATGAAGCTGGCCAATTAGCTATGCTTCACTCCTCTGCGACTTTTTGGAAGCACATGTTTCAACTTGATATTATATTAGAGTTTGGATACCTGAAGCTTGAAGGCTTACTTTCTAAGACAGGAAGTTATGGTCGAGAAACACTAATAATTGGAAATCGGCAGTTTGAAGATGAAGCTGAAGCTGTAGGAAATCCATCAGAAGAAACTATTTATTTTGATACTGATTTGTCATGGGAGTTAGAAGTGAAGAAATTTTTTGATTGCATCCTTAATAATAAAAAAGTTGAAGAATGTAACTCGAGTGATGCTTATAACGCAATGAAACTTGTAGAATGGTCTTATAAAGATAGCGGTTTTTCAACCTATCATCAGGAGGAAATCTAATGGAACGTGCGATAGTTCATAGTGATCTGACAAAAAATAAAATTCAGCCTGAATTTTTACTGGAAAAGTATATTGAGCTTTTAAATTTAGATATTCAAAAGTTTTTTACAGAGGAGTTGCTGGAAAAAGTTTTTTGCCCAGTATCTGGTGAGAAGGAGATAAGTAGAAGTTTTATCAAAATGGATATGCAATACAATTTCAGTAAAACTCATGGGAATATATATCTTTCTCCACGACCTTCGATTAATACACTTAAGCAATTTTATAAAGATTCTGAGGCACGTAAATTCTGGCTGAAAGATTTGTGGCCTAAAACTCAAGCAGCACGAAAAGACAAAATAATATTGCCACAATTGCAATGGGCAAATGGATTTATTTCACAGTATTTTCAAAAAAAAGAAATCCTACTTGCTGAATATTACCCAAACCATTGGGGATATTCTAATAGTGCCCAAGAGGTTTTTCAAGAAGCTAAATATTTTTTAGTTGAGCCACTATTTGATCCAGAAATTTCTGGTATTCCTTTAAATGATCTCTGTTTAGTGGAAAATGTCCCTCAAGCTTCTCTAGATGCCGTTTTTCTCTTTGAAGCACTTGATAGATCTACTGATCCAAATGAATTGCTCACTAAGGCTTCAAACTCTTTAAAATCAGGAGGGCTATGCTTCATTACAAGTCTTCTTTCAAGTGGATTTGAAGTGCAACTTCTTGGTGAAAAGTCCGAAATATTTGTACCGCCAGAAAGAATGAATATTCTCTCTTTTGAAGGGATGAATGAGTTAATCAAAAATCTAGGTCATTTTGAAGTTCTTGAATTTAGCACTCCTGGTGTTTTCGATATACCTAATGTTGTGGAAAGTTTGAATGGACTAGATAATTCTTCATTTTTTAAGTATATATTTAATAAACGTCAAGATGCAGAAATAAAAAATTCATTTCAAGATTATTTGCAAATGAATCGATTGGGAACATTTGCTCGTCTTGTTCTCAGAAAAAAATAATTTATTTTTATTAAGGAAAACAATGAAATACGCCAAAAGATATTTTGAAGAAGTACAAACTATTGCTCAGACAATTGATCTGAATATAATTGAACAAATGATTCAAATTATAGAAACTGTTAAAAAACAGAAGGGACGCCTATTTTTTATTGGAGTTGGCGGTAGTGCAGCAAACTGCACTCATGCAGTTAATGATTTCCGAAAGATTGGTGGTATTGAATGCTATACACCCAACGATAATGTTGCGGAACTTACTGCAAGGACTAATGATGAAGGCTGGGATACAGTGTATGGCCCATGGCTAGAATGTAGCAATATTTCAGATAAGGACGTGGTTTTTGTTTTTAGTGTTGGCGGTGGTAGTAAAGAAAAAAATGTAAGTGTTAATTTAATAAATGCCTTAGATGTAGCCTCTCAAGCTGGCGCAAAGATTCTTGGTATAACTGGGAGAGATGGTGGTTATACTGGCAAGGTTGCTAATGCTTGTGTTATTATTCCTACACAGAGTCCCGATACCATTACACCGCATGCAGAGGCATGGCAAGCAGTAGTTTGGCATATGATAGTAACAGATCCTAGGATTATGGCTATGTCAAATAAATGGGAATCAATTGAGAAAAATAATTCTAAAGTATCTATTTAAACTTATTTGATGAGTACATAAATAGTAATTATGGAATCTACTGTTAAAAATATTGTGTGTCCACTATGTTTAGAATCAGATAAAAAATTTGTTACAGATTATCCTGGAAGTTTTTTAGAGTGCGAAGAGCTATATCAATGTATAAGTTGCAATCTAATTTATGCTGTTAAACTCCCTAATCCAAAAGAGCTTGATAATTACTATTCAAATGGCCTTTATTATGACTTAGACTCTGATCCATTTAATAAGGATATTATAGAATTTTCTTACAATCTTGCGCTTACTCGAATAAATTTAATTCAAAAGAAAACAAACATCCTAATTGATAAGTGTAGAACACTTGATATTGGAGCGGGAAATGGAATGTTCGGTTCTGCTTTGCAGGTGAAATGTAATCAAGCTATATATGATGTGATAGAGCCAGATCTTAAAGTTAGAGAAAAGTATGGTGGACAAGTAAATAAGCAATTTAGTGATATTGCAGATGTAATAGAAAATGATTATGATTTAATTGTTATGAATCAAATAATGGAGCATTTGGTAGATCCTATTGAATTTATTAAGTCGGTTTGTAAGCTCCTCAAGGATGAGGGTATAATTTTTATTGATGTTCCTTTTGGGGATTATATGTTTAAGGAATCAGTAGTGCCCCATGTTTTGTTTTGGGACATAAAAAGCTTATCCTTTTTGATGAAAAAAACTGGATTGAAGCTTGTTTTCTGCAACACTGTTGGTATGGAGCATGAAAAAGCAAAGAAATATTTTAAAGATAAAAATATTCTTGAAAAAATTATAAATCCATGGGCTTATGCTAATAAGATAAATCAAGTAATGAAAAAAATAGGTTTTCCGCAACCTTTTAAGACAATTAAACAATTTAACGCAGACAAATATGGTGGAGATCGAATGTGGTTAAGGTGTATTGCTCAAAAAATAATTTGACTTTCTACAAGGAAAAAAAACTTATATGCGTCATCAATTAAAAAATAAATTCGTCAACAGAGAAAATATTCTTGCTGGCTGGACATCTATTGGTCATCCTCAAGTAGCAGAAATGCTAGCTATGAGTGGTGTTGATTTTATTGGAATTGATATAGAGCACAGTACTATTAGCCAAGAGCAATCTCAGCGTATTATTGCAGCTTGTCATGATAAAGGAGTTCGATGTATGCCACGTATTGCTACTCACAACCAAGAGGCAATTAAACAGTTGCTTGATTCTGGCGCGGATGGCATTATTGTCCCAACTGTTGATACGCCTAAACAGGTTGAAAAATTGATAGAATGGATGAAGTACCCACCACTAGGAAAAAGAGGTTATGGCATTGCTCGAGCTCAAAATTATGGTCATAATTTTACTGAATATACTTCACAATGGAATAGCACCTCTAGTCTAATAATACAAATTGAATCTATTACTGCAGTAAAAAATATTGAAAAACTATTGCAATTTGATGAAGTTGATGGAGCAATGATTGGTCCTTATGATATTTCTGGGTCATTAGGCATACCAGGCCAAATTGATCATCAAAAAGTAAAGGATGCAGGTCAGTTAGTCGTTGAGGCCTGCAGAAAGTATGGAAAATCCTGTGGTACTCAAGATATTAATCCAACTTCTTTAAGTGTAAAAGAAGCGCTTGGTTCTGGCTATACATTCGTAGTATTGGCGTCTGATGTTTTCATTCTTTGGAAGTGGGGAGAGAAAATGCAAAAAATTGTTGCTGACTGCCGTTGAAGTCCACAACTATAAAGCTTATTGCTTTAGATTTTGATGGAACTTTAGTTGAGTCAAATCAAATAAAAGACCATGCATTTGATACAATTTTCAATCACTGGCCTGAGCATAAAGAAGAAATGATGTATTGGCATTATTCTCATAACACTATTGACAGAAGAGTGAAATTTAAGTATTTCGTTGAAAATTTTTTGAAATTGACTGATAGAAGTGACTTGATTGAAAAACTTTCTATAAGATTTGAAGAGCTTACAAGTGCTGCTATTGTTAAATGTCCTTTTGTGGATGGGGCTAAAGTTTTTTTAGAATATATCTATGGTCGTTATTTAGTTTATTTGATCTCAGCAACTCCGCAGTTAGAACTCGAGCAAATCATAAAACAAAAAGGACTTGTCGGTAATTTTAATAAAGTTTATGGTGCGCCAATAAATAAAAAAAATATACTTGAAAAGATAATCGCAACAGAAAAATTGTCATTACAAGAAATAATCTATATTGGTGATAGCCCTGAAGATCTGAATTGCGCAAAAGATTTAGGTATTAACTTTATTGGAAGGCATTCTGATAGAGTTTTAAATGATTCAACATATTCTATTTTTAAAGATTTTTTTGAAATTCATGCACATATGAAAAAACATTATGAAATTTAATAGTCTTATTAAAACCCTCTATGATAAATATTATTTAAATGATTCAAGATCAGTAAAATTTTCTCAAGAAACAAGCAGTCATTGGCGTGAATTTGGAAAAAAAACAAATGTTGTTAGGGTTAAAAAAATAGATGAAGATGATGGGCCTTGCCTATGGTATGTAAAATATCCATCTAACAAGCCACCTTTTTGGAAGAATTTTGATGGAGTGCACCTTCATCGTTTAATTAAAGTAACTAAATAAATATTATGAATTTTATTGATAACATGTTTAATCTTGAAAATAAAGTTGTTGTTATTACTGGAGGTGCTGGTTTTTTATGCAGCACGATGGCTTTAGGTTTTCATCGGGCGGGCTGTTCTATAGCAATTTTAGATTCAGATTTTAAAGGTTCAAAAAATATTGAAAAAATAATAAATGATGATGGTGGAAGGGCTCTTGCCCTTGAAATGGACTCCAGTAAAAAACAAGACTTTAAATACTGTCTAAAGAAAATTGTTAAGATTTTTGGTCAGATTGATGTGTTAATTAATGGTGCAGGTATCAATGCCCCTACACCTTTTTTAGAAATCACTGAAGAAGAGTGGGATCATATTATGGCGGTTCAACTTAAAGGGACTCTTTTTGGTTGCCAAGTATTTGGAGAGTTCATGCTGGAACAAGGTAGTGGATCAATCATAAATATAAGTTCTGCATCTGCTGGTCCACCTCTTTCAAAGGCATTTACATACTCAGTTGCTAAAGCTGGAATTAAAAACTTGACGCAAAATGTTGCAAGAGAATGGGCTACAAGTGGTGTTCGTGTTAATGCAATTCGTCCTGGGTTTTTCCCAACTGAATGGAGTGTTGAAAACTTTATTACACCTGAAAGAGAAAAAGCTATTCTAGGGCATACTGCAATGGAACGATATGGTAAACCAGAAGAGTTGCTAGGCGCAGTTTTTTGGTTGGCATCTGATGCCGCTTCTTTTGTAACTGGATCAGAAATTGCCATTGATGGTGGCTTTTCTGCCATGACTATATAGAGGGGAAATTATGCCAACTGTTATAATTACTGGAGGCACTAAGGGTATTGGTGCCGATATATCTCAAAAATTTTTAGAAGAGGACTGGCATGTATTAATTGCCTCAAGAAAAAATTTAGAATTACTAGACAAGACCAATAAGCAGCTTCATTTCCAATCTATAGATGTAAGAAAGGAGGCTGATCATTATTCTTTAATAAGAACTGCTATTGATTGGAGCGGTTCGTTTGATTGTTATGTCAACTGTGCTGGTTTTTCACAATGGTCTCCAATTAATAAAGTTGATGAAGAATTATGGGATAGAATGATTGATACTAACCTAAAAGGCACTTTTTGGGGGTGTAAAGCTGCATCTGAGTATTTGACTTCAGGTGGTACTATAGTAAATGTATCTAGTCTTGCAGGTAAGCGAGGTAGTAGTAATAATTCAGTATATTGTGCATCAAAATTTGGAGTTAATGGAATTACCCAATCATTAGCTAAAGAGTTGGGGTCAAGAGGTATAAGGGTAAATGCTGTTTGTCCAGTATACATAGAAACACCAGGGTTATTGCTAGCGTTGGAAAACCCAGATTCTCCTTCTAAGGAAAAAAATACTGCTAAATACCTTAAAGATTTCTCAGAAAGTAATTCAGCTATGGGAAGACTTCCTGTAGCTAATGAAATTGCAGACTTATGCTTCTATCTGGCATCAAATAGTGCCTCAGCAATTACGGGACAATGTATCAATGTAGATTGTGGGGTGCTTCCTCAATGAAAAATATAAGAGTTGCTGCCATTATTCCAGCAAGGATGAACTCAAGTAGATATCCAGGCAAGCCTCTTGTAGAGATTGAAGGTTTACCAATGATTGAACATGTTAGAAGAAGAGTATTACTATGTAATAAGTTTTCTGATGTAGTTGTTGCAACCTGTGATAATGAGATAAAAGATGTAGTTGAAAACTTTGGTGGCCGTGTCATAATGACTAAGAATACCCATATTATGGCAAGCGATCGAGTTGCAGAAGCTGTTATTAAACTAGAATGCTCACATGTAGTTAATGTTCAAGGTGACGAAATATTAGTACTTCCAGATGATTTGACAAAAATGATAGACGCCATCAAAATAAATCCAAATATTGAATACTTAAACGCAACAGCACCTATAGAAAATATTTCTGAGATGAAAAATTCTGCAATCGTAAAGTGTATTCTTTCAAATTCTGGAAGGATAATTTATTGTGATAGAGACTTTTCACATCTAAATTTATCACACCCCTTCAGTCCAGTTTTTAAAATACTGGGTATTTTGGGTTATAGTAAAAAAAGTGTTTTAAACTTTAGTAGTTTAAAAAGAACAGATATAGAGAAAACACAGTCCATTGATCAATCTAGAGTAATTGAAAATGACCTTGAACTTTTTTCTGTGCCTTTTAAAAATGGTTATCCAGGAATTAACGATGAAAGAGAAGAAAAGATAGTAAGAAAAATCTTACAATCTGATCAAGAGCAGAGTAATATTTTAAATAAAATTCTTACTAGCTTTTAACATTAATATCATAAGGAGAAATTATGGCAGTTTTCATTGATACAGGAAATCTATTTGAAATTGAAAAATATCATAAAATGGGTATTATTCGGGGTGTTACAACAAATCCATCAATTTTATTATCTGAGGGCGTTACTGGAGGCGTTAAAGGAATAGAAGAGAGGATGCGGCAAATTGCAGAGATGATTCATCCATTACCACTATCTGTTGAAGTTACAAGTAATGATAAAACTGAAATGCTTGAACAATCTGAGATGTTTTCAGAATGGGGAAGCAATATAAATGTGAAAATCACTATTCATGGTCCGGAAGGAGAACTTTTAAATTTAGAGGTGATTCATGAACTTGAAAAGCAAAAAAATATTCGTGTAAATGCTACTGCAATGATGAGTGCACAGCAGTGCTTTATAGCTGCTATGGCAGGTGCAAGCTGGGTTTCTATTTTTGGCGGAAGAGTTAATGATATGGGTTATAACTCCTCATTAGAAATCACTAAGTTACGAAAATTGTTAGATCAATTTGAGTTGCCATCTAAAATTATTGTCGGCTCTACCCGTGAAACTTTTAATATAACTGATTGGCTTTCCGCAGGAGCAGATATTGTTACTGTTCATCCAAAATTAATAAGTGGCATGATTGTTCATCCGTACACTAAAGAAACGGTTAAGATGTTTTTAAAAGATGCAGAGTCAGGAGAAAAATTCGTTAAATGAATTCAAATAAACCAATAATAAAAGTTACATCTCGCTCATTTTCAAGGAACCCTATACTTGCAAAGGAATTATTAGAATTATTTCCAAATTCTATATTTAATCTTGACGGGCCTTGGGCTGGTCTTCCTAATATTGTCGAATTTTTAGGAGATGCTGATGGTGTTATTTTGGGATTGGAGCAAATGGATTTACCAATTATGAGTCAACTAAGTAATATTAAAATTATTGCTAAATATGGAGTTGGCTTAGATAATTTAGATGTAAATGCTGCTGAAAACCTAGGTATTAAAATTGGTTGGTCAGGAGGTGTTAATAAACGTTCCGCTTCTGAACAGGTTATAGGTTTTATGATAGGTTTAAGTAGAAACTTATTTTTTTCATCTATGCCCTTAAAAGATGGTAAATGGGTGAGAGGTGGTGGAGGATTCTTGACTGGCAAAACTATTGGTATTATAGGTTGTGGATATATTGGTACTGATGTAATTTATCTACTTCAAGCGTTCAACTGTAAAATTTTAATTTGTGACATAATTAATAAAAGTGATGTTGTGGATACTTATGGTGTAACTCAGGTTTCACAGGATGAATTACTTTCAGCTTCGGATATAGTTACCTTGCATGTGCCGTTGACAGAATTAACTAATAAAATGGTGAATGAAGATTTTTTAAACAAAATGAAACCTTCTGCATACTTAATTAATAATTGTCGAGGGCCAGTTGTTAATCAGCCTGCATTAGTTAAGGCCTTAAAGAATAATATAATTGCAGGTGCAGCTTTAGATGTTTTTGAGCCAGAGCCACCAATTGATTTAGCTTTTCTTTCATTACCGAACTTAATGGTAACTCCCCATATTGGTGGGAGTGCAGAAGAGTCCATACTTGCAATGGGAAGATCAGCAATAAGACATCTGAAAGAATATTTTTATGAGTAAGAAATATAATGTCTAAAATGTTAAAAAAATGTTCAATTATTATTAGAACTAAGAATGAAGAAAGGTGGATTTCCTCCTGTTTGAAAGCTGTTTTTAATCAAACCTATAAAAATTTAGAGGTTGTTGTTGTTGACAACGAAAGTACTGATCGTACAATTGAAAAAACCAAAAAATTTGATAATATTAAATATGTAAGTATCGGTAAATATTTGCCTGGTGATTCATTAAATAAAGGAATAGATTCCTCAACTGGTGATTATATAGTTTGTCTTTCAGGACACTGCATTCCAGTAAACGAATATTGGTTAGAAAACTTGGTTAATACATTAGAAGAAAGTGAAAACTATGCTGGAGTTTATGGAAGGCAAGAGCCAATGTCATTTTCTACCCCTTCCGATAAGAGAGATTTACTTTTAGTTTTTGGATTAGACCGAAAAATTCAGAGTTATGATAGCTTTTTTCATAATGCTAACTCGATTATTAGAAAATCATTATGGGATAAGATTCCTTTTGATAATGAAGTTACAAATATTGAAGATCGAATATGGGGGCAAGAAATGCTTAATCTTGGCTATCAACTTATGTATGAGCCTACTGCTAGTGTATTTCATTATCATGGAATACACCATAATGGAAACATTGAGCGTTGCAATAATATTGTTAAGATTATTCAAGATATGCAATCTGATAATATTGATCAAGGTCGCCTTGACCCAAGCGAGATGCTTATTATTGCATTAATTCCAATTAAGGGCGACGATTTAAAAATTAGTAATAAATCACAGATGTCTTATACAATTGATACAGCCCTAAAGTCAGAATATATAGATAGAGTTATAGTTTCAACTAATAGTGAAAAAACTGCCAAAAAAGCTATAGAGCTTGGTGCTGAATGTCCTTTTATTAGATCAGAAAGCCTAACAAAAGACTATGTTAGTTTAGACTCGGTTCTTAAAGATGCATTAGTAAATTTGGAAGAACAAGGGGTATATCCAGATTTAATAGTAAGTCTTGAAGAAACATTTCCTTTTAGAGAAAAAACTTTAATTGATAATATTATAAGCCATACTTTGAATGAAGGGCTTGATACAGTTATTGCCGCGAAACGTGAAAGTGGATCACTTTGGCAAGAAGCCGATGAAGATGGGTTTAAACGTTTAGATAGTGGAGATACACCTCGAATATATAAAGAAAAATCATATATTGGATTAAAGGGTCTTTGTTGTGTAACACGCCCTGAATTTTTACGTCAAGAGAGTCTTTTTGAGGGAAAGGTTGGACTATATGAAGTTACAACACCTCTGTCATTTTTTGAGGTCCGAGATGGTGATGCACGTGAAACAGCTAGTAAGTTAATTTCTTATTATAATTTTGGACAGCCTAGAAAATAGTAAAAACATATGTTAAATGATATTTCAAAATCTTTCTTTGGTAAAAAAGTTTTAGTTACTGGTCACACAGGTTTTAAGGGTTCGTGGCTTTCATTGTGGCTAAATACTTTAGGTGCAAGTGTTTCTGGTATTTCTATTGATATTCCTTCAAACCCATCACACTTTGATGCTGCGAATTTATCTAATCAAATTGATGATTATCGTATCGATATTCTTGATGCAAATGCAGTTAAGCAAATTGTTAAAAAGATACAGCCTGACTTTGTTTTTCATCTAGCAGCTCAAGCATTGGTTAGGTCATCTTATGAAAATCCTGTGGAGACAATGAAAACTAATGCAATTGGTTCTGCAAATATATTAGATGCATTAAGAGGCTTAGTCAATCCAGTCGTTGCAGTAATGATTACTAGTGATAAAGTCTATGATAATGTTGAATGGTCCTGGGGATATCGTGAAATAGATCGATTAGGCGGCAAAGATCCTTATAGTGCTTCTAAAGGAATGGCTGAATTGGCAATTCGTAGTTTTGTTGAGTCCTTTTTTTCTTCTAAAGATTCAAATGTTCGAGTCGCTATTGCTAGGGCTGGGAATGTTATTGGTGGTGGTGATTGGGCTGTTGATCGAATTGTTCCAGACTGCATGAATTCTTGGTCTAAAAATAATGTAGTTGATATTCGTAATCCAAATGCAACTCGACCTTGGCAACATGTATTAGAACCACTTCGTGGTTATCTTGTTTTAGCATCGCAGCTTTCAACTAACTGGTCTCTTCATTCTGAGTCCTATAACTTTGGACCACATGCTCAGTTAAATTATTCAGTGCGTGAGTTGATTAATGCTATGAGTAATCATTGGGATTTAGTGCGGTGGAATGATACTTCAAACTTAAAAGAGCATCTTCATGAAGCAGGCCTGCTTAAACTTAACTGTGATAAGGCATTAATGGATTTAAAATGGCAGCCTATTTTGGAGTTTGAAGAAACGGTATTAATGACTGTAGAGTGGTATCGGTACTATTATCAAAATAATACAGAGTCGATGTATAATTTTACAATATCTCAAATTGAGCAGTATGCAAGACTTACAAGTGCACGTGATGTATCCATGAGGAAGATATGATTGATGGTGTAATTTATACCCCCCTTTCTATTATAGATACAAAGGGGGGCGATATTTTGCATGCTATGAAATCGAGGGATACTGGCTTTTTTGGATTTGGAGAAAGTTACTTTTCTACTATCGAACCTAATGCAATAAAAGGGTGGAAGCTTCATCATGAAATGGTTCTAAATTTGGTTGTTCCTTTGGGCGCTGTAAAATTTGTTATTTTTGATGACAGAAAAGGCTCAAAAACTGAGGGGGGATTTCGTGAGTTTTCTCTTTCTAGAGCAAATTATGGCCGTCTAACAGTTGCTCCAAAATTGTGGGTTGCTTTTCAGGGAGTTGATTTCCAAGACTCCTTGATATTAAATATTGCAAGTATTCCGCATGATCCTAGTGAAAGTAAAACTAAAGAGCTTAATGAGTTAAATTATAATTGGAGATGAATTAATGTTGGTTATTAAATGAAAGTAGTAATTCTTGCAGGCGGCCTTGGTACTAGGCTTTCTGAATACACAGTGAGTATTCCCAAGCCTATGGTAACAATTGGAGGTCGACCTATTCTCTGGCATATCATGAAAACATATGCGCATTATGGTCATAATAATTTTTTTCTTGCGCTTGGTTATAAGGCCGAAGTAATAAAAGATTATTTTCTGCACTACTCTAATCTTAATGCAGATTTTACAATTGATCTTTCAAATGGTGGTATTGAGTCTCACCAAAAAGATGAAATAGACTGGAAAGTAACTCTTGTTCAAACAGGAATAGATTCAATGACGGGGGGGAGAGTTAAAAGAATGCAAAAGTATGTTGGAAATGAGTCATTTTTACTAACTTATGGTGATGGGGTATCTAATATTAATATTGCAGAATTATTGAAGTTTCATCGAAGTCATGGAAAAATGGTTACTGTTTCTGCAGTCCACCCAATAGCTCGTTTTGGAGAGTTAGAGATTAGTAGAGACAAAGTAAAATCATTTCAGGAGAAGCCCCAAACAACTCAAGGATGGATTAATGGAGGTTATTTTGTTATAGAGCCAGAGTTTTTTGATCTAATTGAAGGTGATGACATAATTCTAGAAAAGGGTCCTCTTGAAACTGCAGCAAAGAATGGAGAGTTAATGGCATATCATCATAATGGTTTTTGGCAATGTATGGATACGAAACGAGATCGAGATGCCTTAGAAAATATGTGGCTTTCTGAAAACCCCCCATGGATAGTTTAGGTAAGTGCCAGATAATTTATTAGTCATAGGTGGAACTGGATTTATTGGAAGAAATCTTAGTTTGGAGGCATTAAAAGTTGGATATAAGGTGGTTGTTTTATCATTAAATAGCCCGAGTTTAGAAAAAATAATTAAAAATGTTGAGTACTTACAGGCAGATATTGTTTGCTTGCCTGAATTAAAGGAAAAATTAGCCAACTACGATTTTGATTATATTGTAAACCTATCGGGCTATGTTGATCATAGTAATTTCTCTGATGGAGGAAAGAGGGTTCTTGATGTTCATTTTGGCGGTGTTCAAAATATTCTACAGTCAGTAAATCTTAAATCATTAAAGCGCTTTGTTCAAATTGGGAGTAGTGATGAATATGGAGGTTTGCATGCCCCGCAAAATGAAAACATGCGTGAATCACCAATATCTCCATACTCATTAGGGAAAACAGCATCTACACAATTATTACAAATGCTGTATAGAACAGAAGGTATTCCAACTGTTACATTAAGATTATTTTTAGTTTATGGTCCTGGACAAGATAATAATCGCTTTATCCCTCAGGTTATTAAAGGATGCCTTTCTTCTGTGAATTTTCCAACATCTAGTGGGAATCAGTTGCGTGATTTTTGTTATGTTGCCGATATAGTAAATGGAATATTAATGGCAATGGTAAATGACAAGATTAATGGAAGGGTTATTAATCTTGCTTCTGGAACCCCTGTTAAAATTTCTGAAGTGATTCAATTAATCCAAAATACTATTAAAAAGGGAAGGGCTATTTTTGGTAAGATCCCATATCGAGCTGGAGAAAATATGAGACTCTATGCTGAGATATCAGAGGCAAAGAAGGAATTAGAATGGAGTCCTAGCATTTCCCTCGAAGAAGGGGTTAAAAAAACAATTGAGTATTACCAAAAAAATAATTAGGACTAGGATATTTGATAAACATTACTAGCTCTGAAGGTTAATTTTTGGAATTTAGATAGAGTATCAATTAACTTCTCCATCTTGAGGCAAATGCTACAAGATTTTTCATAATAAAACTATTAGAGTATTCAAATTCTCCGAGATTTTCAACTAATTTTGAGCCTGTTCCTTTTTTGAAATTATAGACACCTTTATTATTTTCAGGGTCAACCCCACTAAAGTCAAAATGAGTACAGCCTTTAGTCTTGCAGCGATTAAGCAGATCCCAGCACACACCGTAAGAAAGATAATGCTTCCTTGAGAATGCATTGGTTGCTGCAAAAATATCAATAGCCTGATTGTCTCTAATGATTACCCCTCTTATTGTTTGGATAACTCCATTTGGTGTTTTTGCCCCAATAACTAATACCCTACTTGCATGGCTATTCATTAAGCTTTCGATTTGTTGCTTAGAAAAGAATACTTTGCTTAAACCTTTTGCCTCACTCATGTTGCAATAAAGTTTGGAAATAATATTGGCATCCTGAACTTCAACAATTTCATATTCTAGTTTTTTAGAGCGTTTAAGATTACGCCTCCAATTCTTACTTAGATTGTTAAATAATTCATCAGTTGTTAAAGATAAATCCAAGTGCATTGTAAGTGAACTACCAAATGGTTTTGAGGCTGGGGTAAATGCAAGTTTTAAAAACTTTAACTCATCATCATTTGTTGGGCGATTAGATCTAATACGAATAGTTAGGAATCTAAGTGATAAACTTTTCTTTATTGTTTCAATCACCTCATAACTCAGTTCATAACTACCTATAATCCATTCTGGAAACCAAAGAACACCAACACCGAAAGGGTAGCGTTTTAAAAACCCCTGCAAAAATGCTATATTTTTTTTATTACTTTGATATTTCCATCTACAAACTATCCATCCTAGATTTTCTAAATGATTAGCCCAGCTATTATCATGAAGGTAAGTTGCCGTTTTCAAATAAGATACTTCCACCTCCCAATTAAGATCATCTTCTTCATATAAAGACCAATTACTCACAGTTTCCACCTTTTTAAAACTTGAATTATATAATTAATTTGTTCATCATCAATACTTTGATGGATTGGCAATAAGGTTAGGTTTTTATCAAAAAAAACAGTGTTAGGATAATGATCTGGATTATTGGCCACTTCATCTGGCATTTCAATATCTGGCCATCTCCAAGCCCCAATCCCCATTGTTCTTAAGTGCTCAACTAATCCACCATTATCATCATAAAGAATTAAAACCTGAGGAACAACATTATCATCAACTGTATTAAAAAATAACCTAAAACCTAGCTTTTGAAGATTTACACTTAAAGTATTAAAATTTTGGACAATTTTATTTTGAGATTTTTTTAGATATTTAATATTACCTAAATACCTTGTTAGTTGCCAAGAAGGGTTGAAGGGGTGAATATCGAAGTTATGAGTTCTTATATTAGTGTTGTTTCGTAAATTAATTTTTATATTGTTAATAAATTGGCCATAAATATTAATACCAAAACTAGTAAAAATTTTCTCAAGAAAGCGTAATATCAAATATTTTAAATCACTTACTAAAGAGATACTTTTCATATTATTTTTTTTAAGATTATTTTCAATAATACAGTTAATTCTTAGAGCGCCACCATCAATTATTGGTAAATTTTTACGCATACTAAAAATTTCAACATCACCTTTGATACTTTTTCTATCTCGTAATAATTGAGATATTAATCCATGAGAGGCATCCTCAATAACTTTGATGTTAGAGCTATGACACAAATCTACAACTGCATCAATTTCTTTTGTCACACCAAAATAGTGAACTAGAAGCAAAGCTTTAATAGTTTCTTTGCTTATAATTTCTTTGATTTTTTTTATTGATAGACTTAAATTTTGATCAATGTCAATGTAAACAAGGTTATATCCATATGATCGAAGCGGCTTAATTGTTGAATCACACATATATGCTGGAATAATAATGCTATCCCCACTTTGTAGCCCTAGTTGAATCATACAGCTCAAAAGCGCGTCTCTTCCTAAAGGGTAGAAATCATACTCACTCAGATCGTAGTGATTTTTACTAGAAAAAAGCGACTTGATGGAAGGATAAGGTCTTGCTGATATAATCACAATTATTTAAGTAAACGTTTAATTCTTCGTTTTTGTGAATATTGAATCAACTTATTTGAAAATGGAATAAAACAAAGGAATAAGACTGCATAATCATACCAAACTTTAAAGTTAGTTTTAGATATATATCCAAGTGTTTTTAATCGCTCACCATTTGAAAGAGCATTTATTGCCATTAAAAGAAAGTTCTTACTTTGTAATATTGAAATTTCTTTACTATAATCATTTAAAAATTTAGGATCTTGATTTATTTGTTTCGTTATCCAAAGCTCTCTTTCATTGCTAAAAGTAACTGAAGATTTCCATGAATCACTGTCTTCATGAACCCTCCATTTCGCTAACACTTCTTTATGAATTGCTAATTTTGATATTTTTGCAGTCCTTAGGACTAAATCAAAATCTGCAATATAGCTAAAATCAGAATCAAAACCATAATCTAATTTATCTAAAATTGATTTCCGGAACATTACGGTTTCAAGTGAAACAAAATATTTAGTTAATAGATTGCGAAAAACATTCCCTTCGGGTGGATAGTTACCATCATATAGTGCGCGCTCATTTGAATCATCAAAGAACATAGTGTCACTAATTACTATTCCAACCTCAGAATCGTCAAAAAGATTTATTTGCTTTTCAAGTTTGCTTGAAAGCCATAAATCATCAACATCTAATATGGCTATATAATCTCCATTTAGATGTTTAAATGCTGATGACCTTCCACCCCCTAGATTAGAGTGCTCTGGCGCAAGAAAATATTTTAATCTGCTATCAGAATAGCTATCAAAAATTTGCTTACTGGAATCAGTAGATTTATTATCCCAAAATATTAATTCCCAGTTTTCATGAGTTTGAGTAATAATGCTTTCTATTGATTCTCGGAGGTATGCCTCACCATTATAGCAATTCATAAGTATGCTAACTAAATCTTGATTGTGACTTTTATTCTTCGTCTTGACCATACTTAATTGTTGCCTTTTAGATCCATTGTTTAGAATTAATTTTTTATGTAATTACGCCAAGATATCATGCTCTTAATATTTGTTCCATAAAAAACCTTCAAAAACTGGATCATAATAATAAAATATAGAGTAAATAAGTCCATAAAATGGATTAAACAACTCTCCCAGTGCTATCCTTTCTAAAAAAAATGAATTTGAACTTGTTGGTAAAATAATTATTCTAGCAGTAAAGACTGCAACAATAAATAGGACTATATATTTATCTGGTAAGTATTTTAAAACTTTTATTGCAATGAAAAACATAGCAATAGTTGAAGTTAAAGTTGCTCTAGCGTACAAGATACCGAAGGCTCCTTCTAAATGTGATAAGACCTCTAATATTACTATTAAACTTAAAATAAATAACTCATAATGATTAATATTTTTCCAGTTGTATACCATATATGCAAAGTACATTAGAAAAATGGGCCTAACATAAGTAGAATATTCAATCGTTTTAGCTATAGAATCATCATACTTATTAGCACCAGCAGTGAATATCCCAATATTACTTATGCCGTCATTATTTATGAAAGAATTATTTATATAAATAGCTAGAAAAATGATTATTGAAACATACAATATTATTTTAATAACATTTTTAAAGGTAATTAGATCACCTTTATTACCTCTGTAAATAAAAAAAATGTATATTTCAAAGATTCCAATAACGGGTAATGTGCTGAGATGAAACAATGCTGAACTATATATAATAATTCGTGAAATAATCTTTGATTTGAGTTGGAAGTAGCTATGAATCCCAATAAGTACTGAAAAAGCAGCAATAGAATTTCTAAATAGATTATATCCAGAATTCCAAAAAACCATTGTTACAAAGATTGTGGAAAAAAGTATTAAACTAAAATTAAAATCTGCACTTTGACTGTGTAAGAAAGCTAGGTATGAAACTAATCCAAATATTATTATGTATGTTATAAGAATAAAGCTCTCTGAACTATAGCTTAATAATTCACCAATAGATTTATTGAGAAAAAAATATAAAAACTCTGTACCATTAGCGTTAAATAAAAATTTTTGAATAAGATCTAAATAACTGTAATATTGATTCATGTGGTACATTTCAATATATCCACCTATATCAGTCTCCATTTGAAAAACTTGATTTGAAAACATCAGGCTAAAAGACAAAACATATAATAGAGCAATTAATAAATTGCTTATCTTTTTGGTAATTATTGAAATTACTGCGGCAATTGGAAGGGCATAAAGTGGATTAAAAAGCACAAAAAGAATAAATATTATTATGTTTGGAATGTAATAATACATGCTGATTATTTTTTCTTTAGTGAAGTTCAATTTCGCATATTTTATAAATTAAATTTTATTTTAATATCAATATTTAGTATTAAAGATAATGGATCTTAATTTTTCACTATTAGTAAAAATGTAATAAAGAAATGCATAATTGTATTAACATTATAATGGTTAGGGAATTGTATATATAAATATATAATAATTTCATCAAGGGTAATTAATTTTTTTTATGCAAAAATTTAGCGTTATCATTCCAGTCTACAAGTTAGAGAAGCCAGTTTTTTTAATCGATGCAATAAAGAGCATAAAGAATCAATCAATTGTTCCTGATGAGATTGTTATTGTTATAGATGGCCCTGTTGGTAAAGATCTTTCCAATACAATTGAGAGCCTTGCTACTAAAAATACAATAGTTGTTGTAAGTTTGAAGCAGAATATGGGCCCAGGATCTGCTAGACATGCTGGGATTCTCAAAGCTAAGAATAGTATTATTGCTCTAATGGATTCTGATGATATTTCTAGAAATGATAGATTTGAAATGCAATTAGATGTTTTGATCAACAAAAAAGTTGATGCAGTTGGTGGATGGATCGAGGAGTTTAATACCTCACCAGGCGATCTAAATAGATTTAGAATTACTCCAGAGAGCCATGAAGAGATAGTTTTGTATAGTAAGTGGCGTATGCCTATCAATAATGTAACCTTGGTCTTTAAAAAAGAGGCTTATTTTGCAACAGGAGGCTATAAAAGTATGCGTCAATTTGAAGATTTTGACCTTGTATCAAGAATGTTAATTTTAGGTTTAAAATTTAATAATATACAAAAAGTTTTGGTTGATGTTCGTGTGGGAAATGAAATGCATAATAGGAGAAGGGGAGTAAGATTTTTGACGGATGAAATCAGTGTTTTTAGGGGGATGCATTCTTCAGGTTATATTGGTATCTGGCAATATGCTGCGAATATTATTATAAGGCTCTTTACAAGGCTTTTGCCCAGTAAAATAATCGTACATCTATATACAAAATTCTTTAGAAAGAATACTATGAAAATTTAATTTTATTATACTAATTTATCTTTTGTAACAATTTTGAGTATCAGCTTCATCTTGACAATATGTTAAAAAATAATATAGTACCAATAGTGCTTCATAGAGTTGTGGAGTCTCAAAGTATAAATTTTGAAGATATAACTATTGATTCGTTGAAGAAAATTCTTAGTAAGGATTCAAGCTCATATATTACTGTTAAAGACTTAGAGTATGGTTTAGTTGAGAGTAATAAATTCCTCTATATGATAACTTTTGATGATGGGTATCTTTCTGACTTTACAATCGTTTTTCCTTTATTAAAATTACTAGGTATTAATGCAACCTTTTTTATTAATACTTGTAATATTGGAAAGCCTGGTTTTTTAGATTGGCAGATGATTATTGAGATGAATCAAAATGGTAATATATTTGGCTCTCATGGACATAATCATTTAAAAATGACGGAAATAAGTATGGAGGAGTCAAAATTTGAGTTTAATAAGTCTAAAGAGCTATATGAAATAAATACAGGTATTGAGATGAGTTTCTTTTCTTTTCCATATGGTCTTTATAATAATAATTTATTAGAACTTTCCCTAAAATGTGGCTATTCAAATTGCTGTATATCAAAGCATGGTATTATTCATTCGCTTGAGAGTTTAATTCCTAGAAACTCTATAAATGGATCAATGAGTGATTCAGATATTTCAAAAATATTGAATCCAACAGGCTATATTCGCGCAAAATGGATTCTTGAAGATGCTACTAAAAATATTTTAAAAAAAATTATTAGAGAAAAAAATTATTTAGTTTTGAGGAGAATAGTTTTAAAGTTTTTCTGAATTTCCTATCAATTGATATTTGTAAATAACTAGAGATAGAGAACTATTTTTTATACTGGAAATTATTTTATTAGATTGCTAGCAAAATAATTATTGGCTTCTAAATATCCTTCAACGCTTCCACAATCAAAACGCCTTCCTTTAAATTTATATGCTATAACATTGCCTTGTTTCGCTTGTATATTTAGGGCATCAGTAATTTGTATTTCTCCATTTTTGTCAGGTTTGATATTCCTTAGAATATTAAAAATATCTGGAGTTAGTATATAGCGACCAATAATGGCCATATTACTTGGAGCATCGCTCTTTGAAGGTTTTTCAACCATATCTGTTACCATATAGCAGTCTTTTGAACCCTTAACTAAATCACCGGCAATGATGCCATATTTATCAGTATGATCAATAGAAACTTCTTCAATAGCAATTATTGAGCATTGGTATTTTTCATATAGCCTTGTTAATTGAAGCATTACACTATCGGGACTATTAACGCATAAGTCATCTGCTAAATGAACTGCAAATGCCTCATCTCCAATCAAAGGCTCACCAGAAAGTATTGCGTCTCCTAAGCCAAGCATTTTTTTCTGTCTAACATATGTAAAAGTTGATCTTTTAATTACTTCTTTGATTTCCGTTAAATAATGTTCTTTTGGAGTTCCATTTAGTTGTGATTCAAGTTCATATGAGTTATCAAAGTGATCTTCGATAGCCCGTTTTCCTCTGCCAGTGACAATTGCCATATTGGCAATATTTGCAGATAATGCCTCCTCTACTCCATATTGCAATAAAGGCTTGGTTAAAATTGGAAGCATTTCCTTAGGAACAGCTTTAGTGGCCGGCAGAAAACGAGTACCATAACCTGCAGCTGGGAAAAGACATTTTCTAATCAATTTATTTTCCTTATTTTTATCTAAACAAGAGTAATACTATATCTATCATATTTTTCAAAAAAAATGGTTTTTTATAAAAATATAAAATTTTATAATCGCTTAGTCATTTTAATGGTGATTTTCAATTCAATCTTGCTATTTAATAAAGTGTGCACTAATAATTAATTTATATTGACATTTGTTTTTCTTAGAGTTATTACGATATCATTTCCAACTCCAAACTTATCAAATATATTCAGCATATTTTGTAATTTTTTTGAAAAAATTATGCCTTTTTTAAAGACAAAATTATTAGGAAGAAGGCCAACATCATAAGAAAATGAAAACATCGAGGGATATGAAAAAGTTAATGAGTTGATAATTTCTAAGTTATTTTTTTTAGAATAGTTTAGTAAGTTATCTTTATTAAAATGATATAAGTGAATTGGAAGCTCTACACAGCTTGGTGAAAGGGAATATATTAAGCCTTTGTAGTTAGGAACAGCAATTATTGCCTTTCCTTGAGAGGAAAGATGGTTATCAATAAATTCAAAGTATTTACTTGGAGCATGAACGTGTTCTAATGACCAGTTCATTCTAATTAAGTCAAATTTTTTGCCATCTTCAACTTCTTCGATTCCAGACCAACACTTAATACCGTTACTGTTTAAAAATTCCCTTGATGAATTATCAGGCTCACATCCAAAAACCTCAACATGTTGTTTTGATGCTATAAGAGAACTTCCAGATCCCCAAAAATGAGGATTTATTCCAGAACCACAACCAATATCTAAAAAGTTTTTTACATTTCCCTCTTTAATATATTTAATAATTGGATCTTCTATTGCAGGCTTTACTTGAGAACCCAATAAATTTGATATGCTAGGTATAAAGAAAAAAATATATGCTAATGGTGAGTTTGCAATCCAATTTATCATCTTCCCTATAGGGCTTTTTTTAATGCGCGTTTTAAGATCATGCATATGATGAAACGTGTAAGATTCAGAATAAAAAGAACCAATCTCTTTAATAGAAGGTCTTGGGTTGGTAAAATTTAAACCACAATCATTACACTCAACTATTGTGAAATAATCTTGTGTTGATTTGTGAATTAAATCAGTTTGATGGGTAACATTACTATAATTTTTTGATCCACACAAATCACAATTAGTATTTTCCACTTTTTCCCTTCTATTTTTTAGATTACAATTTTTGTAGGAATTTACAAATATAAAACTAGATTTTTTAAAATAATGCTTAGAATGTCGATATTAGCAGATGTTATACACTAAATTCTGACTCTTATAATCGCAATAGGTTTATCAATCTTCTTTTGTTGTATAATTTTAAAAGGGATAGCCACATAAATTAATTAAACTATATTCACTTGTGATCAAAGAACATTAAAAATGACTAATAAATTAACTATTTCTTTAATAAATTTTTTTTATTACAGCCTCTATAGAGTCTCCTTCAAAACATAGAAGTTAACTAAAGTACTAAATAATTCTTTACTTAAAAGATCCTATGAATATTTCTTTGTTAGCTATCAATTCATTTAATATTGCAATATTCATTGCTGTCTTTTTAACATTTCTCATAATAAACTTACTAAGACCAGTTGCTCTTAGAATTAATCTTATAGATTTACCTAGTAATCGAAAAAAACATGAAGGATCTGTTCCTCTCATTGGTGGGATTTCAATGTTTTTTGCATTTTCAATTAGTTTTTTATTGACTGGTATTGATTTGAGTGATAGTAAGTATTTTTTATTAGCTTCATTTGTAATTGTTACTATTGGGGCTCTGGACGACTACTATGATATCTCTGTTAGATATCGCCTATTTTTTCAAATTTTAGCCGCGACAATTGTAACTATTATTGCGGGCGTTAATATCGAATCATTAGGGACTATTTTCTCATTTAGAGAAGAAATATTGCTTAGCTCTTGGTCAGTTATTGTTACTATTATTGCTGTAATTGTTGCTATAAATGCCATCAATATGTCTGATGGTATTAATGGGCTATCTGGCTCAATAAGTTTTGTTTCTTTCTTTATGCTTGCTTTTTTCTCTTATATTGATGGAAAACAAGAAAGTTTAATAATTGCCTCATTAATGTGTTCAGTAATTCTTCCTTTCCTTTACTATAATCTCAGTAGTAAAATTGCGTCAAAGAAAATTATATTTATGGGTGATGCTGGAAGCATGTTTCTTGGTTTAGGAATTGTATGGTTACTAGTAACTTTATCTCAAGGTAGCTATAGGTCATTCTCACCAGTAATTGCATTATGGTTATTTGCTATTCCATTGATTGATGCAACTTCTACCGTAATAAGAAGAATTTTAAAAGGACAGTCTCCTTTTAAGCCTGACTTAACGCATATTCATCATGTTTTAATTCATATTGGCTTTAGTAAGAAACTTGTACTAATTACTCTTTTTTTATTTTCTTTCTTTATGGCTTTAATAGGCTTCCTAGCAGAGTTTTATAAAATTGCTGAATGGAAAATGTTTTTAAGTTTTGTTATAATTTTTATTATTTTCTATGTACTTAAAAATTATATTATTTCTAAAAATAATATTGGTTAATTGAATGAATAAAACTGAAATAAATTTTGAAAATTACTGGGATTGCTTAGATGATAAATTTGATGAGCTTATAAAAAATGGCTATGTAAAACTACCATCAATAGCTAATTTAGACCTAAAACAAATTTCCAGTCAAATTTCCAGTCAAATTTCTGATAAAACTTATACAGAATTAAATGATGAACATAAAATGTTTATTGGAAATCTTTTATTAGAAAAAAAATTAGCTCCAAAGCTTTTTAATTTTGCTAAAAAAAACTTTGGTTATAAGGGTCTAATTTCAAATCAGTACCATGTTGCTCGTCTTGCCACTCCTGGAGAACACAAGTATAGAGCTCACTTTGATTCACATATTTTTACGTTAGTAATTCCATTGCAGATACCCACATCATTTAATAAAAATGAGTCAATTGGTGAATTAATATTTTTCCCAAACATGAGGCCCTTTCCAAAAAATGAATTTATTGATTTTATGGGTAAATTATGGACCAAGCAATATTCTTCTAATTCTGGAATTAAAAAACTTGTTAAAAAGAAGAAAATCCATATTAATTCTTTTAGAGATTATGAACCACTGTTATTTTTAGGTAATACCGTGTTTCATGCCAATAAGCCTTTGTCGCTAAATTCTGAATCTAACCGTTTAACCTTACTTGCTCATTATTTTGATCCATTTCCGAATTACAGTATTGGTAGTCTTCTTAGAAAAATTCGATTACGTTAAGTTTTAAGTTTTTTTATTGGGTGACCTTGTGCTTTCATCTCAAAGACATTCTTAACTATGTATGCTTCAACATCTTCGTGTTAATGGTTATAATTAGTTCTTTAATTCATTCTTTAAACTTTTGCTTAATTCAATCTTTGCCCCTTCTCTTTTGGCGATATTTTATTTTATTATTATTCTGCCTATTGGTATATTTATTCGTCTATCTGGTAAGGATCTGCTTAAACAAAAAATTGATGTTAATGTCAAATCTTATTGGATAGAGAGAACCAAGCCTATGGGTTTAATGAAGAATCAATTTTAAAGGCTAATCCATGATAGCTATATTAGGAATTTCTGCTTTTTATCATGATAGTGCTGCTTCGCTATTAATTGATGGTGAGATAGTTGCAGCTGCTCAAGAAGAGCGCTTTACTCGTAAGAAGCATGATTCATCTTATCCAGTTAATGCAATTGACTACTGCTTATCAGAAGTAGGATTATCTTTAGAGCAAGTTGACTATATTGTTTTTTATGATAAGCCTTATTTAAAGTTTGAGCGGTTATTGAAAACTTATATTGCTTTTGCCCCCAAAGGGTTGCATTCGTTTATTATGGCAATGAGCATTTGGCTGCGTGAGAAGTTATTTCTTAAAAATATGCTTATTAAAGAAATGAAAAAAGTTGATAGTAATTTCAATTCTAATAAGCTTATGTTTGGCGAGCATCATTTTAGCCATGCTGCTAGTGCGTTTTTTGCCTCACCTTTTGAAGAGGCTGTGGTGGTTACACTTGATGGTGTTGGAGAGTGGGCGACCACTACTGTTGCAATCGGTAAAGGGCATGAGCTTAACATTGTTAAAGAAATTCATTTTCCACATTCACTAGGTTTACTTTATTCAGCATTCACCTACTACACAGGCTTTAGAGTAAATAGTGGTGAATATAAAGTAATGGGTTTAGCTCCTTATGGAGAGCCAAAATATAAAGAATTAATTTTAGATAAGTTAATTAATTTGAAAGAAGATGGATCGTTCCGTCTAGACCAGTCTTATTTTAATTATGCAGTTGGTCTAACTATGGTTAATCAAAAGTTTGCCAAACTATTTGGTGAACCTATTAGAAAACCAGATACTGATAAGCTAACTCAGTTTCATATGGATATTGCAGCATCTATTCAAGCTGTTACAGAAGAGGTAGTGTTGACGATGACTAGGTCGCTTGCAAATGAATATAACATTCCTAATCTCTGCATGGCTGGCGGTGTTGCACTTAATTGTGTTGCTAATGGTAAGATACTTAGAGATAAAGCCTTTAAAGACATTTGGATCCAACCAGCATCTGGAGATGCTGGCGGTGCATTAGGTGCTGCATTAGCTTTGTGGCATAAAGAACTCAATAAGCCAAGAAAAGTAAACCTTAATGACTCTATGCGTGGCTCATACCTTGGCCCATTATATACACAAGAAAAAATTGAAAAAGAATTATCAGAATGTGGTGCAATATTTCATACAGTTAACGAAAAAAATATGATTGAACAAGCTGCTCAAGCCTTGTCAGATAAACAGGCAGTAGGTTGGTTCCAAGGAAGAATGGAATTTGGGCCTCGCTCACTTGGTGGCCGGTCTATTCTCGGTGATCCTCGATCAGAAGAGATGCAAAAGACACTTAATCTAAAGGTTAAATATCGTGAGAGCTTTAGACCATTTGCGCCTTCCGTGTTAAGAGAGGATGTTTCAGAATGGTTTGAAGCTGATTATGATAGTCCATATATGCTTTTAGTTGGTGATGTCAAAAAAGATAAGCGGATAGAAATGACAGACGAGGAAAAAGCATTGTTTGGTATTGATAAACTTAATATCAGACGCTCAAATATTCCTGCAGTAACTCATGTGGATTACTCGGCAAGAATCCAGACAGTTCATAAAGAAACTAATCCTAGGTATCATGCGCTTATATCTAAGTTTAAAGAAAAAACAAATTGCCCAGTAATAGTAAATACTTCATTTAATGTAAGAGGAGAGCCAATAGTTTGCTCACCAAAAGATGCTTTTCAATGCTTTATGGGGACTGGATTAGATCTTCTAGTTATTGGTAATTGCGTTCTAAGAAAAGAGGATCAAGACCAGTCATTACTTGGTGATTACAAGGATAAGTATGAGAAAGATTGATTTACAAAAATATTAATAAATATTTAGGATATTTAAATGCAATTAAAAGATCGCTATAAATATTTTCCTCAAATGGAGCATTATGATTCTTTAAAAGTCAAATATTGTCCTTATTTGATGTTCAAGTCTGAGAATAATTATTGCTCTGAGGTTGTAAATACTGATGCAAATGGTTTTCGATACTCTGGTGCGGATGGAAGGCTGCAGGTAGGTAATCTTGAGCCAACAGGGTCTGTAAATATTTTTACTGGAGGGTCAAGCGCGTTTGGCGTTGGCGCAACATCTGATAAATCAACTATATCAGCTTATTTAAGTAAGGCAACCAATAGTAGGTGGATTAATTTCTCTGGCCGAGCGCATGTTTCAACTCAAGAATTTATCACATTTGCATACTACAGAGACCTTCTGCCCTCAGTTGGCAATATAGTTATTTTTAGTGGTTTTAATGATCTATATTTATATTATGCATCTAACTATTTTAATGAACAAGTAGGCACATTCTTTAATGCAAGTGATTGGATAAAAAAAATGAATAGTAATCATAGTTTTAGATCAGTTATTGCGAGACCATTAATAAATAAAATGCTTACTATAATTTATGGAGCTCATCATTTTTACCTTTTATCAGATAAGGATGCAGTGCATGCTCTTTTTCGTAAAATACCTTTAGGTCAGTTTGAAGCAAAATTTTATAATAATGATGTTATTAATAGACACAATGAAAAACCAAGTGAGGTTCTCGATATTATAAGAAGGAATATTTCAAATTGGAGGGTTATGGCTGATTCTTATAATGCAAAAATTACATATGTGCTTCAGCCTTTTTCCAATTGGTTGCCCGATCGATCATTGACGGAAAACGAAAAACATGTATTTGATATTTTGGATTATTCAGGCGGAGAGAGTTGGAAAGTATTTTCAGAAAGTATTAATGGTTTGCATTCATGGTATTCAAAAGAATTAAGTGTAATATGTGAAGAACAAAAAATTAATTATTATGATTCAAATAGTTTTTTGAATAAAGATTCCAATCAGGATATTTTTGTAGACCGCGTACACTTAACAGATTATGGTAATAAAATACTATCAGACTATATATTGGAGAAGATATGGAATTAGCATTGATTATATTTGGCATATTTGGATTAACCATTTTTTTGTATAAGGTTAGAAAGAACAAAAAAAATAACAATAAGGATATTTATCCTCATTTTTAATCATAATTTTGTTATCACTTGAGAAGTGAAATTTACATCAAAGGTTATGATTAAATTATCAGGTTTTTTTACAAGAAGAAAGGGTGATAGAATGTCCTCAATACTACTCCACCGTGACGGAATGATTTTGAGTATACAAGTTTATTCACTTTAGAGTGATACCTTCTTCCAAAGGATAAACCCCATCACTTGAACCAATTATAAAATTGTTTTTTTGTGCTTCTGAAATACCTGAGTCTTCAGTAAAAATTATATCGGGATATGAATTGAAAGCAGACATAATAAATATAGATCCTTTTTGTGCTTCGCAACCATATTGAGAAAACCATTCCTTAATCTGCTCATCTGTTGCTAATTCTTTAGTATCATCAACTTTAGTATTAATAATGTCTAATCCATGACTACCACTTTTAGTATGTGACTCTCCTGGTTCAATAACTTGATTAAAGTTTGTCGTAGCAAAATAGTTCTTCCATGTCTTTTCATCTCTAGTTACAATGTAAAAAGATTCAAGTTTAACCTTATGATTAGTGTTATTAGTTACTTGAATTGCATAAGTACATCCAACATAGTTGCTAAAGTGTGAGAATTTATCAAAATCATCATCCTCAGCAAATTCGAAATGTTTATTAGTCGCTTTTTGGATTAAGAAAATAACTTTACCTTTCTCTCCATCGTTGGGTGATAAGACTTCCCAAGTCCCATCGCTTTTTAATAAAACAGATTCACCATTCTTATTCATTACTATTTCATCTGCAAAAACAGAGTGTGAACTAAGAAAGAATAGTGAGAACAGAAATATGAGTAGTTTTTTCATAATAGGATCATTTTTGAACTAGAAGTTAATTCTACCTCTG
>MDTF01006406.1_pt1 | contig 37232 bp, 33 predicted proteins | sample 811191 | NCBI WGS metagenome assembly MDTF01 (sample SAMN05326649, study PRJNA326480) | marine metagenome | isolation source: seawater | place: Southern Ocean | collected 2011 | reverse complement strand
ATAAGAGATTCTCCACTCAGCTTAAGAAGGATTCTTTTGTACTTCATTTGAAGCGCAATATCGGTCAAAGAAAATACGCTACAAACAAAAGAAGGACGCTACTGCGTCCTTCTTTAAGTTTTGTTGTTGTTAGGGAGAACCCTCAATTCACAAATAAGTTTATCCCAGTGCAATCCTACTAAAGCTCTCAACTTTCGCGCCTGGGCAAGTTGAAGCTACATATTGAGCAACTGTTTGCTTGTTGTCCTTAATAAATGGCTGGTTGACCAAAGTTACCTCTTTGTACCATTTGTTGAGACGACCAACAGCAATCTTGTCGGCCAATTCAGCTGGCTTTCCTTCTTGAATCGCTAAGTCTCGTGCAATCTCCTTCTCTTTTGCAATCAAATCTTCAGGAATTTGAGATTGGTCTACTGCAACTGGGGCCATCGCTGCTGCCTGCATAGCAACATCTCTACCAACTCCAGAGTCAACAGATCCACTAAATCCAACAACGGTTGCCAAGCGGTTTCCAGGATGGATATATGAAGCTACTGTCTCTCCACTGATGACTTTAAATCCACCAATTTCAATACGCTCTCCAATCTTTCCTGTTTCATCAATGATTTTATCTGCAACAGTCATGTCTGATCCTGGGAATTGCTTTGCAAGCAAGTCTTCCTTTGACTCACAACCATCAGCAATCGCTAAGTCGAGTAAAGTCTGTGCGACAGAGATGAAGGCAGCGTTTTGCGCAACGAAATCTGTTTCACAGTTCAACGACATTGCAATTCCAGTCTTTCCATTCGAGCTAACGCCTGAAAGAATGACTCCTTCACTTGCCTCGCGGTCGCTGCGCTTGGCAGCAACTTTTTGGCCTTTAAGACGAAGAATTTCTATGGCTTTCTCAATATTTCCTTCGGATTCTTGGAGTGCTCTCTTGCAATCCATCATCCCAGCGCCAGTTTGAGTACGAAGCGCTTTTACTTCAGCAGCGGTAATGCTCATGATATTATCTGTAAAAGTGGTGGTAGGTGATTAAGCTTTCTTCTCTTCAGAAGCAGGCTTTTCAGTTGAAGGTGCAGCTTCCTTAACAGGTTTTTTAACCTCTTTGGGAGCTTCTTCTGATTTTGCTTCTGGAGTAACTTCAGCTGTTGCAGCTTCTGCTTCTGACTCTTCTTTGGCAGCCAATGCTTTGGCAGCCAGTTCTTTTTCAGCTTCCTCTTTAGCAACCTTTCTAGCTTCTGCTTTTGCTTCTGCTTCTGCCTTTTCTGCGTTACGCTCATTTAAACCTTCAGCTACAGCTTCGGCAAGTGTCCGCGTAATTAAATCGATTGACTTCGTTGCATCATCGTTTGCAGGGATTACAAAATCAACTGGTCGAGGATCACTGTTTGTATCAACAATCGCAAAAACAGGAATCTTGAGGTTCTTTGCCTCTGCTAAAGCGATGTGCTCTTTTCTAACGTCTACAATAAAGATTGCTGCTGGAAGACGAGTCATGTCGGCAATAGAGCCCAAAACCTTGTCTAGCTTCTCTCTCTGACGGCTCACTTGAAGACGCTCACGCTTTGAAAGAATAGCAAGCGTACCATCCGCCTCCATCTTGTCAATCTGAGTCATCTTGCGAATGGCCTTTCGGATCGTACCGAAGTTCGTAAGCATACCACCAGACCAACGTTCAGTGATGTAGGGCATGCCGATTGCCTTTGCATGAGCAGAAACAATATCCTGACCTTGCTTCTTTGTAGAAACAAAGAGGATTTTCTTTCCGCTTTTTGCGATTTGCTTCATTGCAGCTGCAGCCTCGTCGATCTTAACGATACTTTTATGCAAGTCAATAATGTGAATTCCTTTCTTCTCAGTGAAGATATAAGGCGCCATATGTGGGTTCCACTTGCGCTTTAGGTGGCCGAAATGAGATCCGGCTTCGAGCAATTGCTCAAAATTAGTACGAGCCATGTTGTTAGTTTACTTTCCTAGTTTAAAGCAATCCCATAGTAGCCACGTTGTAATGCGAGTCTATGAAATTTGGATGCTAAACAAATTATAAAAAAATGAAGACGTGTCAGGCGACAGCCATTAACGTTTCGAGAATTGTTCTTTCTTACGAGCTTTCTTCTGTCCGAACTTCTTACGCTCAACCATACGTGGATCACGAGTTGTAAGACCTTCAGCTTTTAGAGTTGACTTGTTCTCAGGATCTATTTCAATAAGAGCCTTTGAGATTGCTAAACGTATTGCTTCCGCCTGACCCGTGATTCCTCCCCCTGCAACGTTTACCTTAATATCGTATTGACCAGCTGTTTCCGTAAGTTCGAAAGGCTGATTGATCTTGTACTGGAGTGTCCCTGTAGGGAAATACTCCTTGTAGTCACGCTTGTTAATCGTGAATTCTCCCTTTCCTTCTGAGAGGTATAGGCGAGCTACTGCGTCTTTCCGACGGCCTGATGTATTAATTACGTCCATGCTTCAGATTAGTGATTGAAAGTTAGTGTCTTCGGCTCCTGAGCTTCGTGCTTGTGGTTTGGCCCAACATAAACGTGCATGTTGCGGAAAAGTGCGCGCCCCAATGTGTTTTTTGGGAGCATTCCTCTTACAGCTTCTTCAACCATAGAAAAAGGCTTTCTAGCCATGACCTCAGCTGCTGTACGAGTACGTTGACCACCTGGATAACCCGTGTGACGTATGTACGTTTTCTGTTCCCACTTTTTTCCAGTTAGCTTGATCTTCTCTGCATTGATTACGACGACGTAATCTCCGCAATCAGCGTGAGGAGTGAAATTAGGCTTGTGCTTTCCACGTAGAAGTTTTGCAACTTCTGAAGAAATCCTTCCCAGTGTCTGCCCTTCAGCATCTACTAGTAGCCATTTTTTATCGGCATTCTCCTTGTTGGCGGAGATTGTTTTGTAACTTAGAGTATCCACGGCGAGTATGTTGCGTATGCGATTTTCCCCAAAATTTAGGGGTGCAAAGATAGCTAACAATGTGGATAACCAAGACTTTTAGGTGGACAAAATTTACTTTTTTCCATTCCTCTGTTTCAATTCTAAATCGTAACTGCAGATAAACACATGCTGAGTCCATGGGTCAGGCGTGTGTTTTTCTCGCTCTATTTGGTAACCCATAGAAATCCAGCGACGTTTTGAAACTTTGTGTTTTGCAAGAATCCTGAACCTCGATCCGCTGTGATAGAAGCCTTCTAGAGATGGCTTTGCGAAAATTTCTGAGGAGATGGCAATCCGCATTTTTTTTGACACCTTATAATACAATGCCGGACTTAATCTGACGGTTTGTTTGATGTCTGGTTTTATCTGATACTGAAATCGAAGGGACATCGAGATGTTAGACGTGATTGGATGTTTGTATTTAGCGGATACTGCAATACGGCTTAGGGTCTCTAATGAAAAATCCTCCGCTCTCGACGCACCAAGTCGGAAGGCTGAACTGAGCTTCCAGAATGGTGAAATTTTTCTGGAAACGGAGAGGTTTGCAAAGGCTGACCCGAGTCGAGAGGCGTCATAGTCTAACCGGGCTTGGGCTTCAGAAGACACCTCCAATTGATTGGAGAGTTTTTGAGACAGAGATATGCCAGACCAAGTACCATAATCTGTCCACTGACCAAACACCGACTGAGTACAAAACAAGACGGCGAAGGCTGCGATCTGAAGTTTTGCCACAATATTAATACTCGTCATAGATGAGGAATGGCTCTGAGAGTACTACATCGTCTCTGTCTTCAATCTCAACCTCTAAATAAAAAGCGATTTCAGGAAGGGGGCTTGCGGTAGAAGAGGTGTCCTCGGAATAAACATACAGTGTATACTTCCCTGTTCTTAACCAGTTAAAAGAAAATTCACCATCTGGGTTTGTGTCCACATTGTCATCCGGACTTGTGTTGTTGCCATAGACGATGTGAACTTTAACATCTGAGGCTGCAATCGTGTCAACAGTGGATGCTGGGTTGTTGATTTGGACTCTACGGATAAGGCCAACTGAGCCCTCTATAGAAGCGCTGCCTCCCTCGCCGGGTGTTTTAAGGCAAGAACACAGGGCAATTGTCGCAAAAATGAACGTCGTGAGATAATGGATCGTTTTCATAGGTGCTAAATTACATTCAAATCGTAACTTGCTCTCGCTTATGCACAATATTGATTCAATCCACAATGTAACGACCCTTCCGCTGGGTGAAGGAAGATTAGAAGTCGTTTGCGGTCCCATGTTTTCTGGAAAAACGGAAGAGCTGTTAAGACGAGTTCGGCGAGCTGTGATTGCTCATCAGCCAACTCTGATAATTAAACCTGCGACAGATACCAGGTACGCCATCGACCAGGTCGTATCTCACGACAAGAACTCAATGCCTTCTAAAGTTGTGAAAAACAGCCGAGACATCTTAAATTCTCTTGAGGTCGATGGCCGGATGGCACTCGTTGTCGCAATTGATGAGGCCCAGTTTTTTGATGACGAACTGCCTGATGTATGTAATGAACTTGCAAACAGGGGTTTGCGGGTGATTGTTGCTGGATTGGACTTGGATTTTACTGGAAAACCTTTTGGATGTATGCCTAAACTTCTCGCCTTGGCTGAGGAGGTGACCAAGCTCCATGCTGTTTGTATGGAAACAGGTCGTGCTGCTCATTTTTCACATCGAATTGCAGGGGGGGACAACACTGTTGAGCTGGGGGAAAAAGATCGATATGTTCCGCTTGCAAGACATGCCTTTGTGGTGTTCCGGAAAAAAGAAAACTCAAAGTAATTCATGTTAAAAAACACCCATGTTACGAAGCTAGAGATGGACTTGGAGGGTGTTGCGAGAAATCTTCAACGAGTTCGCGAACGCATTCATGGCAAGGGTGTGATTTGTGTGTTAAAAGCATTTGGATATGGAACTGACGACATCGCTCTTGCGCAACTGTTGCAAACAAAAAAAATTGATTATTTTGCTGTTTCTTTTGCAAGTGAAGGGGTTCGATTAAGGAATGCAGGAGTGAAGTCTCGGATTTTAATCCTCAATCCAGACCTCAGCTCTTTTGATGTTCTGAAGGAATATTGTTTAGAACCTACGTTGCTGTCGATGGAGCAGATGAGCTCTTACGTTCATTGGGCTGAGCAGAGTGGAAATGTAGGTTTACCTGTTCACATCAACATCAACACGGGGATGAACCGTCTGGGGTTTGATCCGGCGGATCTGTCAGAAGTAGAGAACATGATTGAGAGCAATAACATCCATGTCGCTACTGTTTATTCCCATTTGGCGGGTTCTGATGAAAGCTGCTTTGACAGCCAAACAATCAAGCAATTTGAACTGTTCGAAAAAGCCTGTTCAGCGTTTTCTTTCGCGTTTAAGACACACATCTTAAATTCTTCTGGGATCGCTAGGTTTTCTAAACACAACTCGGATTACGTGAGAGTCGGTCTTGCTTTGTTAGGCATCGATGAGTCGCGCAAAGAATGGGGCCTCGAACCATCTGTCAGCTTGAAGACAATCGTCACACAAGTGCGACGCGTTGCTGCCGGTGAAGCAATAAGTTATGGTTTTACAGATTCTAAGTCACATGACAGAGATGTTGCTTGGCTTCCTGTGGGCTATGCCGATGGTTATCCACGTTCCCTCGGAAATGGAGTGGGGTGCGTCTTTGTTGGGGGTGAACTTGCCTTCACCGCAGGCAGGGTTTGCATGGGACTTGTTGCCATAGATGTAACGGGATTGGGGGTTGAGTCAGGAGATGAGGTGGAGATTTTCGGAAAGAACCTTTGTGTGATGGAGCTGGCTGAGAAAGCTGGAACAATTTCATACGAATTGTTCACACGGATTCATACAAGAGTGAACAGGACTTGCTTGTAGAAAAAATGTTGTAAAAGAGCAAAGCGCCATTCTTGTCGAATAACGCTTCAGCTTTTCCATTGTTCATTGGACTTAATGTCAACATCACTCAACATTAATTTTTATAATCTCCATCTAAACGTTCACAGAACCACAAAGGTTGTCCCGTCAAATGTTAAAAATTGCTTTTGACTCTTTTTTAAAAGCTGACTAGGGGTACACAGGTTTACCTGAAAATTTATAGCTCATTTTTACCATCCACCAATACATCACGGGCACAAGCACCAGAGTTAGAAAAGTCGCAAAAGTAAGACCGTAAATAATCGCCCAACTCATTGGTTTCCAAAAAACGTTGTTGTCTCCTCCGATATAAATGTGCGGGTCATATGTCGTTATCAGGCTCACGAAGTCAATGTTGATGCCTATCGCAAGCGGAAGTAACCCTAAGATTGTTGTAATCGCTGTAAGCAGGACTGGTCGAAGCCTGGTTTTTCCGCCCTGAATAACTGCCCTGACAACCTCGCCAAACGGAAGCAAAGAGCCTTCTGGCAAGTCTTGCTCGATTCGATAGCGCTCTCTCACGATGTTAATGTAGTCGAGGAGAACAATGGCGTTATTCACGACAACGCCCGCAAGTGAAATAATGCCAATCATCGTCATAATGATCACGAAGTCCATTTGGAAGATGACCAGCCCCAATAGAACTCCAATGAGCGAGAAGAACACACTGAAACCGATAATGAAGGGTGTTGTGATACTGTTAAACTGCGCAACAATAATGAGGAAAATGAGGAATAGCGCCACCAAGAGTGCTTTCGAGAGAAAAGCCATCTCTTTTGCCTGCTCTTCCATTTGACCTGTGAACGAAATGTTTGCCCCTGCGGGTGAGTCGAACTGGGTAAGAGATTGTTGCATTGAAGCTACAATCTCATTGGCGTTGTACCCTTCAAGAATGTTCGAGCTCATCGTAATGACTCTGTCCAAGTCCTTACGTTTCATCATATTGAAAGTCGAGGCTCTGCTAGAAGTAGCTACGGCGGAAACAGGAACTTCCTTGATTTGTCCGTCACTCTGAGATCTGAAAATAATTTTTTGATTCATCAAAGCTGATGCGTTGTTTCGGTATTGATCTGAGAAGCGAAGGTTGATGGGATAGTCATCCTCTCCATCTTTAAAAGTTCCTATTTCTCTTCCAAAAATAGCTGCTCTCATCGTTGAACCGATGTCGCGTGTGGAGAGTCCGTAGCGACGAGCTTTGTCTCTGTCAATGTCTATTGACATCTCTGGCTTACTCTTGTTAATGTCGATCTTCAGGTCTTCTACACCAGGAATAGATTCTTGGTTGAGGTAGTAGCGAAGAGACTCTGCTGTTGCAAGGAGAATGTCGTAGTCATCTCCGCTGATTTCTATGTTTATCGGTGGAGCCTGGGGTGGGCCGTCAGAGTTTTTTGTAACAATCACATTTGCATCAGGATAGCCTTTTAAATCTTCTCGAATGGCATTTAAAACCGAGACGGTTGAAAGACCCCGTCTCTTTTGATATTTTACAAAACCAACAGCGATACGGGCCTTGTGAGGTGTGTTCCCTATTGTAGCGCCTTCTGCTGGATCGCTTGTGCCGTTACCAACTTGAGCTATGACTGAGTTTACGATGAATGATTCCAATTCTCCAGTGTCTGGGTTTTCGCGTTTGAATTGTTCGTCCTCAATCACCTTGAAAACTCTTGCTTCAACATCTTTTGTGACCACATTCGTGATTTCCAAATCGGTTCCGATGGGCTTGGAAATAAAGATGTTTAGATATTGAGGTTGATTTTCAGGGAAAAACTCAACTTTTGGCGGGAAAATCCCCATCAAAAGGAAAGAAAATGCCATGAGTGCGAAGGTGCCAAAAAAGAACACAGATGGGCGACGGCCTTTCAATATATAGGACAGCATTCGCTCATAGGCATTTTCGAGATATGGAAGGGTCTTTTTTTGGAATACTGCCGTAGTCGGGGCAAGGACATACGTGTTAAGCAAGGTTAAGAGTCCCGCAACAATCAGAATGTTTCCAAGAGCCGTGGCGCCAAGCATCAACATAAGAACGCCTATGGAACACAGGGAAAGCATGATTTTCCAAGTTCGTTTGATTGAGGTTTTATCCTCCTCAATCTTCATGAATACCGCAGTGAGGACGGGGTTAATGACCAAGGCCACAAAAAGAGAGGAGCCTAAAACAATCATCAGAGTGATGGGTAGGTATTTCATGAATTCACCAATGATTCCTGGCCAAAAAGCGAGGGGAGCAAAAGCAGCTAGGGTGGTGCATGTTGAGGCAATAATAGGCCAAGCCACCTCCCCCACTCCATACTTTGCGGCATCGAATGGTGAGAACCCTTCAGACATGTATCGATAAACATTTTCAACGACCACAATTCCATTGTCCACGAGCATTCCAAGCGCCAGAACAAGGGCGAACAGCACCATCGTGTTGAAAGAAATGCCTAAAACGCCTAAGATCATAAAGCTCATAAACATGGAGAGAGGAATCGCCACGCCCACAAAAATTGCATTCCGCAATCCTAGAAAAAACAACAAGACTCCTACCACGAGAAGAATTCCAAAGATGATTGAATTTTGAAGCTCATCAACTTGGGAGCGAATTGCGTCACTTTGATCTGCCGTGATCGTGACGAGAACGTCTGGTGGCAATACTTCAAGCTTGGCCAAAGCAATAATTTCATTAATTCTGTCCGAGGCGTCAAGTAAGTTTTCCCCGGCTCTTTTTACAATGTCAAGCGTAACAACAGGCTTCGAATATTCGCGGGCATAACTCTCCTTTTCCTTCTCTGCAAATGACACTGTCGCGACATCTCTAACATAAATAGGTCTCATGTTTTCAGCCTTGACAATAACTGACTCTATGTCTTGCATAGATTGAAAATCACCACTTACTTGAACGTTTCGACGAATGCCGTCCACCAAAAGGTCTCCACCCGCAATGGTTAGGTTTTCAGCAGCCAGTGAGCTCGCAATATCGTTGAAGCTTACCTGCATCGCTTCGGCACGCAAATAATCAAACTCGATTTCTACTTCAAAATCAGAGGCTCCTCTAATATCTACTTTTGATATCTGGGGAAGATCCTCAAATTTATCTTGGAAATACTCGGCAAATTGCTTGAGTTTTAGAAGTGAATAGTCTCCCGAAAGGTTAACATTCATCATCGGCATCATTTCAGAGATGTTCAGCTCCGAAACACTCGGATCTGCCGGCAAGTCTTTCGGGAAGTCCGAATCTGCCTTGACCTTGTCAACAGCATCTTTTACTTTTCGCAATGCTTGTGTTGGATTCACATCAAATGTAAATTTCACATCAATGGTACTGAAGCCTTGGCTGCTCGATGACAGAATCTCATCAACTCCTGAAATGGCATTTATCTCTTTCTCTAGCGGTCTGGTAATCAGCTTTTCCATGTTTTCCGGGCTGTTTCCCGGGTACGCTGTCACAACAAAAATTTCAGGAATGATAATCTCCGGGAAACTCTCCTTCGGAACAGTGATGTAGCTGTAGAGTCCGCTGAAAGTGATGAGCGCAATGAGAACATAGACCGTGGTTCTGTTGCCAATACTTAGAGAAGTTAATAAAAATTCTCTGCGGGATTTTGGTTTGTTACTCATCCTATCAATTGATTAAAGTAACCTGGGCGCCATCCACAAGCCGATCTCCCCCTCTGCTTATCACAAGGTCTCCAACTTGAAGACCTTCAGAAACAAGAATCTTGCCCTCAGAAATGATTCCTGTCTTGAGCTCGCGTTTCATAGCCTGACCCTTTGACATAACAAAGACAAAATCATTCCCTTCTGCATCTTGAGACACAAGTGAAGATTGAAGTGTAATTGCTGAATCCAATTGCAGATCAGTAATCCAAACTGTGGCGACCATGTTGGGGATGAGGTTCTCTGTTTGGGGCAAGTCAACAGTGATGTCAATGGAGCGATTGGCTGGGTTGATAAATGATCCAATTCTTCGAAGCTGCGTTTCAATGGGTTGAAAGCCGTTGATTTCAACGACAACTTTTCCGCCCTGCGCAAGTGAACTAATGTAGTTGTCACTTACCATCGCTCTGATATAAAGATCGCTCAAATCAATCACTCTAACTACCGGCATCGGAGGGGAGGCAAGCTCTCCTTCCTTGACAAAAATCCGGTCTAAGACACCTGAAAAAGGAGCTCTAACAACTGTTTTTTCAATAGTTGCAGCTAAGGTCTCTAATGCTCTTTGTATTGACTCAACGGTAGATTTTGCCTGTAAATAATCTACTTCTTTGCCGATTTTTTGAGACCAAACCCTTTCCTGTCGCTCAAACATCTCCTTGGCAAGGCTTAAACTGTTTTCTAGCTCCGCTTTATTTGCAATTAAAACACCATCGTTTATTTTTAAAATCGCATCTCCTTTTCTGACTTTGTCGCCTTCTTGAAGAAAAATCGAGGCAACTGATCCTGCAAATTCAGGAATGATCAGGGCATTTCTGTCTGTTTCAATGTTTCCTTGAACAGGGAAAGAATGCTCAAAAGAAGTTAAAGAAACTTCTGTGGTGCCGACTAAGAGGTTTTGAGAAACCGCATCCGGAGCGGAAGGTGATGGCTTCTGATCACCTTGCTTCGAATCAGAACAGCTCATTGCTAATGTTGCAATCAATAAAATGGCGAGGGGTTGTATGGGAATCTTCATTGTTGAATTGTCGTTGTTGCAGCAAGAAATCTTGAGTTGGCGTTCAGCAGTCTAAGTCGAGCGCCTACGAGAGATCCTTCGCTGGAGAGAAGTTGGTTTCGAGCTTGATTAAGTTCGAAGCTGCTTTCAACTCCTTCAATATGTCCAAGTTGAACATGTTTAAAAATTTTAGAGGCAAGATCAAGGCCCGTCTTCGCTTCTTCTATGCCATCTCTTGATCTTATAAGTTCTGCGAAAGAAGCGTCTTTCTCCAGATGGGCTGATTGAGATGCCATTTCATATCCTGTTTCTGCCATTAAAGCCTGTACCATCGCTTTTTCCCGTATGTGCTTTCCCTCAAAACTGCCAAACACGGGCATGGACATTTTAAATCCCAAAAGCTGGGTGGGGTACCACTTTTCAGATGCGTCGAAGAAGTTAAACTCATCTCTTTGTGCATTTTCTGAATTTGAATAAAATGCTGAGATAAGCGGCAATGAAGATGCTTTTTTTGCCTTGACGTTGAGCTCTGCAAGCTCTAACATATATCTGCTTTCTAGGACCCGCGGTAAGTCTGTGACATCGCTTTTTACGACGGTGTCAAATTCTGTTTTAGAAATTTTTGAAATCAGGCCAGCCATGCTGTCCGTAAGCTTGACTTCTTTGTCAACAGGCAATCCAATTTGGAACAACAAGAATGCGGTGGTCAAATCACTCTGAAGAGCGGCATTTTTGATTTCGTTTTTCAACGTGCTTTCTGACAGTCTTATCCTGTCCACATCGTGTTCTTCAAGAAAACCTGCATTCGCTAGGGCTTGTGTTTCCTCAAGTGTTCGTTCTAAAATGCTGAGAGCCTCCCTCAACATTTTTTCGTTTTCCAAAGACGCTAACGCTGTGTGGTAAGCTGTAGCAACAGACTTAACAACTTCGATCGAAGTTCTTACGGTCGCAATTTGTTTCGATTGTTCATAGACTTTCGCCGCTTGACTGGCTACAATATAAGAACCGCTGAAAATCAATTGTGTCGCCGTAAATCCTACCGTTGCTGAGTGTTGGGTGCCAAATTGCAGCTCTGTAATTGCATTTGGATCTGACGGAGGTGCGTTCATGCCCACTCCCGTTGCTTCACTTAGATTGTACAGGTAGTTGTTTAAATAATCTGGGAAGCCAAATGCATCTGCGGAAGCGACCTGTGTAGGTATTTCAATAAAATTGTTGTAATCCGCTGTTGCTGAAATATGTGGCAATCCCGCAGCAAGTGTTTGCTTCACTGTTCTGTTCGCCTCTTCTTCGTTAAGTCGAGATAGTTTTAAAGAATACGCATATTCAGCGGCCAACTCCTGTGCGTACTCAAGCGAAAGTGGTGTTGTGACTTGAGCCCGTATTGAAGAGGTGACTAGCAATAAGCATAAAGCAACCACCAAGGCGTTTGCGTTGTTGTTTTTCAAGATAAAGATGGTTTTAAATGCAATTTATGGGTATGTGCTTTTCGTTTTCTTCGTGGCAAAGCGGCGGCAAATTTCGCTATAAACTTCTCAGAAGTGATTCTATAAGCTGTTAATTTTCCCCCATAAATTGTTGCAATCTTGGGTGCGCGCTTTTTATCGACATGAAAGGTCGTCTCCCGTGGACGTGAAAACGCTTTTCCTGAAGCGTGAGGGAGCACGCGTAAACCTGAAAATGATTCTACAAGTTCTTCTCTAGTTACGTCTTTAAATTTAGGAAAATAGTGCGACGCTACTTGACAGAGATAAGTTTCTTCTTCTGGCAGAGGAGCCACTTTTGAGGGGTCCCCCACGTAGACTGTTTCAGTTGTCCCTACCATTGTTTTGCCTTGCCAAGGCATCACAAAAACTGCACGCTGATCTTGGGGAGCCTCGACATAATACATGCCCTGTGGTGCTGGCTCGTCTATCACGATGTGAGTACCGGCTACAAGATCGAATTCACGCTTGGCGGGAATAGGGGTTACTTTATCTAAAATTGCATTCGCCCAAGGTCCAGCCGCATTGACGAGAAGTCTAGCTTTGCAACTGTGCGTCGTTCCGTTGAAAGAGTAAGCAATCTCGTTCACGTCCTCTCCTGGCACCGCTGATAAAAATTCTGCTGGCATCTTGAGTTCCGCTCCAAGTGATTTCGCCGATTCCATCACTGCCTGTGTTAACGCAGCATCGTCTGTGGCGCCATCTTTGTATGTGTAAACTGCCTGAAGGTTTTCAAGGGAAATTCCATCGAGTTTGCTCCATTCAGAGTCAGGCACTTGTTCAAACCGAGCGGCAGGTTTAAACTTTCCCAAGGCTGCATACAATGAAAGCCCTGCCCTTATTTCCCATGGCCTGCGTCGTGTATGCTTGTAAATCGGAATGAAAAACGACTCAAGCCGAACAAGTTGTGGAGCAATCTCGAGGAGAAGAGATCGTTCGGAGAGGCACTCGAAAACGAGTTTTATTTGGCCTGACTCGAGATAACGAAGTCCACCGTGAATCAGTTTGCTTGACTTACTCGATGTGCCATGAGCGATGGCTGTTTTCTCCAAAACAAGGACGGAATATCCAGCGGCTGCAGCTGATTGAGCAATGCCTGCACCGTGAATTCCTCCGCCTACAATTACCAGATCGTATGTCATAAAAGCATCTTTTCTACTTCCTTGGTTTCAATGAATCCCACTCCCCGTTTAATTAAACCTAACGCTACTTTGCGCGAAACAACTTCGTAAACAACCCATTCCCAATTTCCTTGCCAAAGTTTTGAATCATCCTGAGGCAGAATTTGAATGTCTGCAAAAAGGTAGTCTGGAGAGAGCTTTTTAGAAATTTCTGCACACGCACCATCATACCTTAAAATGACCCAACCCGTTTCCTTGAATCCGATGTCCTGCGCAATCTTGACTGCGTCAGCGTTAAAGCTGATAAATACACATTGGTCCAGCACTGGTCTACATGATTCATGAAGTCTTTGCACACAGGTTTCCAGACCGTGATGGTCAATCGACTTTTGTTTTAATTCTACAAACGCCTTCACGCCTGGGTTTGCTTGAATCCAAGCCGCCACATCTTCCAGTTCGCAAATGTTATGGAGTTTTGGTTGCTCTTTGAGCCCACTTCGCGTGATGTCGAATACACTCCGGTCTAATCCTGTTGTTCGTTTAAAATTGTCATCATGAAGCATGATGGGGGTAAGATCCTTTGTGAATTGAACATCAAATTCAACCATGTTTGCACCAGCCTTGACTGCTTCATTCAATGCCTCAAGTGTGTTTTCTGAGTATTTAGAAGCGTACCCTCTGTGTGCGACAATGTTCACGGCTTTACGAAAGAGATTTCTTAATGAGCATTGCGTCTGCGTGATTTGCTCGGGTCACTTTAAGACGTGGTTCATCAGCCATCGCTCTGTCTATGGCCCATTCTGCACCGGGATTTCTGGCCCAACTTCTGCGTGCGATGCCATTGTTTACATCCCAGTGTAACATCGATTTTAAACGTCTTTCAGAATCCGGCGAACCGTCTAAGAGCATCCCAAACCCCCCATTAATCACCTCTCCCCAACCAACGCCTCCTCCGTTGTGAATGGAAATCCAAGTCGCCCCCCTAAATCCGTCTCCAATCACGTTCTGTATCGCCATATCAGCTGTAAAGGCAGACCCATCATAGATGTTCGATGTCTCCCGATAGGGAGAGTCTGTTCCACTCACATCGTGGTGGTCGCGCCCTAAAATCACGGGGGCGGTTAACTCACCAGAGGCGACCGCATCATTGAATGCCTTGGCAATCTTCATCCTTCCCTCTGCGTCAGCGTAGAGTATTCTTGCCTGTGACCCAACGACCATTTTGTTTTCTGCTGCTCCGCGAATCCACTGTATGTTGTCACGCATTTGAGTTTGAATCTCTTCTGGAGATTCTAGAATCATCTTCTCAAGGACTTTGCAGGCGATCGCATCTGTTAAAGTCAGATCGGCATTTAACCCACTTGCGCACACCCACCTAAAAGGTCCAAATCCATAGTCAAAACACATCGGCCCCATGATGTCTTGAACATAACTTGGATAGCTAAATGAAAGACCATCTTCAGACATAATGTCTGCTCCAGCTCGACTTGATTCTAGGAGAAAAGCATTTCCATAATCGAAAAAATACGTTCCTTTGGCTGTGTGTTTGTTAACAGCTGCAGTATGACGTCTTAATGTTTCCTTCACCAGCTTTTTAAACTGCTCGGGGTTTTCAGACATCATGGTATTTGACTCCTCAAACGACAATCCCATCGGGTAGTATCCGCCTGCCCAAGGGTTGTGAAGTGAGGTTTGGTCTGAACCAAGGTCTATGTATATTTCTTGCTTGTCAAACTCCTCCCACACATCCACAATGTTTCCTAGATAGGCATAGGATACCGCTTCCTTTAAGGCGACAGATTGACGCACGCGTTCAGAGAGCTCAACAAGATCTGTGATTACATGGTCCACCCACCCTTGCTCGTGGCGTTTGTAAGCTGCAGCAGAACTCACTTCACCGCAAACCGTAACACAACCCGCAATATTTCCAGCTTTGGGTTGAGCTCCGCTCATGCCTCCAAGGCCTGATGTCACGAACAGACGACCCGCTAAAGAGCCATCTCCACCATTCTTTTCTGCAAGTCTTCTGCCTGCATTGAGGATTGTAATTGTGGTTCCATGAACAATTCCTTGGGGGCCTATGTACATGTAAGAACCTGCAGTCATTTGACCATATTGACTCACTCCGAGAGCGTTCATGCGTTCCAAATCGTCTGGGGAACTGTGGTTGGGGATGACCATGCCATTCGTTACGACAACTCTGGGAGCGTCTGGGTGTGATGGAAAAAGCCCCATTGGATGGCCAGAAAAGATGGTGAGGGTTTGGGAAGCGTCCATCTCGCTTAAGTACTGCATGGTGAGTCTATACTGCGCCCAGTTTTGAAATACCGCGCCGTTTCCTCCATAGGTAATCAGTTCCTGAGGATGCTGTGCCACCGCTGCGTCGAGGTTGTTCTGAATCATAAGCATGATTGAGGCAGCTTGCTGACATTTTGCAGGATACCAATCTATCGGACGGGCCTTGATTTCAATATCAGGCATCAAACGGTACATGTATATTCTTCCGTAATTTTTTAATTCCTGAGCGAATTCTGGAGCAAGAACTGGGTGATGGACCTCCGGGAAGTACCTGAGGGCATTTGCTAAAGCCAGTTCTTTTTCAGCTGCAGTGAGGATGTCTTTCCTGACTGGCGCGTGTGGAACTCCCATACTTGGTGTTTTTGCAGGAGGTAAGACAGCAGGGATTCCCTGGGTAATCGAATCTTTGAACTTCTCTAAATTCATTTTTTTCCTTTATTTCTATAGGTTCCAGTCTTTTTATCAAAACCGTATGGACAGAGCTTACATCCACTTTCACAGCATTTACCACGCTTTAAATGGTAGGTTTCTGTGAAGACAATGAAGCCCTCATCAGTTGTGTAGAAGTCTTCAGGATCTAGGTCTTTTGCCATCGCCACAAATGTACGATTGTGACTACCTTTGGACACCAACTACAACATCTTTATGAGCGACTTCCTAACGCATGAATGCGGCATTGCGCTTCTAAGGCTTAAAAAGCCTCTCCAACACTACATTGACAAGTACGGAACGGCTTTCTATGGGTTGAATAAAATGTATCTCCTGATGGAGAAACAGCACAATCGCGGACAAGATGGTGCCGGGATTGCAAACATTAAATTGGATGTAAGCCCTGGGAAAAGATATATTTCAAGAAAAAGATCTGTGGACTCCAAGCCTATTCATGATGTCTTCAAGAACATCATGGATCGATTTGCTAGCCTCGACGCAGATCAGCTTGCCGACGCGGATTTTCTACAAGAAAATTTTGGGTTTACCGGTGAAGTTTCTCTGGGGCACCTCCGATATGGGACCTATGGCGGAAATGACATTGAAAATTGTCACCCGTTTTTAAGACAGAATAACTGGCGAACAAGAAACCTTGTCGTAGCCGGGAATTTCAACATGACGAATGTCGACGAGCTCTTTAACCTTCTCATTGAAATAGGCCAACATCCCAAGCAAAAATCTGATACAGTTACCGTCCTTGAAAAAATTGGTCATTACTTGGATGTGGAGAATCAGGTTCGTTTTGATGCGCTTAAAGCTGAGGGATTAAATCACCAAAGCATTTCAGAAAAAATCGCGGACACTCTAGATCTCGAAGGTGTCTTAAAGTCTGCAGCAGAGGGTTTCGATGGTGGTTACGCGATGTGTGGCATGCTTGGACATGGTGATGCCTTCGTGTTGCGTGATCCAAATGGAATACGACCTGCCTACTGGTATGAAGATGATGAGATTGTGGTGGCAGCTTCCGAGCGACCTGTCATTCAAACTGCATTCAACCTCACCGCTGACAAAGTTCACGAGGTCGAGCCTGGTCATGCTTTAATTATCAAACGAGACGGAACCACCTACATGCCGCGTATTTTAGATCCAGCGCCTCGTACAGCTTGTAGTTTTGAGAGGATTTATTTCAGCCGAGGCAACGATATCGAGATCTACAATGAGCGAAAAGCTTTGGGAGAAACAGTCGTTCCTAAAATACTCGAAGCGATTGAGCACGACCTAGACAATACCGTTTCAAGCTTTATTCCCAACACGGCTGAGGTTTGTTATTACGGAATGATTAAAGGGTTAGAAAAGTTCCTGAACAAAAGTAAAATTGCACGCGTAAAAGGACTCGGCTCTCACCCTTCTGATGAGGAGATTGAAAGCATCATGAACGAGCTTATTCGCACTGAAAAAGTGGCGATTAAGGATGCGAAGTTGAGAACCTTTATTACACAAGATTCTTCTCGAGATGATCTCGTGGCCCACGTATACGATATCGCTTATGGCTCCATCATTAGAGGCAAAGACAACCTCGTTGTGATTGATGACAGCATCGTTCGCGGAACGACATTAAAACAATCTATACTTAAAATTCTTGACCGTCTCGGTCCCAAGTTAATTGTGGTCGCTTCCAGTGCTCCACAGATTCGCTTTCCCGACTGCTATGGCATCGACATGGCAAAAATGAATGACTTTATTGCATTCAGAGCGGCTGTTGCTCTTTTGAAAGATCGAGGCCTCGACAATGTCCTGAACGAAACCTACGAAAAATGCAAGACAGAGCTGAGGAAGCCTTTGGCAGAAATGCAAAACCCCGTGACCGCAATCTATGATCCTTTTACCGCTGACGAAGTTTCTGACAAAATCTCGGAGCTACTCACCCCGAAAGGCATGAAGGCTGAGGTAAAAATCATCTTCCAAACCATTGAAGGGCTTCACAAGGCGTGTCCAAATCACACTGGAGATTGGTATTTCACTGGAAATTACCCTACACCAGGCGGACGCAGAGTGGTCAATCGTGCCTTTGTAAACTACATGGAAGGAAGCGACAAACGCGCATACTAACTTCTGAGGTGTTACACGAACGCACAGGGTTGATTATAAACACGTGTTCTAAGCTTATTCTACAATCAGTTGTTTTGTGGAGATGTTCTCTAGCCCTCGCATAGACGTTGCTGTATATACCCCTTTCGCCCAAGAGCTGACGTCTATCACTCCAGAATTTATCCCCGATATAAGCTGCAGCGTTTCGATTAAACGACCTGTGATGTCGCGAATTTGAATTGCGTCGATTGGATTGAATGTCAATGCCCTGCTAGCAAAAACAAATTGGACTTTCGAACTCGCCGGGTTGGGAAACATTGAGAAGTCAGTTTCTGTCTCTATATGTTGTAGTTCATCCACAGCGACAAGGTAAGATTGAAGAATCTCTGTATAGTCTTGTGTTGCGGTGTCTTGACCTTCTATGACCTGAAAATGCGTGTGAGTGACCATGGGAACAACCGTCGTTCCAGCGTAAAACATGTCGAGATCTATTAAATACGTTACCTCTCCCGTTGCTTTTGCATTGTCCACAATGACTCTTGATATTGAAAGCCTTGACACATCCTCTACATGCACTCCTCCGGGAAGGTCAAGGGTTCCATACCCATTTACTTCACTCGAGACGACTCCTGATCGATGTGTTTCAACTCCAAAAATATTGAGCACATTCTCAAAAGTATCTGTCCATGTTTCCCCAAATGAAAATGGGTATGGAAAATAAATTTCTGAATCAGAATAGGCATAGCTTACCCCTCCTTCTACCCCACCGTAATACTCAAAAACATCGGGTCCGTAGTTGTAGTAGTACTGAGCTCCTCCTGATTCTAACATCCAGTTAGCGTTGGGAAAATCATCTTCAAATTGAGAGGGTGATGAAGACAGTATCTGCCCATTGTAAGAGTTCACTGTAACAACCGAACTGTAATCCCAAGCCATGTTTTCTCCCGCCGCTCCCGCTTCTGAGAAATTTAACACACCCATGGTAAAACTCGCCCCCGACTGGAAAGATGGAGCAAGCAATGTTTGGGCTTTCGCATGGGGAAACGAGATAAATATTGAAACCAAAACTAAAAAAACCAAAGGGGGGTTTGTACTTTGAATCATCTTATTTAATTACATTTGGAGGCGTAAAATACAACTGTTACAGCTTTTATGATAGAGTTTATATCTCAACCTTGGGCTTGGTACATTGCCGGACCAGCCATTGGACTTATGGTCCCACTCCTTCTTTTTTTTCTGAATAAATCCTTCGGAGTGAGTAGTTCTCTGAAGCATTTGTGTGCCATGTGTGCCATTTCTAAAGCTGACTATTTTCAGTACAATTGGAAAAAAGAGAGTTGGAATTTGCTTTTTGTTTTCGGAATCTTTCTCGGCGCTCTATTCGTTACTAAATATTTACCCGCGAATGAACTTGTGGGGATTTCTGATGCTACAGTTACAAAAATGAGTTCCTTAGGCATCACCGATTTTACAGGCCTGATGCCCTCGCAAATATTTTCATTCGACCAGCTCACAAATACAGCCACTCTGATCTCTGTGATTCTTGGTGGGTTTCTTGTGGGATTTGGAACGCGTTACGCTGGAGGATGCACATCGGGGCACGCTATTATGGGTCTGAGCATGTTGAACCTCGGCTCACTTGTCGCTGTTGTCGGCTTCTTTGTTGGCGGACTCGCTGTGAGTTGGTTGGTTTTACCATTTATTCTTGCATCACTGTGAAACATTTATACGCTCTGTTACTTGGCGCTCTTTTCGGCGGAATACTTGTTAAAGCTGAAGTCCTTTCATGGTTCAGAATACAGGAGATGTTCTGGTTCCAAAGTTTTCACATGTACGGAACGATCGGGAGTGCGGTTGCTGTGGGAGCCCTTTCTCTTCAAATATTTAAGCGTTTTAAAGCCACATCTATGTCAGGCGATCTGATCGATCCTGCAACTAAGAAGTTCAATAAAAAAGGGAACTTACTAGGCGGAATTATTTTTGGATGCGGCTGGGCTTTGACGGGCGCATGCCCGGGGCCTCTTTTCGCGCTTGTTGGAAGTGGCTACGGAATTATGCTAGCGTCAATCTTGTCCGCAATGCTTGGGGTTTGGTTCTACGGCACGGTTAGGGGAAAGCTCCCTCGTTAATCAGAAAAAAGCAAAAAACAAGTGCAATCAGCAAACTGTACCAAACGATGAAAGGACAAGCAGCACATCAGCGACATTCACATAGCCATCGCCATTGACGTCGTTCGTGCAATTTGAAACACAGCCAAACTCACCTAGAACCTCAAGTATATCGCTTACTGACACCACCAAATCACCATCAACATCTCCAAGACATGCCGAGTTGAACTCTTCAACGCAAGCGCTAAATAGGGAGGTCATCGTTGTTTGCAGGCTTGTGTTAACGACGTCTGTAACTTGTGAAATACAAACCATTCCATTTGCTGACCCTATCCAATGCACTCTGAGCAATGGCGTGTGTACGATGTTTTTAGGAATCGATGAGCCGTCATAACTTAGAGAAATCACATCTATACCTCCGGGAACATGAGATGGATTCGCTGAGTAATCTTCCGGATCAATGAGGTTTGTCGTTTGTGAAATCTGCACACCGTCAAATTCAAGTTGATAAGCATAAATTCTGTTGTCAGGGTTCAGAACATGAACATCGAAGTACTGCTCTTCCCAATTGACATCACCGATGGAAAACTCAACATTGTCAAATGGATTGAGAACGGCTACTGTGGGAAAGTCACAATGGTTGTGAACCCCTGAACTGTCTGGATGCGCGTGAGCGGCATTCCAATACTGACAATCCGCAATCGTAGCTGCATCGACAACGTTAATCAATCCATCTGAATTGATGTCGTTGCAAGTCGTAAACGGAATGTCTCCGCCCAAAACTCCTTCTGAAAACAATTCGGCATCCGTTAAATCTTGGTCGAAATCTCCGTCAATGTCTCCCATCAAAGTAGCGCCTCCGCATTCTCCAGCACAGTCAACAAGAGTTGTCCCATAGGCTTCTCCTGAACAATCTGTGAAAACAGGACAGTCTGTAAGAATTGCAACTTCGTATCCAACACTTCTGTCGATCTCGATACACACGACTCCCCAGTTGTTTTCTGTATTCATTTCATATCTGCCCAGAGCATCTGGTGCATAATCCCAATTTACCCTGACAACAAGGCGGTACTGACCATCAGGCACATCTGTTACGTCTATCCACTGACAACTAAGGCCGCTTGAGTAGATGTCGCCACAACCTGCCGTGATGCCCATGTTAGAACAACCATACTGTGCTGAACCTCCACCGCTACACTCCAAGTCCATCACACAGAACCCGTTCTTAAAACCTACAGGAATAAATCCACCATCCATGTCGAACAGGTCGTATTTTGCATACCCATCATAATGCCAATGATTGTGGCATTCCCCCCACTCAAATTGTTGTGTTTCATCATTGTTGGTTGTGGTTCCAATATAATAGTCAAGCGCGCCGATGTTTTTAATATGTGTCGTAAATCGAATGATTTGTCTCTCCCCAAACCCGTTTAAACAACCTTCATCGATGTAACAATCTGTTTCCTCTACCTGCATCGTCGTGGCGTAAAGAGAACTTGTTATTGCATCTGTTACAATCTCCAAATCTGGACCCGTGCACATGGGGTCACCTTCATAAATACAAGTGCCATTGTCAATTTCTGCAGCGGGGTTATAATTACAGGCAGAAGAATCCGTACAGCCAGTTGGTGGGCCTACAAATTCAAATGACCAGTCAAAGCCTCCACAGCTTTCATCTAATGATGCGAATCTGACCCAAACCTGTTCTCCTCCAACCAACAGCGCTGTAATCGCAGCCTCTTCTCCACAACCGCCTTCAAAGTCATCGTAATAAATCGAACCCTCATTGGTGTTGTCGAAATTGTTCATGTTGCAATAATCATAAATATAAAGAACCGTATTGCACTCTGCACCACAGGAGTTAAATGAGTACATTCCATTGACTGGCGGAGTAAACGTATACCAAAAATTATCCAATTGCTGGTTGATGACTGAGGAGTAATCTGCGTCTGAAATCACCACAGCATCATTGCAAGTCGTCCCTGGAGCGCAGTCAAACATGACGATATCTTGGTCCCCAAAATCTCCCCCAGTTGCGACTTCAACAGAGTCAATTAACAACGTAAAAGTCCCTGTTCCATATCCACAACATATCCCATCTCCATAGCTGTCATCTATCACAAACTGCAAACAAGTAGGCTCGCCAGTATTCAAAATACAAACTGAAGCTGAATAGTCTGTTGCGCTCGTATTGTAAGGTCCGCCCGTTAACAAAACCCCTGAAGCATCGGACAAGGTCCAGGTCGTCTCTCCTGGGTAGTTGTCCGTTAATATTTGTACCAGAACCTCGGACTCTCCTTCTGCACATTGTGCTGAAATAGAGGTGGGGTTAGACACGGAAAGAAAGAGTATCATTCCAGAAAAAAGGAGAGAGTATATGTGCTTCATCGAGATCAATTCTTGGTTGTTAAAATTTAGAACGCAAAAAACAAATGGAAGGTTGCTTGAAAAACAAGCTTGTTGCTCTGCGCTTAGCCCGCGCACACTTGACCGAAGGCGCCAAGGATTTGTAAAAGATCGCCCACCGTTACAGCTCCATCAGCGTTTACATCTTCTGTGCAAAAGGCGCCATAGACACAAGCGCCTGAGTCCACATTCGCCCAAGCGATATAATTAAGAGCCTCTGAATCAAGACACCCCGCGAACTGACAAGTGCCGTCATCATCGTTTGCCGCTGCGTCATAATTTGACGCACCTGGGTAGGTGCATCCAGAGACAAGAGCAGGTGGAACATAATCCAGGTTTCGAAACTCTTTAATCACATTGGGTCCACTTCCTGGGTAACTCCCTCCATTGAGCGCCATGTATACCGCTCCCGTTATTGGATTTACACACACGTCTCTGACGCGCTGGTTGAAAGAAGAAAAGTATTGCTCTTCAGAGGTCACCGATGTGCCGTCTGCATTCAAGTGCATAACGCTAAGTCTTTCGTATTGCCCGCTTAAGCCTCCAAGTACTGAGAGAAGAATGCTGTTTTGCCACTCTGGAATTGCAGGATGGTTGTAGTATTCCATGCCGTTTACTGCTACACAAGGGGTCCAGGTAAAAACAGGCTCTGCTACATTGTTTGCGTTGCAGTAGGAGTTTTCACTTGATGTGTTGCACACCCCCTCGACATTGGGCCAGCCATAATTTCGGTTGGGTTGAATGAGGTTAAGTTCGTCATTCGTGTTTTGACCATGTTCCGAACTGTAGATGACACCGCCAGGTCCTGCACATATTCCTTGTGGATTTCTGTGGCCATAGCTATACACATAGCTGCCTGGGATTGGGTTGTCTGAGGGGACGGTGCCGTCTAAGTTGACCCTCAATATTTTTCCCTTTAAAGACGCTATGTTCTGAGAGGAAGCGCCCCCATCTCCCGTGTCGCCGGTAGTCATAAGCAAGGTGTTGTCGGGGAGAACCAGCAAGCGACTTCCGTTGTGGATTCCTCCTGCTTGCAAACTCAAAAGTTGTTGTTCGTTAACCAGTGCGCTGCCGTTCCAATCAAACGAGCTTAAGTACTCTGTACCATTGAAACTAGAGCCTGAGCAGTATACCAGATAAACCTTCGGGGTGTTCGTCCAATCTGGATGCATGGCCATGCCTAACATTCCGGGCTCTCCTGACCCTCCGTTCATCACAGATTTTGAGAGCACTACTGAGGAAGATCCCGTTTCAGGATTGATGCGGGTCACTGTTCCTTGTCTGCTTGTCACCCAAACGTGGTCGTCTGGGCCCCACAAAACTTCCCAGGGAAGGTTAATCCCGGATATGAGGGTTGTTTCAGTTAAAGTCGTAGAACCGACTTGATGGGTTGATTGGGCAAACGAATTGCTCCAAACCAAACAGCCAAAAAAAAGGCAGGAAATAAATAGAAAATTCTTCATGTGAACTGGTAAGATACGTATTTAATTGAAAAAAAAAATACGACATCTGGTTCTAGCGTGTTGAAAAAAAAGTGCAATCTGTTTTATTTCAAGCAATCACAAGTGTAACTTTCAATGGAAACGAACTGCTTGGGTTGGTTTTATGGAGAAAACTCCACTCCACTTTGTTTGTTGCAGAGCATCACCATTTCTGACCTGCTTCATCTTCCAAGTGTGTTCGGTGTAAAGTGCTCCAGACGATTTAGTGCGTCAGATCGTTTTGAATTTGGCACAAGACTTGCATCTTTGTAAAAACACTCTCAATTACATTCTTATGAATCTCAACTCTAAACAATCGTTCATTGCCATTGTCGTTTTGGCGGTAATTTGTCTTTTTCTTGGAATTCAGCTTTTTGTAGGTGGAGAGAAGTTTGACGAGTTGTCTGGTGATTATGGTCGGCTAGAAATGGACAAAGAGCAGGTTGTTTTCGATTTAGAAAAGATGAGGTTTTCTTATGACACTCTTGAAATTGAAAACTCCATGATGCTCGCGGAAGTCTCTGCTCAACGAGATAAAATTGACGGTTTAATTACAAGTGTAAAAAACGGAAACTGGGCACTTGGCAAAGCCAAAAAAGAAGCGTCAACATTGAGGGTGATTATGAAGGGGTACATTGCAACCATCGATTCGATAAACCAACTAAATCAAGCCCTATCCCAAGAAAATACTGAGATGAGAGACCGGGTGAAAGAAGTCCAAGTGAGAAATGAAAAACTCGAAGAGCGACAAGAAAACATGGCGCAGATTATTGAGGTCGGAAGGGTTCTTCAATGTACAGAAATAAACGCTGTGGGGATTCGTATTTTATCCTCTGGGAGACAGCGTGAGACGACAAGGGCAGATAGAGTGGAAATGATTAAGGTTTGTTTTACGCTGCTTGAAAATAAGATTGCAGAATCCGGAAACAAAGTCCTCAACCTTCGAATTACAGACTTAGACGGCAACGTCTTGTTGTCAAACAACGAAGGGGAATACAGCGCGACCAGAAATATTGATTACGCAAATGACAGGTTAGATGCTTGTGTCTTCTACTCGTTGGATCTAGAAGTGGGCACGTTAGTTCCCGGAGAATACACGGTTGAAATATTCGAACAAGATGCGGTCATTGGAGCGAGCACGTTGCCTTTAAGGTAACACTATTTCGCTTTTGGGACTCGATTCTTTCGGTGAAAAAGTTGTGAGCTACAGATACAAAGTCTGAGACCATCCCCTGGCCTCTTCAGCTGAAATTAGGCTGATGAAACAAACAACCGTAGAAATTGGAAGAGCTGGTGAAGACCTTGCGCAAAAGTATCTGTCGTCCTTGGGATATAAAATCTTAGAGAAAAATTGGAGGTGGCGCAGATGTGAAATTGACCTCATCGCACTGCATGAAGATCAGGTGGTTTTCGTTGAAGTAAAAACACGGGGGAGAGATCAAGGTGAACAAGAGGCCGAGATCTCACATGGCCAGAGAACAAGAATCATCAATGCGGCACATGCGTTTTTATTGAGCAACCGGTGGATTAAGTTTGAATCTAGGTTTGACCTTGTCAGGGTTCGAAAGACAAATAGATCTTGGTCATTAGACCATCTCAAGGGAGCTTTTGAAGTTGTGTAAATCTTAGATGTATGAAACCGAGTGATGTATCTTTGCTGCTCAATATATCATGTAAGATGAAAAAACCAACCGGTTCAGGCCGCCGAGGAGGCGCCCGAAGGACCAAACCCGAGTCTCAGTCGTTTCTCCCCAAACGCAAGCTTTCTCAAAAAAGCGCCAAAACTGCTGAATCAGAAAAAACAAGCACTGCTGAAGAAAGCAAAGGATATCCCAAGTCTAAGCCTGCTGGAAAATATGGCGCCAAGGGGAAAAGCATAATTAAAACAAGAAGCGGAAGTTACAGACCTGACTTAAGGCGCAACAAGGTTGAAAAGCGCCAACCGTTGCCCGATTCAAATGCACCAATGCGACTCAATCGTTATGTGTCTCAAGCTGGAATTTGCTCAAGACGAGATGCCGATGTTTTAATCGCTGCAGGTGTCGTGAGTGTGAACGGCAAGGTTATAACTGAGATGGGGTATCGAGTGAGCCTCACTGACAAGGTGCAGGTTGAGGGCGATACAATTAAAGCCGAAGCAAAAAGATATATTTTATTAAATAAACCTAAGAACTTCCTGGCAACAGACGAAGATCCTCAAGGCAGAAGAACGGTGATGCAGCTCATTCGTGGTGCTTGTAAGGAAAGGGTTGTTCCTATTGGAAGAATTGACAGAGACACAACGGGACTTTTAATGTTCACGAATGATGGAGAGATGGCGAAAAGACTCACTCACCCTAAAGTGGGTGTGAGAAACCTTTACCATGCCAGCTTTAAAGAAAAAGTAAGTCAAATTGATTTAGACAAGATGCTTGAGGGGTTTGAGTTGGATGGAAAATTTGTCAAATTAAATAAGGCGAGTTTCGTGAAAAGCGACCCCAGAGAGGTGGGCGTTGAGATTCACTCTGGAAGAAACCGAATCGTTAAAAGAATTTTTGAACATTTCGGTTACAAGGTGACCAAGCTAGACCGCGTGATTTTTGCCTGTCTCACAAAAAAGAACCTTCCCCGTGGCCATTGGCGACATTTATCAGAAGAAGAGATGAGCATACTAAGAATGACAACCTAGACGTTTTACTGAATATGTCAGACAGCTTAGTAATAATTCCTACATACAACGAGAAAGAAAACGTTGTCAAAATGCTAGAAACAACAATGGCTCTTGAGCCCTTGTTCGATGTTCTTGTGGTTGATGACGGAAGTCCTGACGGAACGGCTGAGTTGGTCAAGTCTGTGGCTGCAAAATTTCAAGGCCGGGTTTTTATTCTTGAGCGTCAGGAGAAACAAGGTTTAGGCACTGCATATATCGCTGGATTTAAGTGGGCGTTGCAAAAGAAGTATGCCTATGTTTTTGAAATGGACTGTGACTTTTCGCACAACCCCCAAGATCTGATTCGATTAAAAGCGTCTTGTGTTGCAGGGGCCGATGTGGCAGTTGGTTCACGAAATGTGCAGGGTGGAAAAGTTGTCAACTGGCCCCTCGGAAGAAGGGCAATAAGCCTTGGCGCATCGATCTATGTTAACCTGATTTTATGGCTAGGCGTGTGGGACAGCACTGCGGGATTTGTGGCGTATCGAAGGGGGGTATTAGACGCAATCGATCTTGATGCGGTTGAATTTATCGGATATGCGTTCCAGATAGAGATGAAGCTCCGAGCCAAACGAAAGGGGTTTACAATTGTCGAAGTTCCTATTACATTCCGCGACAGGGTTCTCGGGAATTCTAAGATGAGTTTAGATATTTTTAATGAAGCCTTTCTCGGTGTGTTAAAAATGAAAATTAGCTTGAAAAAATGACCGCTAAAAAGACATTGTTCCTTGGAGCTCATATTGTAAATGAAGGGAAGGTTGTTGTGGGGGATGTGCTCGTCGTTGGTGACCGAATTGCGAAGATTGTAGAGCGAAATCATGGCGGGAATTTCAGCCCAATAGATCTCGAAAATGCTGAAAAAGTTGAGTCGAGTGGGTTTTGGCTTATGCCTGGATGTATTGATGATCAAGTTCATTTTAGAGAGCCTGGACTAACGCACAAGGCAGAAATTAAGACTGAATCAGCTGCAGCTGCAGCTGGCGGAATTACTTCATTTATGGAGATGCCCAACACGGTTCCGCAAGCTTTGACTCAAAGACTGCTTGAAGACAAGTATGAGCGGGCAGATGAGGTCTCCGCTGTAAACTACAGCTTCTTTATGGGCGCAAGCAATGGCAACATCTCTGAAGTGCTTAAAACTGACCCGGCAAGGGTTTGCGGAGTAAAAGTCTTTATGGGTTCCTCTACTGGAGACATGCTTGTGGATGAGGAAAAAGTGTTGGAGGGGATTTTTAAAGAAAGCCCAACGCTTGTCGCAACTCATTGTGAGGAGGAATCAATCATTAGAACCAACCTTGCCAAGGCTCGGGAGAGATGGGGGGAAAATGTCCCCATGGACCAGCACCACCTGATCCGAAGTGCTGAGGCGTGCTACAGAAGTTCGTCAAAAGCGGTTAAGCTGGCTACGAAATTGGGAACCAGGCTTCATGTTTTGCACATTTCTACAGCCAAGGAGTTGGATTTGTTTGATGGCTCTTTGCCACTCTCAGAAAAGCGCATTACCGCAGAGGCCTGCATACACCACATTTGGTTTACTGATGCCGATTACTCAAAAAAAGGAACCTACATTAAGTGGAATCCAGCGGTTAAAACACTGGAAGATCGGGAGGCGATCAGGGCGGCTCTTCTTGATGGTCGAATAGATGTTGTTGCGACTGACCACGCTCCTCACACGATTGAAGAAAAGAGCGGAAAGTATTTCTCTGCGCCCTCTGGAGGGCCTCTAGTGCAACATGGCTTGCCAGCGATGCTAGACTTGGTTCACAAGGGTAAAATAACTGTTGAAAGGGTTGTTGAGCTAATGTCACATCAGGTGGCAGAGTGCTTCAAACTTTCTGAAAGAGGGTATATCCGAGAGGGTTACAAAGCGGACTTGGTTCTTGTTAACCCAGATGCTGAATGGACCGTTACAGGAGAAAACATCATGTATAAATGCGGTTGGTCACCTTTCTCTGGCCACAAGTTTAAGTCACATGTCATAGGAACTTGGGTCAACGGAGTGAAGGTTTGGGATGGGGTGAACATCTTAACTCAGAATGGCAACCATGCCGGTGAGCGTTTACGTTTTAACAGATGAAAAACATGAACAAGTGTCCATTCGCATCTGTTTTGATTCTGATTCTGTGGATGGGTGCCGTGGGATGTGCAAATGACCCCAGAGACAGGGTGGACGTAACCGCCCCCGAGGGTGTATTGACAAAAACAGAGTTTGTGAATGTTTTAGCTGAAATTCAACTTGTCGAGGCGGGAGCTAAAAATCGTCTATGGAGAAACGATGATGTCGAAAAGCGCTTAAAGGAGGCGTACAACGAAGTGTTCAGCAAACACAATGTTTCTGAAAAAAAGTTTACCGAGAGTCACCGCTGGTGGTGGAGCCACCCCGTCGCAATGAAGGGTGTTCTGTTAGAGGTGACAGAAAAAATTACTCAACTAGAAATTGAGGCGAGGTAACTTTCTGCTGTTCTAGATACCGCGTTTTTAACGGGTTCGTACGTCCACTTAACACCTTCTAACTCTAAAACTCGTTCTATTTTTGAACCGTCATACTTGATGACTCGCCTCGACATTTTCAGGCTGGACTTCGTTGCCAAAGCTCTCTTTCCTGTGAATTTTTCAATCAGCCAAAATGCCCGCCATACAAACGCAGACATCCAAGGCTTAACAACCCTAAATGGAGGCTGAACGTTAAGCGCTGTGGCGACATCGCACATGAAGCTTTTGTAGCTTAGGTTTTCTGAGTTGAGCAAGAATCTTTTGCCTGAAATGTGATTGTCAGCAAGCAATACGCAGGCCTTTGCAACATCGCTTGAAGAAACATACCCGCCTGAACCTGCTGGGTAAAATGAAAGCCCTGAATAAATTTGAGGGAAAAGCTCCGCTGAACTCCTTGAAAAATCTCCAGCACCAATGATGACTGAGGGGTTGACAACCGTGACACTCAGGCCCTCTTCTTGTCCCCGCCAAACTTCAAGTTCTGCAAGGTATTTACTTTTAGAATACCTGGTGACATCTACACCGTCTTCGAACGGCGTTTCCTCTTCAACAATTTTGTTTTCCTGCCTGCCTAAGGCAGCCACTGAACTAACGTAAACAAGGGTTTTTACCTCCTTAGCAACCATGGAGTTTACGATGTTTTTCGTGCCTTCTACATTCGTTTCGAAGAGCGAATCTTCATCAGAAGGGTGGAACGAAATTAAAGCTGCAGCATGAAAGACTCTTTTGCATCCTTCCATTGCAAACTCTAGCGAATAGGGGTCATTCAATTCTCCCTTCACCCAGGTTAACTTGTCCAAAGAAAGGCCCTTTGAAGTGATGAAATCCTCGGTAGAGGCAACGTCCGAATTGTCTCTGCAAAGCGCCTTTACTGATCTCCCCGAAGAGATAAGTTGTGAGGCCAACTCTCTTCCTACAATGCCTGTTGCTCCGGTGATGAAATCCATGGCCCCAAAGGTAACTATCTTTGAAGTTGATTTGGTTTAAATGAAGCCCCTAGAACACATACAAAACATTCTTTCCAGGCTTCCTAACGAGCCAGGGATCTACAAGCATTTTGGTGCGGATGGGACGATCATTTACGTAGGCAAGGCAAAAGATTTAAAGAAGAGGGTGAGCAGTTATTTTAACCGCAAGAATTACGAAAACAAAAAGACGCGGTTGTTGGTGAAGAAGATTGTAGACATCCAGTGGATTGTAACACCCACAGAACAGGACGCTCTGCTTCTAGAAAACAGTCTCATCAAAGAACACTGGCCTGTCTACAACATCTTGCTGAAAGACGACAAAACATTTCCCTACATCGTGATTAAGAAAGAGCGGTTTCCGAGGGTTTTTTCTACCCGAAGAGTAACGAACGATGGTGGGGAGTATTTTGGACCATTCACCAGCATTAAAAGCATGAGAACAGTGCTAGATCTCTGCATGAAACTTTATCCAATCAGGTCTTGCGCTCTTTCTCTCACTAAGAAAAACGTTGATGGGGGCAAGTTTCGCGTCTGTCTAGAATACCATGTTGGTAACTGCTTGGGGCCTTGCGTAGGACACCAGTCCGAAGACAATTATGATCTGAGTATCCAGTCGATTAGACATGTCTTAAAAGGAAACTTAGGCGTGGTCCGAAAAGTCTTGACTCATCAGATGGATTTAGCGGTGAAGGAATTGGCTTTTGAGCATGCTGGAGTGATTAAGTCCAAGCTCGGTTCGTTGGATAAATACCAAGCAAAAAGTACGGTTGTGCACCCCAAGATTGATGGGGTGGATGTCTTTTCAATCGTGGGTGATGATAGTTTTGCGTATGTAAACTGTTTGTTAATTGTATCGGGGGCGATTATTCGGGGGTCGAGTTTTGAGGTGAAAAGGAGGTTAGCCCAAACTGACGCCGAACTCTTAGAAGCAGCTATCCCTTTGATACGTGAAAAATTCAACAGCTCTAGCCGTGAAATATTTACCTCCATTGAAGTTCATGTCGCTCTGGAGAAAGTGGTTTTTTCAATCCCTTTAAAGGGTGATAAAAAAAGACTCGTTGAAATGTCTGAGCAAAACGCTCGACTGTTCATGAAAGACCGACAAAGACACCAAGAACAAATCGACCCTGAAGCAGCAACAGAAAGACTGATGGATACGATGAAATCTGATTTGCGACTCAAAAGTCAGCCGAGACACATCGAGTGTTTTGACAACTCCAACTTGCAAGGAACCAACCCAACTTCTGCGTGTGTGGTGTTTCGAAATGGGAAGCCTTCAAAAAAAGATTACAGAAACTTCAACATTAAAACAGTAGAAGGTCCAGATGATTTCGCCAGCATGAAAGAGGCCGTCTCCAGGCGATACGCCAGATTATACAGAGAGGAGGGGGAAGAGGGGTTGCCACAGCTGATTGTCATTGACGGAGGAAAGGGCCAAGTAAGTCATGCCATGGAGGCGATCGACGAGCTTCATTTGAGAGGAAAAGTTACCGTTGTGGGAATCGCAAAAAGGTTGGAGGAGTTGTTTTTTCCTGGTGACTCACTGCCCATCTATCTCGACAAAAGATCACCCACCCTAAGAGTGATCCAAAATATGAGAAATGAAGCACATCGGTTCTCATTGACCCACCACAGAAAAAAGAGAAGTCTGTCTTCAACCGCATCAATTTTAGATGGTATTCCTGGAGTTGGAGAGGCCACTAAAAGGAAATTGCTGATTGAATTTGGATCTGTTGCGAAAATTAAAAAAGCCAGCATTGAAGAATTAAAAAAAGTTTGTTCCGGAAAAATCCCACAACAAATTGTTGGCTTTTTTAAGCAAATCGAGAACTAGAATTTAAACCGAGCTCCCAATTTGTTGCCTCCTGCTGTTCGATAAGATTGGACAATGTCTGATACAATCTCAGAGGCTGGAAGAATGGTTTTAAGAAGGGCGGAAATTTGACCTATTTCCAGTTCCCCTTTTTCAAGATCTCCCTCAAACATGCCTTTTTTTGCTTTTCCTTTTCCCAATATTGCAGACAACTGCTCAGGTGTGGCACCATTTTGCTTGGCTTCTGAAAGCTCTCTAAACAAACCGTTGTGAAGCATTCTTACTGGAGTTAATTCTTTAAGAGTTAGCGTTGTGTCTCCTTCACCAGAAGCCAAGACAGCATTCTTAAAGGCAAGATGGGCTGAAGATTCTTCACTGGCTACGAACCGCGATCCCAGTTGCGCCCCTTCCGCTCCCAACACCATAGAGGCAAGCACAGATTTACCATCTGAGATGCCCCCAGCGGCAATCACAGGAATTGAACACGCCTTAGCCACAGATGGGATGAGGCACATCGTTGTTGTTTCCTCTCGTCCATTGTGGCCTCCGGCTTCAAACCCTTCTGCGACCACTGCGTCGACACCAGCCTCTTCTGATTTCAATGCGAACTTGACGCTGCTCACAACATGAACAACAGTAATTCCGTGAGCTTTTAATCTCGACGTGAACGATTTGGGGCTTCCTGCACTCGTAAAGACAATGGGAACTTGAAGGTCGATCACTGATTGAATGTGCTCCTGAACTGCGGGATAAAGGAGGGGGATGTTGACCGCAAAAGGAAGCGAGGTCGCCTCCTTGCATTTCTTAATTTGGTCTCGCAGGATTTCCGGGTACATGCTGCCTGCTCCAATTATCCCCAAGCCTCCAGCATTGCTGACTGCGCTGGCGAGTTCCCAACCAGCACACCAGACCATTCCTCCTTGTATGATGGGGTACTTGATCGCAAAGAGATCACAAACGCGGTTCTTAGTGTTTTCGGGAGCTGACATCTATAAGGGTGTTTACGTGAGGTTGTTTTTCTTCAGATAATGGCCTAAAATAGAAAGGTTAAGTCTTTTTTCTACGCCATGAAGTGGGTTGTTGTCAAATTCTTGTACGCCCCTTGCATGAAACATCTTTAAATCAGACAAAGCAGTCATTCCCTCTTCGTGGAATTCCAAATAAGAGCCCTCTAATTTCAATTCCCAGGGGAATTTACTCGCGGAATCTGTCTTCGATTGAACATTCTTGGATGCAATTTTTTGTGTGACTTCTTCTAAAGATGGTTTACGTGAATCTCTACATCCCAGCATTTGAGAGACGAGACTGTGGTCTAAAAAAGGTGTTGTGTAATCCGTGCCATTTCCTGAATGAAACGTGTGGTTGTCCCTTAAAAGAGTATCTACCATGTGGGTGTTCATTTCTAGCACAGACGCCTTGGATAAAAAAGGAAGTGAAAAAGCTGCTTTTCCCACGCGTAAAAGATCTGTTGCTGTGTAAAAGACCTTGTTTCGAGTAAGCGGTAGGTTGGGAGCCAGTTTCTTAATCTGACGGTCAAAAGTGATTTGGCGAGCCAAGGGATAGGTGTGCTCCAGATCGAAATAATTGCTTGCAAGTATTTCTGCAAGTTTGTTTGACCGTTCTCCCGGAGAGATGGTTTGTAAAAGTTTTCCTGCACTTTTCCTTAAGCCTCTTGGCCAAGCCGTGAGCCACCTGTGCTTCATGAGTTGGACAGCATCATCAAAAAGTGGGTGCTCCCCAAACAGTTCGTTGCCTCCAATTTCACTCACCACAGAAGTGTATCCTGCGGCTTTGGCTGAGGTTGCTACAAAGTAGCTTCTAAGGCCATGAAGAGAAGGGTGGTCCATTTGATCTATCGCCTCCTGCAGCTTTGCAGTAATGGTCTTTTGGGGAATAAAAACCTTGGTGTGATTCGTTGAAAAGTGTGTTGAGATCCTAGATGGAGTGTCTTCTGTCGGGGATTCTGAACCTTCAAACTCCAGTGAAAACGTGTTGACGGGGTTTTGCGACACCTGAGACATCGCAGCAGTTAAGGTGATTGAGTTTGGGGCACCTGATAAATAAATCGCTTGAGATTCTCCAGCCAACTTTGAGTTCACCGCGTTTAAAAGTGTTTCATCGATCGGTTGAATCCCTGAGGGGGAGATCTCTTTCGATGTTTCCCACCACCGCAGAACGTTGACTGTCTCATCCTGGATTTCGATGGCACATCCTGGCTCTAACAATTGAATTCCATCGACAACAGTGAGCGGTGCGTGAACAGTCGAGTAGCGCAAATAATCAATGACTGCCTCCGCATTCACTTTTCTAGGGATGAAGCCAGTGGCGAGCAATGTCTTGATCTCTGAAGCGAACAGAATGCAGCCTTTTTCATTCTCTGCGCACCAATAAATAGGGTTGATCCCAAACCTGTCTCTTGCAATGGTTAATTTCTCCGATTTGGAACACCACCAAGCAAAACAGAATTTTCCTTTTAACTTTTTAAGGGTGTGCTCAAGCCCCCAAGACCCCAAAGCAGAGAGCAATACGTTGTTTTCTATCGGAAATCCTTCACTTTTTAATTGGGTCGCAATCTCAAGCGAATTCTCTATCTCTCCACTTAAGGTGAGACAATCACCAGAGAAACTTTCCAGGATGGAATCACCCGCAGCCCCCAAAGCTAGATTGCTTTCATCAGACCAAAACTCCAAGCCTCTGCTGACATTTCTTTCCGGACTTAGCGTCTTGGAAATGGTTTCTACTGCTTCTGCATCAGAAAAGTTTTCTAAACCATATATGCCAAAAATTTTTTGCATTTAAGCTTTTAGAGGGTCCCAACCTTGTGCTTTCAACTCTACATCTTGACCGCTTTTTGTAACCATAATGTGCTCTTTTGGATCTTCTGTCATGTGTCCTATGATAGAAAGTTTGGGGTGGTTTCTGATGTTTTCGAAATCAGTTTGTGAAATGGTGAATAGCAATTCATAGTCTTCCCCTCCGCTTAAGATGCATACTGTGGGGTCTAGGTTAAATTCTCGAGCTGTATCATAGGTTTTAGGTGCGATCGGCAGCTTGTCTTCATAAATTCTAACTCCCAGTCCGCTTGCGGCCATCAGATGAAAACACTCTGAAGCCAGTCCATCAGAAATGTCAATCATACTCGTGGGCTTCACCTTGATGTCTGAAAGTTCAGTAACAATGTCTGTTCTTGCTTCGGGCTTTAATTGACGCTCAATGATGTAGCTGTGTCCGTCTAACTCTGGCTGCGCTTTGGGAGCTTCCTTAAACACTTCTTTTTCTCTTTCTAACACTTGAAGTCCCATATAGGCTGATCCCAGATCGCCCGAGACAACGAGCAAATCGCCTGCTGAAGCTCCTCCCCTGGTCACCACCGCATCACCGTCAACAAGTCCAATTGCAGTCACCGCAAGAGTAAGTCCTGAAGGGCTTGTTGTTGTGTCTCCACCCACCAAATCAACTTTGTAAAGCTCACATGCTGTTTTCACTCCTTCATAAAGCTCTTCCAATGCCTCAACTGAAAACCTGTTGGAAACACCAAGGCCAATCACAATTTGAGTGGGCTTTGCATTCATTGCACAAACGTCACTCAAGTTGGAGATTACAGCTTTGTACCCAAGGTGCTTTAAAGGAACATAGCTTAAATCAAAGTGAACACCTTCAACAAGCATGTCGGTGGTTACTACCACACGTTTTCCCAATGGGTCAATGACCGCGGCATCGTCTCCAACACCTAAAAGAGTCGACGGGCGATTTTTTGTTAGGTTTTTTGTTAGCTTACTGATCAAGGCAAATTCCCCCAAATCTTTTATTTCAGTACGTTCCATTTTTATGCTTCTTCTCTTACGTCACAAATAGACCCAACAAAATGAAGATCTAATTCAGCGAAAGGATGGTTAAAATCCATTTCCACTTCAGTCTCCGAGATGCTCACAACGACACCCACCATTTCATTTCCCTCTTCGTCGTTCATCGCGATGGCTTCACCTTCTATAATGTGTTCGTGGTCAAACTCTCCATCCAACTCAAAAACAGCTTTAGGAATCATCACAATTGCATCATCCGTGGTCGCGCCGTATGCTTCGGCACACGGAACTAGCACTTCAAAAGGCTCCCCTGGTGCTTTGCCCATTAATTCTTTTTCCAGCGCTTCTAAAACCTCCTCCTTGCCTATGTAGAAACCGAAAGCGTTCTCTGCGTCGCATTCCTCCAGAACTTCTCCTTGTTCTCCGCCTTCATTTATTTCACTTAACACATACTCAATCTCCACAAATACACCTTCTTTTATAATTCTATTTTTCATACCGCAAAGGTCAGTCGTACTTTGCCGACATGCAACGACTCACCAACTCTTTTCCTGCAATTGTCTTTTTACTCTTTTTTCTTGCCGGAAGTTCGGCTTTTTTTTCGCAACACAATCTTCCGAACTTGCGCGAATATTCTCCAGAGCCCAGAGTGTTTATCCCTATGGGATGTAGAGATGTGGGACATTCCGAAGCACCCAGTGAACGGTTCTATCAAGACAATTACGACATGTCTGAATCTGTCGCTCGAAGCGACACGTTCGACATCGTCCAGTACGAAATCGATCTGGACCTAACTCAGTATAGCTTGCAGCAAATGGCTGCAAGGGCGGTTATCTCGCTCTCCGTTGTGGAGAGTGGAGCGACATCCATCTGGTTCGATTTAATCGGATTAACAGTCGACTCTGTTCGTCTTGACGGGGAAACCTCTGTTTTTTCACATGAAGATGGTCGACTCACTGTTCCTGCTCCTGGAGAGGTCTTTACCGCTGAAAACACGCATGAAATTGAGGTGTACTATGGAGGGCATCCTACCCAAGACCCTTATTGGGGAGGTGTGTATTTCGAATCTGAATATATCTATCACATGGGGATTGGCTTGACCAGTATTCCGCCCAACTATGGAAAAGTTTGGCACCCTTGCTTCGACAACTTTGTTGAAAGAGCAACCTACACATGGAACATTCGAAGTGCGGGTGGGATGAAGGCGCACCTGCAAGGAACATTCTTGGGAGAAACCTTCGAAGGTGGCGATACGCTCACAAGAAGCTTCACGTTAGAGCATCCAATAACCACCCACTGCGCCGCCTTTGCTGTAGCAAATTACACCGACAGCAATTTTGTTCACACTGGGGAGTATGGCGACATCCCTGTTCGCTTAACAGCCAAGCCAGAAGACATTAACCAAATGGCAAATAAATTCAGTGATGTTGGATATGCAATAGATGCTCTGGAGTACTGGTGGGGGCCCTATGCTTGGGAAAGGGTGGGTTACGTCTTAACCACTGACGGAGCTCTTGAAATTCCGACAAATATTGCCTACCCCAAGTTTATGATT